>Ga0265327_10002940_pt1 | contig 17041 bp, 18 predicted proteins | sample 41621metaG_FD_202089 | JGI IMG/M metagenome (GOLD analysis project Ga0265327, IMG submission 202089) | Rhizosphere microbial communities from Carex aquatilis grown in University of Washington, Seatle, WA, United States - 4-16-21 metaG | ecosystem: Host-associated > Plants > Roots > Rhizosphere... | reverse complement strand
TGGAACGGCAGTAGCTTGTGGATCAGCTATGCCTGACGTAAGTGCCAGGTCTCGGTTTGGCGTCGTGCCGCTCCCTACAATTGGCCTCCCTACAATTGGCCGATGCCCGCCAATCCTCGGTTCGCCCGTTCCGGAGCCGCACAATGCTGATCGGCGTCATCGCGGCGTTGGTCGCCTGCTTCAGCTACGGCACCGCGTCGGTTCTGCAGTCCCACGCCGCACGTCGGGGCGGCGAAGTTGCCGTCACCGCCCCGACGTTCCGCTCGACGGTGACGGCGATGCTGGCGCCGCTGTTCCTCGCCGGCATGCTCCTGGACGGGCTGGGATTCCTCGGCAGTCTGGTGTCGGCGCGGCTGATCCCGTTGTTCCTGTCGCAGACGATCATGAGCGCCAATCTCGCGGTGACCGCCGTCTTGAGTGTGCTGGTGCTGGGGGTGCGCCTGCGCGCGCGGGACTGGGCCGCGATCGCGATAGTCCTTGCGGCACTGTGTGTTCTGGGTTTCAGTGCCGGTGAACTCGGCACCGAGGTGCCGGGGCGGCACATGCACTGGAGCGTGCTGGTGGCCTCGGTGCTCATCTTCGTCTTCGGCGTCGTGCTCGTCCGGGTGCTCGGCAAGAAGGCCGCGGTTCCGGCCGGGTTGATCGCCGGCATCCTGTACGGCGCCATGGCCGTCGCGGTCCGGATCACTCACGGCCTTGACCCGTTTCAGTGGCACGCGCTGATCTCCGACCCGGCGGCGTGGGCGGTACTGGTCGCCGGCGGCGGTGGCTTCTACCTGTTCACCGTCGCACTGCAGATCGGGTCGGTGAACGGCGTGGCCGCCGCACTCGTCATGGGCGAGACGGTGATTCCCGGCATCGTCGGCGTCCTGCTCCTCGGCGACGTGGCCAAACCGGGACTCGGGTGGCTGGTGGGGGTCGCCTTCGCCACCGCGGTCGCCGGTGCGGTGGCGATCGCGATCTTCGGCGCGGCAGAGGAGGAACCGGCGGCGGTCCCGGTCTAGTCCTCCTTGCGGATCAGGCGGCCCAGCGCTTCACGGTCCGGTGCCAGCAGCTCGTCGATGCGCGGCTGGTTCACGTCGGCGACGATGATCTCGCCGACCTCCTGGTAGACGTTGCTGAACAGGCCGTGCGACTTCATCTTCTCGGTCTGGTAGATGTTGTCCTCGGTGGGCGTCACGTAGTAGACGATCTCCGACTTGAACCGGTGGATCAGCCACACGTGGATCAGGTCCATCAGGCGCTTCTGCCGCAGCTTCTCGGCGAAGGTGTTCTGGTCGCGCACCGTCAGGATGTTGCGGCCGTGCCGGTCCTTGATCGGGTCGACCACGACGTTGGCCAGCGGCTCGTCGCCGCTGCCGTAGATGCCCAGATCCAGGACGTCCGAACCGGCGCGGCGGGGACGCAGCTGCACGTGCAGCTTCTCGCCGATCTGGTAGTGGTCGCTCCACATGGCCAGCCACTCTTCGAGCAGCTTCTTGGGCACCTCGGTCTGGACCAGGTGCTGGTGCTGGGTGGAGCCGGCGCCCATCGCCTTGGTCGTCGCCGTCCGGCCCGACGACGCGGCCAGCGCGGCATCGCTGCGCGGCCCGCCGACGAGCGTCTGCGGTGTGCGGTAAGGAGATTCGACGAGACGCATCTTGCGTTGCAGCCGGGCCAGTGCCAGCATGCCTTCCTGCCGCAGCGACGTCGCGAACTCCTCGCACGCCACACCGTCGACCTGGTGGCCGCCATAGGTGATGAAGTTGAAGACAAAGCCCATCTTGCCGAGTTCTTCTGGGAATGCCCGCATTTCGTCATCGGTCATGCCGGTGGTGTCCCAGTTGAACGACGGCGACAGGTTGTAGGCCATCATCTGGTTCGGGAATTCGGCGTGGATGGCTTCGGCGAATTCGCGGGCCTCGGCCAGATCGGCGGTCTTGGTCTCCATCCACAGAATGTCCGCGAATGGCGCGGCCGCAAGGGATTTCGCGATGGCGTACGGAATGCCGCCGCGCACCTGGTAGTAACCCTCGGGGGTCTTGGCCAGCTCACTGTCCCAGGCCACGTCGGCACCCAGTTCGCGGGCCTTCTCCCGGGCGGCGTACAGCGAGGCGCGCGCGGCGAACGTGCGCCACTCATCGGGGCTCATGGCCGCGGCTTCACCTTCCTTGGCCCGGAACTGCAGCACTTCGGCGACGGCCTCGCAGTACGTGTTCAGGCCCGAATCTGCTTGCCAGGCCTCGACGAATTTCGACTCGACCTTGTCGAAAACCGAGTCGACGGCCTGCCCGGAATTCGGGTCCCACGCCGCGGCCGCATCGTCGATGAGGGCCGCGATGCCGTGGCTGTCCAGCCAGGCGTCCGCGGTGTCGTACTGGCCCTGGGGCAGCGCGTAGAGCAGGTGTCCGCGCAGATCCGTGACGCCCTTGTCGTGGAACCGGCGCACCATGGCCAGGAAACACGACTTGTACGACGGGATCTTGAGATTGGTGGCGCCCAGCAGGAACGGTTGGTCGCGCTCGTCGGCGGCGCTGTCGATGAGGTTGGCGGCCTCGGCGTCGGTGCGCGCGACGATGATTCCCGGTACCCCCATCATGTCCAGCTGGAAGCGTGCGGTGTTGAGCCGCTTGAGCTGTTCATCAGAAGGGACCAGCACCTTGCCACCCTGGTGGCCGCACTTCTTGGTGCCGGGCCGCTGGTCCTCGATGTGGTAACCGGGCACGCCGGATTCGACGAAACGGCGAATCAGGTTGCGCACGTGGGCATCTCCACCATGGCCGGTGTCCGCATCGGCGATGATGAACGGCCGATAGTCGATGGCGGGGGTGGTCGCCCGCTGTTCCTCGGTCATCTGCAGGCGCAGGTACTGCTGGTTGCGATCGGCGGTCAGCAGGGCGCGCACCAGGCCGGCGGCTTCGTCGGGCACCTGGCTCAGCGGGTAGCTGGCCAGGTCGGGGCCGGGGTCCTCGCTGATGGAGCCCTTGGCCGAAGTGGCCCAGCCGCCCAGGTAGATGCCTTCGATGCCGATCCGCTTCATCACCACGGCCTGGCCGGGGGAGTACGGCCCGAACGTCGTGATGCTCTTCTTCTGCGCGAACAGTTCGCGCAGTCTCGGATAGAAGGCTTCGGCGGCCTGCCTGGCCACCGGATAATCGGCCGGGATCGTGCCGCGCTGTTCGACTACCTGGCGGGCGGTGTACAGCCGTGTGATGCCGTCGAAACGGGGGCTGTCGAAATACTCCTGCACGGCGGCGACGTTCTGCTCGAATGACGTCGCAACTGCTTCGAGAGTCATGGACTGCTCCTTGCTGAGCTTGTTTCCGATGAGCTCTCCGAGCCTATCGCCGCGGGGCGGTCGGGAATACGCGATCAGACATTCACATCGAACCCGAGGTCGACGTCGGCGGCCGCCTGCCCGCCCCGGACACCCCAGTTCTCCAGTGCGCTCTCGCGGAGCAGGATCGTGATGTGATCGGCCGGAATGTCGAACGCGCCGAGTCGGTTGACGATCTCCAGGTAGAGCGCGCGCTTGGCGTCCACCGACCGGCCGGCGAAACAGTCGATCGTCACCAGGGTGTAGCGCTCCGGGTACGCGAGGTGCGGCGCGTGCGAAAACCGGTGGGGTTCATGGACCACCAGCCGGACGTGCTTGTCGCCGACCGGGATCTGGAACGCGGCGACCAATGCGCCGTGGACGGCATCGATGATGGCGACCTCGTCGGACCGGCCGTACTGGCGTCGGACCTCGATCAGTGAACTCGGCATGCCGGTGATCGTCACACCCGACGGGCCGTCACCGCACCTGAATTTCCGCGGCGGTGGCCGGCTCGAACTGCACGCGGTAGACCGTCGGCCAGTACTTGCCCGTGACGAGGAACTGTCCGTTGCCGTTCGCCCCGCCGAGATGGGCGATGCCGTTGAGCACCCCGACCTCACCGGGCCAGCCGGCCGCGCGGAGGCCGGTGGCGTACACGACGGCCGTGACAACACCGGTGGCGGCATCGATCTCGATGATCTGATCGGTGGGGAACACGTTCGCCCGGATCCGGTTCCCGGCGCAGTCGAGGCTGTTGAGCCCCGATACCTGAATTCCGTTGTAGGTCACCGCCATGGTGCCGGTTTCGCGCATGTCGTCGAGACGATGGATGCGCAGGACGGCGGAACCGTCACTGCGGATCAGCCGGTCGCCGGCCCGGCACAAGCCCCAGCCCTGACCATCGAGCGGGACCTCGCGCAGCATGCTCAGCGTGGCCTTGTCCCACTCGATGGCGACGCCGTTCTCGTAGGTCAACTGCCACAGGTGTGCACCGGCGTCGGCGATGCCCTCGCCGAAATAGGTCGGGGGCAGCGGCACGGCGCGGCGCACCTGCCCGGTGCCGGCGTCGAGCTCGCGCAGCTCGGACTTCCCCTCGAGGCCCGTGCTCTCGTAGAGCGTCCCACCGTCGACGAACATGCCTTCGGTGAAGGCGACGGGGTCGTGGTCGAACTGTTCGAGGACCACCGGGCGGAGCGTGGCGACCGGATCGGCAGCGGCGGTGGAAATTCCCGCCACCACGACCAGCAGCGAGCCGACGGCCGTCAGAGTCACCGCGGTGATCGCGGCGGTGTGCACCTGCACCCAGTGGCGCATCCGCTCCAGGCCCGTCTCGGCGTATCGCGAGGCCAACAGGTGCGCGAGGATCGGCGCGGCAGTGGTGGATCCGGCCATCACGACGAAAAAGCCGACCGCACCGGCCTTTTCGGCCGGTACCGTCAGCAGGGCATCGATGGCAACGCCGCCGGCGATGCACGCCAGGATGAACTTCGGGTTGGCGACGGCGAACACCAGCCCGGTGACACCCGTGACCAGTGGCGACGCCGACTGCAGCCGGGTGAGCCAGCCCGTCGCCTGCGCGTAGTGCTTGCGCCGCAGCCACGTGGCGACGCCCAGCACGATCAGCGCGATGCCGATGCCGAGCTGCAGGCGCGAACTGGTGGCAGCGGCGTGCGACCGACCGACCGGTGAGACCAGCACCACCGCGCCGATGACCGCGGTCATCCCGGCCAGCCACCCGAACAGGTAGGTCAGACCGGTGCTGCGGGGCCGGTCCGAGTACAGCAGGAGCAGTACCGGCGGCAGGACCGCCATCGGGGACAGCGCCACGATCAGCGCGTCGGGGATCAACCACGTCACACCAGCCATCCTGACATCAGCGATCCCAGTGCCCGCCCGCCGCGGACGCGCCCCCGGTGATCGGGCAGGCTGGAGCACACGATGGCACCCCGCATAACCCTCTTGGACGACCCCGCCGACCTGACCGCTCTGCGCGCCACGGGCGACGACGCCGACGAACTGCTGGCGTCGTTCGCTGCGTGGGCCGACGCGTCGGGCACCGCGCTGTACCCCGCACAGGAAGAGGCGCTGATCGAGCTGGTCAGCGGCGCCAACGTGGTGCTCGCGACGCCGACGGGCTCCGGCAAATCGCTGGTGGCCACTGGCGGGGTGTACTTCGCCCTTGCCGCGAACCGGCGCAGCTACTACACCGCGCCGATCAAGGCCCTGGTCAGCGAGAAGTTCTTCGCTCTGTGCGACGTCTTCGGCGCCGCCAACGTCGGCATGCTCACGGGCGACGCAGCGGTCAACGCCGGGGCGCCGATCATCGCGTGCACGGCCGAGATTCTCGCGAACATCGCGCTGCGCGAGGGTGCCGATGCGGACATCGGGCTCGTGGTGATGGACGAGTTCCACTTCTACGGCGACCCGGACCGCGGCTGGGCCTGGCAGGTGCCGCTCCTGGAACTGCCCAAGGCCCAGTTCCTGTTGATGTCGGCGACGCTCGGCGACGTGTCGGTGTTGCGCGAGGATCTCACCCGCCGCACCAACCGGCAGACGGCGCTGGTGGCCGGTGCCGAGCGGCCGGTGCCGCTGTTCTACAGCTATGCCACGACCGCGATGCACGAAACCATCGCCGATCTGTTGCAGACCAAGCAGTCACCGATCTACGTCGTGCACTTCACCCAGGCTGCCGCGCTCGAGCGGGCGCAGGCGCTGATGAGCGTCAACGTGTGCACCAAGGAGGAGAAGGCGGCCATCGCCGACCACATCGGCGGTTTCCGCTTCACCACGGCGTTCGGCTCGACGCTGTCGCGGCTGGTCCGGCACGGCATCGGCGTGCACCACGCCGGCATGCTGCCCAAGTACCGGCGTCTGGTGGAGCAGTTGGCCCAGGCCGGGTTGCTGAAGGTCATCTGCGGCACCGACACCCTGGGGGTCGGCATCAACGTGCCGATCCGCACCGTCGTCTTCTCGGCGCTGTCGAAGTACGACGGCACCCGTACCCGCCTGCTCAATGCCCGCGAGTTTCATCAAATCGCCGGTCGTGCCGGGCGGGCCGGCTACGACACCGCGGGCACCGTCGTCGTGCAGGCCCCCGAGCACGAGGTCGAGAACCTCAAACAGTTCGCCAAAGTCGCCGACGACCCCAAGAAGCGCCGAAAGCTGGTGCGCCGCAAGGCTCCCGAAGGCATGGTGCCGTGGGGTGAGAACACCATGGCCCGGCTCGTCGACGCCACGCCCGAAGCGCTCACGAGCAACATGCGGGTGTCCACGGCGATGATCCTCGACGTGGTCGACCGGCCGGGCGATCCGTGCCTGGCCATGCGCCGGCTGCTGGGCGACAATCACGAGCCGCGCAAGCGGCAGCTACGGCACATCCGTGAAGCGGTCGGTATCGCGCGCTCGCTGCTGCAGGCCGGGGTGCTGGAACGCCTCGCCGAACCTGAGCCAGACGGGAGGCGCTACCGGCTGACGGTCGACCTGCCGCCCGATTTCGCCCTGAACCAGCCGCTGTCGACGTTCGCGCTGGCCGCGGTCGAACTGCTCGATCCGGCATCGGAAACCTTTGCGCTGGATGTGGTTTCGGTGATCGAGGCGACGCTGGAGGATCCGCGCCAGATCCTGGCGGCCCAGCTGAAGAAGGCCCGGGGTGAGGCCGTCGCCGCGATGAAGGCCGAAGGTATCGAATACGACGAACGCATCGAACTCCTCGACGACATCACCTACCCGCGCCCGCTCGATGAACTGCTGACGCACTGCTTCGAGGTGTACTGCCGAAGCAACCCGTGGGCCGCCGACGGGCACCCGGCGCCGAAGTCCGTCGTGCGCGAGATGTGGGAGCGGGGCCTCACGTTCAAGGAGTACGTCAGTGCCTACGGCTTGACCAGAACCGAGGGTGCGGTACTGCGCTACCTGTCCGACGCCTTCAAGGCGCTGCGGTCCGGGGTGCCGGCCGCCGCTCGTACCGATGAGCTCACCGACATCGTCGAGTGGCTGGGCGAGCTTGTCCGCCAGGTTGATTCGAGCCTGCTCGATGAATGGGAGCAGTTGACGAGCGCCGATCAGGTCGACGAGGTGGCGGTCATGGCGCCGGTGCGGCCGCTGACCGGCAACGAGCGGGCCTTCACCGCGATGGTCCGCAACGCGCTGTTCCGGCGGGTGGAGCTGTGGGCCCGGCGCCGCTGGGACGATCTCGGGTCACTCGACTCCGGATCGGGTTGGACGGCGCCGCGTTGGGAGGCGGTGGGGGAGCAGTACTTCGCCGAGCACGCGGACATCGGCACCGGGGCCGACGCGCGCGGACCCGCCATGTTGATCTTCGACCGGGCTCCGGGGGTGTGGCGTGTCCGGCAGATCTTCGACGACCCGGCCCACGACCATGACTGGGGCATCGACGTGGAGGTCGACCTGGCCGCGTCCGACGAGGACGGCGCACCGGTCATCCGGGTCGTCGATGCAGGCCTTTTCGGTAGCTGAGCGCCGTTCTCGGGCACACTGGGCGCATGACCGCCCCTGCCCCTGCGCCTGTCAGCGGCACTCGCGGGTTCCTGCCTGCGGTGGAGGGGCTGCGGGCCGCCGCGGCAATGGGCGTTGTGCTCACGCATGTGGCGCTGCAGACGGGCCACACCGAAGGCGTGTTCGGCCGGCTGCTGGCTCGCTTCGACCTGTCGGTGGCGGTGTTCTTCGCGTTGTCGGGTTTCCTGCTCTGGCGTGGCCATGCCGCCGCAGCGCACGGGTTGCGTGCCGAACCCGAAGTGGCGCCGTACTACCGCTCCCGATTGGTCAGGATCATGCCCGCCTATCTGGTGACGGTGGTCGCGGTGCTGACGCTGCTCCCGGACGCGCATGGCGCGGGCCGGTCGGTGTGGATCGCCAACCTGACGCTGACCCAGGTCTTCGTCCCGAAGACCCTGATCGCCGGGCTCACGCAGATGTGGAGCCTGTCGGTCGAGATGGCGTTCTATCTGATCGTGCCTCTGTTGGCCGTCCTTGCCGCGAAACTACAAGTGCGGCTACGGGTTCCGGCGATCGCAGGCGTGGCCCTGCTCAGCTTCGGCTGGGGTTATCTGCCGATTCCGGCCTATCACGGGGCCAATCCGCTGACCTGGCTGCCCGCCTACGCTTCGTGGTTCGCCGTCGGGATGTTGCTGGCAGAGTGGATGTTCCGGCCCTACGGCCGGCTGCATCAGCTGGCGCGGCAACGGTCGATCCTGCTGCTGGTGGCGGTCGCGGCGTTCGTGCTGGGTGCGTCTCCGCTGGCCATGCCGGTCGGCCACCAGCACGCCACGCTCGGCCAGTTCATCGTGCGAACTGCGCTCGGCGCCGTCATCGCCGGAGCACTCTTGGCGCCACTGGTCCTCGATGCGCCGGACACTGGGCACCGGGTGTTGGGCAGCGCGCCGATGGTGACGCTGGGTCGATGGTCGTACGGCCTGTTCCTGTGGCATCTGGCCGCTTTGGACATGGTGCTCGCCATGGTCGGACCGGCGTCGTTCCCCGGTGCCCTGCCGGTGGTGATGGTGCTGACGACGACGTTCGGATTCGCGGTGGCCGCGGTGAGTTACGCGCTGCTGGAGGAGCCGTGCCGGATGGCGCTGCGGCGCTGGGAGGCCAGGCGGCAGGCCGTTGCGCCAGCGGCCTGACAGGCGGCCGCCTCAGGTCTCCGAGTCGGGGATCGTCGGTTCGTCGCCGAAGTCGGGATCCGGGCTCTCGCCGCCGGGGCCGCTGACGGTTTCGGTTTCGTCGGGCCCGGTGGGCTCGGTGGGCTCGGTGGGCCGACGTTGATCTGTTGGCTCGGTCATCTGATTCGTCTACCCGCGCCTGGGCTCGCGAAACGCGACTGACCGCTCAGCCGGTGGCGCGGATGCCCGTGAGAACCGTCTCGACCTAGAGTTGCAATGTGCGATTCAGGCGTCACGGGCCACTGGACCAGATGAACGCCGCGGTGGCGGATCTCGAATTGCCCGCCGCGGTGTACAAGACCTGCCCTTGGCAACCACGGGAACTCGTCGAGGAAGGCCTGCGGCAGTGGTTGCGGTGTTGTGGGGCGGCCATGCGCGACGGTCAGGTGATCGGTATGCCGTCGCACGCCGTCGACGAGGCCTGGCATGGCCTGATCCTCTGCACCGCAAGGTATTCGGCGTTCTGCGACGCGGCCTACGGCCGGTTTCTGCACCATCACCCCGACGGCGGGGCGCCGGCCGATGCCGTGGCCGAGCCGATGCACGAGCAACTCCGGCGGACCGTCATCGCGTGGGAAAAAGTCGCCGCACCCGACGAGGTGTGCGTGCTGTGGGACCTCGACCAACGCGTCGGCGTCGACGAACCGTGGGGAATCGCTGCGGCGCGGGTCGACGAAATCAAGTCGGCGTACCGGGCTTTGCAGGTCCGAACGAGATGACGCGGACCGCTACACGCGATAGCCTGACCCGTTACGGACGCCGGTGAAAGGACAGACGAGCATTTTGAAGACCGAGCGACAGCGTTTCCAGCCGCCAGTGATCGTCGGCGGCATTCTGCTGGCCGGTGCGCTCGCTGCTGCCGGTCCGGCTGCGGCGGACCCTGCCACACCGACGACACCCGCACCAGGCCAGCCGGTCGTGGAACCCGCGGGCGGTCCCAGCGGCCCGGTGGCCGCGCCGCCGATCGGTGCTCCGACGGTTCCCGAGATCCAGGATCAGACCTACGGCGCGGGAAGCACTCCGGGCCAGCTTGGTTACCTTCGGGACATCTGGCACACGTTCCACAGCGGCAACCCGATCGAAGCGCTGACCATGGAGCCCGAGGAAGCACCCGGAGCACCGCCCGGTGCGGGCCCGGCGCCGAAACTGCCACCTGGCTTCATTTCGCTGACCGACCCCGCGTCATCGAACCCGATCGTCGACACCGGCCCGAAGACCGGTGGACCGGCGCTGCCGCCGGGCTACTACCCGCTGAACGGCCCGCCACCGCCTGGGTATTACGACGCCCCGGGTTCGGCTCCGGTGACTCCGGCCCCGGGCGGTCCCGACGCGCCACCGCCACCGGCCGCCGGATTCGCACCCACCCCATCGCACTGAGCGCCTCGGGGTAATGTGATTACATACGCTAAGTAATCGCAGTTTGAGGAGCATGCGCATGTCGACTGTCAGAAAGACCTTGTCCGCCGCCGCCGTCGCGGGTTCGCTCGCCGCAGCCGCGCTCGGTTTCGGCATGCCGCTGGCCGCCGCTCAGCCTCCGCCGTCGGCGCCCGGGCTGGGTGAGGAGCCGCCACCATGGGCCCCGAAGAAGCCGGCTGAGGCGTGGGACGGTCAGCCCGTCGTGTGGACGTCGGCCTGGGGTGGGCGCTGGGGCGTCTGGATCAATGACGGCTTCATCCCGCTGACGTCAAATCCGGTCACCAACGGCGGATAGCCGCCTGCCTCACCATCGCGCCGCGACGTTGGTGCCGATCTGGTTGGCGATCTGGACCGCCGTGTCCGCCGGATTGGGACTGCAGGTGTTGATGTCGATGATGACGTTGTTCTTGTGTGCCAAGGCGCGGCCGCACCCCCAACCGGGCGCGGCCGCGTCTTGTTCTGTCGAGACGACGCTGAGGGTGTCGTGTGCGTTGGTGATGGGCCCGACGGACCACTGCGACTGACTCTGCGTGTGCGTGTACTGCTTGCACGCCGGCCACAGCTGCGCTGACGCGTTGAAGAACTCCTGCGCCTTGTCCTGCGTCGGGAACAGGACTACCGCCTGCTTCAGGTAATGGGTGAACTTGTCCCCGTCGTTCATGCTCTGCTCACGCTCGGCCCAAAAGCCGCTGCTGGCGTACACGGCGGCTTCCGCCGCGCCGTCGATGACGAGGCACTCGGGCGGCGCCATGGTGGCGCTGTTGTCCGACATCGTGGACTGGGCGCTGAGCACCGTCATGGCCGCCGACCCCATGGTTGCGTTCACCTGATCGGGGTTGAGCAGCAACCCGTCGAGTTCACGTTCGACCAGGGGCCGGGCGACCAACGGCGGGGTGGTGACCGGCACGGCTTTACCGGGGGTACTGCCGCATCCCGCGGCGAGAACACTTGTCACGACGACGGTGACCGTGGCGACTGTGCTGCGCATATATCCTCCCGTCGCAGCAGCGACGAACTACTGACGCGCCGCGCTGTCCTCCCCAGCGCGGCACTGCAACGTTTCCATTGTTGCGTCAGTTCAGTTCGTGGCCACCATTTCTCGACGGTGTTTCGCGGTAACGATGAACGATGTTCTTGATAACAGGTTCGCCGAGAAACCGCAGCGCAAAGATCAGTTCGATACGTCGAGGATCTTGATCGCGAACACCAGCGAGTCGCCCTTCTCGATGCCGGCGCTGGGCTGGCCGTCGGGGTAACCGTCGGCAGAGGTCATCGCGACCGCGACGGTTGAGCCGACCTTCTGACCAGCGATGGCCTTCTGGAAGCCGGGCACGACGCGCATGAGGGAGAACGTGGCCGGGGCGCCGCGATCGTAGGCGCTGTCGAACTTCGAACCGTCCCGGCCGTTGAAGCCCGCGTAGCAGACCGAGACCGTCGCGGTTTCGGGGACGACAGGTCCGGTGCCGGCCTTCAGCGTCTGGACCTGCGTCTGGTTCACGCTGAACGGGCCCTTGACAGTGACGACGGGGGCCGCGGTATCAGTCGATCCGGTGACGGCAACGCTGCCGGTGGCGCCGTTGAGCGTCCACTCGGGTGCGCCGGCCTGTCCGTCGGCCATCGGGCAGCTCCGCGCGGCCGCGGTCGACGAGTTGTCGAGGGCGGTCACGGGGCTCGGGGTGGTGGTCACCAGCGGCGCCTGGGTGGTGGTCGCAGCGGCGGGCTTGTCGTCGGAGCCGCACGCGGTGAGGGCGACGGCGAGTGACGCGGCGCAGGCGGTCAGTGCAACGGAGGAGGACACGCGAGAGAAGTTCACCGGTGTCACGCTACCCGGGCGGGATCGGGATCAGGACTGCGACCAAGAAGTCGGATTTGTCGGTGAACAGCCGCAGATCCCACGTGGACAGCAGCAACTCGGGGGTGAGGCCGGCTTGGCTGGCGTCCTGCAAGAACTGGTTGAACTCGTAGTCGCGACCGGCACCGAAACCGATCACGACGCGGCCGTCGTCGGCCAGATGGGCGCGAAGCCGGGAGAGCACCTGCACGCGGGTGCTCGGGGCGACGAACGTCATGACGTTGCCGGCCGACACGATCACGTCGAACGGCTCCGGAATGCCGCGGGCGGGCAGGTCGAGTTCGGCGAGGTCGCCCACGAGCCAGCGTGGTCCGGGGTGATCCTCTTCGGCGGCCGCGATGAGCGCCGGGTCGACATCCACCCCGACGACGTCATGCCCGGCGGCGGCGAGGTATGCGCCGACCCGGCCGGGGCCGCAGCCGGCGTCGAGGATGCGGGCCCCGCGGGCAGCCATCGCGTCGATCAGGCGGGCTTCGCCCACGAGGTCTTCACCGGCGCTGGCCAGCGCCCGGAAGCGCTCGATGTACCACTGCGAGTGGCCGGGATCGGCTTCGACTTTCTGCATCCACAAGCTCTGCTCGACCATGCGCCGATTCTTCCACGTTCAGTGCGCCGCCAACTCCGCTGGCACGGCCAAGCCCAGCAGCCTCAGCAGCTCCGCGAGCTTGCCGTCCAGCTGCCGGCCCACCGCGGCGATCTGCGGGTCGCCGAAGCTGGCGAATTTGCTCGACGGTTGGTCGATGCTGAGACGCACTGTGCCGTCGGCGTCTTCGTAGATCGCCGTGCGCAGCGGCGCATAGAGCATGACGCCGGGATCGTGGCGGAACATGGTTTCGGCGATCACGTTGTTGCCCATCATGTAGGTGACCGCACGGGTGCGGTTGCCTGCCAGCGCCATCATCGGTGTCGGGTCGAACGCCCAGAAGTTGACGAAGGAATGTGGTGCGCGCGCCGCGGTGTAGCGACGCACCGCCTCCAGGTCGCCGGACTCGATGACGTCGGTGAGTTCGGCGAAATCGACTGTAGGTATGAGGGTTTCGAAGCGCTGTCGCAAGCCGTCGAATGTGTCGTCCGTGTCAAGGACGAAACGGTTGACCTGGTGCGTGATGGTCGTGGTCATGTCAGGCTCCGATCAGGATCGACTCGGACGTCGTGGGTGCGGAAGCCTCGAGCTTGCGCAATGAAACGACGTGCAGGGCCGCGGCAAGTGGGACCAGGGCGGTCGGAATGAGGACGAGCGGCAGGAGCCCGATCTGCTCGGTGGACGGCGACAATTCGAGGACATGCGCGAGCCCCGGTGCCGCGATGACGCCGAGTACCGTCGCGGCCACCAGATCGAGCAGTCCGAGAATGTTGAACCACAGCAGGCGCCGGTCGGCGCTCGCGCGCCGAATGCCGCGGGCCAGATAGAAGGCGCCGAAGCCGATTGCGATGTCGCCTAATCCGGCCGGCAGCGCGAATCCGGCCGGCAGTTCCCCCAGTGCCATGACCGTCAGGAAGGCGATGCCTTCGACCCGGAAGATCTGCGCGATCGTCAGCCACCACTGCATGCCCGGTTGATCGAGGATTCGCGACACCGCGGGTATCCGGGTCGCCAGCAATACCGCGACGAATGGCACGATCATCGCCAGTGCGAGCCAGGGTTCGACCTTCGCCGACTCGAACCGATAGACGTCGGCACTCGCGAGACGCGCACTCGCGAAAACCCATGTAGTCCAGCCGATTCCGAACGCGGCCGCGATGGTGATGGCGGTCCGTCGCCCGAGGTCGGCGGTGATGGCACCGCGGTACAACAACACACAGATCGTTGCGACGGTGCCGACCAGCCCGGCAACCACGATCACCCATGCATAGCTCATCGCTTTCTCCGATTCGTTCATTCTGCCGAACACTTGGTTAGTTTCCGAACAGCATGTTCAATTGAAGGAAGAGAGCCGAAATTCCGTCAACAATCAATGGGGGCGAGATGTCCAAAACCGAACATGCTCCGAAATCTGTTCGGAATTCGGGAGATCGTGGCACATCGATCAGTGATCGGCGGGTCAGGCGCACCCGCAAGCTGCTGCACGCCGCCTTCCTGGAACTGGTGATGGAGAAGGGCTACGACAAGATCACCATTCAGGACATTCTCGACCGGGCCGACGTCGGCCGGTCAACGTTCTATGTCCACTTCCGCGACAAGGAAGCACTTCTGACCGCGAGCTTCGATGACATGCGTGGTCAGCTCGAGGAAGCCCTGGCGGCGATTCCCATATCGCAGGCCATCGACGTAACCCTGCCTGCCACACTGCTTTTCGAGCACGCGCATCGGCATCAACAGATCTACCGTGCGCTGTGTGGACGGCACGGCGGCGATGTCGTGCAGCGATATCTGCGCCGGCTGATCGGCGACGTCCTGCGTACGCATCTGCGGCCCCAGTTCACGGCCGCCGAGCCGGCGGTGCCCGCCGATGTCGCCGCCGAGTTCCACACGTCAGCGACACTGGGCCTGTTGGCGTGGTGGATCGACCACGATTTCTGCAATGGGCCGCAGTGGCTCACCGCGACGTACCGCACGCTCGCGGTGCCCTGACTTCTGGCCACACTCCTAAATCGTCAAGGCAGGCACCGTGTGGACTCGACGATCTCGGCACCCATGTTGCGCTGCATCATCTTCAGCGCCGCCGCGCCGAGTTGTGGGTCGATGTGCGCGACCGCATCAGGCGGGACGATGACCTGGTAGTGCCGCAGGTATCCGTCGAGGGCGCTGTAGAGGATGCACTGTTCGGTGACCTGTCCCGTAAGGATCAGCGTGCTGACGCCGAGCTGCCGCAGCAGATAGTCGAGTGCGGTGGCGTAGAACACGCTGTGCCGCACTTTGGTCAGGAAGGGGCTGTCGTCGGTCGGTACGAAAGGCTCGACCAGTTCGGGGTGACGTCCCGACAACGCGATGTCGACGATGCCGCCGGCGCCGGCGCGGAAATCTTCATGGTTGTCGTTGACGTACAGCACGTCGACACCGTCGTGGGCCCGGGCCGCTGCGAGCAGTCGCTGCAGCGGGTCGAGAATTTCGGCGACATTCGCCGCGAGCTCGTCGCCGTCTTCGTGCCGGTAGTCGTTGAACATGTCGATGATCAGCAGAGCGGTGTCACTCATCGACGGTCTATACCCGCAGGCGGCGGCCGATACACCATCATCCTGCAGCGTCGCGCAAGATCTGCTGGAGCCCTCGCAATGGGTCACTGCGGTCAGGCGGCGGGAGGGGCGGCGGAGGCGTGGACGTGGCGCTCTCGGCTACCGGGGGCGGCGCCGGCGGTGTCAGCTCGGGTGGGGGCGGCGGCGGCACGGTCGGTGGTTGCCCAGCCGCGGTCAGCTTCGCGTCCAGCCGCGGCACTGCCTCGGCCCGGATCTGGCGACGCTGTGGATTCGCGTCGGCATTGCCCGCGAAGCAGTTCGCGGGCGCTTGGGTAGCCGCGTCTTTTGCCGCGGTGTACTGCCGGACGGCCGTGTCACGATCGTCCGATGCGGCCGCTCGATCGCCGAGTGTTTCGCGAACCAGTTCGAGACTGACCCGGACCGGGCATGACTGGTCGTGCGCGGTGCGAGCCAGGACCTGACTGAACGCGCTGTCGGCGTCGCGGAGCCGATTCTCGAGCACGGCGAGGGCTGCGCCGGCGTACGCCGTTCTGCCCGGTTCGACGAAATTGAGCTGGCGCAGGATCGCGACGTCGTCGGAGAGCGCCGCAGTGTCGCGGGCCGCGTAATCGCTCGCCGCCGACTCCCCGACCACGGCGACCGATGCCATCTTGGCCGCGACGATCAGCGCCGCCGCCACCACGGGAGCGGACCCGAGAAGTAGCCGGGCGCGGTGCGTCTTCACAGCCGGACCCGATCCAGCCGGGTGCGCGCGGCGGCACGCAACGTCAGAAACAGCTCGATGAGCAGCAGGATGGCGGCTGGGCCGGAGAATGCCCAGTAGAGCTCCGTTCCGCTGTCGGCGGGCGCGGCGGGCCGCTGGATGGGCCGGGCGACATCAGTGAGCGCTTCGGCCGGCACGCCGGCCCCGGCGCGTTCTACATACGGCACCCCGATCTGCTGCGCCACGGCGCGCAGCGCGGAAACCCCGTCGCTGCCGTAGCCGATCACCGCGCCGCCGGCAACCAGGTGCTCCGGCAAGTCGAATTCTCTTTGCGGCGTGGTTGATTCGGGCGTACCGGCGCCGAGGTAGTAGACGAGGTTCTTGGCGTCCGGATACTGCTGCGCCGCGCTGAGCAGCTGATAGCGCAGCACGGTGCTCGCCGCGCCGGCGTCGGCCATCTCCTGCGCCGGGTAGGTCACGGCCGTCGTGACGACCGGCTTCAGACTCCACACATCAGCTGACAGCGGCCATTCCAGTGCTGGGCCAGAAGCGAATCCGACGACGGCGAATCGGGCGTTCGGGTAGCGGTCGATCAGCTGCGCGAGGTCCGAACTCAACGCGGCCGCACGCGCGCCGCCGTCCGGTCCCGGTGCTGCCATGTTGGCCGAGCGGTCGACGACCAGGAAGACATTCGGGTCGAGCGCGCCCGCGGTCTGAGGCGGCGGCACCCTGGTACCGATCGTCGGGCGGGTGGCTGCGGCGATCAGCAGCAGTGCGGCCAGGCCGAATCCGGCCCAGTGCCACGTCTTCCATCCTGCGCGTTCGGGACCCCGGTACCGCCACCAAGCGGCGCCGCACACCGCGAGGAGCGCCACCAGCAGTGCGATATCCGGCGTCTCGATCGGTCTGACGGAACCGCTTGCCGAATCCCGCTGGGGTGGATGGCTACTGATGTC
>Ga0265327_10002938_pt1 | contig 17045 bp, 17 predicted proteins | sample 41621metaG_FD_202089 | JGI IMG/M metagenome (GOLD analysis project Ga0265327, IMG submission 202089) | Rhizosphere microbial communities from Carex aquatilis grown in University of Washington, Seatle, WA, United States - 4-16-21 metaG | ecosystem: Host-associated > Plants > Roots > Rhizosphere... | reverse complement strand
TGAGACATTAAAGCTTTTATCGCTATGGTGTATTTTATGAAACCGCCATAAAGTCTCAAATTTGTGACTGGCAAAATGCCAAGCGTAAATGGCCAAATCGAAAAAAACAAAAGCCAGCAGCCATTTGACCGGGCCATTGTCTAAACCGCTTAATAAGCCGTAGGATGCAAATTGCTGTGCGATCAAAAACAATGACGAGGCTCTTAATACTGTCAAAATCAGGTTGTTGACCAAAAACGCGGTGGTATTGGTAACAAACGATTCTTTATTGGTTTTAGGAGAAAAGTCGCGGTACGGTTTGATTTTCTCCATCACCAAGAGCAAAAGAAAAGCGACTATAGCAAGACCGAATAATGCCTCATTAAAAAGCATGTCACCGGCATTTTCCGTTTTATTCATAAGCTTAGCCTCAATTTTTTAGGCGACAAAATAGCGAGGTTATTTCGGTAGAGCGTTTAATAAATCATTCAACTCTTTAATTTCATTGCTGGCATTAACCTGATCGGTTATATCGTACTGCACTCCCAGATAATAAATAACGCGTTGTTTTCTATCGAACAACGGGGTTATTTTTAAACGATTATGGAATAAGGAGCCGTCTTTTTTATAATTGCGTAAGGTGACTTCAACGCTTTCGTGGTTTTTCATGGCCTCGCTAATTTGATGACGTTCGCTTTGATCCCTGTCATCGCCTTGAAGAAAGCGGCAATTGTGGCCGATGATCTCTTCTTGGCTGTAGCCGGTTAAACGCTCAAAAGCCTTATTCGCGTAAACAATCGGCGCATCCTCTAAATCAGGATCCGCCAAGGTGACGCCGTTAACACATTCATCCAAGATAGCGGAAAGTATTTGCGGAATCAGGCCGCTATCTTTTGCAATACTAAAAGGCATAACTAAACTCCCATTTTTTATAATAACTTTGTTAAATATCAGCAACCTTCAACGACTAGATTTTTAATGTTCTCAACGGTATTTTCGGCGCCCTCTTCGATGGCGGAGCGTATCAATTTCTCAAACGGGCGCATAAAGATTTCAAGCTCCAATAATTCAAAGCGAAAAGTTAAACGCGTGAGTTGATTTTGTTCGCTGGTTTTTTCTAATAAATAACTGTGCCGGTAAGGCGCCGACAAGCCTTTAAAAATCAGCTTTATAGAGGGTTGATAATCGGTGATTTCGAAGGTTGATTCGACTTTTTCGCCGTTGTCGGTACGTACTTGTTTGGCTTTGGCCCCGACAAAAACCTCTTTACCATCCAAGGGTTCGAATTCAACAACTTCTAAAGCCCATTTAGGATAATTATCGAAAAAATGCTCGCCAATACAATGAAAAACGTCATGAATCGGCTTGTTGATGTCGATGCTGGCTTCGCCGGTAACGGGTTTGGATGTGTCAAACGAAAACTTAATTTGCATATTAATACCACTCCGAGTCGAGAAAATCGAATCGCTCAACTTAACTATCATAAAATCTACTATAAACTACCCCAGTATGGTTTCCTAGTGAAATAGTTGGTAATTAGGTTCTCGATAACTAAAATTTTATAGCCGGCCGATTTATCAAAGTATTTTATTGGTGAGCTGCCTAGTCTCGTCATCCTGACTTGAGTAATGCCGAGAGCGGCTAATCATTCTACAGCTACGAGCGGTAACGGCCTGCGGCAACTTGCTATACACCAAATAAGCGGTGCGACAATACGGTTTTGCATGCTTAAAACCAAAGTATTTCAGCTGCGAATTTGATTTTGATCCGGCTTTGCATAGTAACCATGGCAAAGCCGGAATAAGTTCATCAACGGCAATCGTTACGCCGCCGGCAAGCGTCTTATAATTCAAATTCCGCCGGATCGAGCCCTAATTCCTTGGCTATTTTAACGGCCACCTTTTTTTCGGCGTCATCAAAGTTTCCGTCCGAAGAGGCAATGCCGATAATCATGCGAATTAACAAGCGCGAGGCTTCGGCGTTCGACTTCATTTTGGCTAATGCGGCATAAGCTTTGGCGTCGCCGATGTCTTTATCGAATTCGAGCTGGCCGACAAAGTCCTGGAAAGCTTTAATGACATCGCTGGTCGTAAAGATCGATAGTGCGTCATGGCTTTCGATGAATTTAATCATTTTTTGTTTTTCTTCGGAGCTAACGCTGCCATCGGCCATCGCCACCAAAGCGGAGCCGGCCATCGCGGCATTCAAAAAATCCTTGTTTTTGAATTTTAAAGCCTCTGTTTTTAACTCGCTGGCTTTGCTTTTTAACTGGCTTAGAAAATTATCGAAACTCATTGTGTTCTCCTGGTGTTAAGTGGGTTGTTTTAAAAATATTTTTGCGATATTCGGAGCGCTATAAAATGGGGCTTCCTTTTTTAGGCTGGGTCGTAGGGCGCGCCTATGACCTATTCAGTAGTTAGAAAAATGGAACGCAGATAGCGCAGATGGGTCATGACTTATCCGGGTTTATCATAATTGTCTGTATCGTTTGCGCTTCATTGTCTTTGCGGTTTATTTTTTACATCAGCTGGTTAACAGGCAACTTAGTATACCTGACTCCCTATCGCCGTAGCACCGCCGTCTATCCATAATATCCTGTCCCCAACGTTTATGCGTTTCCACTTCGCACATGGCGTCATGCATTCTGAATACTGCCGGCGATGCGCTTTGGTTCAATGCGAGCGCCATTTCGTAGTCTTCGTTATCGACGCTGTACATGGCTTCAATCACCGGCACTTGGGTAGGGTGAATGGCCGTTTTGCCGACCAGGCCATGCGCCAGATCCAGCCGAATCTCTTGTTGCAAGGTGCTGTTATCTTCCAGATATTCGAACACCGGCGCGGTCAAGGTGAACCCGTAAGGCTTAAATGCGGTGACCAGCTGTGCGATAACATGACCCAGCGGTGTTTCATACAAGGTCATATGCCGGGGCCGCCTGATGCCTAAAAGGTTCATTAAATCGTTACCGCCTATCCGCAGCATTAATATCCGGGTAAAAATGCTTTCCTCCAATAAACCTTGGCGTAACTCAGCCATTGCGCCACTATCGAAAACATCTTTAGTTTCCAATGTCGGCATAATCTTAAACGATGTGCCCTGCAACCGGTCGAAATAAGCGTGAAAATTGCTTGTGTTAAATTTCGGCAGCACAAAACCGTCGACTTTTTCAATGTTCGGCAGTTCCAGCAAACGGGCCAGAATTTCCGGGTTTCTGGCGCGAATAAAACGGAATCGCTCCGGGCTGTCTCGAAAGCCCTGCAAGCACAGCCCCAAATGGCGCAGGCTGCTGTCCACCTCGTTATGGGAGATGGCGTCTTCGGTGCAAAAAATCATCGAGCGCAAGGCCTGTAGTTTGTCGCCGTTGGCGCAATCCATCAGATCGCGGCGGTGGGCGGGCATATACAATGAGGCCCCTAAACACCAGGGTGAAAAGAATTTTGGCGGTGTAGTCATAATGAAATCTCTTTAATGAGCGCCACTGCGCGGTACGGCAGGTCGGTAACAACATCTATCGGAATCGAGCGGGATTCGGCCAGCCAACGCAAATGCCGGGTGGCTGCGCTATCCGAATCCCGCAACAGCAATACCCGTGCTTCGCGGCGCAATAAAACCCGTGTCGCCTCGCCGATACCGGGCTTAACGTAATTGTACTGTTCAATGCCGTAAGATTGGGCGATCCAGAGCAATAACGCCTGGGAAATGGTTTGTAATTGCCGTCGGTCATGGGAGCCGCTAAACCCGCGTCGGTGTTCTTGCCAAGCATGTTCAACGCAAGTCAGCATGGTGTCAATGAAATAGCGGGATAAATCGTGTCGCTCGAATTGCCGGTAATAAACGCAGCCGTGAAAATCGGTCGGCGCGGCCGATTGCGGGTCGTAAACCGAGCGGCTGACCAGCCCCGATACGGTGGCGTTCAAAATGCAGGAAGGAATCAAATAATCCTCCGAACACGCCGCAACTGCGGCGCTGCCCGACAAATCGGCGAGCACATACAATTCAGCCGGAATGGCCACGCCGTCGGTGGCGGCGAAAGCCTGTAAGCTAGTGTTTAATTGCCGCGCGATAACGCCTTTACCGGTCCAGCCGTCGATAAAAACCAGCGATTTCGGCTGATGCTTGTGCAAAATATGGCGTAAGGCATTTTGGTCGATGCCGACATCGCGCAGTATCGAAATGGAATAATGGCTCGTTTCGGTGTTGAAATAGTGTTTGAGTACATGCTTGAGCAGCACACCGACCGGCGTTCCGGCCCGCGCCAATGAAACCAGGGTAATGCCGTGCGGACGCGTGGCCAGGATGCGCTCCGCCAGAACCAATACATGTTCCGCCATACGTTGCTGATTTAAAGCCATCGCTTGATAAAACAGTTGCACATAATTTTCCGGCGGCAACGACTCATGGGTCAGCATCTGGGAATAATGTTTTTGCCCGGATTGAATCAGGGCTTCTTTGATGTGGACGGGCGTGTCTTGCATCGCCATCGGTTTTAGCAGGAACTGCACATCGTCTAAGCTGTAACTGCCGGTGAAAGGAATTGTCATCTAGGATAGTTCGGCCAAAGCCAGCGTTTGAAACAATTGGGTGTTTTTGGGAATTAACGCATAATCGCACAAGGCCATAAACGGCGCGTCGGTCTTACTGTCGCCCGCGCCGAAGGTTAACACTTGAGGATGTTGCCGCCGGTAGCCGTCCAGCAGATAGCTGACCGCGCTTTCTTTGTTGATGATTTTCGGCAATAACGCGAGGTTGTTGCCGTTTAAATGCCAATACAGGTCACCGTTAACAACGTGCGGATGCGGCTTGATCACTTCATCCAGCAGTGTTTTTAAGATCGCTTCGGTGCCGTCGCTGTGCTTGATCACGCCGTACCAGGTAATCTCGAAATCATCGACCAGCCGGGGTTTAAAGCCGGGGCAACGTTTTGCATAATGCTCAACTTCGGCCCATACCGCCAGCAGCTTTTCATGGTACGCAGGCAAGGCTTGCATGATGCGCTCCAGCCACACCTTATCGACAGCGCGCTGTTTATCCAAAATTACGGCGCCGTGGTTCAGCACCACTTCTTCCTGAAACGGCAGGTTGACGCGGTCAAAGGCGCGAACGTCGCGCGCGGTCACCGGCACGATTTTGAAACCTTTGCTCAGCCAATGCCATAACCATTGCTGCTTGGGCGTGGCGAAGGAATTGGCCGAACCGTCCGGCAAAAACGCCCGCGCTTGTAAATCCGCGCCGGGAGCGCATTTTCTTAAGGTCTGGAACAGTGTGTCGTCAAGGTCTAGAAAAATGTAGCTTTGCATGGTTTGGGCTATGTGATTGAAGTTCGAATCTCGCGCTAATGGCTTGCCATGCTTGCAGCCGGTCATTTAATGCAGCGCACAGCGGCGTTTCATGGCAAAGAATAATGTCGCTGTAATCATCCGGGTTCAGGTTATAAATAAAGTTAGGAATGCCGTCGTCATAATTGTCTTCAAATTGGCATACCCGGCCAATGTCGTTGCCTTGATGAATCGGCGAGCGCGTGGTGCTTTGTACTTTGACCTTAAAGCCTCGGCTTTCCAATTCCCGTCCCAGTAGATAAGCGGGAGCATTGCATTCGCCTGTGCCTAAGACCAGAATCGGGCGCTCATCGGGTTTGGACTCAGCGTCATCGTTCCCACGCTCCGCGTGGGAATGCCGTGTGAACCGCTCTGCGGTTCGGGACGCTGGAGCGTCCCGAGCTGGGTTCCCACGCAGAGCGTGGGAACCATAAAATCCGCTGCCGGATAATTGCTCGATCACATCTTTTTCCAAGCGAATCGGCGCATCCAAACCCAACCGGCCCGGCCAAGCCAACAGCGCTTTTTTACAGGCGCCGTTACCCGATACGTTAACAGTAATGCTGTCGATCGCGGCGTTTTGCTTGTCTTCAAAGCGCAACTGCCCCTGCCTGAAACACACCCATTCCACCACCACACCGGCTTGATCTTCCAAAGCCGCGCGATCGTCGGGATGGGCGAAATTAACCAGACTGACGATAAAGACTTTGCGTAAACCGGGGTTAACCTGTTGATAGGCTTTAATCAGGCGCAAAAAAGTTCTGCCGGTGCTGATTTCATCATCGATTAACACCAAGGTTTCGGCCGTTAAAAACCGCTCACGATGACTCGGTCGCTCAGGATAATACAAAAAAAAGTCAGTAGCATGACTATGGGCTTCGTCAAACTCAAGCCGTTCGATGCCGTCCAGATGATAACGGGTGGTTTGGAGAAATAAAGCCTGCTTCGCGCCTTCATGGCAAGCCGCTTCGAATACGCCGTAACCCAAGCCGGTTGCGGTTTCCGCCATGCCGATCCACAACGAGCCGCCCCCTATATCATGTTTTAACGCCATCCGAGCCAAGGCGCGATAAGACCAGCTCATCAGTTTCGGCGCTACCGGATAATGCTTGCCCAATACTTTGCTGACCAGCAAAAATTTACGCTTGCTGCTGACTCTGGCGGCAAAGCCCAGCAATCGCTGAAGCGGGATATGTCCGGGCTCCAGATCGAGATGCAGGATGCCGGTGTCTAATGTTACGGTAAGTGTTTTTGGCATGTCAGGTTTCAAGTGTGGGTTCCCATGCTGCCTTGAGAGTGACTCAAATTAGCAATGCTGTTGCTCAGTTTCATTTTATCGTACACGCCTTGGGTCGGAGCGATCCAAACCATGCCGGGACCGGTAAAGGTTTGCAATAAGCCCTCGCCGCTGGTTACCGATTGAAATAAGGATTTACCCGATTTTTCGGCATGAAAGCTGACACTCGCGGTTCTTACTAAAGCAAAATTACCGTCGACGGAGAGTTTTTCCCCGGCCGCCAAATCGTACATCAGCAACTCGGCAACGGGCACCGGCGAGTTTAGAACAACGATGCCGGAGCCTTTGACTTGGGTCTGAAAAAATCCCTCGCCGCCAAACAAGGTGCTGGAGACATTCTGCTGCATTTTGGCGCTCACCTCTAAATGGGCGGTAGCGCAATGAAACACGCCCTTATCGAAAATCAGCGCGTCATTGTCGATATTAACCAACAGATAATGGCCGAAACCGGGTTCCAGATAAATCTCGCCGGTGCCTTTAATGCGCGATTGGAACAGCGTTTCGCCGGTCATGAATTTGCGCATCAAACCTTGGGCGATACCGCCTTGAACGCTCGATTGGAGTTGCAAATGACCTCTCATAAAATATAACGCGCCCGGTTCGATCAGCAATTCGCTTCTATCCAGTTTCACCCGGATCATTTTTAGATGAATATCGGCTTGGTTGGCGAAAAATACTTTTTCCGCGACATCCAAGTCGTCGGAGCCTTTTAGCGCTGCGTATTGCACGACCTCCAAGACCGCGCCCGGTATGCTTTCGCTTTCTACGATTTGAAAAGGATCGATGTTGCTCATGACTACTACTCTTTAATGTTATAAAGCCGCCTTAGCAGGCGAAAACTCATCTCTTAAGGAAGTTTTTGTTAACTTGACCGTTCACGATACGTTGTTTCCAACCACCACAGGCGTATTAATCTCAGTCACCCTAAGGCCGTAACGAATACTCGGCAACTGGAATACGTCGCCTTTAATACTCTGCAACGCAATCTGCGCCAAGTTTGCGCCGGACAAACAGGCCATGCCGAAACCGCCCGAAGGACGCGGATTAATCTCCAATAAGCGCACGCCATAAGCGCCTTCCTTGAACTGGATATTGAACAAACCGTTAAGCCGGTAATGAGCGGTTAATCTTGTCACCATGCCGTCAATATCGGCATTGTTATCGATGACTTGCCCACCGCCCGGAATTTGCGATTTTTTACGTTGCACCGCGCACAGCAATTCGCCATGCCGTCCGGCGCAATCAACGCTCCATTCGGGGCCGCTTAAATGTTCCATAACCAACAGCGTGGCGAACTCAGAGGTGTTAGCCATGCCGGAGCGTAATTCTTGTAGAGGAATTTGGTATTCAACGCCTTTAAGTAGTTGGGTGATGCTGTCGCGCTGCGTGTCCAAAACCCGAAAGCCTAGGCCGAACACCGAAACCGCGGGCTTTACGCAGAGTTCCCGATGCTTTAGCGATAATCTTTCAATGGCGCGATCAAAGCCGTCGCGGTTGTTAACGGCGATAAAATCCATGGTTTGTGCAACTTTCGGATTTAAAGCGGAATAAAAATCCGCCTTGTTATGCAATAAGGTCAGCGTGTCGAAATCCGCGACCGACAGCACTTGTACGCCAATCGCCTGGAATAATTCATGGTGCTTACTGATCAGCGCCGCCGCTTTGCCGGGCCAAAACAGCTGGATATTATGCAGCCGACAAAAACTCACGCACCATTCAAGATATTCAGGGTCAGTGAGATTTTCGGGTTCGAGATAGCTTTCGTCCGCCGCCAAAAAGGCGGCGGCGTGGGCATAGGTGTGGGTGCAGATCAGAGTGATTTCGCCGGTCGGAACCGACGGGCGAAGATTTCTAAAGACTGCTTGGATGGTTGAGAATGTCTTGTTAAACCAAATTCTCATCGATGCTTATAAATGCACGATAATTTGCGGCAGCAACGCGTCTATAGTTCGGCCAACGCCGTTTTCGCCGATTGCATGCATTTTCCATTCGCCGTTATGACGGTACAGTTTGGTCATGACCAGCGCGGTGTGGCTGCCTTGCGAGCTTAAGGTGTAACGGGCGACTTCGGTATCGTTGCTGCTGTCGACGATGCGGCAATAGGCATTTTCAACTTCATTAAAAGTCTGGCCGGAAAAGGAGTTAACGGTAAATACCAGCGATTTGACTGTGGCGGGAACATTGCTCAAATCTACTTTGATTTGTTCGTCATCGCCGTCGCCGGCGCCCGAACGGTTGTCGCCGGTATGAATAATGCTGCCGTCGCGGCTTTTCAGTTGGCCGAAATAGATAACGTCGACGACTTTGTTTTGATCGTCAAACAGTACGCAAGACGCATCTAAGTCGATAGCTTCGGTTTTTCCGCCGCCGAACAAGCCTTTTAATTTGCCGCCGGTGCTTTGTTTGGCGTCCCAACCCAAACCCATGACGACTTTGCTCAACGCGCCGCCGGATTCTTTGGATAAAGAAATTTTTTGCCCTTTTTGTAAATTAATAGCCATGGATACGACCTCGATAAATGAATTAAGTTACGTTTGACGACGGGATTCATAACCCGTCACCGTTTAGTGCCAATGCTGCTTTTGATAATAAGGACTTTCCCGGAGGCTATGCTTAGGAGGTGCGGTAGTGACTTCGCAAGCCGGGAAATAGAAGACATGTGACTGATTTCGATAAGAAGTCTCCGTTCAAAACGACTTACCCCTGATAAAAATACAATTCGTCAGTAGCGCCCGGTCGGTAGCAGTGTCCTCATTATAGAGGACTGAAGTCAGTATAGCGGCATCGTTCCCATGCTTACTGCCATTAAGTCAAGTACAGTGATGACGGTAGGAACGGGCCATGCCCGCGATATTTGTACGGGGGTAGCTGAATTTTACTGCGATCATCGCGGGCATGGCCCGCTCCTACGTGATGGTAGTGACGCTCCGCGTAGGAACGATGGTACTTTATTCTAAGTGCTGAGGGGGTATTTTAATTAAACGTTAACCCCAAAAGACGCCGCTAAAGGCCCAAGCCCGCCGGCAAAGCCTTGGCCGACAGCTTTAAATTTCCAGTCTGTGCCGACACGGTAGATTTCACCGAAAATCATCGCGGTCTCAATTGAGGCGTCTTCGCTTAAGTCGTAACGGGCAATTTCCGCACCGCCTTCTTCATTGATAACGCGAATATAAGCATGGTTAACTTGGCCGAAATTTTGTTTACGTGTTTCAGCTTCATGAATAGTCACCGCGAATACGATCTTGTCCATATCGCCGGGGACTTTGGCTAATTCAACTTTGACCGATTCGTCATCGCCTTCGCCGACGCCGGTGGTGTTGTCGCCCATGTGCTGAACCGCGCCGTCGCCGACCACTTTATTGTTGTAAAAGCAAAAATCGCTGTCGGAACGGACTTTGCCGTCCATTTTTACTAAAAACGCACTGGCGTCTAAATCAAACGCCGCGCCGTCGGTTGCGCGGGCATCCCAACCTAAGCCCACGGCGATTTTATTCAATCCGGGGGCCTCTTTGCTAAGATTAACATTACCGCCTTTGGTCAGTGATACAGCCATGATTTTCTCCTGATTATTATTGATGTTTTTTGGTTTTTCGTTAGATGTTAATTCCGTATTGACGCGCTAAAGCGGCTAGCCCGCCCGCATAACCTTGACCGACGGCTTTAAATTTCCATTCGGCGCCGTGTTTGTAGATTTCGCCGAAGATCATTGCGGTTTCAATTGAAGCGTCTTCGCTTAAGTCGTATCTTGCAACTTCGCTGTTTGAATCTTTATTAACGACTCGAACAAAAGCGTGTGACACTTGACCGAAATTTTGTTTGCGCGTTTCGGCTTCATGGATGGTGACGACAAAAACGATACGTTGAATATCGGCCGGTACTTTGTCGAGCAGCACGACAAGCGATTCATCGTCGCCGTCACCCGCGCCGGTTCGGTTATCGCCGGTATGTTCAACCGAGCCGCAAGCGGATTTGGTTTGGTTATAAAAAATAAAGTCATTGTCGGATCTGACTTTGCCGTCTTCTTTGATCATAAATGCGCTGGCATCCAAATCAAAGTCTGCGCCGTCGGTAGGTCTTGCATCCCAGCCGAGACCGACAATCAGGTTTTTTAGCGTCGGATCAGTCTTGGATAGGCTGATGTTGCCGCCTTTAGTGAGTGAAACAGCCATAATCAATCTCCTTGTCTAAAGTACAGATGCGTAATGGATTTTTGTTGTTTAAATAGCTGAATCCCAACTACTAAAAAACAGTGGTTTTTGTTGCACTGAACAATTCCACGAAAACAAGCCAGTCGAAAAATGGTGCAAGTCTGCCACGAAAATCCTAATCAGTCACCGGAATTTTGCTGATTTGCTCAGGTAGCGGTTGGGCTCAATAACAGCGGCGTGGTATTGCGCTGGATAAGCTGTTCACAATTAGTTTAATTTCCATTGTCCGTAAGTTACCCGAGGTTGTCCGGATAGATCGGCATAGGTTTGTACGCAATCGTACTGTAAGTCTTTAAATAGCGTTTGAACGGAGTGCTGTTGATCGTAGCCATGCTCAACCAATAAATGCCCGCAAGGTTTTAGGTAGTTGCGCGCAGCGCGGGCAATCGTTCTAATATCGGCAAGCCCTTGTTCGGCGGCGGATAAGGCGGTCAGCGGTTCAAAGCGGACGTCGCCTTGTTGTAGATGGCGGTCATCTTCGGCAATATAAGGGGGGTTGCTGATAATCAGGTCGAATTGCGTGGCGGGAACGTCGGCAAACCAATTGCTTTGGTAAAATTTAATGCTGTTAATCCGGTGTTTCTCGGCATTGAGTTGGGCAATGCGCAACGCGGCTAGGCTGAAGTCGGTAGCGCTGATTTGCGCAAGAGGTCGTTCAGCGGCCAGTGTGATGGCGATAATGCCCGAACCTGTGCCCAAATCAATGATTTTGACCGGTTGATCCGCCGGGATCAATTTTAAGCCGAGTTCGATCAGCAGCTCGGTGTCGGGCCTTGGAATTAACACGTCCGGAGTGACCTGGAAATCCCGCGACCAGAACTCCCGATTGCCGGTAATGTAGGCGATGGGGCGGCCTTGTTGGCGTTGTTCAAGCAATGCCGTAAAAACGCTTAACTGTTCGGGCGGTAGCTGTTGCTCCGGCCACGCGCGAAGATGAGACCGTGGTTTGTTTAGTGCCATGCACAGTAATACTTCCGCATCCAATAAGGCCGAATCGGAGGCTAATGCCAATGTTTCGGCGGCCTCGCGCAATACCGATTTTATGCTGTGCATTAAGTTTTAGTCTTCGCCTAATTGGGTAAGCAGTTCGGCTTGATGTTCGCTGATCAGCGGTTGCAGTACTTGCTCCAGTCCGCCTTGCATGATGTCATCCAACTTATACAAGGTTAGGTTGATACGGTGATCAGTTAAGCGACCTTGAGGGTAGTTGTAGGTGCGGATGCGTTCGGAACGGTCGCCGCTGCCGACTTGCAGTTTTCGGGTGGCCGATTGCTCGGCGTGGTGTTTTTCCTGTTCCGCCGATAACAGGCGCGAGGCTAATAAAGACATGGCTCTGGCCCGGTTTTTATGTTGCGAGCGCTCGTCCTGGCATTCGACCACGACGCCGGTGGGAATGTGGGTAATGCGGATCGCCGATTCGGTTTTGTTGATGTGCTGTCCACCGGCTCCCGATGAGCGGTAGGTGTCGATTTTAAGATCGGCCGGGTTGATGTCGATGGCGTCGACTTCCTCGACTTCGGGCATGATCGCAACGGTGCAAGCCGAGGTGTGGATGCGGCCTTGCGACTCGGTTTCTGGGACGCGCTGCACGCGGTGTGCGCCGGATTCGAATTTTAGTTGCGAATAAACGTCCTTGCCGGTAACGCGGAGGATGACTTCTTTGTAGCCGCCATGATCGCCGTAACTTTCGCTGATGGCTTCGGTTTGCCAGCCTTTGCGTTCGGCATAGCGTTGATACATGCGGGCCAGATCGCCGGAGAAAATGGCTGCTTCATCGCCGCCGGTTCCGGCGCGTATTTCTATGAAGATGTTGCGGTTATCGTTGGGGTCTTTGGGCAGTAACAGCACTTGTAAGTCGTGCTCGATGGCTTCCAGTTGGTCTTCGGCATCGCTGATTTCTTCTTTGGCCATCTCCCTTAATTCGGGGTCGCTGTCGGTGGCCATTTCTTGGGCTGAGGCCAGTGTTTCTAACGTTTGCTGATAGCGTTTGTAGCAATCGACCAATGGATTGATCTGGGCGTATTCCTGGCTCAGTGAACGGAATTTGTTTTGGTTGCTTTGTACTTCGGGTTCCGAAAGTAAGGCGGCAATTTCGTCATAACGTTCGCACAGATTTTCGAGTTTGTGTTGTATGGATTGTTTCATTAAGCGTCGAATAATTTAAGAGTTGGTCAATTTAAAAATTTCGCGGGCAGCGGCAATCAAGTCATGGCGTTCGTTTTCGGCGGCGGCTCTGATTTGAGTGCTGGGCGTATGGATGAGTTTATTGGTCAGGCTGTGGGCCAGCCGATTAAGGACTTGTTCGGCTGGAGCGCCGCTTTTCAGTAGGCTTAAGGCTTTTTGCAAGGCTTCGTCACGGGACTTTTCGGCCTGATGGCGATAATCCTGAATGGTCGATTGGGCGCCTTGGGCGCGCAGCCAGGCCAAAAAATAATCCACTTGGGTGTCGATTATTTCTTCGGCTTGTTCCGCTGCCAGACGGCGGGAGTTCATGTTTTGATCGATGGTATTTTGCAGGTCGTCGATAGTGTAAAGGTACACGTCCCTAAGTTGCTCGACTTCCGCCTCAATATCTCGGGGGACGGCAAGATCAACCATAAACATAGGTTTGTGCTTGCGTTTTTTGAGTGCGCTCTCAACGCGGCCTTTGCCCAGTATCGGCAGTTGACTGGCGGTTGATGAAATAACGATGTCGGCTTCGGCCAGATGCGCCGGTAATTCGGATAAGGCGATCGCGTAGCCGTTAAATTGCATGGCCAGGGCGTGGGCTTTGTCATAAGTGCGGTTGGCGATAATGATGCGGCCGATGCCTTGCTGGGATAAATGCCGTGCGCTCAGTTCTATGGTTTCGCCGGCGCCTATTAGAAGTGCGGTCTGGTCGCTGAGTTTGTCGAAGATTTGCTGGGCCAGTTGTACCGCGGCAAAAGCGACCGATACCGGGCTGGAGCCGATAGCCGTGTCGGTGCGTACCTTTTTTGCGGCGGTAAAGGTATGTTGAAAAAGTCTGCCTAGACGCTTGCCTAAAGTTCCCGCTTCATAGGCAGCCTGATAAGCTGTTTTCATTTGTCCCAGAATTTGCGGCTCACCCAAAATCATGGAGTCCAGTCCGCAAGCCACGCGAAACATATGGCGGATCAGCTCGCTGTCGGTATGGCAATACAAGTAAGGCGTAAAATCGGCGGCATTGATCTGCTTGCTTTGCGCTACCCAATCGATCAGGATTTGTTTATTTGCAGTAGTCGATGTGCAGTAAAACTCGGTGCGGTTACAGGTTGACAAGATAGCGGCTTCGTTGATTTCTTTTAGTTGCCATAACTCCTGTAACGAAGAACCCAAAATTTCGGCAGGGAACGACAGGCGCTCACGAATTGAGACTGGCGCGGTGTTATAATTAATCCCAACTGCAAGAAGTGTCATGTGATTTACGGGTCGGTCAAGGTAAAAGGTTCAAGATTCAAGGCCGGCATTTTCAAGCGGGAACCTTTTGTCTTGAGTCTTAACGTCTGTATTATGTGAGCGTATTCTAAGAAATATAATGGCTTTATCCAAATGGAATAAATCAGCGGTCTGATTCAGCTGGGTTTTCTGATAATCTATTGCAAAATATGTGTGGGAAATAAATAGGATGATTGTGTGTTGATTTTTAGATTGCTTTTAATGGTAACCCCTATTCTTATTAATGGTTGCGCCGACTCGCCTGAAAAGCCGAGTGCGCAGAAGGAAGTTGTTGAGCCTGTAAAAATAGCAGAGATCAAGGCAGAAAAGCAGCCAAGCAAAGAGAAAACAGCGATAGATCCCGATGTGATGTACATGGTGATGGCGGCAGAACTTGCCGGACAAAGAGGAGACTACGCCGTTGCGCTGGAGGGCTATATGGAGGCCGCCAAGCGAGTTAACGATCCCCGGTTTGCGGAAAGGGCGGCAAAAATCGCCATGTATATGAAGGATAGCGAGAAAACCGATGAGGCTGTTTCTTTATGGCTGAAACAAGATCCTAAAAATCTGACGGCCGGAAAGATTGCGGCATTATCTGCGTTAAGAGCCGGTAACAAGCAGGCGGCTGTTGATCATTTGAATACGGTGCTGAAGATCGATCCGGCCGGCTTTGAGAAGACGGCGCTTGAGTTGGCCAGTGTTCTGCAACGAGATGGTAAGTCGGATTTTTATTATGGTGTGCTGGATGATTTGGCGGTAAAGAATCCGCGTCAGGCTGTGGTTTATTTTGTGCAGTCGCTGTTGGCTGTAGAAATGAAAAATAATGCGCTGGCTGAAAGAAAAGTGCAGCAGGCTTTGAGTATTCAACCCGATTGGGATAAAGCATTAATATTTCAGGCTCAGATAGCGGTATTTTCGGGTGATCTAAGCAAGGCGAAAACTTTGTTGAAAAATGCAACGCTTAAATATCCCGGAAACGATAAACTTAAAAAATTGCTGGCTCAGGTATTAATTAAAGCAGCGGAATATGAGGCCGCGGCTGAGGTTTACCAGAGCATCGTTTCGGCTAATCCGAAGGATGCCGAGAGTCAGATTGCTTTGGCTTTAGTGTATTTGCAATTGGATCGTGAGGGCAAGGCGGAGGACATTTTTAAGTCGCTGCTTGAGCAGCCTGAATGGAAAAATCAAGCCAATTTTTATTTAGGCAAGATAGAAGAAAAGCGTGGGCGTACGCAAAAGGCGCTGTCCTGGTTTGACAACGTAACGGAAGGTCCGTTGGTGTTTGAGTCAGCGCTTTCAGCGGTTTCATTACTGGCAAAAGACAAAAAATTTGACGAGGCCGACGCGCGGTTGAATCTGTTGGCGGATCAGTTTCCAAAACAAAAGTTGCGCATTATTTTGATGCGTGCGGGTTTGTATGGTGAGCAAGATCAATATGAAAAAGCTTTTAAATTGTTGACGGATGCGTTGGTCGATCAGCCGGATCAAAAAGATTTATTGTACACGCGTGCATTGATGGCAGAGCGTATGAAGAGGTTTGATGTATTGGAGGCTGATTTGAAAAAGATATTGGCCAAATATCCTGATGACGCAGAGTCCTTGAATGCTTTCGGTTATAGTTTATTGGATAATACTGATCGTTATGCTGAAGCGGAAAAGTATTTGCAGCATGCGCTTAAGTTGCAGCCGAACGAAGCGGTAATTATGGATAGTTTCGGTTGGCTACAGTTTAAGCAGGGTAAATTTGAGCAAGCTCTCGGTTACCTTCAGCAGGCGTATGCAAAACAGCCGGTGAGTGAAATAGCGGCTCATCTTTCTGAAGTATTATGGGTGTTAGGGCGAAAAGATGAAGCTAAAAAAATATTTAGTAAGGCTATAAAAAAAGCTCCTGACGATGAGTACTTATTGGATTTTCAAAAGAGACTATTAGACGGCGAAAAATAGGGTGTTAGGATCTAGAGTAGGGTTATTGTTGGGTGGGGGGCTGGCGTTTTTATTGTCAGCTTGTTCTGTAGTTCCGGTTAAGTCGGATATGCATTATTCAAGGGCGGCTATGCTTCCTCTTTATGGGCTGGAGCGTTGGGCGTTTGATGGCCGGTTGGCCTTAACGGGGCAAAGAGATTCTTGGTCGGCTAATATAAGCTGGGAGCACAGTCCTGAAACAGAGAAAATAAAGTTATCCGGCCCTATGGGGCAGGGGGCGGTTATTATTTCGTTAACGGGGAATGCAGTCACTATAGATCGTGGTGGCGACGATGTGCAGTCATCGACACAGCCGGAAGAGTTTATTAATCAACAGCTGGGTATGTTTGTTCCTGTACGATCGCTACGGTATTGGGTGGTGGGCTTGCCGGAGCCGTCTCATTCGTATAAAGACACCGATGTCGGCTTTAATCAGGCCGGTTGGCTAAGTGAATACAAGCAAATGCAGGTGGTTAAGGATAATGGTGCTATGCCGTTTAAAATGATGGTTATGAATAATCAGGTTAAGTTAAAGTTAATTATTGATCACTGGGTTTTGCCATGATGGAAAAACAACACATTGAGTCTGCATGGGCGGAAAAGTGGCCGGCGCCGGCAAAATTGAATTTAATGTTACGTATCATCGGGCAGAGAAGCGATGGTTATCATCTATTGCAAACGGTGTTTCAGTTTATTGATTTATGTGATTGGATAAGGTTTCACCCTGCTGATAATGGGCGGGTTAGTTTGCGCAGGCCCACACCGGGTGTACCGGAAGATGATGATCTAACGATTAGGGCGGCAAGACTGCTAAAAGTAGAAACCGGTTGCGAGCAAGGGGTCTGTATC
>Ga0265327_10002937_pt1 | contig 17048 bp, 15 predicted proteins | sample 41621metaG_FD_202089 | JGI IMG/M metagenome (GOLD analysis project Ga0265327, IMG submission 202089) | Rhizosphere microbial communities from Carex aquatilis grown in University of Washington, Seatle, WA, United States - 4-16-21 metaG | ecosystem: Host-associated > Plants > Roots > Rhizosphere... | reverse complement strand
CCGTGCTGCCGATGGAGAGGGAAACCCCATGCATCACCACGGGCCGGTGAGCCACCACATGATCGAGCATTTCGGCGGCCCAGCCGTGATTGTCGAAAAAGTTCTCGGTAATGATCTCGAACCAATCGACTCCCCATTGCTCCGGCGGATGATGCCGCAGATAGGGGAAGTGGGTTTCGCGCAAGCCGACGCCGTCGCCGAGATCGGGGTAGCCCAGGCGGCTGACGGCACCCCCGGCGGTTTCCCGCCGGAGGTTTGAACTCGACACCGTCACGCCTCAGGTGGAGGGCGGGAAGGCGATTCGGAGATCGTTCGGCTTCGGCGGTGGCGGCGGGGTGACCCCGGGGGTTTCCCTGATCTTGGTGAAGGCCCTGTAGGCCACGTCATACACAAGCTCCCCAGCCGTAAAATCCATGGTCGTAGAGGGAATCGGCGAGTTGTTTCTGTCAAATCGATAGAGTTGCATCGTTCCCGAGTTTGGAAAGACCTGCGAAGCCGAGATCGGAGCGCCGCAGCCGCCAAAGCCGGAGCATTTGTTGTTTCCCGGAGCCGAGTAGAGCGGTCCCGCCGCCGCCGCGTCGGTCGTGCCGTGGAGGCCTTTGTACTGGAACTGCGCTCCGCAGAGCCCCCCGCCACTGATCGAGTGAACGAAACCGCAACCACCACGGGCGGTGCAGGTGTTGGACCCCTTGCAGCTATGGTAGTTCGCCGGGATGGCGCAGTCGTTCGTGCCGGCGAACTGCATGCTGAGGCCCTGGCAGGCATTCCAAAGGCCGTATTGGGGAGGGGCGGGCAGGGCCAAGGTAAGGTCCGGGGCCACGCCCAAGGTCGACCAAATCGTCGAGATCCGGCTTGCCGCCCCGTACATCGCCGGCATGGGGAAGCCGATTGTCGAGTCCGTCCAGTATTGGTTCAGAACGTCGGTGACGCCGGCGATGGAACCAAGCACGGCACCGCTCAGCAAGGGGAAATTCGTCTTGGGGTCTTTTTTCAGATTATTCAGCGCCTGGGCAATCGCCTCCGGCGTCGGCAGCTTTTTGTTGTGGTTGGGGTCGTAGGTGCTGGTCTTGAGCAGATCGCCAGACCATGCATGCCCATTCTTGAACCACACATCCCAGGTTAGCGCATGGGCGTCATCGAATAGATCAAAGAGTGCCGAGAAACGCTCGTAATGGGTGAGGCTTCCCCAGTCGCACCGAGCCTCGGCATCGGCGGATGTCGCCTCCAGCTGGCCACTTTCATTGTAGGACGGATAGTCCTCGGTCAAGGCGGCTTCGTCGGGCTGGTACTTGTTCTCGACACCGGTCTTCGTGGCCTGCTTCAGGATCTCGCCGCCCGCCAAGGTCTTCAGATTCTCCCGGGCGGCAGCGATCAGATGCGGGCGAACGGTTTGTGTGCTGCCCTCGCCCTGGTCGGTGATTGCCTTGATCATGTCAAGAACCAAGGGTAATGCCGTTGCCGCCGTCGCGTCATTGGGCAGAAAGGATTGGAACTTCGGATATTCGTTCGCCGGGTGACCGCTGTAAGCGGAATTGAAAAGGTCTCTCTGGAGCGAACCAGCCTTGAAAACATGATCCCACAGCGTGCTGCCGTCGGAATATGTCAGCGTCGCATAGAAATCCAGGCACTCATACATGTAGCCGATCGTTCCGAACATCTTAAGATTAAGCTCGGTATATCCGACTTTCCAGTCCGCGAACGGAGTGGGCGGGAAATAGTCTTTCAATTTGGCCGGCTTGATCTTTTTCTTGGCGGTATCGGTGGGTTCTTCGATCGCCAGGAAAAGACGGAGTTGGTCCTTGGTCATGGAATTGAGATTGACCTTGACGTCGGCGTAGCTCTGGACATCGGTCAGGTCAATGATATGCGGAATCACGGTTTGATTGGGGCCGTAGCATTTCCAGGTATTATTAGGATTCTGCAAAGCCGAACTCGTAAAGGTCGGCTTCTGGCCGACGGCATTGCAAATGTTGGCGGCCATCTGAAGATGCAGCATCTCATCGATAAAGACCGAGAATATACAATCGAAAGAATAGTCTTCGATGGTAGTCATCTGCCGGGAAGTGTCTTTACCGGGCCATTGGCGTCCCTTGTACCAGGTGGCGCCCTTCGAGTTGATCTCGTGCATTCCCTGGATCGAATAAAGCCCGGTCATGTAGAGCGGGATGGTGAACAGCTCGACGCTGACGGCGGCTTGGGCGATGGCCCGGAGCGCCGAAGCGTCGATCTCCTTGTTGCTTTTATCGCGCGATGAGGCGGCAGGCGTGGCCGATGAATTCGTCATGGTTCCCCCTCTGAGGATATATAATAGAATTACCTCTATGGTGGTATCTCCATATTATAAGTACCGTCAAGTTATTTCTATAAAAGATAGAAAAATGCCTTGGTGGGGGGCGGTGCTGATCCGGGCGAGAACAGCAATTCTCATTTTGACCCGTCATTCGGCAATGGGCTGGACAGCCGTGGTGCGTCCTTCGAGACGGCCCTCAAGGGGGCCTCCTCAGGATGAGGAACTTTCTCAATGCCATCAACGATCTACCTCATCCTGAGGAGCGGCCCTCGTGGCCGCGTCTCGAAGGACGCAAAATGCCTGTGCAGCGAGGACGGGCGCTGGCATTGGCCAAAATGAGAATTGCTGGGGCGCGAAGGACGCGGTTGAGTTTCTCGGCGGAAAACATTATTCCCATCGGGGGTTCCGGCGCCGGGTTTCGCGCCAATTAATGGGTTCTCGATGCAACAGGAAAAAGTGCCGGAGAGAAAAGCGCCGGTTGCCGGTGCGTCGGGAAAAGCGCTGGTTACCGGCGCGTCCGGCTTTGTCGGCTCGGCGGTGGCGCGGCGGCTGATCGCTGCCGGGTTCGACGTTAGCGTGCTGGTGCGGCCGTCGAGCGACCGGCGCAATGTGGCCGATCTCGGTGTCGAGATCCGGGAAGGCGCGCTTGACGATCCGGCGTCGCTGGCGCCGGCGCTCGAAGGCTGCTCGCATCTTTTTCATGTCGCCGCCGATTACCGGCTGTGGGTTCCCGATCCCGCGCCAATGTTCCGGGCCAATGTGGATGGGACGCGGGCGCTGATGCTGGCGGCGCTGGATCAGGGCGTGAAGCGCATCGTCTATTGCAGCAGCGTCGCCGTGCTCGGCTTCACCGCGGATGGCAGCCCCGCCGATGAGCGGACACCAAGCACCCTTGCCGATATGATCGGCCCCTACAAGCAGTCGAAATTCCTGGCCGAGGCCGAGGTCAGCCGGCTCGTGGCCGAGCGCGGACTGCCGGCGGTCATCGTCAATCCCTCGACCCCGATCGGGCCGCGCGACGTCAAGCCGACGCCGACCGGCCGCATCGTCGTCGAGGCGGTTTCCGGGCGGATGCCGGCCTTCGTCGATACCGGGCTCAATATCGTCCATGTCGATGATGTCGCCGAAGGCCATCTGCTCGCGGCGGAAAAGGGCGTGGTGGGGGAGCGCTATATTCTCGGCGGCACCAATATGCCGCTTGGGGCGATTCTGGCGGAGCTTGCCGATCTCAGCGGACGGAAAGCCCCGAAGATCCGCCTGCCGATCGCACCGCTGATGCCGCTCGCCTTCTGTGCCGAGGCTTTCGCCCGCCTGACCGGGCGGGATCCGCTGGTGACGCTGGATGAGCTTAGAATGGCGCGGCACAAGATGTATTTTTCCTCGGCGAAGGCGATGGACGCCCTCGGCTACGCGCCCCGCCCGGCCAGGGCGGCTTTGGCCGATGCCGTCGCCTGGTTCAGAGAGAACGGATATTGCCCGTGAGTCTTCCGACGCTTCTAGCCGGCCTGTCGCTCGGCATCTGGATCTATCTTTTGGTTGGGCGCGGCCGTTTCTGGCGGGAGCCGGTTTCCACCTTTCATCCGCATGCCGCTTCCTGGCCCTCGGTCGTGGCGGTGGTGCCGGCGCGCGACGAGGCCGAAGTCATCGGCACTGCGGTCTTTTCGCTGCTGCGCCAGAATTACCGGGGCGATTTCCGGGTGGTGCTGGTGGACGACCACAGCACCGACGGCACCGCCGACACGGCGCGGCGCGCGGCGGAAACAGCGGGGGCCGAAGACCGGCTGACCGTGGTCACGGCGGACCCCTTGCCTGCGGGCTGGACGGGCAAGCTCTGGGCGATGTCGGAAGGGCTCCGTCATGTCGAGGAAAGCGGTCACGAGGCCCGGCTTGTCCTCCTCACCGACGCCGATATCGAGCATGATCCGCGAAATCTGGCGGAGCTGGTGGCGAGACTCGATGCCGAGAAGTTGGACATGGCCTCGCTGATGGTGAAGCTGCGCTGCCAATCCCTGGCCGAGCGCGCCTTCATTCCGGCCTTCGTGTTCTTTTTCCAGATGCTCTACCCCTTCGCCTGGGTCAACGATCCCGAGCACGCGATGGCGGCGGCGGCGGGGGGATGCATGCTGTTGCGCCGCTCGGCGCTGGCGCGGATCGGCGGGATCGGCTGCATCCGCAACGCGCTCATCGACGATTGCGCCTTGGGCGCGCAGGTGAAGGCCGGCTCGAAGATCTGGCTCGGCCTTTCCGATCACACCCGGAGCCTGCGGCCCTATCCGGATTGGCGCGATATCTGGCGGATGATCGCGCGTTCCGCCTATACGCAGCTTCGATATTCGCCGCTGTTGCTGGCGGGGACGGTGGCCGGCATGGTGCTGAAGTATATGGTCCCGCCCATGCTGCTCTTTCATGGCGGCACGCCATCGGTCCTGGCGGCGCTTTCCTGGGGCGTGATGGCGGTTATCTTCGTGCCGACCCTGCGCTATTACGAGCGTTCGCTGGTTTGGGCGCCGCTGTTGCCGGTGATCGCGCTGTTCTATCTTGGGGCCACGATCGATTCGGCAAGGCGGCACTGGCTGGGCAAGGGCGGCGAATGGAAGGGCCGGGTACAGATGCGGGGCGCGCAATGATGGAAACGCTGGAAACGTCCTCTGGAGATGCGTCGGAGACGCCCCCGGAAAACTTGGTGGAAACGCCCTCCGGCAAATCGGCGGGGGACGAGAATTTTCCGGTGGGCTCCTTCCTGATCCGCGCCGATCTCCGGCCCCATGTCCACGCCTTCTATCGTTTCGCGCGGATCGCCGACGACATCGCCGACAATCCGGCGCTGACGGCGGAGGACAAGGTCAAGCGGCTCGATCGCATGGGCGAGATCCTGGAGGGGGCTCCGGGCGACGATTCGCCCGCCGCCACGGCGATGCGGGAGAGCCTGAAGATCACCGGAACCACGGCGCAGCATTGCCATGACGTGCTGCACGCCTTCAAGCTCGACGCCACCAAGCTGCGCTATGAGGATTGGGGCGACCTCATGGAATATTGCCGCTATTCGGCCTCGCCGGTCGGGCGGCAGTTGCTTGATCTGCATGGCGAGAGCCAGGATTGCTGGGGCCCCTCGGATGCGCTGTGCTCGGCGTTGCAGGTCTTGAACCACCTTCAGGATTGCGTCGAGGACTATCAGACGCTCGACCGGGTGTATCTGCCGAGGCGGGAACTTGCGCTCTGCGGCGGCACCATCGAGGATCTGCTGCGCCCGAAACTGACCCACGGGCTGCGCGGAACCATCGATTTGCTGCTGGACGATACGGACCGGCTGATCGAGACCGCGCGCGGTCTGGCCCCCGGCGTCAAGAGCTTTGGCCTGCGCTGTGAATCGGCGGTGATCGTCTCGCTCGCCGGGCGGCTCTCCGGGCTGCTGCGGCGGGGAGATCCGGTGGCCGGGCGGGTCAAGCTGACCAAACCGGATTTCGCCTTGAGCCTCGTCGCCGGGGCCTGGGTCGGGACTTGGCTTGGGGTCTGGAGCCGGTTGAAATGAACACGGCGGTGGCGGAAGAGCTGGCGGCGCGCGTGCGCAAGGCCGGAACCTCGTTCTACTCGGCGATGCGCCTGCTGCCGAAGGAACGGCGCGAGGCCATGTTCGCGATCTATGCCTTCTGCCGCGAGGTGGACGACATCGCCGACGAGCCGGCGACCGACGAGGAAAGATATGCGGGTCTGGCCGGCTGGCGCGAGGCCATCGGCGGGTTGTATGCGGGAAAGAGCCCGTCCTCGCCCCTGCAGGCGGCGCTGGCCGAGGCGATTCTGCGCTATCGCCTGCGCCGCGAGGATTTCCTGGCGGTCATCGACGGGATGGAGATGGATGCGCGCGGCGCCATCCAGGCGCCGGATCTGGCCGAACTCGACCTCTATTGCGCCCGCGTCGCCTCCGCCGTCGGGCATCTTTCGGTCCATGCCTTCGGCGATGATTCGGCGGCGGCCCATGAGGTCGCCGACGCACTCGGGCGGGCGTTGCAGCTCACCAATATCCTGCGTGATCTGGCCGAGGATGCCGAACGCGGGCGGCTCTATCTGCCTCGGGAGATCCTGCTGAAGCACGGGATCGCTACCGCCTCACCGGAAGCGGTGCTGCGCAGCGAAGCCTTGCCGCTGGTATGCCGCGACGTGGCGGCGATCGCGGCGGGGCACTACCGGGACGCCGAAGCGGCGATGGCAAGATGCCGGCACAAGGCGATGCGGCCCGCCGCGGTGATGAAGGCGGTCTATGGCGCCACCCTCGACCGGCTGATCGCCGCCGATTGGCGGCATCCGGAGCAGCCGGTGCATGTGCCCAAGCTCCTGAAAGTCTGGCTCGCCTTCCGCTACGGCTTTTTCTGACCATGGCACCGGTTTTCCATGTCGCCGGTGCCGGTCTGGCCGGGCTCTCGGCGGCGTTGAGCCTGATCGGCAAGGGTGGAGACATTGCGCTCTATGAGGCTGCGGGGCAGGCGGGCGGGCGCTGCCGCTCCTATTTCGACACCGAACTCGGCTGTCTCGTGGACAATGGCAACCATCTGCTGCTGAGCGGCAATGTGGCGGCGATGAACTATATCAACCGGATCGGCGCCGCCGGCACCCTGACCGGGCCGGGAAGGCCGGTCTTCGATTTCTGCGATCTGGCGAATGGCGAGCGCTGGACCCTGGATCCGGGAGCGGGGCGGGTGCCCTGGTGGATTTTCGACGAAAAGCGCCGGATTGCCGGGACCAAGCCCGCCGACTACCTGAAGCTGGCGGCTTTCCTCCGGGCCAAGGAGGCGGACACCGTCGCCGGGCTCTTCGATACGGGATCACCGCTCTTTCGGCGGCTGTTGCAGCCGCTGACGGTCGCCGCCCTCAATACCGAGGCCGAGACCGCCTCGGCGCGGCTGCTTTGGCGGATCATGCGCGACACCTTCGGGCGGGGCGGTGCGGCCATGCATCCGCTGATCCCGGCAACCGGCCTTTCGGAGACGCTGATCGATCCGGCGCTCTCGATGCTGAGCGGGGCCGGCGCCCGCATCCGCTTCGGCGCCCGGCTGCGGCGGATCGAGTTTGCCGGCGATCAGGTGACGAAGCTGCATTTCGACGAGGAGGCGATCGAGCTTGCGCCCGAGGATCGGCTCATCCTGGCCGTGCCGGCGCCGATCGCGTCAAGGCTGGTGCCGGAACTGGTGGCGCCCACGGAGTTCCGGGCGATCGTCAACGCCCATTACCGCGTGGATCAGCCTATAGCGGGGCCGCCCTTCATCGGGCTCACCGGCGGCATCGCCGAATGGGTGTTCCGCAAGCCCGGCATCCTCTCGGTAACGATCAGCGCCGCCGATCCGGTGGCGGACCGCCCGGCGGAAGAGCTGGGCCCGCTGGTCTGGCGCGATGTGGCACGGGCCTATGGGCTCGACGGCGCCATTGTCCCGCCCTTCCGCATCGTCAAGGAAAAGCGCGCCACCTTCGCCGCCACCCCGGAACAATTGCGGCGGCGGCCCGGTGCGGCGACGCGCTGGCGGAACCTCTTCCTTGCCGGAGACTGGACCGCGACCGGCCTGCCATCGACGATTGAAGGCGCCATCCGATCCGGAAATGAAGCGGCTAGAACTTCACTTGGAATATAGGTGGAGCCCAGAAAAACACTTGAGCAATTTGCGAAGCGTGGTAAAGGGTTGGTGAGCATTTTCCACAGTACTGACCGAGTGTGCGATGATCCGGAATAGAATGACCAATTTGGCCATTGTAGAAGCAGCGAGCGAAGGCGTCTCGTTGCTCGATCACGCGATCGACGCCGCCGCTTCGTCGCTCGTAGCCGCGCAGAAAAAAGATGGTCACTGGCTGTACGAGCTTGAAGCCGACGCGACGATCCCCGCCGAATACATCCTGCTTCAGCACTATCTCGACGAGGTCGATCCGACGGAAGAGGCGCGGATCGCGGCCTTCCTGCGCGCGTCGCAGGGCGAGCATGGCGGCTGGCCGCTCTGGTATGGCGGCGATCTCGACATGAGCGCTTCGGTGAAGGCCTATTTCGCGCTGAAAGCCGCGGGCGATTCAGCCGACGCGCCGCATATGGCGCGGGCGCGGGCGGCGATCCTGGCGCGGGGCGGGGCGGCGCGCACCAACGTCTTCACCCGCATCCAGCTGGCGCTGTTCGGGCAGGTGCCGTGGCGGGCCGTGCCGAAGATGCCGGTCGAGATCATGCTGCTGCCGAAATGGTTCCCGTTCCATCTCGACAAGGTCTCCTACTGGTCGCGGACGGTGATCGCCCCGCTTCTGGTGGTGATGGCGAAGCAGCCGCAGGCGCGCAACCCGCGCGGCGTCGATATTGGGGAGATTTTCAGCATCCCTCCCGCCGAGGAAACCGATTGGGCGGGCTCGACCAACGACACGCTCTGGGGCCGGTTTTTCAATACCGTCGACAAGGCGCTGCATTGGGCCGAACCCTTCTTCCCGGAAGGAACGCGGGAAAAGGCGATCAAGGAGGCCGTGGCCTTCGTCGAGGAGCGCCTCAATGGCGAGGACGGGCTGGGCGGGATTTATCCGGCCATCGCCAATACCGTCATGATGTATGACTGCCTCGGCTATTCGGCGGGGCATCCGAACCTGCTGATCGCCAAGAAGGCGGTCCGCAAGCTCCTGGTTCTCGAAGGCGACCGCATCTATTGCCAGCCCTGCCTATCGCCGGTCTGGGACACCGGGCTCGCCTGCCACGCCTTGAGCGAGGCCGGGGGCGAGGTTGCCGAAGCCGCGGTGAAGCGGGGGCTCGACTGGCTGGTCGGCCGTCAGATCCTCGATGTCGTGGGCGATTGGGGCTCGAACCGGCCGGGCTTGAGGCCGGGCGGCTGGGCCTTCCAATATGAGAACCCGTATTATCCCGATGTGGACGATACCGCCGTCGTGGCGCTCGCGATGGAGCGGCACGACAAATCCCGCTACGCCCACGCGATCGAGCGGGCGACGGAATGGATTTTCGGGATGCAGAGCAGCAATGGCGGCTGGGGCGCCTTTGATGCCGATAACGAATATCATTACCTCAACCATATTCCGTTTGCCGATCATGGCGCGCTTCTCGACCCGCCGACGGCGGATGTGTCGGCGCGCTGCCTGTCGCTGCTGGCGAAGCTCGGCTATGGGACCGAAAACAAGACGATCCGGGAAGGTATCAACTATCTCCTGAAAGAGCAGGAAGCGGACGGTTCCTGGTTCGGGCGCTGGGGCACGAATTATATCTACGGCACCTGGTCGGCGCTCTGCGCGCTGAATATGGCCGGGTTCGACCGGAATTCTTCTGAAATCCGCCGCGCCGCCGAATGGCTGCTGTCGCATCAGCGCGAAGACGGCGGCTGGGGCGAGAGCGAGGAATCCTATTATCCCGGCAAGCCGCATGGCGAGTTCGAGGTCAGCACCGCATCGCAGACTGCCTGGGCGCTTCTGGGGCTGATGGCGGCGGGCGAGGTCGAAAGCCCGGCGGTCGAGCGCGGGATCAATTTCCTGCTCGCCAATCAGCAGACCCATGGGCTCTGGGATGAGGATTGGTTCACCTCGGTCGGCTTCCCGCGCGTGTTCTATCTGCGCTACCACGGCTACCGCGCCTATTTCCCGCTTTGGGCGCTGGCGCGTTACCGCAACCTGAGGCGTGACGGGCAGGTTCGGGTGACGCAGGGTCTGTGAGACCGTACGGATTAAGTTTTGAGGCATGCTGATGGGCAAGCGGCAATTCTCATTCTGGCCGGTTCCTGCGCCCGTCCTCGCTGCAAAGGCATAAGGCGTCCTTCGAGACGCGGCCAAGAGGGCCGCTCCTCAGGATGAGGTAAATGGTTGATGGCATTAAGAAAGATCCTCATCCTGAGGAGGCCCCCTTGAGGGCCGTCTCGAAGGACGCACCACGGCTGTCCAGCGGGTGCCAAATGACAGGCCATAATAAAAATGGCTGGCGCAGTGCATCTGCCAGGACTCTGAATTTCTTCAGTTCGGTATGAGACCCGTTCTCGCCGTCACCGGACTTCGCGCCGAGGCCGCTATTGCCGCGCAGGCGGGGTTCATCCCCGTCTGTGCCGGCGGCGTCCCGGAACGCACCGAGGCACTGCTGGCGCGGTTCCTGGAGGATGGGGCGTCGGCGATCGTCAGCTTCGGCATCGCCGGCGGGCTCAGCCCCGCGCTCCGCCCCGGAACGCTGCTTCTTCCCGGTCATGTTCTGAGCGAAAGCGGGCGCCACGAGGCTTCCTCACCCTGGCGGCAATCGCTTCTCGACGCCGGTATCGGCATCGGCGCATCGCTCTATGGCGCCGAAAAACCCGCTGTCTCTGCCGTGGAGAAAGCCGCCCTGCATGCGGCAACCGGGGCCGTCGCCGTCGATCTCGAAAGCCATATCGTCGCACGGGCGGCGGCAGAAGCCGGGTTGCCCTTCCTGGTCGTAAGAGCGATCGCCGATCCGGCGGAATGCGACTTGCCCGAAGCCGCCCTCATCCCGCTGCGCCCCGACGGCACCCCCGACTTGCCCCGCATCATCGCCGCCACCCTCCGCCAGCCCCGCCAAATCCCGGCTCTGATCCGCCTGGGAGGCCATACGAGCCGCGCCCTGGCTGCGCTGCGCGGGAGTCTCGGGCCGTTGGGGATGGCGATGGGATAGGGGGGCTTCGGACTCGTTATCGTCCGCAGTTGAGATTCGCGCATAACCGTAAATCGTCGGAACGTTATGCACCTAATTTATGTACTGGAAAAGCACAAGGATTTCAATGCTCCAGTTTTGGTGCGGAATTTTTGAATTTTGCGCAAACGCAGAAGCCAAAGTGGTTTTCTCGACAAGCCTAGCGCCGAGATTTACGCACCGAGATTTGCTTAATATTTTTTGCCCCCATTACTTTTGTAAGCGCGTGCTGTCGTCTACATTTTTAGAAGCGAACGAAATATTTTTGCGCGAGCTATCGGCTTCTGTGTCATATGAACTTGTGTTATTTTCGTAGAACCAGTAAGAGCGAAGTAATTTTCGCTGCATTAGTTCAAAATTATGCAGCATAAGAATTGATGCAAATACTGGCGTAAATAAATTTATAAGCGGAATCATATATGCTGCTGAGATAATAATTCCAGAAGCAAAGATTGTTAACCAATTGCTTCTCCGAAACACTCGTTTTTCAGTTATAGTAAGGCGTCGCATTGCGATAAGATTAAAGTATGTAAGCCCGAGCAGATAACCATTCATTGCTAAAAACAACAACATTCCCATCAATGGAATATTAAAATAAATTGGCATGGCTAGGACGTTGAGAGGTATTGCGAGCAATGCTATCCACATAGTACACGAGAAGTTTTTCGTAATCATCCTTCCGCGCGAAACTGGTATATTTGGCAGATCTGGATAATACAATTTTTCGACTGCGTCGAGAAGAGGTTCAATGAATAAACTGAGAGTAGCAGTAATAACAGTGGGGTACAACATCCATGTAAAGTATTGAACAACGTCTTCACCCATTCTGTCCAAATGAGATTTAAGCCCGTTCGGAATATTGATCCAGAATAAAATGCGATCATTCGCCCAGAAAACCCAACCAAAACAAGTCACCAGCCCTACCGTGGTAGCAAATGCGGCGCCTAGAATAGGCAAGGCCACCTTCCTAAGCTTCGGCTGAAAAATATCGAATAGCGTCACGAAAAACGCCCGGACAAGAAGAGAAAAATCCAAGAAAGCACCATATATACTGTGTACTGTTAAGATCAATTCTGCATTACATGTGTAATGGCAAAAAAGATCACGCTGCGAAAAGTCTATCAGGATTCTTGAAAATTGTGAATTTTTCCCGCACACACATCTTATGTTCGTTATATGTTCTCATTGTCGCATATCGGCTTTTATGAGGAATCGCTCACCGGTATCCAATAAGGGCTTGAAAATTCCGGAGGGTCCAGCCTGAGCCTTGGTTCATGGCCGATATTGGGTAAGCCTCAGGTCGAGGCGTAGGCGGCTCCGAATCTGGATACCTCCCGTTGCGCCCGCGCCTTGACACGCTGCACCTTGCCCATCATGTTCGTGGAATGAGCGCCGTAGCCTTCGATACCCTGAAATTCGTCCACCGTCTGCGCGATGCGGGCTTCCCCGAGCCGCAGGCGGAAGCCGTCGCCGAAGCCTTCAAGGACGCCCAGGGCGAAGCGGAGGTGGCGACCAAGCGCGACTTGGTCGAGACGGAAGGCCGGTTGCGCCATGACTTGGCCGAGACGGAAGGCCGGTTGCGCCATGAGTTGGTCGAGACGGAAGGCCGGTTGCGTCATGAGTTGGTCGAGACGGAAGGCCGGTTGCGCGCCGATACCTCTGCCTTGCGCGCCGATCTCAAGGCCGAAACGCAGAGGCTCGAAAACAAGATCGAGGCGGTCGAGGCGGCACTGAAGGCGGATATCCACGAAGTCCGGGCTGAATTGAAGGCGGATATCCGGGAACTCGGCCTGCAAATGACCATCAAACTCGGTGCCATGCTCCTCGCTTTGGCAGGCATCCTTGTTGCCGCAATCCGGTATCTGCCACCGCACCCATAGAATCCGATCTCGTCCTCGGACCTCGCCCTCGATCACACCGCTCAATCACACGTTTTCGCAGCCGCTTTTGCCCGGTGTGCCGATCATCGCCAGGAATTCCCGCCTGGTGGAGGGATCGGTGCGGAAGGCGCCGAGCATGCTGCTGGTGACCATGCTGACGCCCGGTTTGTGGACGCCTCTCGTGGTCATGCATTGGTGGGCGGCTTCGACCACCACGGCGACGCCCCGTGGCTGGAGCACGTCGCGCAGGGTGTAGGCGATCTGGGCCGTCATCTTTTCCTGGATTTGCAGGCGATGGGCGTAAAGCTCGACCAGACGGGCGAGCTTCGAGATGCCGACCACGCGGGTCTTCGGAAGATAAGCGACATGGGCCTTGCCGATGATCGGCGCCATGTGGTGCTCGCAATGGGATTCGAAGCGGATGTCCTTCAGCACGACCATCTCGTCATAGCCGTTGATCTCGCTGAAGGTCCGTTGCAGCAGCTCGACCGGGTCGATGTCGTAGCCCTTGAACCATTCCTCATAGGCCTTGGCGACGCGCTGAGGCGTGCCGAGAAGGCCTTCGCGGGTCGGGTCGTCGCCAGCCCATTCGATCAGGGTGCGGATCGCCGCCTCGGCTTCCTCCCGGCTGGGCCGGCGCGAGCGCCGCTTCAGTGCGAGGATCAAGTCGTCGTCATCCGTGTCGATCGGCAGGACCGCGCCCTCGGGTTCCGCTGCTAAGTCCATGCTTGTTCCTCAGTTTATCTGGATTGGCTGATGCGGGCAGTCGAGCGAAAAGGCCGGAATGGCGATCTCGAAATTCTCGCCGTCCTTGGTCTCCATTCCATAGGATCCGACCATGAATCCCGATGGCGTGGTCAAGGGCGTGCCGCTCGTATATTCGAAACTCTCGCCGGGGGCCAGCACCGGCTGTTCGCCGACCACGCCGGCGCCGCGAACTTCCTGGATGCGGCCGAAAGCGTCGGTGATGCGCCAGTGGCGTTGGCGAAGCTGCACGGTCTCCGGCCCATGGTTCTCGATCCGGACATGATAGGCCCAGACGTAATGATTGTCGTCGGGCGACGACTGGTCTTCGAGATAGAACGGTTTGACGGTCACGGTGACCGACCGGGTCGTTTCGACATACATGGCCTTATACCCTTTTCGGCGCGACAGCGGAGGGACGCCGCAGATCCTTAAATTAGCAGGATATATTTTGTGTGAGGGTTGGAATCCGTCAAGGGTGGCCATCACACTGGTTTTTATCATGTTGGTTCTGAGGCGGAAGGTCCGATAGATTGCCGATAGTGGGCCATTGAATAATGAGTGGGGGCGGGCGGATGCGGGTGCAAGGGAAGCCGATGCGGTCGATTTGGCTCGAAGCCGATGGCTGGAGCGTCGGGATCATCGATCAGACCCGGCTGCCCCATGTGCTGGCGACATTGCGGCTCACTTCTCTCGGCGAGGCGGCGCATGCGATCAAGGCCATGCTGGTGCGCGGGGCGCCGCTGATCGGGGCCGCCGCCGCCTATGGCGTGGCGCTGGCGGTCCGGGCCGATCCCTCCGATGCGGGGCTGGAGACCGCCTGCCGGATTCTGGCGGCGACGAGGCCGACGGCGGTCAATCTGCGCTGGGCGCTCGAAGACATGAGGGCGCATCTTGCCGGTTTGGCGCCGGTCGAACGGGAGGCCGCCGCCTATCGCCGCGCCGCCGCCATCTGCGAGGCGGATGTCGCCGCCAACGCCGCCATCGGCGCGCATGGCGCCAGGCTGATCTACCGGGCCTTCGAGAAAAAGAAGCATCGGGGCAGGGTCGATATCCTCACCCACTGCAATGCCGGCTGGCTCGCCACGGTCGATTGGGGGACGGCGCTGGCGCCGGTTTTCCGCGCCCATGATGACGGCATCCCGGTGCATGTCTGGGTCGATGAGACCCGGCCCCGCAACCAGGGTGCGAGCCTGACCGCCTGGGAACTCCTTCAGCACGGCGTCCCGCATACGGTGGTGGTGGATAATGTGGGGGGCCATCTGATGCAGCACGGCAAGGTCGATCTCTGCATCGTCGGCACCGACCGGACCACGGCCAGGGGCGACGTCGCCAACAAGATCGGCACTTATCTGAAGGCGCTCGCGGCCAAGGATAACGGCGTGCCCTTCTATGTCGGCCTGCCTTCCTCCACCATCGATTGGGAGATCGAGGACGGCGTCCGCGACATCCCGATCGAAGAGCGTGACGCCACGGAAGTGGCGGAAATCTCTGGCCGGCTTGTCTCGGGGGAAGGCATCGCCACGGTGCGGGTGATCCCGGAAGGGAGTCCCGCCGTGAATTACGCCTTCGACGTGACCCCGGCCCGGCTGGTGACCGGCCTCATCACCGAGCGCGGCGTCTGCCCGGCCTCGGCGGAGGGGCTGCTGTCGCTCTTTCCCGAGCGGGCTTCAAAATGAGCGAAGAGGGGCGCATCGTCCTGATCGAGACCGCGCGGCGGATGAATTCGTCGGGGCTCAACCGGGGCATCGCGGGGAATCTTTCCCTACGTATTGAGGATGGATTCCTGATCACGCCGACCGGCATGGATTACGGCGTCCTCGAACCCGCCGACATCGTCCTGATGCGCATGGATGGGAGCCATGAGGGGCGGCGGGCGCCTTCTTCGGAATGGCGCTTTCACCGCGATATTCTGGCATCGAGGCCGGAAATCGATGCCGTGCTGCATGCGCATCCGATGTTCTCGACGGTGCTTGCCTGCCAGCGGCGCGAAATCCCAGCCTTCCACTATATGATCGCCAGGGCCGGCGGCAGCACGATCCGCTGCGCGCCCTACGCCACTTTCGGCGGGGAAGATTTATCGCGCCACGCCGTTGCGGCGCTGGAAGACCGGCTCGCCTGCCTTCTTGCCAATCACGGGCTGATCGCGATCGGCGCCACGCTGGATGGAGCCTTCAGGCTCGCGCTCGAAATCGAGGAACTCGCCGAGATGTACTGGCGGAGCCTGCAAGCCGGCCCCCCGGTCATCCTCGACGAGGACGAGATGTCGCGAATCGTGGAAAAGTTCAAGAGCTATGGAAAGCAGCCCTCCAGTGAACTTACCCTCCAGTGAACTTACCCTCCAGTGAACTTACCCTCCAGTGAACTTACCCTCCAGTGAACTTACCCTCCGAGTGAACTTAATTGTGAACTTAGTTCCATCACGGAGAGTTTATAGGGGGTAGCGGACTTTTGCGGCCTTGTTTTGGATGAAAGGCGGAATCGCGTGAAAAACGGTCTTATCGGCATCGATCATGCCATTCTCTCCGTACCCGATCTCGACGAAGCCCGGATGGCCTGGACCCGGCTCGGCTTCAGCTTGAGCCCGCGCGGGCGGCATCTGGGGCTGGCCACCGGGAATTACTGCATCCTGTTCGAACGGGACTATATCGAATTGCTGGGCATCGCCGATCCGGGCGGGGAGGTGGGGCAATTGGGCCGGTTCCTTCGGGTCGAGGGCCTTACCGGCATCGCCTGGGCGACGGCGGATGCGGATGCGGCGGTGACGGCGCTGTCGCTCCTCGGGATCACGGCGCCGCCGCCGCGCGAGATCGTCCGTCAGATCGAACTCGAAGATGAATCGGCACTGCTGCGGTTCCGGGTTTTCCCTCTGCCGGAGGAGGCGGTTGCCGGTGTCGCCGGGGTTGTCTGCCAGCATCTCACCCCGGAATCGCTACGCCAGCCCGTGTGGATGGCCCACAAGAACGGCGCCGTCGGCATCGCCGGGATCACGGTGGTGGTTGAGGATACGGGCCCGCTGGTGCCGGTTCTGGAACGGCTTTTCGGCCCCGGCAATGTGACCCTGACCAATCGCGTGCTGTCGGTCCGCTGCGGGCGGCATTCGCTGACCTTCGTCCCGCCGGAAGATTTCTCCCTGCTCTATCCGGAAATCGAGCCGGCGGTGCGGGAGATGCCCTTCCTGGCCGCCCTTCATCTCGAAACCGCCGATCCCGCCGTGACCGAGGGGTATTTCACCGATTGGCAGATCCCCTTCTTCGAACTCGCCGGCGGCACGCTGGTCATTCCGCCCGAGCAAGCCAACCGCACCGTGCTCGAATTCTCGCCCCAGCGGCCAAGTATAGGTTCTGGAGGCTAGGTTCTGGCGACTAGGGCCTGTGGACATTCACCGGATCGCCAGCAAGGAACCGACGAGATGGATCATAGCCCCGAAGCTCTCATCGGTCTTGTCGTAGCGGGTGGCGATCCTGCGGAATTCCTTGATTTTGCAGAAGAA
>Ga0265327_10002935_pt1 | contig 17056 bp, 14 predicted proteins | sample 41621metaG_FD_202089 | JGI IMG/M metagenome (GOLD analysis project Ga0265327, IMG submission 202089) | Rhizosphere microbial communities from Carex aquatilis grown in University of Washington, Seatle, WA, United States - 4-16-21 metaG | ecosystem: Host-associated > Plants > Roots > Rhizosphere... | reverse complement strand
GGTTATTTATAAGGTCATCAACTCTTAGCCAGATAAAAGATATGTCAGAAATATTTATTGATATAATTCCTTTATCATAATTAATAATATTAGTAAAAACAGTATATTCAAATTCATTTAATTTTGGAAATAGCTCCCTTAATTCAGATTCATTTTCTAATGTAAATCGTTGGAGAGACTTAAAACTATTTAACTCAGATACATCATATCCTTTTAAATTGAAGTAATGTTTAGCTAAATTAAAATTCAGTTCATACTTTGAAATTTGATATTCAATTTCCGTAAATAAATTAATAATATTAGTTATCATTTTTTTATTTTATTTATTAATACAAGTTAACTTACTTTAGATTTTGAATTTTTCGCCCAATGTAAACGCATAATTTCTGCGTTCTCAGTAGGTGTAATTTTTATATAATTTAGAAATGCTGATTCTTTGCGGTGTCCGGTAATTGCCATTATAACGTGTGCGGATAAACCAGACTTAAAATTGTTTGTTGCAAAACTCCTGCGAGCTGTATGTGTACTCACTAAATCAAACTTTTGATAATTGGTTGAATATGTAACTCCAGCCTTATTTTCTCTTATTGATACGAATTTTTTAAGGTCCTCAACTCTTTTACAAATTTCTTTTATGTATTCGTTCATCTTTTGGTTACTCATTGGAGGAGGTAATGGTGTAGAATATTTGCCCTCATATTTTGCAAGAATTTTTTTTACAGTATCATTCATTGGAATTGCCACAATTTCGCCAGTTTTCTGGGTGCGTATTTCTATAATGTCATCTTTAATATTATCATTAATAATATTTGTAAAATCTGAGAAACGTAAACCGGTATGCGCTCCAATTAAAAACAAATCGCGGACCTTGTCATATTTTGGCTCCTTTGTTAGTTTGAGTTGTTCAATACTTTTCAGCTCGTCCAACGTAAGATAAATACTATCGGTTGCCTGTTTTAATACAACAAACTTTTTACTTCTAAATTTTACGTTCTCATTAACGCCTCTCTCGGTTGCAGAGTTTAAGATCGTTTTGAGTGTTTTAATATGTTTCCCAATAGTATTGACAGAAAACTTTTTCGTTTCGGTAAGAAATTTTACAAAGTCATCGTAAAATTCAATATCAATATCTTTAAAATCAATAGGACGTTTGCGAGTTTTATTAAACTCAATTAATAGTTCATCTACTTGTTTAAAGGAGTAATGCGTTTTCTGTGAATATGTTTTTCCGGTGCGTGTATTAACTTTAAACTTTACATCTTCTCTGAACTTAGTAATGAATGATTGGAGGTTTAATTTCGTTTGTTTTGGTGTGCGGTCCAACGCAATATTTAGTTTTTCTCTTAACTCATCAACTGTTGGTTGTTGGTCGTTATCATTTTCAAAATCTCGAAATACTTTAATAACTTTTAACTCCAATTTTTTTAAACTTTCATAAAACTCTGGAGCTCCTGAGTATTTTTTCCCTTTTGGGTTTTTTTTCTTGTTCTCGGTTTCGTCCTTTGGTGTTACGTTACTTGTAAGAGGTTGCTGTTCTTGAAAATCCCAATGAATGGGAGTAATAGTTTCGCCAGTAGGAAAAACAAGTGTGTTATTATTCCAACGAATAACCATGTTAACCGGAGTTGGTTTTTCGCTCTTTAAATCGCGGAGGTTGAAATTAATTTTTGCCATGTTTTAAAATTTAACATTTCAAATATAACTCAAAACTTAATCGGTTGTCGGTTTGGTTGTCGGTTTTTATTAACCGTACCTAATTTTAGTTAATTTCTCTTTTCCTGTAAAACCTATTAAAACTTAGTGTTTTCAAGGTTGAGTGTTAATTTCCGAAAAGTGAAAAACGATAATTGGTAGTCTCGCCCAGAATCGAACTGGGATCAAAAGTTTAGGAAACTTCTATTCTATCCGTTGAACTACGAAACCAATATTTACTTAATAATTGAAAATCTATTGCAAATATAATCTACTGATTTGCAAATTATCTTTATCAAACTACTTCACTAAACTTCCTGCTTCAATTTCATTTTCTGGTGAAACTACAAATAGTTTTCCGAAATCGTTACCAGCCATCAACAACATTCCCTGACTTTCAATTCCACGAATTTTTCGAGGTGCCAAATTAGCAACTACTGTTACTTGCTTCCCGATCAACTCTTCAGGTTTATAATACTCAGCAATCCCTGATAATATTGTACGTTTCTCAAATCCCAAATCAACAACCAGCTTTAATAATTTATCAGCTTTGGCAACTTTTTCTGCTTCCAAAATTTTACCTACTCGTAAATCTAATTTGTCAAAATCTTCGTATGAAATATCTGTCTTAACCTGTTTGAGATTTGATGCTTGTGGTTTTGTATTTGAATCGTTCTCTATTTTGATTTTTTGTAAACGGTCTAATTGTTTTTGAATTTCTTCGTCTTCCACCTGTTTGTATAAAATTTCTGCTTTGTTCAATTGATGTCTTGTTTGCAAAATGTTTGAATGGAACAATTCATTCCAACTCAAATCATTTTTATTCAGCATCTCTTTCAACTTTTTTGCTGTATGAGGCAGAAACACATCGGCTGCTATTGCAAGTTTGGCACATATTTGCAAGGCATCAAACATAATTCTTTGAACTTGTTCGGCATCTGTTTTTACCAATTTCCATGGTTCTGTATCTGCCAAATACTTATTTCCTGCACGGGCTACATTTATAAAATCAGATAATGCATCACGCAACTTTATTGAAGATAAATTTTCGTCCATTTGATGAAGACTTTTTGCAATTTCATCAAAACAAACTTGTTGAGCAGATTTTAATTTTTCTTCATGAAGTTGTCCGTTCCCTTCTGGAATTATTCCATCATAAAATTTCTCACTCAAAACTAAAACACGATTTACAAAATTTCCGAAAATACTTACCAACTCACTATTTACACGTGTTTGATAATCCTTCCATGTAAACTCACTGTCTTTTGTTTCTGGAGCAATAGATGTTAAAACATAACGCAATTCATCCTGACGATTTGGGAAATCAACCAAATATTCATGCAACCAAACTGCCCAATTTCTTGATGTCGAAATTTTATCTCCTTCAAGATTTAAAAACTCATTTGCAGGAACATTTGTTGGTAGAATATATTTTCCGTGAGTCATCAACATCATTGGAAAAATAATAGCATGAAACACAATATTGTCTTTTCCGATAAAATGGATGAGTGCTGTGTCATTGTCCATCCACCAATCCGTCCAAGGTCCACGGTCGACTGCCGACTGAAGAAACTCTTTCGTTGCCGAGATATACCCAATTGGTGCATCAAACCATACATATAAAACTTTTCCTTCGGCATCTTTTAATGGAACAGGAACACCCCAATCCAAATCTCGTGTCATTGCTCGGGATTGCAAACCTTCCGTTAACCAGCTATTACATTGGCCTTTGATATTTGATTTCCATAAATCAAAACGTTTGATATAATTTTTGAATTGATTGGAATTTTGAATTTCACCCATTGGTAAAAACCAATTTTTTGTTTCTCTTAAAACTGGTTTTTCTCCGCTCAATGTTGACTTTGGATTGATGAGATCTGTAGGATTTAAAGATGTTCCACATTTCTCACACTGATCTCCGTATGCACTAGTATTTCCGCATCTTGGACAAGTTCCTGTAATATATCTGTCGGCTAAAAATTGCTTAGCGCTTTCATCATAATATTGTTTTGTTACCTCTTCTTTAAAAACATTTTTATCATATAATATTTTAAAAAATTCTTGGGCTGTATCATGATGCGTTTTTGAAGAAGTTCTTCCATAATAACTGAAGTTAATACCAAAATCACTGAAGGATTTCTTCATGAGTTCATGATATTTATCCACTACTTGCTGAGGAGTAATACCCTCTTTTTTTGCTTTAATGGTAATTGGTACGCCATGTTCATCACTTCCACAGATGAATAGAACATCTTTACCTGTTGATCTTAAATAACGAACATAAATATCTGCAGGCAAATAACACCCGGCAAGATGCCCAATATGAACTGGTCCGTTTGCATAAGGAAGTGCTGCGGTAATTAAATATCTTTTTGGATCTGTCATGCTATGTGGTAAAAATAATCAAGCTTTAATTTGCTCCTGCTGCAGTTCCGGCTATAAAACCTGTTGTCCATGCAGCTTGAAAATTAAAGCCTCCTGTAAGACCATCAATATCCAAAACCTCACCGGCAAAATGCAAGCCTTTCACTTTTTTGCTTTGCATTGATTTGAAATCAATATCATTTAAGGAAACACCACCGCATGTTACAAACTCCTCTTTGAATGTTGTTTTACCCGATACATTGTATGTATCGAATAAAATATTTTTTGCAAGCACATTTATTTCTTCTTTAGAAACTTCCGCCCAATTTTTATGCTCTTCAATTGATGATTTTTCAAGTAAAAATTTAGTTAATCGAGCAGGCAATTTAAAAGGCAACAATTTCCCTACCTGCTTGGTTGGATTTGCTGCTTTGATATTAAATAGTTCTTGACGTAATGCATCTTCTTTTTTCTCATTCAACCAATTCACCTGAATAGTAAAATTATAGTCACTATCAGCTAATTTTCTGGCACCTACTGAAGAAAGCTTCAGCACTGCCGGTCCGCTTAAACCCCAATGAGTAATCAAAACAGGACCTGAATATTCAAGTTTTGCATCTGGAATTCTCACTTTAGCAGGGTCAACAGAAAGTCCCATCAGATCTATGATTGGATTATCAGGTATATTAAAAGTAAATAATGAAGGAACAGGTTCAACAATTTCGTGGCCAAGAGATTTAAGCCATGTGAGTCCTTCTTCTTTAGGACTCCCTCCTGTTGATACTATAATTTTATCACAAAAAAGTTTATTCCCGTTCTTTAAAAAAATATCAAAGCCACCATGAAATGAAGGAATAATGTCTTTTACTTCCATTTCTGTTTCAATTGAAACCTTGCATGTAGTTGCTTCTTTTACAAGGCAATCAATAATGGTTTGTGAGCTATCCGATACAGGAAAAACTCTACCATCCTCTTCAATTTTAAGTTTTACTTTCCGATCTTCAAACCACTTCATAGTATCGGTAGTATTGAATTTGCTAAAAGCGCTACGTAATTGCTTATCGCCTCGGGGATAATTCTGACACAATTGCTTGATATCAAAACATGCATTGGTCACATTGCACCTTTCTCCCCCTGATACTTTCACTTTTTGCAAAAGTTTAGAAGTTTTTTCTAAAAGAATAACCTCATTCTTACCGCCAGCAGCAGCATGAATTGCAGCAAAAAATCCCGCTGCACCTCCTCCTATTACAACAATTTTCATCCTTGGTAATTAATCAACTAATGTGCGAATTTAATATTTTCGGGACATGATTTGCATGTTTGCTTGTATTTTGATGCATCTTTAGTATGTTTACAAACAATGCAATCTTAAAAAATGGATAGTTTCTGGGATTTGTTTAAACCTGAAGAACTCGTTAGATATGGGGGTTTAGCGTTAGTGCTGATAATTATCTTTGTAGAAAATGGTATCTTCTTTGGCTTTTTTTTGCCCGGAGATTCTTTGCTTTTTACTGCTGGATTACTCTGTTTTCCAAGTGTAGGAGTTCTAAATGTTGAGCTTTCAACCTTAATTATAGATATAAGTTCTGCTGCATTTTTAGGATATTATGCCGGATATTTCTTTGGATTTAAAACCGGTCAAGCATTATATAAACGAAAGGACTCCCTTTTCTTTAAGAAAAAATATATTTATACGGCTGAAACTTTTTATAAAAAATATGGTGGAAAAGCTTTGATTCTAGGAAGATTTTTACCTATCGTGAGAACTTTTGCTCCCATACTAGCGGGTGTTGTAAAAGTTGACGCTAAGACTTTTTTCTTTTATAATTTAATAGGGGCATTGCTTTGGCCAAGTGTAGTGGTTTCTGCTGGATATTATGTTGGCAGTGTTTTCCCTAAAGCTCTAAATTATCTTGATTTTATCGTAATCGGATTTATAGTTGTTACGGCCATCCCCGTGATCAATAATTACAGAGAGCAATCAAAAGCCAAAAAAGAACATTTAACTGAGGAATAGTTCTTTTGCTTTTCTGGCAGGATACAACGAAGTGATCCAACCTAAAAAAAGTACTGTAAAAAATACTAAAAACACATCAAGCATTTTAAGTTTTACCGGATAATGATCTACTGTAAAGCTTTCAGAACCGCCAATCTTTACGAGCCCGAATTTTTCTTGAACCCAGCAAATCAAAATTCCTAAAACTAATCCAATCACACAACCTACAAATGCAATAAATATTCCTTCATATCTGAAAATGGAAGCTGCCTGATTTCTTGTTAAGCCAAGGCTGGACAGAATCTGTAAATCGCGTTTCTTTTCCATCACCAAAATATACAATGACCCAATTGTATTGCTAGCAGCTACAAAAAGAATGAAAAGTAAAATTAAAAAGCTGACAGCCTTTTCTGATTTCATCACTTTAAAAAAAGCATCACGTTGCTCAAAACGATTTTGAACGATAAAATTTTCTCCCTGTAAAACAGTGATTTTTTCTTTCACCTCATCCATTTTTGCACCCTCCTTTATTCTAATATCTAAGGAAGAAATTTCAAAATTTCTGTTAAGTAGATTTTGCAAGAATCGTAATGGAACAATTACATATTTATTGTCAACTTCTTCTTGAACACCAAAAATTCCTGCTGGCGAAATTGCTGCTCGTGAAAAAGAATTTTCAGGCTGAAGAACATCTGTTACACCTCTTTTAGGAACATAAATATTTAACCTATTGAAGATATCATTTGGGTCAAGTGAAAGTTGATAAGCAATTCCTTGACCAACTATTGCGAAATTTGTATCTCCTATTTGCAACAATGGGATTCCTGCAACAATTGAACTGTCAAGGTCTGTGACACTTGAAAAATTTTCATCAACACCCTTGATAGTAGCAATATTTTGTCGATCGCCATATTTCAGTAAAGCATTTTCTTCCAACACTTCAGAAATTTTCCAAACTCCATCCACATTTTTTATTGCAGTAATATCCACTTTTTTTATATCAAACGTTTTCCCTTTTGCTGCCGATATTTTTATATCAGCATCAAATTTATTGTACATACCAATAAATAATCCCTCGAAACCATTGAAGACTGAAAGTACTATGAGTAAAGCTGCAGCACCAACTGTATAACCCAATAATGAAATCCCAGAAATGATAGTGATGAGATTAAAAGATCCTCCGCTTTTGCGTGAAAAAAAATACCGTCTTGCTATATTGAAGGAAAGGTTCATGCGCCTCTATAATTTCTCCTTCGGAGAGATTATTTTAGTTTATTTAGTGACGAATATATGAACAAAAAAGATATTTCCTCCCCTTCGGGGAGGTTAGGTGGGGCTTTACTTCCAAGCTTTCACTATTAAACCTGTTCCTGTTTTGTGTGTTGTGAGAGTGTCTACCCAATTCAAAATATAACTAAAAGGATAAGTGATGATATAATAGAATGGCAATAAGATAAAAAATAGTTTAGTTGCATTAAGCATTTGCATTGGGTATTTCATTGAAAGTTTCCATGCAATTTTTCCGGGTGCTCCGTATGAATATAATATTTCTGTTTTTTGAAAACCTGCCGTGTTCAACTTCTGGCGCATTTCTTCAACCGGATATCCATCACGCACATGTTCACCGATAAACGATTCACCATGATGATCAGCATCGCTTCCACCTTGGTCACTTGGGGTTGAAATCAACAACATTGCCCCCGGTTTCAATGCTTGATTAAAATGGCGAAACACATCCACATCTTCCAAAATATGTTCCATTACATCCACACATAAAATCAAATCGTATTTATTTGTAGCATGAGGTTTTGTTAAATCTCCAAATTGAAATTTCACGTTGTTCAATCCACATTTTGCAAAAAAGTTGTTGCAATCTGCTATTTGTTCTTCTTTTACATCTACAGCTGAAATAGTACATTTTGAATTTCGGTTAGCGATATAAAATGAATATTGTCCAAAACCCGAACCAGCATCCATCATTTCAAAACTTTTATCGGCAAAACCCCAATTGCGCAATTCACGATGGATATGCCATGTACGAAGCAGCAATAAATCAAGAAGTTTATAAAATAGTTTTCTTAAAAATATCGATTGATTAAAAACCTTTCCAAGGTCATTTTTTATTGGGTCGTATTCCATGAGTTATCTTAAAAGTGGCGGCAAGATAAACATTTTAGATAATCTCAAAAAAAGTTGACATAAAATATCAAATAAAAATTCAGTTAAAAATTAATAGGAATAGATATCTACCATATTGGATTTAAGTAGGTATAATCTATCTTTTTCAATACTGATTTGTTGAATGTAAGTAGTGTCGGGCAATTGAAATTCTGTTTGAGAGAATGTCTTCAAATTATATTTGAGCAGTTTTCCTGCTTTATTATAAAACAAATCATCTTCAATAACTTTAATTGTAGTACATCCTTTTATGGGAATTGTTTTGATATAATTTGCAAAAACACTGAACATCAAAATTCCCAAAGTTGAATCATTCACAAAAACTTTATCATTATTGTCATAAATGAAATTCGGCTGAATAGTTCCTGTTAAAAACTGTTTTACATTACCACTCATTTGCAAGATCTCTCCACCTTTATTCATTCGTTTTAATTGCAGATCGCCATTATCAAATACCCAAATTCCATTATCATAAGATCTTGCAATAGCAGATGACTGTGAGATTCCATAATCATTCAACAACATCTCACCTCTATAAGCAAGATTATTATCTAAAAACAACACCTCATTAAGTTCTTTATAGAACACATATAATTCAAGCGGGTTTGAAGCATCTATAAAATTAATGTTACCAAGATATTTATAATTGAGCGTTCCGAGTAGATTTCCTCTCGAATCATATTTATAAAGTTGGTTTGTTTTGGTGGTGATATAAAGATTTCCTAACCTGTCAGTTTGAATATCTTTTGCATCTATTGAAATGCTCTTTATAAGTTGGAAATTAGAAGCTGGAAGTTGGAGGTCAGAGGTTGGAGGTCGGAATGATGATAGACAGAACATCATAAAAAAAAGAAATACTGCACCAACAAACGTGAATCGTGAACCATGAACCGTGAACAAATATTTATTCATACTTTTTAAGTTCAACTTTCTCTCCATCAAAAACGGCATAAGAATTATATGTGATCCAATCACCAAGATTAATTACATGCGCATTTCCAATTATTTTATCCATAGGTAAATGGCGATGGCCAAACACAAAGTAATCAACTTTTTCTATCTCTAAATATTCTTTAGCAAACAATAAATGATATTCCTTTTCATCACCAAAATATTGGCTATTACTTTCGTATGATTTTTTCTTACTGCGATCAGAGAGCCAATTTGCAATGTTTATCCCAACACTTGGATGAAAGAATGCAAACAATCGTTGAAAGAAATAATTTCTATAAATGCCTAATAAAAATTTGAACCATGTCTGACCTGGTCCTATTCCATCTCCATGCCCGATATAAAATTTTTTTCCGTTAAACTCTTTGACAATTGCTTTCTTATAAACAGTACAACCAACTTCTTCTTCGAGATAACCAAATTGCCACAAATCATGGTTACCATGAAAAAGGTAAACGGGAATTCCTGCATCGCATAACTCAGCAAGCTTGCCTAACAAACGCACAAATCCTTTGGGAACAACTTTATCAAATTCGAACCAAAAATCAAATAAATCGCCAACTAGATAAATTTCAGCAGCATCGTGTTTAATAGAATCAAGCCAACTAACAACTTTTTTTTCACGCACTAAACTAGATGAATGGTCGGGAACACCAAGATGAAAATCGGAAGCGAAATATATTTTTTTATCAGTTATCAAAGTTTACTCTTTTATCAATTCTGAAATTTCATTTTCGAATCTTTCCGATTCATTTGCGTCCGGACTAAATCCAACATGCGTTTTAATTATTTTTCCTTCTTTATTTAATATATACATTGTTGGGTATGCTACAATATTATAGAATGAACGAGGAAATTGACTTGTGCATTTTACTATTGGGTAATTGATATTATTTTTAGGGATAAAATCCTTTAATTTTTCATCATCATCATAAGGGTTCATTCCAAGAATCACAAGCTTATCTTTAAATTTTTCTTGTAGTTTTATTAAAGAAGGAATCGCTTTCTGGCAGGGGTAACAAGCAGCATACCAATAATCCATCAATACATATTTCCCTCTAAATTGTGATAGGCTCACACTATCATTTGTGTGATAAACGGGGAATTTCCAATTAGGTGCGAATGTATTACTATCAAGTAATTTTGGGTCAACATAACGTCTAGTATATTGAATCGTATCAAAATCTTTTGCATTAAAATGAATGAGATAATATGCTGCAGAATCATCATTAATACTAAGATTAGTTATTGTCAGGCTTTTGTATTGAATCTGATTTAGAAATTTGTATCTAACAACATTTGTGAATGAAATAGGCAGCCAACTTTTTTTATCAATACTAAATGTGCTGTAACATTTGTCCAATTCTTCATTATCTTTTATTTTAACACCTATTATATAGGTTGGTTTTGTGTTGGCGATCATTTCGTACTTATTCCCTTCTTCATCCAACACCTTATATGGGTGCACTTTCATAAAACTTATATTAAATAAATCAGAATGAATATTTCCTTCGAAGCCTTTTATATAATAATTCGTATCAATACTCGCTTTTGTTTTACTGTTAGTATAAATAGACTGATTAATATATTGAAGATATGTGCATTTTTGCCCATCCATGTCTTTTACCATTCTTCCAATCACTCCGGATTTGTTAGTGTCTAGTTTGATCAAATTCAATCTTCCTGATACATGTGTAGTATCTTTATTGTCAAAAAATTTAAAATATAATTCAGCATCAAACGAAGCGCTATTTACTTTTTCACACGCCTCTTTAGATTTCATTAAAATACTTTTGGGGTTTTGTGCGAAGGAGCTATACGCACAAAAAACTAAAACAAGAATGAAAATTACCTTATTCATGTTTAGCATCATCAATTAAAAACACGAATAATTCTTTGGGGCCATGGGCACCTATTACCAAAGTTTTTTCAATATCACTTGTTCGGCTGGGACCACTCACAAATGACACCATTGAAGGAATATTTTTTCCATACCGATTTTTCAAAACCTGAAGGCCATCCTTTATTTCCATTACCAATTGGGATGAATAGGCAATCACGATATGAACCGGAGGGAAAATAGTGAGGGTTCTAGAATTCTTTTTGGAGCTCACCAATACGCTTCCTGTTCGAGCTATTAAACTTTCGCAGCTTGTAATTGATGCTTGAACTTTTTCGATGTTTCCGGTTTTATCTGTAAAAGAAATTCCTGATTCTTTCAATAAAAATTGCAACTCATCTTCCCAACAAAAAAGGTGCTTCCATTTACGTTGTTCTAATAGTGTGAGAAGTTTATCAATGCAATCAAAACGATTGGCACAAAATACAAATTGCCCCTTCAAATCGATAAGATTTTTTGCAAATGTTTCTATCACCAATTCTTCCTGTGGTGGTTGAACATACAGGTTTGAATCAAGGTCAATATTGGCAAATTTGGTCTTTTGTTTGAAGATCAAAGCCTGCCTCACTTTTTTGAGGATCTTTTCTTTGGAAGTTGTGTTTTCTTGCACTCAGCGGCAATTTATGTTTTTTTTTGAAATCGTTTTTAAAAAGTTCTTAAACATAAAAAAGCCCCGAAAATTTCGAGGCTTTAAATTTTATAAATCTAAATTTATCTGGTCGACCTTATTATCAGCAGGATCAACTTTTTTTATTTCACTATTAACTGGCGCTTCATTTTTCTCTTCAATTTGTTGAACCGGATTTTCGTTTTTCTGTTCAGTTGTTTCAGCTTTTATTTCTTCGATCACTTCTTCAATAGGAACGGCTTCTTCGATATGTTTAGGATCGAATGGTCGTTTGCCTAAGATTTCTTCCAAATCATGTTGAAATAGAATCTCACGTTTCAATAAAATTTGAGAAAGTTCTTCGAGTTTTTCACGTTTTTCAATCAATAATTCTTTTGTTACAACATAACATTCATCTATCATTTTGCGAACCTCGATATCAATCATCTCAGCTGTTTTATCTGAATAAGGTTTTGTAAAACCATACTCATTATTAGGGTCATAAAATGAAACATTCCCAACATTGGCATTCATTCCATAAATACTCACCATAGCATAAGCCATCTTAGTGATACGTTCTAGATCATTTTGAGCTCCGGTTGAAACTCTGCCAAATACGATATCTTCGGCAACACGCCCACCAAGAGTCATACACATCATATTTCGCATTTGAACTGTAGTATATAAATATTGATCTTTTGGTAAATATTGAGCATAACCCAATGCTGCAACTCCACGTGGAACAATAGAAACTTTAACAAGAGGGTCAAGTCCTTCCAAAAACCAACCAACAATTGCATGACCAGATTCATGGTATGCAATGATTTGTTTTTCATCGCTTGAGATAATTTTATTTTTCTTTTCCAATCCACCAATCACTCTGTCAATAGCATCTTGAAAATCTTGCATTTCAACTTGCGTTTTATTTTTTCTTGCAGCAATTAGTGCTGCTTCATTACAAACATTTGCAATTTCGGCACCGGCAAAACCTGCTGTTTGTGTAGCCAATCTTTTTGGGTCAGCATCAGTTCCCATTTTTAATGGTTTGAGATGTACTCTAAAAATTTCTTCTCTGCCAACAAGGTCTGGTTTATCAATTGAAATCTGTCTGTCGAATCTTCCAGGTCGAAGCAATGCAGGATCCAACACATCCGGACGATTTGTTGCAGCCAAAATGATTACTCCAAGATCTGTTGCAAAACCATCCATTTCGGTGAGCAATTGGTTTAACGTATTTTCTCTTTCATCATTTCCTCCTTGAACCATATTTCTTCCACGTGCTCTACCAACAGCATCAATCTCATCAATAAAAATAATACATGGTGCTTTTTCCTTGGCCTGACGAAACAAATCACGCACACGTGAAGCTCCAACCCCTACAAACATCTCCACAAAATCAGAACCTGAAAGTGAAAAGAAAGGAACCGCTGCTTCACCGGCAACAGCTTTTGCCAACAATGTTTTCCCAGTTCCCGGAGGACCAACAAGCAATGCGCCTTTAGGTATTTTTCCACCAAGTGTGGTATATTTTTTCGGATTTTTTAAGAAGTCAACAATTTCCATTACCTCTACTTTTGCTTCATCTAATCCGGCAACATCTTTAAAAGTGATTTTTACTTGAGCCTCTTTATCAAATAATGTTGCTTTTGATTTTCCAATATTAAAAATTTGAGCACCTCCTCCACCTGCTCCTCCACCCATTCTTCTCATAAAAAACATCCAAACAGCAATAAGTAAAACAAATGGTAAAATCCATCCGATAATATCTCCGAAGTAGTTTTTCTGAGTGATATATTCAACAGGAATATTGAGTGTTTGCCCTACATATTTTTTTTCATAATCCGTTTTTGCATTATTAAGATCACTTGAAAATTGAGCTACATCTCCAATTTCAAAATAATAATGCGGACCTGAGTCTTCACCAAACATTCCTCGATTTTTCAGGTTTTTGTATTTATCATTTTTAAGAGCATCCTTTTTAATATAAACTTCAGCACGTTCTTTATTGATGACGATAATCTTTTCTACATCTTGTGTTTCAAGCATGTTAGTTCTCACTTCGTTCCAAGTTGTCTTTAACGCTACATCATGCGGCATGTAAAGTATTCCAAGTAAAACAATTCCTAGAATCCCGTAAATCCAATAAAAATTAAATTTTGGCATTTGAGGAAGTTTGGGTTTATTTGGTTTTTTTTCGCTGTCTTTATTCGGTCCTAAGTCGTTTGAATTAATGTCTGCCATTATATTTTTTAATATTATTTTGTATAGTGTTATAAGTTAAGCAAGTTAAGTGACAAAAAGTTTCATTGTCAAAAAACATTTCACAATTAAACTGTTTCTGCTTGTTTAATACCTTGAAATGCCCATGACTTGCTATAAGGAATTTTAAAGTTGCTTTCAAAATCTCTTTTACTGGTAATTACCTTATTAAAGAAAATAGTGTTGCCTGATATTTTACTTTCATTGTAAATCTTTGCTGCTTCTGATTTTGAAGTAATAATGATCTCATTATTCACTAATAATTCAACTTGCAATCTATTGAATAGTTTCACATCAAAAGCGCTCTCTATTCCCTGAATAAAATGAATTGAATCATCGGTGCCACAACCTCCAACTGGGTTAACACTTTCATCAACCATTAAAACAATAAATGTGTCATATAAAATATCAAAACTTGCTTTAAGACTTTGGCCGTGCGATTTCCAATTACTTGTAAAAGCTTTAGCTCCTGACATGATCTCGTTTTGCTCTTCTAATGTAAACTTTCGATTTGATGCATAAATCCAAGTTTTCGAATCAGCCGACATATTATTAAATTGGTGCATAGATTTTTTATTGTGGTTCGAATTTACCAAAAATCAAGCCATTGACACAATGTCTTATAATAAATTTATGAATTAAGGATTTTGATTCTGTTGATTTTAGATAAGCAATAACAACAACCTATAACTTAATAATGAAATTTAGTATCATTGTACGTATAAATGAAAGAAACTGACATATTAATTATCGGTGCGGGTCCTGCTGGATGTTCAACATCCTTGTTTCTTTCGAAACATAAAATCCCTCATACAATTATTGACAAGGCGATTTTCCCACGTGACAAAATTTGTGGTGATGCATTAAGCGGAAAAACAGTTTATGTCCTCAATCAACTTGACCCTTCAATTATTTATGAGTTTTCAGAGAAATCCACTACATTTATTGACAGTTGGGGTGTGAAATTCTCGGCACCCAATGGAAAATCTATTGATATTCCATTTAAAAACGATGCCAGCAAAGAAAAATATCCTCCAGGCTTTATTGCAAAAAGAATTGATTTTGATTATGAGCTTTATAAAAGATTGGATAAAAATTATGCGAATATCATTGATGAAACTGAAATAACAGATATTGAAAGAACCCCAAATGGATTTAATGTTTGGAGCAGAAAAAATAATATCCAATCATTAATTACTGATTCAAAATTGTTGGTTGGTGCCGAAGGTGATCGCTCAGTAGTAGCAAAGAAATTGGCTCATGTGAAAAAGGAAAACAATCATTATTGTGCAGGCATTAGGGCATATTATGAAGGTGTGGAAGAGATGCATCCTCAAAATTTTATTGAGCTCCACTTTTTAGAAGAACTATTGCCGGGATATTTTTGGATCTTTCCATTACCAAATGGTCAAGCCAATATTGGTGCTGGAATGTTAAGCAGCAGTGTAAGTAAAAAACGTGTGAACTTAAAAGATGACATGCTTAAGGCTATTGCAAATAACCCAACTATCAAACATCGTTTTAGAAATGCAAAACTTATTGGAAATATCCAAGGTTGGGGATTGCCGCTTGGTTCAGCTAAGAGGCAACTTTCAGGCAAAGGGTTTTTATTGGTAGGTGACGCAGGATCATTGATTGACCCATTTACCGGTGAAGGGATTGGAAATGCAATGTATAGTGGAATGATGGCAGGAAATTTTATTGCTGATGTTGTTAAGCAAAATCGATTTGATGCTGATTTTTTGAAACAATATGATGATGCATTTTATGCACGCCAATGGAATGAACTGAAATTAAGCCATACCATGCAAAGACTTTGTAAATACCCATGGTTATTTAATTTCGTAGTAAATAAAGCGAATAAAAATAAAGCTCTTCGCGAAACCATCAGTTGTATGTTTGAAGACCTCGACCTGAGGGCTAAACTTCGTAATCCTCTTTTTTATTTTAGATTATTAATAAATGATTAATCAATTTTAATTCTCTTCATTTATTTTAATCTGTAATTTGCATTCGATTTTAATACCATGAATCGCATTTTAATTACTGCTATTATTTTTTTTATTTTTATTTGTCGCTCAAATTTTGTTTCAGCACAAATAGAAAAAGGAAACTATATTTTAGGAGGAACTGCAGGTGTTGAAAACATTACATCTGCTAATCTCAATACTTTAGGATACAACACAACAACTTTATCTGTTAGTGCGATGTATGGCAAATTCCTTACAGATCATTTCTTAATAGGAGCTGATGCCAATGTTAATTACAGATTTTATACTTATTCACAAGGATATACCGTATTAAAAGCGGGTCCACTTTTGAGATATTATTTCAATAATATCTTTTTACAAGCAGATTATAACTTTGGAATCCCATCAACAAATTATACCGAACATGACCTATTTATAAGAGTTGGATATGCCTATTTCTTAAACGATTTTGTTGCCATAGAACCTTATCTCTTTGTTGGCTATCGGGATATTATTTATAGAGGAATAACTAATTATGCATATCTTGACGAAGGAATGTATTTCTCTATTCAAGTTTACCTCGAATCGACATCGAATAAAGCACTGAAATTGCGAAAAAGCACCTTGAAAAGAAATCCATGATCTGCTTCATTTTGAATTCAATTCTTTATGATAAATAATTTAAAAAACGAAATTACTGATTGTGTAAATTGTCAGTCACTTGCCCTGTCAGTTTTCGGTTCTCTTAAAAAAGCTGACCTTCATGAATTAAACAATTATAAAAATAGCAGAATAATAAAAAAGGGTCACCTCATTTTTTCTGAAAATAATCCTTCTTACGGTTTATTCTGCATACACAAAGGCAAAGCTAAAATCGTAATGACAGGAAAAGATGGAAAAGAACAGATCGTTCGTTTGGTAAAAGATGGTGATATTATTGGTTACCGTTCACTAATTTGTGGCGAAAATTATTCAGCATCGGCATATACAATTGAAGATTCGATGGTGTGTTTTATCCCAAAAGAAAAACTTTGGGGTTTAATAGAAAAAAATGCCCAACTATCAAAAAACCTGATGACCCATTTAGCATTGGATTTAAAACACGCTGAACAAAGAAGTATCAATTTTCAACAAAA
>Ga0265327_10002934_pt1 | contig 17057 bp, 19 predicted proteins | sample 41621metaG_FD_202089 | JGI IMG/M metagenome (GOLD analysis project Ga0265327, IMG submission 202089) | Rhizosphere microbial communities from Carex aquatilis grown in University of Washington, Seatle, WA, United States - 4-16-21 metaG | ecosystem: Host-associated > Plants > Roots > Rhizosphere... | reverse complement strand
CGGCTTCGATGGCGGCGAGGTCTGCGGGAGTCGGCACGAGATCCAGCGAGCCCAAGGCCTCCGCCAGGCGGTCGCGGCGGCGCGCGCCGATCACCGGAACGATGTCGGAGCCCTGTGCGGCCACCCAGGCTATGGCGATCTGGGCGACCGTAGCGCCCATGGCCTCGGCGACGGTCCGGAGAGCATCGACCAGGGCCAGGTTGTGCTCTACCGCCCCGGCCTGGAAGCGCGGGCTCATGCCGCGGAAATCGCCCTTCCCCTGCCCGCCCGGGGTCCAGTGACCGCCGATCAGACCCCGTGACAGCACGCCATAGGCGGTGATCGCGACGCCGAGATCGCGGCAGGTGTTCAGGACGCCGTCCTCGATCCCCCGCGAGATCAGGGAATATTCGATCTGCAGGTCGACGATCGGATGGACGGCCGCAGCCCGGCGCAGGGTGTCGGAGCCCACTTCCGACAGGCCGATGTGGCGCACAAAGCCCGCCTTGACCATGTCGGCGATAGCCCCGACCGTGTCTTCGATGGGCACGGCGGGGTCGAGCCTGGCGGGACGGTAGACGTCGATGTGGTCGACCCCCAGGCGCTGCAGGCTGTAGGCGAGCCATGTCTTCACCGCCGCCGGGCGGGCGTCGTAACCGAGCCAGTCGCCGGCCGGACCGCGCTGAGCGCCGAACTTGACGCTGAGCTGATAGCGGTCGCGCGCCACGCCCTTCAGCGCCTCGCCGATCAACATCTCGTTGTGGCCCATGCCGTAGAAGTCGCCGGTGTCGATCAGGCTCACCCCCGCGTCGAGGGCCGCGTGGATGGTGGCGATGCTCTCGGCGCGGTCCGACGGGCCATACATGCCCGACATGCCCATGCATCCCAGACCGATGGCCGAGGTCATGGGGCCGGCCTTGCCCAACTGGCGCTGCTGCATCGGGAACTCCTGTCAGTCGAAGGCGGCGGCGTAGACCTCTGGCTTGAAACCGACCAGCAGCCTGTCGCCGAGATCGAGCACCGGCCGCTTGATCATGGACGGCTGCTCCAGCATCAGGGCGATAGCCTTGTCCTGGTCCAGCCCCTGCTTCCTGTCGTCGGGCAGAGCCCTGAAGGTGGTCCCTGAGCGGTTGAGCAGCACTTCCCAGCCGACCTGACCGGCCCACGCCTGCAGATGAGCGCGGTCGACGCCCGACGCCTTGTAGTCGTGGAAGGCAACGGCGACGCCGTGGGCGGCGAGCCAGTCCCGCGCCTTCTTCATCGTGTCGCAGGTCTTGATGCCGTAGATGGTGACGGCCATCGGTTCAGGGCCGGGGCGGAATGTTGAGGCCGCGCTCGACGGCGGGGCGGGCCTTGGCGCGCTCCAGCCACGCCGGGAGGTTCTTGAGCTTGTCGTAGCCGGTGATCTCGCCCGCGCCGTAGAAGCCGACCAGGCCATTGATCCAGCCGATGTGGGAGACATCGGCGATCGTGAACTCGTCGCCCATGAGCCAGGCACGGCCCTCAAGGCGGCTCTCCAGAACGCTCAGCAGGCGCTTGGTTTCGTCGACGAACCGCTGCAGCGGCCGCTTGTCCTCCCAGTCCTTGCCCGCGAACTTGTAGAAGAAGCCGACCTGGCCGAACATCGGGCCGATCGACGAGTTCTGGAAGAACACCCAGGCCAGGGTTTCGTAGCGCGCGGCGGGGTCCTTGGGGATCAGCTTGCCGGTCTTGTCGGCGAGGTAGGTCAGGATCGCGCCGCTCTCGAACAGGCCGAACGGCTTGCCGCCCGGTCCGTCGGGATCGACGATGGCGGGGATCTTGCCGTTGGGGTTGAGGGCCAGGAATTCCGGCGTTTTGGTCTCGTTCTGCATGATGTTCACGAGGTGCGCCTCGTAGGGCAGGCCGATCTCCTCCAGCGCGATAGCGATCTTCACCCCGTTGGGCGTGGGGAAGGAATAGAGCTGCAGCCGGTCGGGATGCTGGGCCGGCCATTTGCCGGCGATCGGAAAGGCGGACAGGTCGGCCATCGGGAAGTGCTCCTCATCGTCGGAAACCTGAACGCAGATAACGACCTGAGGCCGTTCAGGGAAGGGCTTGTAGGCCGTTGACAGGCCTAGGAGCGAGGCTCAAGTTGCACGTGCAACAGCACGGGAAACGCCGGCATGAGGAAACATTCGGGTATCATCCTGGCCGGCGCCGCGCTGGCCCTGGCGGCGGCGGCTCCCGCCCTCGCCCACCACTCCTACGCCATGTTCGACGCCGCCCAGAACAAGCAGCTGGACGGGACGGTGCAGGAATTCAAGTGGACCAATCCCCACTCCTACATCGAGGTGCTGGTCACCGACGAGAAGGGCCAGACCCAGAAGTGGACGGCGGAGTGCGGCAGCCCTGCGCAGATGGTCAGGAACGGCTGGCGGTCGAGCTCACTGAAGCCCGGCGACCATGTGGTGCTGACCGTCCACCCGCTGCGCAGCGGGGAGTACGGCGGCTCGTTCGTTTCGGTGCAGACCGCAGACGGCAAAGTCCTCAAGTGAACAGGTTTCGCTCTGCTATCGGCGCCGCGGCAGCGGCGTGCGTGCTCATGGGCGCGCCCATGGCCATGGCCCAGGCCAAGACGGACGGCGCGCCGGCCCAGCTCGGCGCCCTTGCCCCCGAGAACCTGAACAAGAAGCGGCCCAAGGCGCCGTGGAACCTGACCGGCACCTGGCAGCACGAGGCGGCCAAGACGGACGCGCACCCGGCCAATTCGTTCCGGTTCGGCCCGCCCTACCCCAAGCTGATGCCCGAGGCGCAGAAGGAGTTCGACGTAGGGACGCAGGCGACCAAGGAGGGTCACGCCTACAAGGACTATATCGGTCAGTGCTATCCCGCCGGTATGCCGGTGATCATGACCCGGGTGTGGCCCATCGCCATGGTCCAGCTGCCCACCGTGATCTACATGGTGTCGGGCTTCGAGAACGCCTTCCGTGAGATCTTCATCGACGGGCGGCCGCACATGGATCCTGATCTGGTGGTGCGCAGCTTCAACGGTGAATCGATCGGCCATTGGGAAGGCGACACCCTGGTGGTGGACACGGGCGCCTTCACCAAGGAACACCACACCATCGACGTGGGCATCCCGATCAGCGACGATTTCCACATGGTCGAGCGCATGCGCCTGATCAACAATGGCAAGACGCTGGAGATCGCCTACTCCATGACAGACCCCAAGATGTGGGAAGGCGAGTGGAAATCGACCAAGTATTTCAAGCGGATGGACGACACCGACATCGTCGAGGTGGAGTGCACGCCGGACCTGGACGAGCACCTGCCCGCGACCTCGTCGAAGCTCAACGTCCGCTGAAATGACGATGCTCAGTACACGGACGGTAGTCATGGCGGCGGCCCTGGCCCTGGCCGCAGGCGGCGCGATTGCGGCCGACGACGTGCATCCGGCGTCCAAGCCCAAGGGCCAGTACGCGGCTCTGAACGGTCTGCCCGACTGGGGCGGGGTGTGGGTGCTGGAGTTCCAGCGCGGCGGAACGCCCAATCCGGCGCCCGAGCCCAAGGGCGCCTACAAGGAACACTATCTGAAGATGAAGGCCGAGGCCGACGCCAACCACGGAGAGTTTCCGCGGGAAGGCCGGTCCTACTGCGCGCCGCCGGGGATTCCCTATCACATCGGCCTCGCTCAATACCCGACGGAGTTCCTGTTCACGCCGGGCCGGGTGACCGTGCTGATGGAGGCCTGGACCCAGTGGCGGCGCATCTACACCGATGGGCGCACGCACCCGCCTGACCTGGAGGCGACCTTCTATGGCGACTCCATCGGTCACTGGGAGGGCGACACCCTGGTCGTGGAAACCGTGGGGCTGAAGCCCGGCTCGCTGATCGCCACGGGCATCGGGCACAGCGACAAGGAAAAGATCACCGAGCGCATCCACCTGTCGCCGACCGACACGGACCAGTTGATGGACGAGGTCACCGTCAACGATCCGGAAGCGCTGGAGAAGCCGTGGACCGCGACCTATCGCTACCGGCGGCACCGCGAATGGGAGCTGCTGGAGTTCGCCTGCGCCGAAAACGACCGCAATCCGGTCGGCGCCGCGGGCGTCGCCGGGTTCAAGGAATAAGGGAGCCATAGCCATGCACCGCAAGGCAGCCTGCCTCGGCCTCGCCGCCGCCCTGATCGCCGGCGCGCCCGCCCTCGCCCACCACTCCTTCGCCATGTTCGACCGGCAGAAGGAGGTCACGCTCAAGGGCACGGTGAAGGAGTTCCAGTGGACCAACCCCCACTCCTTCATCGAGATCGAAGTGGCCGACGACAAGGGCGTGACCACCGCCTATTCGGTGGAGATGAACAGCCCCAACAACCTCACCCGCCAGGGCTGGAAGTCGACTTCGCTCAAGGCCGGCGACAAGGTGGTGCTGCTGATGAACCCGCTGCGCGACGGCTCGAAGGGCGGGCTGTTCGTGTCGGTGATGCTGCCGGACGGCAAGGTTCTGGGCGATCCCACCCGCGTGCCCGGCGGACCGGCGGCCAAGCCGGGCTGACGCTGCGGCACGATGTCGCTCCATTGCGGGCGATCTGTTGAAATCAGAGGATAGAAGCGGAGTCACCGCCCGCGCCAACGCGGAGCGCACGGCTGCGGGCTGGCCTAAGCGCCTGCGAATATTGTGCCTTTTTGCGCCAGCGCCGAAGTTTCAGGCAATTTGAATGGTTTCGCAGCAATCCTTATTCAATATTTATTTGAATTGCCTGGAGCTGGCCGTCGTGATGATAGTCGCCTGTGGAATTGGCCTGTCGCCCGGCTGTGGGTGAGACCAAATACCCGCAGGAACTCAGGGGCAGACGATCATGAAGCATCTCTTCACCGGCGCGATGGGCGCCCTCGCCCTGATGGTCGCGGCCGGCGCCGCCCAGGCCGGCACCATCGAGAACTTCACCTTCAGCGGGACCAACAACTACGGCGCCTTCTCGGGCAGCATGACGCTGGACGTCACCGGCGGTGTCGCGACGAGCGGAACCGGCGTCTTCACCGGCAATACCTTCACCAACGCGGACATGGTGCTCATCACCACCGCCACGCCGGGGAATGAAACCGGAGGGGGCCCGTCCTTCCCCATCGGTTTCCGTGACAACGGCGGCACCGATCTGTTGGGCTTCGACAACGCGGTTCCGATCGATGCGGCCGGCGGCCTGCTGTTCGACGTCGGGACCACCGTCGCGGCCTCGGGCCAATATGCGCTGTTCGGCCTGTGGGACGGCGGCTCGGTGTTCAGTGGTCACGTCGTCACCGGCGCCTACGACTACGTCGACTTCGGCAGTGTGGACGTTTCGGGAACGCCCGAACCCGCCACCTGGGCGATGATGATGATGGGCGTGGGCGTTCTCGGCCTCGCGCTGCGGATGTCCCGCCGCAAGACCGCCGAAGCCGTCACGACCGCCTGATCGCACTATCGATCGGAAGGTATTGAAAAGCCGCCGCGAGGCGGCTTTTCTCGTTCGCGGGTCTCAGATCGCCCGCATCCGATTGCCCTTGGCGTTGTGCTCGACTTCGGCCAGGCCGAGAGCTTCGAGCACCGGCGGCACATAGTTGCCGAAGCGGCCGCGGAGACCTTTCTTGAGCCCGTACCAGCCGCCGACCGGATTGGTCTCCGCGCGGCCCCAGGCCTCCACCGTGCCGTCGGCGGCGGGCTTCTGTTCGTCGGCGCTGCCGAGGGGCGCCCAGTCGGCCCTGGCCTTGAGCATGGCGTGCAGGTCGTCGATGCAGCGTAGCTGGTAGCGCAGTTCGGTCTTGCCGACCTGGACCACGAGGGCCGAGGCGGGCTCGTCGCGCCAGGCTTCGAAGTCGGACTGCAGGCTGGGCGTCTTGAGCCGCCAGGGATCGGCCTTGGTCCCCTGCCCTGAAAAGATCGCCATGCATGCCTCCCGAGATCAGCGTTCACCGACCATAGGGTGGCGCGTCAGGCCGTCAATCGGGGGGCCGTCACACGCCGATCAGTTCCCCCCGCGGGCCCCGTGGCCGGTTCCGCCGTCGACGGGGGCGTAGGGTTTGAGCGGGAACTCCAGCAGCTTCTCCGAGCACTCTTCCTCCGGCATGAAGGTGGTGTCGGGCAGGCGCTTGAAGGTGACTTTGGTGGACCAGGGCGCCGGATAGAACTTGGCGTCGCTGACCGTGACCGTGTCTTCCAGGGTGTTGGGATCGAGCAGTCTGAGCACCTCGTCGACCTTCATGTCCGGCGACTGGGGCAGGCCCGCCGTGTCGAGCCACTGCTCGCCGTTGAAGCCGATGGTCTGGATCTTCAGCACGTCGCCGTCCCACCAGCCGGAGGAGTGGCCTTCCCAATTGGGATCGGGCTCGTCGAGCTTGGGCGGGCCGTCGAGGAACACGTGCCGGATCAGGTGGCGATACTGGTGGTAGAGGGTCACCTTGCCGGGCGCCTGGGCGATCATGATCGGCTCGCCCGACCACAGCGACCGAGGCGTGCCCGGCGGGAGGCAATATTCGGTGGGATCGTTCTTGGTGACGCCCGCCTTCCGCTCGGCGACGCGCTGATTGTAGAGCTTCTTGCCTTCGGCGGTCATGGCAGGGACCTTGCCGTCGACGGTCGCGATCGTCTGAATTGGCGCGCCGATCAGCCAGACGCCGCCGATGCGCGGATGCTTCTTGTCGGCCTCGACCAGGGCGCGGACCTTGTCGGCGGCGGCCTTGTCACGGGCTCTGAGGCCCGCTTCGTCGGTGTTCTGCGCGAGGGCGGCGCCAGCGCAGGCCAGGGCGATGACGGAGGCGGCGGCCGCCCAGATCTTACGGTTCATGACGGCGCCCCTCACTTCTTGTCGTTGCGCGTGGCGAAGCGGCCGCCGTCGCCGTGGCGCAGCTTGCCGGAGGCGTCCGGCTTGTTGCGGTTGTTCTCCTCGCAGATGTACTCGTTGAGGCGCTGGTCGGGCGCCCATTCGAAGCGCGCGCGGGCGGTCCACGGCCTGGCGTAGGTTCCGGGATCGTCGATGGTGTAGGTGTTCTCCAGGATGTCGGGGCCGACCTTGCGAATGCGCTCGGTGACCTTGATCTGCGACGACTTGGGCCGCCCCTCCTCGTCGACCTGGGTGTAGCCGTTCATGCCGGTGGTGGTGACCACCAGGGTGTCGCCGTCCCAGTAGCCGCGGGAATAGCCGAGGTAACTGGCCTTGTACTCGGGCGGGGGCGGCTTGTTGTCCATGTGCACGATGCGGAACGAGTGCATCACCTCTACGGCGATTATGGTCAGGTCGGGCGTCTGCACGATGTCCAGCGGATAGGGCACCGGCAGCACCCGCGGCACGCCGGACGGCAGGCAAGAGGCGTTGGTGTCGAACAGGGGCATGCCGGACTTTTCGGCGGCGGCCCGTTCGTCGAAATAGGTCGAGGCCCAGGGCAGGAAGGGCGTGGGTCCGCCGTCCAGGGGGGCGATGGTGCGGTTGGAGGTGCGCGCGACCCATGTGCCCGAGATGTTCGGCACGCTGTCCGGCACCCGCACGTCGCGGCGGGCGTCGTCGCCCGTGGTCACCGGCGGCTGCGCGGGGCGCGCCGGCTGGGCGCTCGCGGTTGAAGACAGCGTGATCATCAACAGCGCAGCGCCTGTCGCGCCTTGCCAGAGCGTGTTCCTCACCGAAGCCCCCATTGGTTTAAAATAGTTCAGGGTGGTAAGTATCTGGGACCGCCCGGCATGTCCCGTCAAGCCGTAGTTTTGTATCGGGCCAACGCGAGCGGGCATGCTACATGCCGCAGCGATCCTCGCGCGCCGGACCCGGCGGCGCGAGCCCGAATTCAGCCGTTCGAGAGGGCGCCTTGAGCCGAGCCATCGTCACCATCATCGGATCGGACCGCGTCGGCATCATCGCCGGCATCGCCAACGTTCTGTCGGACATCAACGTCAACATCCTGGACATCAGCCAGTCGGTGATCCGCGAGTACTTCACCATGATCATGATGGTGGATGTGTCCGCCGCCTCGGTCTCGTTCGAGGCCCTGCGCAAGGCCCTGTCCGACAAGGGCGAACAGCTTGGCGTGAAGGTGGAGATCCAGCGCGAGGAGATCTTCCAGGCGATGCACCGGATCTGATCGGTCAGCCCCATGAAAAACCTGAGATATTCCGGCGAAGAGATCCTCGACACCATCCAGATGGTTCGCGCCGAGCAGCTCGACATCCGCACCATCACCGTCGGCATCAGCCTGCTGGACTGCGCCAGCAACACCACCGAGGGCCTGTGCGCCCGCATCTACGACAAGGTGACGGGCACGGCGCGCGACCTGCGCAAGGTGGGGCTGGAGATCGAGCAGGAGTTCGGCATCCCCATCGTCAACTACCGGGTGTCGGTGACGCCGGTGTCGCTGGTGGCCGGGCGCGTGCCGTCGGAGGATTTCGTCAAGATCGCCCAGACCCTGGACCGCTGCGCCGATACCCTGGGGGTGGACTTCATCGGCGGCTTCTCGGCCCATGTTGAGAAGGGCATGACGCCGGCGGACGCGGCCCTGATCGAGGCCCTGCCCGAGGCCCTGGCGGCGACCAAGCGGGTGTGCTCGTCGATCAACATCGGCTCGACCCGGGCCGGCCTGAACATGGACGCCATCGCCCAGATGGGCCGGGCCATCAAGCAGGCGGCCAAGCTGACGGCGGACCAGAGCTCGATCGCCTGCGCCAAGCTGGTGGTGTTCTGCAACGCGGTGGAAGACAACCCCTTCATGGCCGGCGCCTTCCATGGCGTCAGCGAAGGCGATGCGGTGGTGCACGTGGGCGTCTCGGGTCCGGGCGTGGTGCTGAAGGCCGTCAAGGCCGCCGGCGACGTCGACTTCGGCCAGCTGACCGCCGCGATCCGCTCCACCGCCTTCAAGATCACCCGCGCCGGCGAGTTGGTGGGCCGCACGGCGGCGGGGCGCCTGGGCATTCCCTTCGGCATCATCGACCTGTCGCTGGCGCCGACCCCCGCCGAGGGCGACAGCGTGGCCCGCATCCTGGAAGAGATCGGCGTGGGCCAGGTGGGCGGCCACGGCTCGACGGCGGCGCTGGCCCTGCTCAACGACGCGGTCAAGAAGGGCGGGGCCATGGCCTCAAGCTACGTCGGCGGCCTGAGCGGCGCCTTCATCCCGGTGTCGGAGGACATCGGCATGATCGAGGCGGCGGAAAAGGGTGTGCTGACCATCGACAAGCTGGAGGCCATGACCGCCGTCTGCTCCGTCGGCCTGGACATGATCGTGATCCCCGGCGACACCCCGGCCGAGACCATCTCGGCGATCATCGCCGACGAGGCGGCGATCGGCATGATCAACCGCAAGACCACCGCGGTGCGGGTGATCCCAGCCGAAGGTAAGAAGGTCGGCGACTCCGTGGACTTCGGCGGTCTGCTTGGCCGCGCGCCGGTGATGGCGGTGCATCAGGCCTCGCCCGCGCGGATGATCAGCCGCGGCGGCCGCATCCCCTCACCGCTTCAGGCGCTGATCAACTAGGCCGGTCGTCCGGGCCGGAATAGCGGGCCTTCACTTCGCCGGTGTAGTCCTGGACGAGGATCTCGACGTCCTCGCTCTCCTCGGAATCGTAGGCGAGATTGTCGGCCAATTCGATGGCCTGGGAACGGGACAGGCCCTGAGCCAGCAGCTGGCCGTCGCGAAGGACAGTCCAGTCCGCGCCCTTCTGCACGACGGCAATGCGAAGCATGTCGGCCCTCGATTGTTGGTGTCTCTCGAATAACGCGCAGTTCCTCCAAGCGTTGCTGTCGAGGGGCAAAGTTCATCCGAATGCGGACACTCGACGGCGCAGTGAAGCTTGAATTCCGATTCTTCCGGCCCGGACGGCGCTATGAGGGGTGGGCGCGATTTCTAGGCAGGATGGGGCGGCTTCGGCTGCAAGACGTGCAATTGACGGACAGAGTGCGTGTTTCCAGGCTCTTGCGCCGCCAAGACTTTGCAGATCGGAGCGGGCGCTCGCCCAACTGGGGAAACCGCCCGGCAGTGGCGGGTCACCGGAGGACAGGTCGGATGCACGATCGCACCTACAGGCTCTATCACCTCGGCCGCAACGGCGACATTTGCGGCTCGGTCGACCGCAGTTTTCAGGATGACACCGAGGCCTTGAAGCACGCCGACCGCCTGCTGGAGGACTATCCCGCTGTGGAGATCTGGCAGACCGACCGGCTGGTGGGACGGATCGAGCGGCACGCCTGAAATCGCTGGAACCGGCGTGGAACCTTGCGTGCGGCCAAGCCTTCCTTTGGGGACTGCCGACGATCTATGGAGCCACCCCGATGAACCCCGCCCGACACGACCAATGGCGCGCCGAAGCCCGGCAGACCGACGAGGTCGAACTGGTCGGCGTGGAGCCGGCGGAGAGCCGAAGCTGGGAGCCGCCCTGCTGGCCTTCCGACGGCTGGGACATCCCGACCACGTTCCGCAAGCGCGCCATCGGCTGGCGCGGCAGCCGCGCCCACTGAGGCCCGCCTAGGCCAGCACGCCCTGCACCACCTTGCCCGCGGTGTCGGTGAGGCGGAAGTCGCGGCCCTGGTAGTGGTAGGTCAGCTGCATGTGGTCGATGCCCAGCAGGTAGAGCATGGTCGCATTGAGATCATGCACCTCCACCGGATTTTCTACGACGTTGTAGGAGAAGTCGTCGGTGCGCCCGTAGGCGTGGCCGGCCTTCACCCCGCCCCCCGCCATCCACATGGTGAAGTTGCCGCCGTGGTGGTCGCGGCCTGAATTGGCCTGGATGCCGCCCTGGGCGTAGACCGTGCGTCCGAATTCGCCCTTGAAGGTGACCAGGGTGTCGTCCAAGAGGCCGCGCTGCTTGAGGTCCTGCACCAACGCCGCTGACGGCTGGTCGACGGCCCAGCAGTCGCCGGGATGGCGGCGGGCGAGGCCGACGTGGTGGTCCCAGCCGACCTGGATCAGGTTCACGTACTTCACGCCGCGCTCGATCAGCCGGCGGGTCAAGAGGGCGTTGCGCGCGAACGTGCCCGGGATGTGGACGTGGGGTCCGTACATATCGAGCACGTAGGACGGCTCGTCCGAGAGGTCGGTGACTTCCGGCACCGAGTCCTGCATGCGGTAGGCCATTTCGTACTGCGAGATCTTGGACAGAATCTCCGGATCGCCGGTCACCTGGTACTGGGTGCGGGCGACCTCGTCGATGAAGTCCATCTGCCCGCGCCGCTCGGCCCGATCCATGCCGTCCGGATTGGCGACATAGAGCACCGGCTGGTTGCCGGAGCGGAACTCCACGCCCTGGTGGTTCGAGGGCAGGAAGCCCGCCGACCAGGTCGCCTGGGTCGCGCCCACGCCGGCCGACTGGAACTGCGACTTCATCACCACGAAGGCCGGCAGGTTGGAGTTGTCTGTGCCCAGCGCGTAGTTGACCCAGGCGCCGCCCGACGGACGGCCGGCCAGCTGGAAGCCGGTGTGCATCAGCACGTCGGCCGGGTCGTGATTGACCTGGGGCGTCCAGATCGAATGGATGAAGCACAGATCATCAGCGATGGCCCCGGTGTGGGGCATCAGGTCCGACACCCAGCGGCCGCACTGGCCGTACTGCTTGTAGGGCGCGATCGGCCCCATCACCGGGAACGAGCTCTGGGCGTTGGACATGGCCGAGACCTTGGCCGTGCCCTTCACCGAGGGCGGGATCTCGGTGCCGTGCAGGCGGATCACCTCGGGCTTGTAGTCGAAGGTGTCGACCTGGCTGACGGCGCCCTTCATGTGGATGTCGATGACGCGCTTGGCGCGGGCGGGGAACTGGCCGGTGGCCAGCTTGCCCATGTCGGGGCCGGCGGAGCCGCCTGCGGAAGAGCCGGACGCCGCGCGGGATGAGCCGCCGCCGAGCAGCTCGGCCGCGGCGATGGCGCCGAGGCCCATGGACGTGCCGAGAATGGACCGGCGGCTGATGTTGGCCAGGTCCTGCGGGTCGATGGTCTTGCCGGGCATGTCGGACCTCCTCAGCGCAGAGTGTAGGCGTCGGGGGTATTCATCACCCCGGCGGTCACGACGGTCAGGGCGGCGAGCCGGGCCGGATCCACAGACGGATCGGCAGGGGCGACGCCGATGGCGAGCAGCTTCTTCACCTCGTCCGGATGGGACTGCATGCGCGCGGTCTCCAGCGCCAGGAAGCGGCGGCCGGAGGCCAGCTCCTCGGCGTAGGGTTTGCGCCGCACGGCCAGGCGCCAGAGGGTGGTGATCTGCAGATCCTCGGAGGCGGAGGTCTTCAGCACTCGCTCGGCCAGCTTGCGGTAGGCCTCGACGAACTGGGTGTCGTTGAGCATTACCAGCGCCTGCAGCGGGGTGTTGGAGATCGGCCGGATGACCGTGGCGTTGTAGCGGTCGGTCATGTCGAACGGCACGAGGTTGGCGACCGGGGCGTTGCGCTTGACGAAGGTGTACATCGAGCGCCGGTGCATCTGATCGTCCGGCACGTTGGTGGGGTAGATCACCTCGCCGGTCGCCGCCCCGTCCCAGATGGCGTCGGGGGCGTAGGGGAAGACGGAGTCGCCGCCGACCTTCTCGAGCAGCAGGCCCGAGGCCATCAGGGCGTTGTCGCGGATGGTTTCGGCCGGCATGCGGAAGCGCGGGCCGCGCTCCAGCAGGAAGTTGCGCGGGTCTTTCTCCAGCGCCTCACGCGTCACGTTGGAGTTCTGCCGGTAGGTGGCCGACATCACCATCAGCTTGTGCAGATGCTTGATATCCCAGCCGGAGCGGACGAACTCCACGGCCAGATAATCGAGCAGTTCCGGATGGGTCGGATTGGTCCCCTGGGTGCCGAAATCGTCGACCGTCTGGACGATGCCGGCGCCGAAGTGGCCCTGCCACAGGCGGTTGACGAACACGCGGGCGGTCAGGGGGTGCTTGGGATCGAACATCCATTCGGCGAGGCCGAGGCGGTCGCGCGGCAGCTTGTCGCTCCACGGATAGACCCGCGGCAGGGCTTGGGGTTTCACTTCCTGCAGGTAGGAATTGTAGACGCCGCGGTCGAGCACATAGGTCTTGCGGTAGAGCGGCTGGTCGCCGGCCACCATCAGCTTGCCGATGGCGCTCTTGGCGCGCTGCTCGGACAGGCGGGCGTCGGTCAGGGCCTGCCAGGCGGCCTGGACGGCGGGGTCCTTCTGCGCCTGGACCTCGGCGATCTGCTTGCGGGCTTGATCGGCCGGCAAGGCCGCAACCAGCCTGGGATCCTGCAGATAGGCCACTTCCATCGGCGACAAGGCCCGGGTGATGACGCGCAGTTCGTCCAGCGCCCCGTCGACCAGTTCCGGACGGTTGAAGTTGGAGCCGGCGCTGAGCCCGAAATAGCCGCCGAACAGGCTGTCGCCGCCGCCGGGCATGGCGGTCATGGTCAGGCGGTCGTGCAGGGTGAGGGTCGGGGCCGGCTTGCCGTCGATATAGAAGCGCATGCCGGCGGCGTGGGAGTTGCCGTCGTAGGTGGTGGTGACGTGGACCCAGCGGCCGGTCGGGACGACGGCGGCGGTCTGGATCTTGAGCTGCTCGTAGGGCGCATTGTGGGTGATCGAGTAGTCGAGCTTGCCGTCGACGATGCCGATCTCGTAGCCCTGGCCGGCGACGCCGCCGGAGTTGTAGAGCACGCTGGCCGCCGGCCCCTCGGGGCGGGTGGTGTCGACGTAGGGCTTGCCCTTGCGCAGCTTCACCCAGAAATCGAGGCTGTAGGGCTGGGTGCGCTCGAACATGCCCACGCCCTTGCCGGTGGCGACGACGGAATCGTGCAGCTGCACGCCCATGCCGCGCGCGCCGGGGATGAACTTGACGTTGTTGAGGTAGCCGGGGGCGGCGCCGTCGATCCCCGCCTTGGTCCACAGCAGCTGGTCTTCCTTGAGCCCGGGCTTCAGCTGGCGCTTGGGGATGCGCACGGTGTTGCCGAGGCGCTCATCGGTGTAGCCCGAGGCGATCAGCTGTTCGAGAGCCCAGTCGACCTCGTGGGAGGCCAGGCGCGGCAGGCCGGGATCGGCCTTCATCGCCTCGATGTCGGCCATCATGCCGGCGCGGCGGCCGCGGGCCGGAGCGGCGGCGGGCTTAGCGCCCGGAGCAGTGGGCTTGGCCCCAGGAGCGCCGGGCTTGCCCAGACCGCCGAGGGAGGCCTTCTGCAGCCGCGGGCCTGAGGGCTTGCCTGCGAAACCTGCCGGTTTGGCGCCGCCCGGACCCGCCGGCTTGGCGCCCGCAGGCTTGGCCGCCTTGTCGGGAAGCGTGCCCGCGAAGGCCATCTGGCCCGGATCGGGCTCGCTCATGCTCGGAGCCGGCTTGCCGGCCTTGAGGTCGGCGAGGATCTTGTGCTGCAGGTAGGCGATGGCGTCGGCCCGCGTCATCGCGAGGACCTTCTTCTCCTCGGGATCGTTGGGGCTCTTGGGATGCACGCCGGCGAACTGCGGCTGCTCGTCGATCATCAGGCTCTCGAAAGAGGCCTTGTAGCCGTCGTCGAAGGGATAATAGGCCTGGGTGTCGGCGTCGATGGCGGCCTTCACCAGCTGAGCGCGCTGGGCGTCGGGCAGGCGGGCCGTGGCGGCCTCAGCCTTCGCCTGAGCGGCCTGGAGCGCGGCCTGGTAGGCGGCTTCCTTGGCCACGGTGGCGGCGTGGGCGGCGTCGAGCCGCTTGGTCTGCAGGGCGGTGGGCCACAGGATGTAGGGCCCCTGGGGCGTGCCGCGGCTGCCGCCGCCCCCGCCCCGCTCGTCCATCTGGTTGAAGAAGCCCGAGATCGAATAGAAGTCGGCCTGGGCGATGACGTCGTACTTGTGGTTGTGGCACTTGGCGCAGCCGACAGTCAGGCCGAGGAAGTCCTTGCCGATCAGCTCGGTGCGTTCCTGCACGTAGTTGATGCGGAATTCCTCGTCGATCGAGCCGCCCTCGCTGTCCTGGCGCCCTTCCTTGAGGAAGGCGGTGGCCAGCAGTTGCTCGCGCGTGGGCTTGCCGCCGTTCAGCTTGTCGCCGGCCAGCTGCCAGGTGACGAACTTGTCGTAGGGCATGTTGCGCTGGAAGGCGCCGATCAGCCAGTCGCGGTAGGGGAAACTGATCGGCCGCTCGCCGTCGTTGAGCCCGCCGCGGGTGTCGGCGTAGCGCGCCACGTCGAGCCAGATGTTGGCCTGGCGCTCGGCGTATTCCTTGGAGTTCAGCAGCCGGTCGACCAGCTTTTCGTAGGCGTTCGGGTCCTTGTCGGCGACGAAGGCGTCGACCTCGGCCAGGGTCGGCGGCAGGCCGGTGAGATCCAGCGACACCCGGTTGATCAGGGTCTCGCGGTCGGCCTCGGGAGACGGGGTGAGGCCCTCCATGGCCAGCCGGGCGTAGACGTAGCGGTCGACATCGTTGGTCGCCTGACTGTCCCACTTGGTGCGCTCGGGCTTCACGATCTCGGGGGTGATGTAGGCCCAGTGCTGCTTGTACTGGGCGCCCTGCTTGATCCAGCGCTCGATGACGGCGACGTCCTGGGCCGACAGGGTCTTGTGCGAGGCCTTGGGCGGCATGCGCACGTCGACGTCCGACGCGGTGATGCGGCGGACGAGTTCGCTCTTGCCCAGATTGCCGGGGACGATGGCGCGCTTGGTCTTGTCCTCCGGGATCGGGTCGTAGGCGGCCTTCTGGATGTCGAGGCGCAGCCCGGCTTTCTGCGTGCCCTGGCCGTGGCATGAGAAGCAGTTGGCCGACAGGATCGGGCGCACGTCCCAGTTCCAGTCCGGCCGGTCTGGGATGGTGATGCCGGAGGCGTCGGCGGTCTGGGTGGTCTTGTCGTGGGCGCAGGCGGCGAGCACGCCAGCGGCGACGGCCGCGACAGCGGCGCCGGTCAACAGGCTCAGGGGACTGAACTTGGCCATCGCGCCGCTTCCTTCCACAAGCCGAAACCTGTCGTTGTCCGGGCGTCTTCGCGCCCGTTGAACCGACCCGACTGGGAGACGCCCGCGAAGGACCTGCCGCGAGCGCCTCCGACTCTTCGGAGCGAGCCGTCGAGATACTTATATCGTATCAGGGATTTTGTTATGGTCCATATGAATTTGACGTGGCAACACGGGATTGTGCGCCACTTTCCGACACCAGAGCGGCGATCCCTTTAGGCGGCGGAATCGTCCCGCAGATTTAGCCGGCGGCGGCCCACGGGTTGACCAGAGCCACGCCCATCGGCTCGAAATCGTTCACGTTCCGGGTGACCACTGTGAGGCCGTGCGTCAGCGCCGTAGCGGCGATGAGCGCGTCGCGCTCCGGTCGGGGATCAGGAACGTGCAAGGCGGCGCATCGCCGGGCGATGGCCACATCGATCGGCAGTATGCGGGCCGCAAGCCTGGTCAGCACTTCGTCCTCGAGCCACCGCCGCAATATGGCGCTCTGATAGGCGTCGCGCCGCTCGACGAGCAGTATTCCGCGCTCCAGTTCCTGCACGGTCACCACAGAAAGCGCGTACAGTTCCGCGGGCGTCGTGGCCGCCCAAGACCGCACATGCGGATCGGCCCGCTCAGGTCGCCGAAGTTCCGACACGACATTTGTGTCGAGCAGAAACATCAATCGAAGTCGACGGGGCGGAAGATGTCATCGCCCATGCGCGGCGGATCGAAGTCGAAATCGCCGTCTTCCTTTTGCGCGAGCGCCTCCAGCAAACTGGGGCCTGCGCTAGTCAGCTTCTGATAGTCCTCGAAGCTGAGCAGGACATGCGCCGGTCGCCCACGATCGGTGATGATCACGGGACCCTTCTCGGCGGCCTTCTTGGCGCCGCCAGCGTCCTGATTGAACTCGCGGCTGGAAATGGTGGTGATGCCCAAGGCGAAATCTCCAATGAGCCAGCTTACCATTCGAGCCTCCGCCCGTCAAAGTTTGTAGCAACGTTGCTACAAACAAGAGTCGGCTAGGCCGACAGCGGAGAGGTTCTAGCCCGCTACTCCCACTCGATCGTGCCCGGCGGCTTGGACGTGACGTCGTAGACCACGCGGTTGACGCCGCGCACCTCGTTGATGATGCGGGTGGCGGCTTTGCCGAGCACCGGCCAGGGGAACTCGAAGAAGTCGGCGGTCATGCCGTCGGTGGAGGTGACGGCTCTGAGGGCGCAGACGGCCTCGTAGGTGCGTGCGTCGCCCATCACGCCCACGGTCTTGACCGGGAGGAGCACGGCGAAGG
>Ga0265327_10002933_pt1 | contig 17069 bp, 11 predicted proteins | sample 41621metaG_FD_202089 | JGI IMG/M metagenome (GOLD analysis project Ga0265327, IMG submission 202089) | Rhizosphere microbial communities from Carex aquatilis grown in University of Washington, Seatle, WA, United States - 4-16-21 metaG | ecosystem: Host-associated > Plants > Roots > Rhizosphere... | reverse complement strand
GATTGGGGCTGTGTGTGGGAAAAGGCGGTCGTGCACGATTTCCTCCAGGTCTCTTGGGCCCGGCTTCGTTGGCGCAGGCCTCTCGCTCATTGGCGGCGAGGTGTTCGAGCGACCGAACTTCCCAGTCTCAGCTCGAGCCCCTCTACGCGATATGACTATCTGGTCATATTTATACGTATGGGTCAATGTCGACCTGGGCGCGCCAAGGACCTCTCGCGACCATTGTCCGACGGTGTGGATGCGTCCGATTTTGCGGCAAAGAAGGGCGGCTCGAACTCCTGATGAGAGCGAGCCGCCGAGGCGTCGATGCAAGCTGTCACTCCAGGAAAGGCCCGCGGACCTGGCAGCGCCAAGCCGTGACGCAGTGACCATAGCTGGTCGACCGGCGTAGGGCTGTCATGACAGGGGCAGCTTTCTGTAAAGGTTTGGAAAAACCTGATGACGGACCCGGGCCCGGGCGGCAGAGTTCGACGGATGAAAACGGACGGCGCCGGCGCGCATGTCTTGCTGGTCGACGACGATGTCGATCTGAGCACGATGTTGCGGCAGTATCTCGAAAACGAGGGCTTCAGGGTCACCGTGGACTTCAACGGCAAGCAAGCCGTCGCCGCCGCCACGAGCGGCGTCTACGACGCGGTGATCCTCGACGTCATGCTGCCGACAATCACCGGCATCGAGCTGCTCCGGCGGATAAGGCAGGACAGCACGATCCCGATCATCATGCTGACGGCCAAGGGGGACCAGGTCGACCGGGTCATCGGACTTGAGCTCGGCGCGGACGACTACATACCCAAGCCCTACTACCCGCCCGAACTGGTCGCGCGACTGCGGGCGGTGCTGCGCAGGCGCGACGGCGCGCCCTCCGGAGCGACCGAAGAGCCGGAGCTCCGGCTATCCGACCTCAAGGTCAATGCGCCCGCTCGCCGGGTGACCTGGAAGGGCGCGCCCGTCCAGCTCACCACGACGGAATTCAACCTGCTCGTGGCGCTGCTCCAGTTCGGCGACCGGGTCGCGACCCGGGACCAACTGTCTCGCAATGTCCTAGGCCGGCCCTGGGAGAGCTACGACCGAAGCATCGACGTCCATGCCAACAACCTGCGGCAGAAACTGCTGAACGCCTCGGAAGGAGGCGTGGAGATCGAGACGGTGCGCGGCGTCGGCTACCGCGCCAAGGCCCGCCAATGAAGGGCGGTCTGTTCTGGAAGCTTCTGCTGGCCTTCTGGGTGGCGTTCCTGGTCCTCACCCAGCTGGTCTGGCTGCTGGTGACCCTCAGGCCCCCCGTCACGACGCAGGACGACCTCGTGGCCCAGCGCGCGGCGCCCGTCGTGCTGGATGCCGTGGGAACGGCGTTGAACCGGATGGGCGAGGTCGCCGCCATAAGAGTGCGCGCGTCCCTGCCGGAGTCGGAACGCGCCAGGTTGGAGATCCTGCCGCCGTCCGCAAGACCTCCCACGCTGAGCAAGTCCGACACCGTCGTCGAGCGCCAGGTCCGTGGACCGGACGGCGCCCTCTTCCGATTGCGCTACCACTATCAAGGCTACAGCCGTTTCATCCAGACGATGCCGGTCGAGCCGATGATCCTGGCCCTGTTCTGCGGGCCGATCTTCGGAGTCGTCTTGGCTTGGTATCTGGTCGCGCCGATCAGGCGTCTCCGGCAGGGATTCGAACGTCTGGCCGCCGGCGACCTATCGGTGCGCCTCGCGCCGGGCATGGGCCGGCGACATGACGAGATCGCCGACCTGGCGCGAGACTTCGACGTCATGGCGGTGCAGTTGGAGCAGTCGATCAACGCGCGCGAGCGGCTGTTGCACGACGTGTCTCACGAACTTCGCTCCCCCCTCAGCCGTCTCCAGCTGGCCATCGGCCTGGCGCGGCAGGACCGTTCCGGCGTCGAGGCTTCCCTGGACCGGATCGAGTACGAGGGCCGCCGGCTGGATTCGGTCGTCCGGGAGTTGCTCAGCCTGGCGAGGGCGGAGAGCGGGCATGCCCCGGGCGAGGACTATTTCGATCTGACCGCGCTCGTTGAGAGCGTTCTGATCGACGCCCGGTTCGAGGCGCATGCGGCCGGCGTGGCCATAGTGTCCGACATGGAGGCCGCCCGTGGCGACGACGCCCCCAGCCTGCGCGGCAACACAGAACTCGTGCGCTGGGCGCTCGACAACGTGGTCCGCAACGCCCTTCGCTTCTCCACCGCCGGTCAGACAGTGCACGTGACCCTGGCCTACGACCGGGCTGCCCGGCGCTATGAAATCGACGTCGTCGACGAAGGTCCCGGAGCCCCCGCGTCCGCGCTGCCGACGCTGTTCGAACCGTTCGTGCGGGCCGACGAAACCAACCCCGGGTTCGGGCTCGGCCTGGCCGTCGCCAAGCGCGCGGTCACGGCGCAAGGCGGGACGATCGAGGCGAGCAACCGGACCGGGGCAGGACTCGGAGTCCGCATCACCCTGCCCGCCGACCGCGTCCCCGCGCGAGCCCGGACGCCGGACCACGCCCGAGGATGACCTCGCGGGATGTTGACCTAAAGGGTCGGATCGGCGCCGATGGCTTCGTACAGGGACACGCGATTGCGCAGATCCTCCAGGACCGTGCGGATCTCGTTCTGCCTGGCCGCGTAGGCCGTCCGCTGCGCCGTGAGAGTGGCCAGGAAGGGCTGGACCCCGGCGCGGTATTGCGCCTCTGACAGCTTCAGGCTGTGGTCCGCCGACGCGGTGAGATCGCGCTGCGCCGAACGCTGACGCCCGATCGTTCCGTCGCGCGCCAAGGCGTTGGCGACGTCGCGGAAGGCGCCTTGCACCGCCTTGTCGTAGGCGGCCGAGGCCGACGCCTCCTCCGCCCTCGCCGCCTCCAGATTGGCCCGGGTCTGCCCGCCCAGCACCGGAACGCTGGCGGACGCCGAACGGGCCACATTCAGGGCCCCCGATGTCAGGAACGAACTCAGGGCCGTGCTGGCCAACCCTCCGGATCCCGTCAGGCTGAAGGTCGGGAAGAAGGCCGCGCGCGCCGCGCCGACCCCGGCATAGGCCGCCTTCAACTGGTGCTCGGCCTCCAGCACATCAGGCCGGTCGCGCAACACCTCGGAGCTGAGACCCGCCGGCGGCCTGGCGATCGTCCCGTCCAGATCGAACAGGGACGTGGGCAGGAGATCGTCTTCCACTTGCGCGCCGACCAGCAGCTCAAGGGCGTTGCGGTCTTGGGCCACGAGGGTGGTGTAGTTCTCCACGTCCGAGCGCGCCTGGGCGAGCACGGTGCGTGCATTCTCGACGTCGGCCGCGTTGCCCAGGCCGGCGCCCAGCAGCGACTGCGTAAGGGCGAGGGTCTTGTCCGCGCTGGCCGCCGTGTCGTTGGCCACGGCCAGAAGGTCGCGATCGGAGGCAAGGGTCAGATAGGCGTCGGCCGTCTCGGCGACGATGGTCAGCCGGGCGGCCCGCAGACCCGAAGCCGTGGCGAGGTATTGCTCGAACGCCTGCTGGCTCTGACTGCGAAGGCGGCCAAACAGGTCTACCTCGAACGCGCTTACGCCGATGCTCGCGGAGTAGGAATCGAGCGGAAAGCCGCCCGTTGCGAGACCCGACGGCGATCTCGAGCCCTCGTAGTTCTGCTGCGAGGCCGAGGCGCTCGCCGTCAAGGTCGGAAGCTGGCGGGATTTCTGGGCCCGATACTGGGCGCGGGCGGCGTCCACGTTGGCCAGCGATGCGCGCAGATCCCGATTGTTCTCGAGCGCGCGGGCGATCACTTGCTGGAACTTCCCGGACCCGACGACTCTGCGCCAAGGCAATCCGGCCGCGCCGGCCTGAGGCGGTCCATAAGCCGCGCCGGTCGGCCACTGCGATGGCGCGGCGCCGACGGGGCGCACGTACTTCGGGGTGAAACTGCAGCCGGCCAGCAGGACGGCGACAAGTCCGATTCCAGCCAGCCCCCGGCGCATCACGCCGTCTCCGGCGCCGCCGCGGGAGCGACCGGGCGATGGAAGATCTGGGCGACCGCGACGAAGAACAGGGGGACGTAGAAGATCGCCAACGCCGTCGCCGTCAGCATGCCGCCGAACACCGCAGTGCCGATGGCGACCCGGCTCTGGGCCCCTGCACCGCTCGCCAACGCCAAGGGCGCCACGCCGGCCATGAAGGCGATCGAGGTCATCAGGATCGGACGCAGCCGGATGCGCGCCGCATCCAAGGTCGCAGAGATGACGTCCCTGCCTTCACGGCGAGCGGCCTCTGCGAATTCCACGATCAGGATGGCGTTCTTGGCGGCCAGGCCGATCGTGGTGAGCAGGCCCACCTGGAAATAGATGTTGTTGTCGAGGCCCCGGACGGCCACGGCCAGCACGGCGCCGATCACGCCCAGCGGCAGCACCAGGAGAATAGCGAACGGGACCGACCAGCTCTCATAGAGCGCGGCAAGGGACAGGAACACGACCAGCACCGACACCATGTACAGGAGCGGGGCCTGACCGCTGGACTGCTCTTCCTGGTACGACAGCCCGCTCCAGGCATAGCTGGCCCCCGGCGCGATCTGGCGCTGCAGCTTCACCATCTCCTTCATCGCGTCCCCGGAGCTGACGCCCGGCGCCGCCTCACCCTGAATTTCGTAGGACGACCGGCCGTTGAATCGCGACACCGAGTTCGGTCCGCTCTCCCAATGAGTGGTCGAGAAGGCCGAGAAGGGCGTCATGGCGCCGTTGATGCTGCGCACGAACCACCGGTCGAGATCGCTCGGCAGCATGCGGTACGGCGCATCACCCTGCATGTAGACGCGCTTGATGCGCCCGCGATCGACGAAGTCGTTGACGTAGGAGGATCCCCACGCGGAGCTGAGGGTGTCGGTGACGTCCGCCTCCGACAGTCCCAGCACCGCCAGCTTGGTCTCGTCGATGTCGACACGAAGCTGCGGAGAATCCTGCAGCAGGCCCGCGCGGACCTGCGCCAGCTTGGGATCGGCATTGGCCGCCGCGATCAGGCGGTCGCGGGTCGCTAGGAAGTCCGCGCGGCTTAGTCCGCCGGCGTTGAGCAGCTCGAACTGGAACCCGTTCGACTGGCCGAGCCCCATGATGGGCGGCGGAAGGAGGGTGAACACGCGCGCGTCGCGAATCTTGGCGAACGCCTTCATCGCCCGCTGGCTGATCGCCTTGGCCGAGCGATCGGCCTGCTTGCGCTGATCGAAAGGCGCCAGGCCGACGAAACCCTGGCCGGCGCTCTGCCCGCCGCCGGTGGGGCTGTTCCCGGTGATCGACATGAACTGCACAAGGTTCTTCGACTCGTTCTGGACGAGGCTCCGGGTGATCTGCTGGCGCACCGCATCGGTACGGTCGCCCGTGGCGCCCGGGGGCAGTTCGAACTGCACCATGAACTGACCCTGGTCCTCAACCGGCAGGAAGCTGGTGGGCAAACGCAGGAAGACGAGGGCCAGGACGACCACGACGCCCACATAGACGACGAAATAGAGCCGCCGACGTCCAAGCACGCCGCGCGCCAGGCCAATGTACTGCCCCGTGAGCGTCGCCAGGTCGCGATTGAAGCGGGCCGCCAGGCCCTTGGCGTGCGCCTCGCGGTCGCTCGGCCTGAGCAGGTTGGCGCAGATCGCCGGCGACAGCACAAGGGCGACCACAACCGACAGCAGCATGGCCGTGACCATGGTGACCGAAAACTGCCGGTAGATGACGCCCGTTGAACCGCCGAAGAAGGCCATCGGGATCATCACCGCCGAAAGGACGACGGCGATGCCGATCAGGGCCGAACCGATTTCGCCCATCGACTTGATCGTCGCCGCGCGCGGATCCAGTCCTTCCTCGGCCATCAACCGTTCGACGTTCTCCACCACCACGATGGCGTCGTCGACCAGGAGCCCAATCGCCAGCACCATCCCGAACAGGGTCAGGGTGTTGATCGAATAGCCCAGCATGGCGAGCACGCCGAAGGTGCCCAGCAGGACCACCGGAACTGCGATCGCCGGGACCACGGTCGCCCGCCAGCTCTGCAGGAACAGGTACATGACCGCGACCACCAGAAGCACGGCGATCACCAGGGTCTGGACCACCTCGCGGACGGACAGCTTGATGAAGTCGGTGGAGTCGCGCGGGTAGGCGATCTTGTAGCCATCGGGCATCTTGCGGGACAGCTCGATGACCCGCGCCTTGACGGCCTCCGCCGTCTTCAGGGCGTCGGCGCCGGGGGCGAGCATCACCGCCATGCCCGCCGCCGGGTGGCCCGTCATCCGCGCCGAGGTGCTGTAATCTTCCTGGCCCATCTCCACCCGGGCCACGTCGGACAGGCGGACCACCGACCCGTCGGGGGACGTCTTCACGACGATTTGCCGGAACTGGTCGGGCGTGGTGAAGCGCGACCTGGCCTTCACCACCGCGTTCAGCCTCTGCCCGGGCACGAACGGCTGCTGTCCGATCTGTCCAGCGGATATCTCCACATTCTGCGCCTGCAGCGCGGCCCGCACGTGCGAAGGCATCAGCCCGTAGGACGCCAGCTTCGCCGGATCGAGCCACACGCGCATCGCAAACTGGGCCCCGATCACGTTGGTCTGGCCCACGCCGGGGACGCGAGCGATGTCGTCCTGGAACTGGTTGACCAGATAGTCCGCGACGTCGGAGTCGGTCGTCCGGTCGGACCAGTCGGCGAGGCCGACGATCAGCAGCATGTCGGGGTTGGACTTGGTGACCGTCAGGCCCTGCTGCTGAACCTGCTGCGGCAGCCTGGCGACCGCCTGTTGGACCCGATTCTGAACCTGGACCTGCGCGATGTCGGGGTTGGTCCCCTTGGAGAAGGTGACGGAAATCTGCGCCGAACCCGCGCTGTTGGCGGACGACGAGAAATAGAGGAGTCCGTCCAGGCCGGTGATCTGCTCCTCGAGAATCTGGACGACGCTGGTTTCGAGAACCTCGGCCGAGGCGCCGGGATAGACCGCGTTGACGCTGACCTGCGGCGGGGCGACATCCGGGTACTGCGCGATCGGGAGCGTCATGATCGCGGCCACGCCGGCGAGCATGATCGCGATGGCGATGACCCAGGCGAAGATCGGCCTTTGGACGAAGAAGCGACTGATGGGCATGGCTTAGCCGCCGAGCGCCGCAGGGACCGGTTTGACCGCCGCGCCCGGTGCGATCTTGCTCAGTCCTTCGACAATCAGGCGGTCGCCGGCGTTCAGGCCGGAGCTGACCAGCCACTTGTTGCCCACGGCGCGGTCGGCCACGACCTTGCGCTGCACCACCTTGTTGTCAGGGCCGACCACCAGTGCGGTGGCGTTGCCCTTGGGGTCCCGGGAAATGCCCTGCTGCGGCGCCATCACCGCGTTGCGGACCGTCGCCTGCGCCACCTCGACGCGCACGAACATTCCCGGCAGCAGAAGCTGATTGGGATTGGGGAAGCTGGCGCGAAGGGTCACCGCGCCGGTGTTCTGATCGACCGTCACCTCGGAAAACTGGATCTTGCCGGCCGACGGATAGTCCGAACCGTCCTCGAGCTTCAGGCGCACAGACGCGTTGGCCGGCAGCAGCTTGCCCTGGGCGAGGGCCCGGCGAAGCGCCAGCAGCTGGGCGCTGGACTGGGTGATGTCCACATAGATCGGATCGAGCTGCTGGATGGTGGCGAGCGGGCTCTGCTGGTTGGCGTTGACCAGGGCGCCGGCGGTGACCGAGGAGCGGCCAATGCGGCCGCTGATCGGGGCGAGCACGCGCGTATATTCGACCCGCAGCTTGGCGGCGGCCAGGTTCGCCTCGAACTGATGGACATTCGCCTTCGCCTGGTCTGCGGCCGCGATCGCGTCGTCGATGTCCTGCTTGCTGACCGCGTCGACGCCGGACAGCGAGCGATAGCGGTCCGCGCGGGCCTGGACCGACTTCAAGGCCGCGACCGCGTTCTCCAGCTGCGCCGCCGCCTGATCGCGCGCGGCGACATAGCTGCGATCGTCGATCTCGTAGAGAGGCTGCCCCGCTCGGACCAGCCCCCCCTCCATGAACGACCGCTTCCTGATGAGCCCGTCGACCTGAGGACGGACATCCGAGGTCATGGCGGGGGTGACGCGGCCGGTCAGCGCCTGGACCAGCGGCTGAGGCCCCGCCGTAAGGGTGACGACGCCAACCTCGACCGGACCGCGCGCGAACCCTGGCGGGCCGCCCCCAGGCGGGCCGCCGGGACCCGGTCCGCCGGCGTCAGGACCGGGAGGGCCCGAAGGGCGGGAGGGGCCGCATCCGGCGAGGCACGCCGCGGCGGCCAGAACCGCGACGGCCGGCAGACTGGCCCCGCGCGCCACGCGCTTTGTTTGAGCCAGCCATCCCACGCGCCGATCCGCGCCATGCGTGCGCGCCAATCCGGTCGGATTGATATTGGACATCGCTGTCATCCCGCCGTCACCGGACCTCTCGGACAATTGAGCGCTCCAGCAAAACCAAGGCGGGCCGCGTACAAATTCCAGTATAGCTGGCGGCATCGGGCCGTTCTGAAATGAATTCAGCCAGGTTTTGTAAAGGTTTCGTAAGGACAAAAATTGATCAAAGATCGCAACAATCTAGGAATACACCATCCGCCCATGCCTGCGCTCGACCGTCGCCGCGTCAGTGTCAGATGCCCAAATCACGTCCATGGCCGAGCGAAGCGCTGACGCCCTGCGTGGAAGGGCCCTTCCGGAAGAAGGCGGCCAGCCCTGGGACCACGTCCCAGGGCTGGCCAGGTACCGCCGGCGGCGGGAGAACCGCCGGCTAGACGGATTGGCGGGCCGATGAGCCAAGACTCGGCGGGCCGCTCAAGCCGGTTCGATCGTTCGCATCTGGTTCATCGAGACTCCGATCCCCGGTCCGCTGAAGACCACCATCTCGGCGTCCACGATCTCCAGGATCGGAAGGTCGGCCATGCCGTTTACGACATGGAACGACAGCGGCATCTGCTCAAAAGAGGCGCGGTTCCACCTGACTGAACCCCTGGCGTTCCACTTGCGGAAATCGAATTCGTCGAAGTTGATATTCTGCGCGCTGATGGCCGTGCCAGGGGGCGGCGCCGCCGTGGTGACATAGGCGACATCCGCGCCCTCCCGTCCGCCCGGGCTCGTACGGGGCATGTACTTGTAATAGAGTTGCGCGCCGCCGCCGGAACCGGGCAGTTTCTTTTCCGGATTGATCTCTTCGACCATCTCGGTCAGCTCGATCTCGAAAAACGTGTGGCCGAACCACGAGACCTGGCACTTGGCCGTGCCCTTGCCTTCATCACGGATGATGTCGGTGAAGTCGGCGTAGAGCTTGGAGAAGCCGAGCTCCTCCCGTCCGGTGGTAATCGCCTCGGGCTGGCCCTCCCACAGCACGGGACAGAAGGCGCCCTCGTAGCGCTCGGTCTTGCCCTGGTAGGTGACGGGGAAATCGATCACCAGGATCCCGTAACCGCGGCCGGCCAGCCAATACAGGTTCTTGAACCAGGCGCAGGACACCGAGACGATCGGATCGCCGCGCAGGGTGAACCCGGGCGGAAGAAGCTCGGCAAGCTTGGCCGCGTCGGTGCGGTAGGCCACCTTCATCCATTCCGCGTTCATGGTTCCCGCCTCTTCGCGGGTCCACATCCGGCCTTCTGGATGCTGGCGCGGACCAGCCGCGGGTCCAAAGACCACGGGCATGCGGTAGCGGGCGCCGGGTTTGAATTCGAAGGGCATTGAACGCTTTCCTAGACCGTGGACCGGGATTGAATGGACGTCGCGGTGGAGAACAGGACTTGACCAATCGGTCGGTTTTGCACGATCTAGTCACTATTGAGAGCATAAAGTGTCAAGCTGAATTTTCGGGCCAGAGCGTCCTCCGAGCCTCTCCAGTGCGGCCCCTTTAGCGCAGCCATGGCGCGCGCTAGGGTCGCCAAGCCCAATGAGGAGAGTCGTTGTTGAAGACCCCGACCCAAGTCAGGCCCGCCGCTGCATCCCCGAGAGTGGAGCGCAGACGCGCCCGCACCCGTGAAGCTCTGCTGAACGCCGCTCAACAGCTGCTGTCGACCAGGCCTGCGGAGGCGGTGAACGTCGACGAGATCGCCGAACTGGCGGACGTCGCGAAGGGGACCTTCTACAATTACTTCGCCGACAAGGATGCGCTCGTCCGCGAGGTCGAGGAATCGGTGCGCGCCGAGCTTGAACAGCGCATTGCCGAAACGAACGACGGCATCGAAGACTCGGCCGACCGTGTCGCCCGCGCCTTTGCCGCCATGCTCAACTGGTCGTTGGCCGACCCCATCAAGGCCCGCACGCTCCTTCGAATGACGCCGCATTTCGCCGACCCCGACGCGCCGAGCAATTCCGGCGTGAGGCGCGACGTGCACGCGGGCGTGGCGGACGGCCGCTTCAGCGGGATTACGGACGAAGCTGGCGTCGTGCTGGTGCTGAGCGTGCTGACGGGAGGCGTCAACCGCGCCCTCGACCTCGTCCACAAGAAGAAGGTGCGCGTGCTCGGCGAGAGCCTGGCTGAAGCCCTGTTGATCGCCATGGGCCTGCAACGCAGTGACGCCGCGGCGTGCGCAGCGCGCGCCATGGCCCTAGTGGGATAGCGCGCCGGTCGAACAACGTTAGTCGAGCAACTGCAGGCCCAGGTATTCGCTGCGGGAAAGGCTCAGCCTGAGAGGCATTCCGGCGGCGGTCCGGCCTTCGCCCAAGCGTACTTCGTAGTCGCCGGCGCCGGCCTCAAGGCCGTCGAACTTGTAGTCGCCGAATACGTCGGTCTTGGTGGTCTGGATCTGCCTGCCATTCAGCGACAGCTCGAGTTCGACGCCTTCGGCGCACTCTTCGACGCCGTTCCGGATTTCGGCGAGAGAGCCGCCTATGAACGCCTTATCGACCCGATCGAAATTGCGATAATATATCCGTGGCTTGGCGCCGAGTTCGGGCCGTAGCGTCCGCAACCCTTCCCGCGCCGCGCGCTCCGTCATCGCCGAATCTTCGACCTTCACCGCCTCTATGGCGCCCGTCGGGCAAACCTGCGACACCCGCGGCTCCTTCCAGCCCTGGTCGAGCAGGTGGGCCTCGAAGATCCAGTTCTGCGGCAGCTGCAGCTCTTCGTTCCAGTGAATGTGCCCGTAGGGGCACATGTCGACGATATCTCTACGGCCCTTAGCTCGCGCAGGGTCGATCAGCACGATGCCGTCCGGCCGTTTTGCGATGACGCCGGCGGTGTTGGCATTCATGCACGGCGCATCGTCGCAGTGGTTGCAGGCCACCGGATAGTGTGAAGCGTCGATCATGGGGGCGACGCCGCGTTCCTGCCGCTCGACGCGCAGCCAACGCGCGCCCTTGGCGGGCTGAGGCGCGGCATAGCCCGGGAAATCGTTGCCCCCGTGCTCGTCCTTCACGGCCAAAAAGCAGTTGTTGCAGTTGTTGCAGCGATCGACGTCGACAACGAGATTCCACTTCTTCACGACGCAAGCTCCCGACGCTCTGCGGACGCTGCCACGCCTTGCGGCGGCTCCCACGGCTCGATCTGCACGAGGCACAGCGATCCGGCCGAGGCGACCGTGCCGCGCGCCTGCATCCGGTCCGGCGACAGCAGGTTCATGCTGCCCCCGAGATCGGGGGTTCCTGGTCCGTCGATCGGCTCGTATCGCGCCGAGGACTCGTAAGAGTGGGCGATCCCGGGCGCCATGCGCTCGGTCACGTCCGCCGCGCAAATCACCGATCCACGGTCGTTGAATACGCGAACGAGGTCGTGATGGCCGATCCCCCTCCCCTTCGCGTCGCTCCGGGCGATACGCACTATGTGATAGTATTGCCCATCCTTCAGCACCCGATGGTCGAGCACGTCGTTGGCCGCGCTCGACTTGCCATCCTGCGCCGTGTGGAAGCTGAAGCGCTGGTGCGCGATCAGCAGTTGCAGGGGGTACTTGGCGTAAAGTTCGGCGGCATGCGGGCCTTCGAAGGCGCGTGTGTATTGCAGCACCGGCGGACGATCCTCGTTGGGATGAAGCCGCTTGAGCGAATTCGGCACGAATTCGAACTTGCCTGACTGGGTCTGGAGGCCTTCCAAGAAACGGCCGCTGTAGCCGCCCGGCAGCGGGTAAGGCTCGGGAAGATCCTTCGGCCGCCCCTCGTAGAACCACCGCATGTCGACCGCCGCCTTGAGCTCGTCGGTCTCAGGCGGAACGACGAAGTAGCCTTTCCTGAGAAATTGCTTCCAGGAAATGTGCTTGGGCAGGTCAGTGGACTTGTAGACTCGCTGGACCCAGTCCTCCTCGGAGCTGCCTTCCGAGTAATAGGCGCCGAGGCCGAGCCGCTTACAGATGTCCCAGAAGATCTGATAATCCGACTTGGATTCGCCGAGCGGCTCGATGCATTTGTGCTGAAGCGCGATCACGCGGTGGTTCAACTGGCCCGTCCAATGCAGGCCGAAACCGCCAGTGTTCGACCATTCTCCAATGTCAAACCGCTCGAACTGGGTGCACGCCGGCAGGATCACGTCGGCGAACTGCGTTTCGCCCTCCATCCAGATCGCCTGGGACACGACACACTCAAGCTCGGGAGACTGGTACATGCGCTCGAAGCGCGACGAGCCATTGATGGTGCTCATGTACGACGCACCGTACTTGTAGAGCATGTGCACCTTCGAATATCCGGGCGCCGGATAGAAGAAGGGCCGCATCTGATTTTCGGCCGCCATCGGGTCGAGGAAGTAGCCCTCGGCGAAGCCGTCCAGGATCGCTTCGGGCAGGCGCTGGCGCGGAATGGCCTGCTGCACGGGATTGACGGACGGCAGGTGCGGCATGCGCACATAGTTGTTGGTGGCGGAACCGGTGGCCATCAGCTCACCCGAGATGCCGCCTTCGCCGTATCCCGGAAAATAGAACTCCAGGTCGACCGGCGCGCCGTTCGTCAGGTTGCCGAAGTTGACCCCGGGCTTCCCCCAGCCCTGCATGGCCATCAGCATCACCATGGCGCGGGCCCATTGGATTCCGGACGCGTTGCGGCACGCGCCGCCGAAACCGCCGCCATTCACCCCGCAGCCCAGATAGGTCTTCTTGCGCCCCCACTCGCGGGCCAGCGCCCTCACCTCGCGGGCGGAGATGCCGGTCTCGACCTCTTGCCACTCCGGCGTCTTGTCGACCCCGTCCGTGACTCCCAGGATCTGGTCCTTCCATTCCTCGAATCCGGTGGTGCGATTCTCAACAAACCACCGGTCGTAGAGGCCTTCCTTGATCCACACATTCATGATGGCCATGGCCATCGCCGTGTCGGTCCCGGGCCGGATCGGCAGCCACTTGCCGCCCACGAAAGAGGCGGTGGGGCAGTAATGGGGATTGATGTGCACCGACTTGATGCCGAGTTCCTTGGCCCATAGCCGGCGTTCGCTGGCCTCGGTGCCGCCGTAGGCCCCAAACTGCGACTCCGGGTCTGACGACCAGTAGACCATCAGATCGCAGTTCTGCAGCGCGTCTTCCAAGGTGCCGTAACCACCGGTCGCGCCGAGCCGCATGCTGTTGCCGTAGTGATGCATGGCGCCCCAGTACCAGCCCTCCCAGGAGTCGGGGTTCAGCACGACGCGGGTCACGCCAATCGCGTTCCCGAAACGCATCATCGCGCTCAGATAGTAGCCAACGTTGCCCCACTGGTGGTGCGAGGGGTGGGCGAGTGCGATCGAACCGGGCCCGTGAACCTGCTTTTGGCGCATGATCTCGTTGGAGACGATGTCCAAGGCTTCATCCCAGCTGATGCGGGCGTAGCCGGACTTGCCCCGGTTCTGCGGGTTTCGCTCCCCGTTCGGGTCAAAATCCACCCGCTTCATCGGATAGAGCAGTCGCTTGTCCGAATAGACGTTGGCCTTCATCGACAAGGCATGCGGCGCGACGAGGGCCTTCTTCCGCGGCGAGAAGCTGCGTCCCCTCGCCGTCATGGTCCAGCCGCACTGGTCGTCTTCAGTGAACTCGATGATGTTGGTGCGCACGATCCTGCCGTCCTTGACGTAGACGTGCAGCGGACCGCCGTTGGTCATCTGGGTGTAGCGATGGGAGCCGTCGCTCATCGGCTCGCCATAGCGCCAGCCATCGGTCTCGAGCTTGTTGGCCAGCTGCATGAACCAGGCGATGGCCTCGTCGTCGCCCATCAGGATCACGCGGAAGTTCTTCCCGGCGTGGACGGTCTCGGCGTAGTTGACTGGCGGAGTCAGGAGCGTGACGGCCGTGTCGACGTCCTTGAACATCATCGTCGCGTGGGGATTGGGATGCACCCCGCGGCGCGAGACCACCTTGCCGCCCTCGAAAACGAAGTACCGGGCGATCGAATTGTCCTTCAGCCGAATCTGCACGACGCAGTCCCGCTTCTCCAGATGAGCGCGGAATGTCGGGCTCGACTTCGCCTTCAGACGGAACAGGTGCGTCAGACCGACAAGGGTGGCCTTCAGTCGGAGCGTCTTGATGTCCATATGCACGTCCTAAGCGGAGGTAGTAGGCCCCGCGCGGTATTCGAATTCGTCCGACGCCGTGGCGCTACGCGCCGGAGGGCGAGGCGTCTCACCCTGGGCGCGCAGCGTTGCCTGCGACTGCCGCCGCATCAGTTGGGAGGGCCGCCAGGCACGGGGGGACTGCGCATGCCCCATTGGACTTGCAAGAGATCCTTGAGGAAGCCGACCCCGCCGCCGTCCGAGGCGCGCAGCTTGTCGCCGTCTGTCCAGTGCTCCACCTCATGGCCCCACGGATCGAGCCAGTAGTCGAACACCTGGCTGCCGAGGATGTGCCGTCCGACGCCCCAATGGGCCTTGTAGCCGGCCTGCTTGAGGTGGTCGTGGCCGGCCATGAGGTCATCCACATCGCTCACCTCAAAGGCGGCGTGCATGAATGACGGAGCAAACGGCGCCTGGAACAGGAAAAGGGTGTGGTGGTCGCAAGGGTCATCGCCCCGATCGCAACGCATGAAGGCGCCGACCGCGATACCTGGCTCGGGTTGAATTTCATCTGAAGTGATCAGGCCGAAGCGCTCCTTGTACCAAGCCTCGGACTTGCGGAAGTCCGTGACGGCGAGAACCACATGGCCGAGGCGCTGCACGTGGGCCGCGCCGCGCGCGACACGGCGAAACCGCCCGATGCGGGGATACTCACCATCCTGGTTCCAAGATTCGCTCGCAGGAGGTGCAATGGTCGGCGCCATCTGCTGGCCGGCGACCACTTCGACAAGGAAGCCATCAGGATCCGTCAACCGCACGCGCAGACCGCCCCCGGGTGAATCCATCGTCTCGACGGGGACGCCGTCATGCGCCGCAAGGCGATCCAGATCGGCGCGGTCCTTCACCCAGATGCCGAAACCGGCGAAGCCCGGCTCGCCCAGTTCGGTGGCGTGGACGAAGGGACCGCCCAGTCCCCCACGCATGTAGATCGTCCCGTCCTTCGACGGCTCAGGACCGGCATCCATCATGCCGAAGTCCAGCAGGAACCGATGCATCAGATCGAGGTCGGGAGCCCGGAACCGGACGAACGCGACATCGACTGCTTTGGTGACACTCATTTACGGAAATCCCTCAGCGTTTCCCCGGCGCGGCGAGCCGCACCAGCGGGTCCCACCCGCCGCCGGATGGAGTCTGGGGGCCGCCGGGCCTGCAGTTCGGCTCGTCCAATTTTGGACTATACAGTCATCATTGGACGGTCTAGTCAATGCCGAATTCGGGCTGGCGCGATTGGCGCCGGCGTTGAGCCAGACACGCAGGACTCGCAATGAAACTCGCTCGGTTCACCTACGGCGGCGTCACCTCGATCGGAAAGATCGAAGGTGATCGGATCATCAACCTCGCGCCCCTCCTGGGCGACCGCGGCGCGTCCATGCGGGCCCTGCTCACGGACTACGCAACGCTGAAGCCCGAGCTTGAGAGCGCCAAGACGCCCGCGCTGCCTCTCTCTGAGGTTCGCCTTGAGGCTCCGATCGACGATCCGCAGAAGTTCCTGGCGATCGGCATGAACTACAAGGCTCACGCCGACGAGGCGGCCGCCGCCGGGGTCCCCATTCCGAAGAGCCAGCTCTGGTTCAACAAGCAAGTCAGCTGCATCAACGGCCCGTTCGGCGATGTCGTGGCGCCCAAAGTCTCAACCCAGGTCGACTACGAGGCCGAGCTTGCTTTCGTCATCGGCAAGCGCTGCCGTCATGTCAGCCGCGCGCAGGCCCGCGAGGTGATCGCCGGCTATCTGGTCTGCAATGACGTGACCGCGCGCGACTGGCAGTTCCGGTCGCCGACCTACACCCTGGGTAAGTCGTTCGACACCCATGGGCCGATCGGTCCCTGGATCACGACCGACGATGAGATCGCCGATCCTTTGGCGCTGGAGATGGTCCTGACCGTCAACGGCGAGGAGCGTCAGCGCACCTCCACCGGCGACATGATCTACGACATCTACGACCAGATCGAATACCTCTCGACGGTCATGACCCTGGAGCCTGGTGACCTGATCACCACGGGCACCCCTTCTGGCGTCGGCATCGCCCTGAACAAGTTCCTTCAGCCCGGCGACGTGGTCCGCGTCGAGGTCAGCCAGCTCGGCTACATCGAAAACCGGATCGTCGCCGAGCTGTAACCACCTTGACGGCGGAGACCGCCGGACAAGTGAGGGAGCTGAGGAAGTGCCTGGGAGGAAGCCATGAAAACCCAAGTCGCCATCATCGGCGGCGGACCTGCAGGCCTGCTCCTGTCGCAGCTGCTGCATGTGGCAGGGATCGACAGCGTGGTGCTGGAGCGGCACACGCGGGAGTACGTGGAGGCCCGCATTCGGGCGGGCGTGCTGGAACAGGTGACCGTCGACCTTCTCGAGCAGGCCGGGGCCGGCGCGCGCATGCGGCGGGAGGGCCTGCCCCACGGCGGGGTGAACCTGGCGTCGGACGGCGAGATGTTCCGCATCGACTTCCAGGCCCTGGTGGGCAAGGAGGTCATGGTCTACGGCCAGACCGAGCTGACCAAGGACCTCAACGACCTGCTCGCCGAGCGCGACCAGCCGGTGTTCGAGGCCGAGGACGCGGCCCTCTTCGACCTGACCACCGAAAATCCCTATGTCACCTACAGCAAGGGCGGTCAGACGCATCGGCTGGATTGCGACTTCATCGCCGGCTGCGACGGCTATCACGGCGTCAGCCGCAAGAGCATC
>Ga0265327_10002932_pt1 | contig 17080 bp, 11 predicted proteins | sample 41621metaG_FD_202089 | JGI IMG/M metagenome (GOLD analysis project Ga0265327, IMG submission 202089) | Rhizosphere microbial communities from Carex aquatilis grown in University of Washington, Seatle, WA, United States - 4-16-21 metaG | ecosystem: Host-associated > Plants > Roots > Rhizosphere... | reverse complement strand
CGGCGTCGTCAACTGCCTGTATGTCAACCTCGACACCGGGGAATACTGGATCATCGACTGGCGCGTCTACAATCCCGACGCGGACGGCAAGACCAAGCTGGACCATGCGCGGGAGATGTTCGACAACGCCATCCTGCACAAGAACTTGCCGTTCCACACGGTGCTGATGGACTCCTGGTACGCCACCAAGGAGTCGATGCTGCACATTGACCGTGCCGGAAAGATTTTCTACTGCCCGCTCAAATGCAACCGGAAAGTCGATGACAGCGGCGGCAAAGACAAATACAAGGCCGTCAGCGACTTGGAATGGAGCGACGACAACATATCGCATGGGAAACTCGTCAAAGTCCACGGATTCCCTGGCGACAAGAAACTGAAACTGTTCCGGGTCGCGGCCAAAAACCGCACGGAATGGGTCGTGACCAACGACCTTTCTCAAAACTCGACTGACGATACGCATCGCCTGTGTGCCGTCCGCTGGAAGATTGAGCAGTATCATCGGGAAGTCAAGCAAACCCTTGGAATCGAACAGTGCCAATGCCGGCTGGCCCGCGCCCAGAAAAACCACATCGGCTGCGCCATCCTTGTCTGGCACCACCTTACAAAACTGGCCAGAACGATGAACACAACTATCATCTATGCCCTGAAAAATAAAATGCTCTCCAATTACATGAGGGAGGAGCTTAAAAACCCCTCCATCCGCATGGCCCCCGTCTAAGCCAACCTGAAAAACCGCGAGGGTTTAGCGGTGCCGGAATATTATGCGTAAGTCCTATAAAATTTGTCAATCCAAGTACGCAGGGTAGGGCTAAATCGCGCCCCATTCTCCACAAATATCAACCCTCCGACCTGGAAGCCGAACGGCTGCGCCTGAGCCTCAACCAGTTGCTGGGCCGGGCGAAAATCGAATGGCACGGGGTGAGGCTCCACCAGCCCGACTGGGGCGAGTCCTCGCACAGCCTCGCTTTGACCACCCAGACTTCCCAAGACCGGCTGCTCGTCCACATCCTGTTTAACGCGTATTGGGAAGCTTTGGATTTCGAGCTGCCGCCCTTGGCGGGCGGTGGCGGAAACGCTTGGCGGCGTTGGATCGACACCGCCTTGGACTCGCCCGGGGACATCGTCGAACTCGCCGACGCGCCGCCGGCCGAAGGTTCGCGTTACCGGGCGCGCTCGCGCTCGGTGGTCTTGCTGTTTGCGCCGCTGGCATGGGAAAAATAGCGCAGTGTTGCGCGCTTTAAACAACATCATCCGTTAGACTAGACCCTTGGCTATTGTGGAGAAGAAAATGACTGAAGCATCGAAAGAACTGGGCGTGGCGACTGTGCTATTGGAAAAATTTGCCGAAGAGACGCTGCCCAAAGCCCTTGAAATCAAGGCGAGGCTGGATGGCGGCGAACGCTTGGACCACTGGGACATCGAGTTTCTCGAAACGCTGTTCAAGCGCGCCGAACAAATCCGGCCCACTATCGACCGGCATCCGGAATACCAGGGCATTTACGCCCAGGCGGTGCATCTTTACAAAGAGATCATGGACCAGGCGGTGCTCAACGAGAAGACGCCCGCCGCGCCGGGCGGTTAGGCGAAGCCAGGGGTTGCGCGCCTGCCGCCCTTCCGCGCCATGATTAAGTGTTCCGGCGAAACTGCTTTGAATTCCGTTCGTCCTGAGCCTGTCGAAGCCCGCCCTTCGACTTTGCCCAGGGCGAACGGCGGTTAAAATGGGTTCACTGGGTATGCTTAACCGCAACCGGCCGCAGCGCAGCCTATTTGCCTGAAAATTAAGATTGCCGCCAGCCATGTCCGATGTCCTCGTCATCAACGCCAACCCGCTGCTGAATTTGATCCACGCAGGCGGCTTCACGCCGGGCGCGGTCAACCGCGTCGAGAGCCTGGGCGTGGTGGCCGAGGGGAAAGGGGTGAACGTGGCGCGGGTGCTGGCCCGCCACGGCCATTCGGTGGTGTTGACCGGTTTTGCCGGCGGTCACAGCGGGGCTTGGCTGCGCGAACGGGTGCGCGCCGAAGGCATCCGCGAGGCCTGCGTGGAAACCGCCGCGCCGTTGCGGGTCGGCTTCATGGCTTTAGGCGGCGGGGCCATGAAGCCGACCACGGTGTTTGCCAACGGCTTCCCGGTGGACGAGGCGGAATGCCAGGCCTTGCTGGCGCGGGTGGACTCGCTGCTCGGGTCGGTCCGGCTGGTCATCGCCAGCGGCTCGGTGCCCGATGCGGCGGCCAATGGCCTGTATGCCCAGGTGTTGGCGCTGTGCGCGCGCCGGCCGGTGCCCTGCTGGCTGGACGCCTATGGCCCGGCCATGGGGCAGGCCCTGGCCGGGCCTCATGGCCCCGGCGTGTCCAAGCCCAACCGGGAGGAGTTTGAGCCGGGTTTCCACTGGGAGCGGGTGGAGGAACTGCATGTCACCGACGGCGGCGGCGCGGTGGAGGTCGACAGCCGGCGGGAGGGCCGCTGGCGGGTGCTGCCGCCGGCCATCCGCGAAGTCAATCCGGTCGGCTCCGGCGACTGCTACGTGGCCGGCTTGGCGCATGGCTGGCTGTCGGGCTGGGCCTTGGCGGAGCGGCTGCGCTACGCCGCCGCCGCCGGCGCGGCCAACGCGCTGCGGCGGGACGTGGCGATGGTCGCGCCGGGCGATGTGGCGCCGCTGCTGGGTCAGGTGCGTGTGGAGCGGCTGTAGCGAAAGGCGCGGTTTTCAGCCCTGGCTTTCGGCCTCCGCCGCTTGGCGTCTTGCGTCCTCGATGTTGCCAGGCGCGATGGCCCGCAGATAATCCCGCGCCATGCCCGGCGTCAGCAGTTCGATCATCACGCGGTTTTCCAGCCAAAACTCGATGACTTGAAAAGCCACCGTCCGGGTGCAGGTCAACGCCCGCCAGCCCTCCCGGCCGGCGATGCGCAGGATGCCGGCCTCGTCCAGCGCGACGGAGAGGGCCGCGTGGGTCGCGGTGAAGTCGGACGGGGCGGGGTTGGCGAGGCTGCGCACAGGCGCGCCGCCCTCGCCGGGCGCCAGCTCCAGGCCTAGCGGATAGATCTCCACCCCTGTGCCGTGCGCGTCGCCGACGAGAACGATGCGGCTGCCGGGGAAGGGGCTGAAATTGAAGGACTGGCCCCCGGTCAGTTCGGCCAGGACGGCGGCGACCCGTTCGGGATCTTGGGCGGCGATGGAAAAATGATGGATCATGGTTTGCTCCTCGCAACGATGGGGCGGGCAGAGCCCTGTTTTGTCATGCTTTCGATTGGCGGCCAAGCCTTAAGCCGCCGGCTCGGCCAGCAATTCCGCCAGGAACCGGCGCAGGCGACGCGCCTGTTCCGGGCTTAACGCGCCGCTGCCCAGCTTCAGCAGCAGGCTGTCGCCGTCCTTGCGGAGGGTGCCGACGGGCTTGCCGTCTTTGAGCAGGCGCTCGACGCCGCGCGCTTCAGGCGCGCCCCCGGCCGGCCGCGTCTTCAAGCGCCGGCTTAGATGCTCGGCGAGCCTGGTTTGCGCCAGCTCGCCGGCTTCCAGCCGCGCCCAGCTCTCCTCCAGGCATTCTAGCAGCCGGGGATGGCCCTCGGCTTGTTGCACGGCCTGCCGCAGCGCCACGGCGGCGGCGCGCGACAGCAGGCGCGGGGCTTGCTCCAGCCGGGCGCGGATGAACGCCGGCAGATCCTCGAAGGCGTAATAGCGGTACAGATCCTCGCGGCCCAGCCCTAGCGATTCGGCCAGCTTCTTTTTGCTGGGGAACAGCGTCTCGACCTGGCGCAGCGCCTTGCCGATTTCGAAATCGCTCAAATCCTCGCGGTCGATGTTTTCCGCCAAGGCCAGCACCGCCATGTCGGCGTCTTCGGCGGCGGCGACCAGCGCCTCGATGCGGGGCCGGCCCAGCAGCTTGTGCGCCCTTAAGCGCCGCTCGCCGGCGATGAGCTGGTAGCGCTCGCCGGCTTTGCGCACGCTGATCGGTTGCAGCAGCCCGGCCTCGGCAATCGAGGAGGCCAACGCTTCCAGCGCGTCCTGCGGGAACGCGCGGCGCGGCTGGTAGGGGTTGGGGTCGATCAGCTCCAGCGCCAGTTTCACATGCAGCCGCCCGGCGTCGAAGGCCAAATCCTGCCGCGCCGCCGCGTGGCGCTGGCTGTTCTCGGCCAGCTTTTGGGCCAGCATCGCTTTGAGGTTTTTAGCCATGGGCCTGCTCCGGCGTGTCCAGGCCCAGCGCCTGGACGAGGGTCAACGCCAGTTGGCGGAATTCCCGCGAGACTTTGGCGTTGCGGTCCAGGCCGTGGACGCTGGTCTGCGCCATCGCCGCCTGGTTGACCCGGGTGCTGGCGGAAATGCGCACCGGCAGCAACGGGCCGATCTGCTCCCGCGCCGCCGCCTCGATCAATTTGCACACCGTCTGCCGCTCGTCGTGGCGGATCAGCAAAGCGCCGAGCAAAGCCAGATTCGGGTTGATCCGGCGGATCTTCGCCACCAGCTTCATCAGGTCGGCGACGCCGTACAGGCCGTACTGGGAGCCCGATTCGATGGGGATGATCAGATGGGTCGCCGCCGCCAGCGCGTTGCTGGTCAGCAGTTTCAGGCTGGGCGGGCAGTCGATCAGGATCACGTCGAACAGGCCGTCCAGCGGGGCCAGCTTGTCGCGCAACTCCTCCGACGGCCTCGGCGCGCCGTCCCTCAGCGCGTCCTCGGCCTTGCCCAGCGCCAGCGAGCCATAGATCAGCGACACCCCGGCGAGGTGGGTGTCCTCGCAGATCGCCGCCGGCAGCTTCTCCAGATCGGCCAGCAGCAGCTCGGCGCAGGTGACTTCCACCTCGCTGGGATGGCGCTTGCCGACATGCAGGCTGGCGTTGGCCTGGGGGTCGAGATCGGCCACCAGCACCGACAGCCCCAGCCGCGCCAACTCCGCGGCCAGGTTGACGACGGTCGTCGTCTTGCCGCAGCCGCCTTTGTGGTTGGCGACGGCGATGATCTTGGTTTTTTCCATGGGGCGGGGCCGGAAGCGGGGGATTGCCGTGTACGATAGCTCACCGGGCCGGGAAAGTGTAGCGTCTTGCCCTCTTGGCGGGGACTGGCGGCGAGAATTTTTACGCGGCCGGCGGCAGAGCGGGTTAAGATTCGCCTGTTTTATGCCTAAGTATGTCCGGCAAGCTTCAATAAACTGACGGAGGTCAAATGAACCCAAGTGCCTGGCTGGTCTGCGGCCCGGGCTGGCCGTGTTGGATGGCGCTGTGCGCGCCGCTTTGGTGGGCGTCCGCCCAGCGTCCGGCCTTCGCCGCGCCGCCTGAGCCTGCCAGCCCACAGGCTGCGGCTCCGCCGGCGGCGCTGTCGCAGCTTTGGACGGCCGCCGAGTCGCGCGGCCATCCCGGCGAAGAGCGCGTCGTCCCTCTCCGCCATCCGGATCGGGCGCCCCCGGAAATTGCGCAGCCTTCCGGCGGCTTGCCCGCGCTCGACGCCGGGCGGAGGGGCTCCATCCGCCGCGTCCGCCTGCCCCCCGGCAAAAACCTCGTCGCGCTGACTTTCGACCTGTGCGAGCAGGCCGACGACACCACCGGCTATGACTGGCGCGTCGTCGATTATCTGCGCGGCCAGCAGATCCCGGCCACGTTTTTTGCCGGCGGCAAATGGATGCGCTCGCATCCTGAGCGGGCGATGCAATTGATGGCCGACCCGAACTTCGAAGTCGGCAACCACGGCTGGACGCACGGCAATCTGCGCAGACTCACCGGCCAGAGGATGTTGGACCAGATCGTCTGGACCCAGGCCGAATACGAAAAACTGTGGGGCGTGCTGGGCCAGCGGGCCAAAAAAGCCGGCTTGGAAGCGTTGATGCGGCGCGTTCCGCGCCCGCCCGCGGCGCTGCGTTTCCCCTACGGCACTTGTGGCGCGGAATCGCTGGCCGCCGTCAATGGGCTGGGCCTGGGCGCGATCCAGTGGGACGTGGTTAGCGGCGACGCCGCGCCGCGCATCCCGGTGGACAGACTCGTCCAGGGTGTCGTCGGCAACACCCGTCCCGGCTCGATCATCGTGTTCCATGCCAATGGCCGGGGCCATGGCACCGCCGCCGCCTTGCCGGACATCGTCGAGGCCTTGCGCGGCAAAGGCTACTCGTTCGCCACCGTCAGCCAGTTGCTCCAGGAAGGCGTGCCGGAGACGGCCAAGGAATGCTATGAACTGCGGCCCGGCGACAACCGGTACATTGACGCGAAATTCGGCGACGGCACCCAGTGAGGCCGGCCCCGCCGCCTCCCGCCGCGCCTTTTCATCAACCCGCGACCTTAGGCTTTAAGGAGCGATCCAACATGAACCAACCCGCCGGCTTTGACGTGAGCCGTTTCCCCCGCCTTGGCCTGTCGCCGATGCGGCCAGCCTGGGCGGCCGGGTTCGGCGACGGCCTAGCCCGCGTCGACCCTTGGCTGAGGCTGGGGTACGCCCCGGCCAGCCTGGCCCGCTATCTGGCCGCCGACACCCCGGCGCGCCAATCCTTCGCCGTGCTGGCCGGGGACGCCCCGGCGGCTTGCCTGGCCGTGCGCCCCGGGTGGCTGCGTGGCCCGCTGCTGGAATTGCTGGCGGTGCTGCCGGCGCACCAGGGCGCGGGGCTGGGCCGGGACATCGTCCATTGGCTGGCGGAGGAAACCCGGCGGCAAGGGCAGGCCAACCTGTGGACGATCAGTTCGGAATTCAACGCCCCGGCGCGGGCGTTTTACCGGCGGCAAGGCTTCGAGGAGGTCGGCGTGCTGCCTGGCCTGGTCAGCGCCGGCGAGACGGAGGTTCTGCTCAGGTTGAGGCTCAGTGGCGGCTAGCGCGTTTTCATATCGGGTGTAGGGGCGAATAAATTCGCCGCCACACTCTGTGGACGGGAAACGAAAACGCCCTAATCCCGGGCTTTACTCGTCCACTTCGACAATGCGGAAATGCTCGCTGTCGTGCGCCTCGGCGGCGGTGGTTACGCGGCCGTCCGCCCCGGCGCTCAAATAGCGGCCCCGGACATCCTGGAAGGCGAAGCGCTTGTCGCCGAGGTCGAGGAAGCGCAGCCGCTCGGCGTCGCCGATGGCAGTCCCGGTGGCGGCGACGCCGCTGTCGCCGACGGCGCTCAGGAACGGCCCGCGCAGGCTTTTCAGCGCGAGCCGGCCGGGGCCGGCCTCGCGCATCTCGAAGGTGTCGAAATCCCGCCCAGCGACGGCCGTCAGGCTGCCGTCCGCCTCCACGGCAAGGCCTAGCCCCCAGGCGGTGACGAGCCCGATCCGCTTGGGCCGCCCGTCGCCCGGCTCGTTGAAAAACTCCACCGTGCCGTCGTCGAGGTCGTAGCGCGCGCCGACGACGAGAATCTGTTTGAGCCACAGTGCCAGCGTGAGCGTTTCCTGGTCCAGGTTTTCCAGGGCGTCGCGGATGACCGCGGCTTGCCGCTTGACATTGACCCGCACCGCCTCGTCCAGCACGGCGGCGGCGTCGGCGAGGCCGGCGTGGACGCCGCGCCGATGGACCGGCTCGACCAGCGGGACGATGGCGCTGACCAGTTGGCCCAGCGGCCCGGCGAAGCTGGCTTGTTTGGCGGCCACCGACAGCGCCGCCGAGATCGCGCCGCAGCGCTCGTGGCCCAGCACGACGACCAGGCGCGTGCCCAGGTGTTCGATGGCGTATTGGATACTGCCCAGCGTGAAGGTGTCGGCGACGTTGCCGGCCACGCGCACGACAAACAAGTCGCCGACATCCTGGTCGAAGACGATTTCGGGCGGCACGCGGGAGTCGGCGCAGGCGAGGACGATGGCGAAGGGTTTCTGGCCTTGGGCGTTGGCCTTGATTTGTTCATACACGCGGTCGGCGCTGACCTGGGAATGTCCGGCCAGGTGCCGCTGGTAGCCATCTTTCAGCGCCTGCAAAGCGCTGCGGGCGTCGAGGCCGGTTGCCGCGCGCGGCGGCGCGGGGCGGTGGGATTCCGCCGGGCGTTGGTCATTCATGGTCATGAACCCCTTTTAAGATTAAATGATTGGAATCAGAAGGGCTGGGTTTGGCCCTATGAAGCCCGCATGGCCCAATTGTTCTGCCGGCCCACCGGCCCGAGCTTGACTTTACCATCGAACCGCCGCGCCGGGTAGGCAAGCGCAGGCTCAGCGCAGCGCTTCGATAAGCCGCGCCAGCTCGCCGCGCAGGCTTTGGACCAGCGGGTCGGCAGCGGCTATGCCTTCCTCGCGGGCTTTGCGTTCGATCTCGGCGCAGCGCTCCACCACGGCGTGCGCGGAGAAATGGCCCGCCATGCTTCTCAGGGCATGGGCGGCTTCGGCGATGGCGGTCGAGGTCTCCGCTTGGCCTAGCGAGTCGGCCAGCGTGGCCGCGTCGCGGATGAACAAGGCCTTCAATTCCTCCAGCAGGCCAAAATCGCCGGAAAGACTGTCCAGCGCGGCCTGGGCGTCCCAGGCCGGGCAGGGCGGCGGCGCTTCGCCGGGCGCGGGCAGCCAGCGCAGCAGCGCCTGCGCCAGGTGGTTGAGCGCCATGGGCTTGGTCAGATGCTCGTCCATGCCGGCCGCCAGGCTTTTCTCCCGGTCGCCGACGATGGCGTTGGCGGTCAAGGCCAGCACCGGCGTCCTCGGCAAATTCAACTCGCGCTCACGCTCGCGCAGCGTCCGGGTGACCGTGTAGCCGTCCATTTCCGGAATTTGGCAATCCATCAAAACCAGGTCGAAGCGCGTGTTTTCCAGCTCCCGCAGGGCGTCCGCGCCGTTGTCGACGCCGCGGGCGTCCACGCCGAAGCGGTCGAGCATTTTCAGCGCCACGCGCTGGTTGACCAGGTTGTCTTCGACCAGGAGGATCCGCCGGCCGGGGAACTGGGGCAGCTCGGCGGCGGTTTTGGGCGGCCCGGCCAGGCGTTGCGGCGGGCTGTTTTGCAGCGCGTCGGTCACCGCGTCGAACAATTGCGACTGGCGCACCGGCTTGCCCAGTGAAACCGCCTGGCCGCCTTCCCGGCACAATTGCTCCGCCAGCACGCCCGAGGCGCTCATCAACACGCAGGCGGTCGGCCTCAGGCGCGGATCGGCCGCGATGGCGCGGCCGGCTTCGACGCCGGACAGCTTCGGCACAAACTGGTCGATGACCGCCAAGTCGAAGGGCTGGCCTTGGCCGGCCGCGGCGCGGAGCAGGGCCAGCGCCTGCTCGCCGTTGTCCGCGCATGCCACTTTGGCCCCCCAATACTCCAGGAAGCATCGCAGAATCGCCCGGCTGGTCGGATGGCCGTCGGCGACCAGCACGTTGCGCCCGGACAAGGCTTGGTTGGCAGGGGGCGGGGCGGGGATCTTGGATTTTTCCAGGCTCAACGTGAAGCGGAAGGTGGAGCCCGCGTCGGGGGCGCTTTCGACATTGATGTCGCCGCCCATCATTTGAACTAGGCTCCGGGAGATCGACAATCCCAGGCCGGTGCCGCCAAAGCGCCGCGTGGTGCCCTGCTCGGCCTGCTCAAACGGCATGAACAAGCGGGCCAGGGCCTCGGAGGGCATGCCGATCCCGGTGTCCTTGACGATGAATTCGACCCGGGTGCTGGCGTCCTCATCGGACAGGCGGCGCACTTCGATGGACACCTCGCCGCGCAAGGTGAACTTGACGGCGTTGCCGACCAGGTTGACCAGGACTTGCCGCAGCCGGGTCGAGTCGCCGCGCACCTCGGCGTGCAAGTCCGGGCGGACGAAGCAGCTGAGTTCCAGCCCCTTGGCCTGGGCCGGCACGGCCATCAGCATGCAGACCGTCTCGCACAGCTCGCGGAGATTGAAATCGCCCCGGTCGAGCTTGAGCTTGCCGGCCTCGATCTTGGAGAAGTCGAGGATGTCGTCGATGATCTCCATCAGTGCCTGCGCGGAATGGCTGGCGATGTTGGCCAATTCCCGTTGCTCGGCGTTGAGGGGCGAGTCGCGCAACAGTTCAAGCATGCCGAGGACGCCGTTCATGGGCGTGCGGATTTCGTGGCTCATGTTGGCGAGGAATTCGCTCTTGGCCTGGTTGGCCTTGTCCGCCACCTGTTTGGCCTGGCGCAGCGCCCGTTCGGCGGCTTTGCGCTCGGTGATGTTCTGGGCGATGCCGAGGTAGCCGGTGGTCTCGCCCTGCTCCGACTTGATCTGGGTGACGACCAGCGACACCCAGATGCACAGGCCGTCCTTGCAGACATACGTCCACTCGCCGGACTCCTGGCCGTCGATGTCGGCTTTGGCCGTGAACACCTGGAAGCCTTGGACCGGTTTGCCCAGTTCTTCGGTCAACTGGCGTTCGCGGGCTTCGATCTCGTCGGCCAGATGGAACAGCGCCGGCGTGTGCCTGCCCACCATCTCCTGCGCGGCGTAGCCTAGCATGCGCTCCGCGCCGCGGTTGAACAGGGTGATCAAGCCGTCGGGGTCGGTGGCGATGATGGACACCTCGGAGGCCGCGGCCAGCAGGTTTTGATAGGAGCGGTTGAGCTGGCGGATCGCCTGTTCGATGTTCTTGCTCTCGGTCACGTCGAGGCAGGAGCCGATGTAGCCGACGAACTGGCCACCTTCGTCGATCAGCGGCACGCCGGTGTCGATGAGCCAGCGGTATTCGCCGTCATGCCGTCTGAGCCGGTATTCCATGCGGAAGGGCTCGCGGCGGTCGAAGTGGCTGATGTAACAGTCCGTGCAGAGCGTCAAGTCGTCCGGATGCACGCCAGCCGTCCAGCCGTCGCCCGCCTCCTGCTCCGGGCTGCGGCCGGTGAAGTCCAGCCAGACTTGGTTGAACCAGTAGCAGCCTTTGTCCGTGCCCGACAGCCACATCAACACCGGGGCCGCGTCGGCCAGCGTGCGGAAACGGCCCTCGCTCTCGCGCAGCGCGACTTCGGTGCGGGCGCGCTCGCCGATTTCCGCGCGCAGCAAGCGGTTGCTGTCGGCCAGGTCGTCGGTGCGCTCGGCGACCAAAAACTCCATGTGCGCCGTCCTGCCGGTCAACAGCAGCAGGAAGCCTTCCAGCAGCCCGCTGAACAGCAAGCCGCCGACCAGCACATACCAGGTGGTCCAGACTTGCCCGAAATCGCGTTCGCTCCCCGACAGGGACAAGTGCCAGAAGCGGCCGCCGATGGCAATCCAGCGCTGTTGCAGCAAGAAGCTCGCGGGATTGAAGCCGTCGCCGCCATAGAGCGCCTCCCCGTTGGACAGCGCGCTGTCGTCGCGGATCTGCAAATGCAGCAAAGCCCGCCGCCCGCCGACGTTGGCCAAGGCGGAATCCACGATGTCCTTGATCCGGAAAACGCCCAGCACGACGCCGGCGAAATTGGCCCGGCGGCCGGCCAGCGAGGCTGTCTCGCCGCCCTCGCGGTAGACCGGCGCGACCATCAGCATGCCGGTGCGCCCTTCCGGCTCTTGCACCAGCGCAATCGGCGGGGTGGCGGCGGCAAACTTGCCGTCTCGGGCTTTTTCGACCGCCTCGCGGCGGGTCTGCTCCGAATTCAAATCGAAGCCCAAGGCGGGCCGGTTGGGCGCGAGGGGCTCGATGAGCGCCACCGGCAGATAGGCTTTCCGCTCCGCCGCCGGTGCCAGCAGGCCTTGGGCGTTTTTCTCGGTGATGCCCCGCTCGCCGCCGCCGCAGCGCGTCAGCGCCTGCTCGAACGGCTTGCGCCCGCCCGGGCCGACCCACTCGGCCCACTCCAGGGCCTGGATGCCGCGCTTGTGCTCCAGCAAGGTCTTGGCGAACAGGGCGAATTCGCCGCAGTCCACTTCTTGCGAGGCGTCGAACAAGCCTTTCAAAGACCAGAGCATCTCCTCGTAGCCCTGCGCGCTGGACTCCAGCGACAACGCCGCGGCGTCCGCCAAATTGTTGAACTCGTCCAGCCGCCGCTGGTGCTCCGCCGTGCGCACATAGCCGAACAGGGTCATCACCAGGGCGCAACTGATCAGCAGCGGCAGGGCGACGGTGCGCCACCTCGGCGCCCAGATTGAGCGCGGCCGACCGAAGGCGATCAACACCAGCGGCGTGAAAATCATCGCCCCGATGGTGTCGCCGACCCACCAGGTCGCCCAATTGGCCGGGAAGTCGGCCAGCGCCGTCTTGCCCGCCAACAGCAGCAGGCCGCTGCCAAACGAGGCGCTGACGCAGCAGCCCAGAGGGCCGGCCAGAAACAGAAAGCGGATGATGCTCGAATCGTCGTTCAAGGCCGTGCCATGGCCGACGGCGCGGCGAATCCCATAAGACGCCACGGCGGCTTGCAGGCATGCGCCCAGCGCGATGCCGGCGGGCAGCAGCAGCGGAATCCAAGGCACCGGCCAGAGCGTGTCGACCCGCGCGTTGGCGAACACGGCGCCCAGCCAAATGCCGGGCAATGCCCGCCGCCCCCACAGCAGCACGGTCCCCAGCGCGATCCCGGCCGGTGGCCACATCGCCGAGGCGTAAACCGGCGGGGCGTCCAACAGATCCCCTAGGCTGGCAGACAGCCAGTAGGCGGCCGCGATGGCGACGACGAGCCCTGGCGACTTTAAATAATTTTTCATGGCAAAAGAAAGCAGACGTCCGCTACGATGATGGAACATTATGCCTTAAGCGCGCGGCTCCATGTCTCGCCGGCGGCAGGGCTTGAAATCAACGGGCGTGGGCGTGCGCCGGATGTCTCGGTTTATTCACTTGCTGATAAAGCGGGATTTGGCGGGGTTTGAAGGCCCGCCGTTGTCCACCAGGCGCGTCGGCTGGCCAATTTTTAGCCACCCGCCCAAATCCGCGCCCGGCAAGGGCTTGGACTGGGAAAGCCGCCGCTTATCCACAGAATCTGTGGATAAGCGGCGGAACCTGGGCACCGGCCCCGGCCGGCGGGCCTGAAGCGAACCCTTAAACCAAAGGCCCGATTGTCCGGGCGCATGATTGTAAAGGCGGTATCCCTTGTCCACCTCCCATCCGCTGCGCGCAGCCATCCGCAGCCTGCACCGCGCCGACGAAGCCGCGCTGGCCGAGTCCCTGGCCGCGCAAGCGCGCTTCAGCCCTGAGGCGCGCGGGCGCGTCAGGCGGCGCGCCGAAGCCTGGGTCGAATCCGTCCGCGCGGATCATCGCCTGGCCGGCGGCATGGAGGCCTTCCTCCACGAGTACGGCCTGTCCTCCCCCGAAGGCGTGGCGCTGATGTGCCTGGCGGAGGCGCTGTTGCGCATTCCCGACGCGGCGACGGCTGACCGGCTGATCCAGGGCCAGTTGGGCCATGCCGACTGGCAAAAACACCTGGGCCACGGCGACAGCCTGCTGGTCAACGCGTCCACCTGGGCCTTGATGCTGACCGGCCGGCTCGTCGCGCTGGACGCCGGGGCGCAGGGGCCGCGGCGCTTGCTGGCCAGGCTGTGCGAACCGGCCATCCGCCAGGCGGTCTTGCAAGCCATGCACATTCTCGGGCGGCAGTTCGTCATGGGCCGGACGATAGACGAGGCCCTGCGCCGCGCGCGCGCCGCCGAGCCGGCCGGCTACCGGCATTCCTACGACATGCTGGGCGAAGCCGCCCACAGCCAGGCCGACGCCCGCCGCTATTTCGACGCCTACGCCGGGGCCGTCGCCGCCATCGGCCAGGCGTCGCAGGGCGCGGACGTGTCCGCCGCGCCCAGCCTGTCGGTGAAGCTCTCCGCGCTGCACCCGCGCTACGAGTCCGCCCAGCGCGGGCGGGTCGTCGGCGAATTGCTGCCCGCGCTGCGCCGGCTTGCGCTGGACGCCCGCGCGGCGCGCATCGGCTTGACGGTCGATGCCGAGGAGTCCGACCGGCTCGAACTCTCGCTGGATCTGGTCGAGGCGCTGGCGCTCGATCCTGGCTTGTCGCAGTGGAATGGCCTGGGGCTGGCCGTGCAGGCCTACCAAAAGCGCGCCACGGCGGTGCTAGACTGGCTGGCGGATCTGGCCCGGCGCGGCGGCCGGCGCTTGGCCGTCCGGCTGGTGAAAGGGGCTTACTGGGACGCCGAAATCAAGCTGGCCCAGCAGCGGGGGCTTGCCGACTATCCGGTGTTCACGCGCAAGGCCGGCACCGACGTGTCCTATATCGCCTGCGCCAAGCGGCTGCTGGCCGAGCCTGAAGCCTTCTACCCGGCGTTCGCGACCCACAACGCGCAAACGCTGGCCACGGTCGTCGAACTCGCAGGCCCCTACGGCGATTACGAGCTGCAACGCCTGCACGGCATGGGCGAGGCGCTGTACCGGCAGATCGTGCCCGGCCTTCCTTGCCGCGTCTATGCGCCGGTGGGCGGGCACGAGGATTTGCTGGCCTATCTGGTGCGCCGGCTGCTGGAGAACGGCGCGAACACCTCTTTCGTCCACCGCGTCGCCGACGCCGGCACGCCGCTGGATCGCCTGCTCGCCGACCCGGCCGAAGAATGGGCCGCGGCGCAGCCTAAGCGCCACCCGCGCATCCCGCTGCCGCGCGGGCTGTATGGGGAGGGCCGGAAAAACAGTCTGGGGCTGGATCTGGACGACACGCCGACCATGGACGCGCTGGCGCGGGCGATTGCCGACAGCCGCGCCACCCGCTACGACGCCGCGCCCTGCATTGGCGGCGTCTGGCAGGCCGGGACGGGCCGACGCCGGGTTCTCAATCCCGCCGACCTGGGCGAGGTCGTCGGCGAGGTGGCCGAAGCCGGCCTGGCCGACGTGGAAGCGGCCATGCGCGTGGCCGCCGCCGCCAGCCGGGGCTGGGACGCCACGCCGGCCGGCCGGCGCGCCGACACCTTGGAACGGGCTGCCGACTTGATGGAGGAACGGATGCCCGCGCTGGCGGCGCTGGTCGTGCGCGAGGCCGGGCGGACGCTGGCCGACGCCGCCGCCGAAGTCCGCGAAGCCGTGGACTTCCTGCGCTACTACGCCAGCCAGGCCCGGCTGCGTTTCGCCGCGGCGGTCGAATTGCCCGGCCCGGCGGGCGAGCGCAACAGCCTGCGCTGGCAAGCCCGCGGCGTGTTCGTCTGCGTCAGCCCGTGGAACTTCCCGCTGGCGATCTTCACCGGCCAGGTCGCCGCCGCGCTGGCCGCCGGCAACGCCGTCGCCGCCAAGCCCGCCGAGCAAACCCCGCTGACCGCCTGCGAGGCCGTGAAGATTCTGCACGAGGCCGGGATTCCGGCGCAGGCGCTGCACCTGCTGCCCGGCGACGGCCAGGTCGGCGCGGCGCTGGTCGCCGACCGCCATTGCGCGGGCGTGGCGTTCACCGGCTCCGCCGAGGTCGCCAAGACCATCGCCCGCGCGCTGGCCGGCCGGCCCGGCCCCATCGTGCCGCTGATCGCCGAGACCGGCGGCGTCAATTGCATGATCGTGGATTCTTCCGCGCGGGTCGAGCAGGCCGCGAAAGACGCGCTGGTTTCGGCCTTCAACAGCGCCGGGCAGCGCTGCTCGGCTTTGCGGGTGTTGTTTGTGCAAACCGACATCGCCGACCGGCTGCTGGCGGCGCTGCAAGGCATGATGGCGGAACTCGCCGTTGGCGACCCGGCCCTGCCCGCCACCGACATCGGGCCGCTCATCGACGCCGAAGCGCGGGCGGAGCTGGAGGACTACGCCCGCCGGCTCGACGCGACGGCCCGGCTGGTCCACCGCTGCGCCGCGCCCGGGCCGGGGGGGCGGGGCCATTTCTTCCCGCCCTGCGCCTACGAGGTCGAAAGCCTCGCGCACATCGACCGCGAAGTCTTCGGCCCGGTGCTGCATGTCGTGCGCTTCCGGCGGGAGGCGCTGGACGAGGTGCTGGACGCCATCGAAGCCTCGGGCCATGGCCTGACCCTGGGCGTCCACAGCCGCGTCGCCGCCACCATCGACCATATCACCCGCCGCGCGCGCGTCGGCAACGTCTATGTCAACCGCAATATGATCGGCGCGGTGGTCGGCGTCCAGCCCTTTGGCGGCGAGGGCTTGTCCGGAACCGGCCCGAAGGCCGGCGGCCCGCATTACCTGGCGCGCTTCGCCGTCGAGCGGACTTTGACTGTCGACACCACCGCGAGCGGCGGCAACGCCAGCTTGCTGGCGATGGACGAGCCCGGTTGAGCTTGACGCCGCCGCGGCCTCCGCCGTGTTTGATTGATTTTCCGCGAGGATTCTGCAATGCTTGATTTCAATCCGGGTTTGCGCCCAGCCAGGCGGCTTGGGCGCGCCGGGGAAGAAAGGTGTGTTGGCGACGCCCTCAAGTCCCGTTTGCTTTGTCTTGGTTGTTAAAAAACAATAAGATAAGCTGGGGGTGGCGTGATTATGCACCTAAACGTTTATGTGTTATACACCTGCGTAGGTGCCTAACACAAAGTTAGGCGGGTAGGAAGGAAAGGCTGGGCGGGTAATCCACCTTTTATGGCCTAGCCACAAATGGATGGAAATGAGATGGGGCTGTGATTTAATGTGGAAGATTATTGACAAATAAATGTCTGACTATGAAAGCAATGATGTGCCTTTTTATCGTCCTTACGTTCTTGCCTTGCCTCGTATGGGCAGAGTCGCCTAATACAAAAATAATGGGTATTGTACTAACAGACTTTGCTTCGAGAAAAGATACCAGCCCATATCATAGCGATGGTATCATTTTGATTGACAGGGAAACCGGTGTTTGGGATGAGGAGCACCTTCGGGATGAGGAAATCAATCGCCCAAATAGTGCTTGCGCTGTTTCTGCTGACTTGAGGGCTCAATTCGCAATTATAAATTTCAAGAAAAAACCTGCCGCTTCTCTAATTGTTCATTCCCCCAAGTGGCGGCTGTTAAAATCGGAAACTGAGGAAAAAAACTCCCGTGATCTTGTTTATGACAGGACTCCCAGCGGACAAAAGATAAGAACTGTGGTAACACTTTCCTACCCGGCATATTCATCGACAGGCGATACCGCATTTGTGCTGCTTTCGTTTGCATGGTCTAGGCATGGTGCTTTGGCTAAATACCTTCTCAAGAATTCCAATAGCAAATGGGGCGTCCAATGTTCGGAGCTTATTTTCTATTTCTAAAGCCAAGCGGCGTAGATTGGGTTGCCATCTTTTTGGCAACCCAACAAATATAAAAGTGATGTAGGGCCGTAGGGCAGCCCTTTCAAAGTGGCTACGCCTTGTTTGTAAGTAATTGATATGTTGAGACATGTGGCTGTTTCGGGTCGTAGGGCGTCTTGGTGGCGGGCTTTTTCGGGCCGCGCGGATGCTTCTTGAGGGTGC
>Ga0265327_10002931_pt1 | contig 17082 bp, 17 predicted proteins | sample 41621metaG_FD_202089 | JGI IMG/M metagenome (GOLD analysis project Ga0265327, IMG submission 202089) | Rhizosphere microbial communities from Carex aquatilis grown in University of Washington, Seatle, WA, United States - 4-16-21 metaG | ecosystem: Host-associated > Plants > Roots > Rhizosphere... | reverse complement strand
AATGAGAGTTTTGCCAATGGATATTTAACAATTGAACATGGATTAGAGAGCACTGCTGTATTAGCGTTTTTAAATAAACCATATTTTGAATTAACTCCGAAAGAGCGAAAGAAACTCGACAGCATAGCATACAACAATCTTGTACCTTGGTTGATTCCTTTTGAAAAAGGTAAACGAACAGACATTTTTATTTTAAATTCAACTGAAAAAAGAATTGTTAATGAACAAAGAATTTTTACGGAAGAAATTGAAAATTTACGTTACGATAATTTCTTAAAAATAATTGGAAATAAACCAAATTCGAATACTCCAGCCTTAGATGAATCACTAATTTCAAGTATTTCAGATTGGAAGAAAAAATTATCAGATATACCCGGTTTGAACAATGAGGATTTATCATTATTATTTAATACCATAATTTTTATCAGAGCAATTGAAGATAGCAACAGGCGTTATAAAAATCAGCAGTTTAAAATGCCCTTACTTTTGGATATTTGTGATAAAACGGTCGAACAAAACAGATTTTCATTAACAGAAATTTTTAAAGAAGCTTTAGTATTTCTTAAACAAGAGCCATCAAATACATCTATAACAGATTTATCTAAATTAGAAAAATTTAATATTTTAAGAGCATCGAGCATTGAGCGTTTGTTTGAAAATTTCTACGAAACGGAAAACAACCGTTTTACGTATGATTTTTCTATTATGACTAAACACGCCCTAAGTAGAATCTACGAACGATATGTATCTATATTGCAAATAGAAGACGAAGCTGATACTGAACCCATCTTATTTACTGTCCCCAAACTACTAGTTGAAAAAAGAAATAAAAACACAGGAACTTATTACACTCCTGAATATATCGCGCGTTTTTTTGCGAAATATATTTTAAAAGAATTTCAGTTAAAAGATTTTAATAAATTAAAAATTGCTGAACCTGCAATCGGGTCGGGCATATTTCTCCGTACCTTGCTCGAAGTTTATTTTGAGCGGAACAATATAAATGTCAACCCTGAAAATAAACAAATATTTGATAATATCACCGGTGTTGATAGTGATGCAAATGCTTGTCAAGCAACAAAATTGTCATTATCCTTATTGCATCTAAATCTCTTTGATTCTTTACCAGATGGTTTGAAAATAATTAAAAGGAATTCTTTAGAATTTTTTAATAATCAAAGCTATTTAAATAAATATGATATAGTCATATCTAATCCTCCTTATGTCAGTTATGAAAATCTTTCAGACGCTGATAAAGAAATTCTAACGCAATACCTTAATTCAAAGGGAAAGCCTGATTTATATTTAGGATTTATAAAAATTGCTATAGATATACTAAAGCCTAATGGTCTGGGACTGTTAATACTGCCATATAGTTTTTTAATAAATCAAAGCGCCGAAAAAATAAGAAAATATTTAGCACAAGAAACCATTATTAAATTAGTCGCTGATTTATCTGCAGTTCCGGTATTTGGCAATGTTGGGATTTATGTTATCTTACTAATCTTTCAAAAAAAATCTAACTATAATACTGCCGAAAAATCCATTGTTTTACAATGTAAAACCTTTTCGGGTACAATAGTTGGTGAAGCCTTAGAAGATATTTTAAATAAAAGTTTTAAGAACGACGAAACATATTCTATTTATGAATTTGAACAAAACGATTTTCAGAAAAACGAATGGAATATACTTCCACCAAAAGAGTACAATATTGAAAAGAAAATAGAAACTTTTCCTAAAATTGAAAAATATTTGGAAGTCAAACAAGGATTCATTACCGGCGCAGATTCTATTTTTTTAAGAGATAGAAAAGAAATTCCAAAAGGAGAAGAAAACATTTATCTACCATATTTACCGGACAAGGAAATGCAAGAATATTGCCTTCCAAAACAAGTGAATTCTTTCGTTTTTTATCCATATATTTATAACATAAAAATAACTGAAGATCAATTACAGAAGAAATACAATCAAACGTGGAGCTATTTATTACAAAATAAACCGACACTTGAAAATAGAAAATCAGTTTCTTCGGAATGGTGGATGCCAACAAGTCCACGTTTACCCGAATTTATTCTACAACCAAAAATAATTACGCCACATTTATCAATCATGCCAAAATTTTCGTTGGATATTGAAGGGAAATTTGGAGTAACAAGAACTCCATATTTTATTTTGAAAAAAAACGAGCCTAATATTTTGGACTCTTCAGATGATGACGAAAATACTTATGATGTTGATGAAAAAGATTTATTATATTATTTTCTTGGTATTCTAAATTCAACGCCTTGTTATTGGTACATTGCAAATCATTCGCATAAATATGCAAGCGGATATAATATGCTCGAAGTTTTAACACTTAAAAACACTCCGATACCACCTCCCGAAAAAGTAAACATAAAAGATAAAATGAAATTAATCAAACTCGTTAAAGACCGTTTAGCCGCCAAAGAAAAAGATATGCTTACAATTGAAAAAGAAATAGACAGAGTTGTTTGTAGATTATATAATTTAACAGAAGAAGAAACAAAACTATTAGTGGATTTATAAAAACTCTTTTCTTATTTTAAAATGATTACATTAGAATTTGATACTAAACAACAACAATACAAAAAGAGACGGTTGAAAATATTGAATTTACTAAGCAATATTTCGAAACGAGAGCTAATTGAAGTTACGCAACAAAATGAAAGAGGTGCATTAATAATTTCTGTAACAGATAAAGATACGAGAATTCCAAAATTTAGATTTAAAACTATAAATCAATCTTATTTGGCTGATTATAAAGAAACATGGGTTAAACAAAGCCCAGCAAAATTCTATCTTAAAGAAATAAATTTAAGTATTTATAATATTGAAGACGAGTATCTCCGTACTCATTCCAAAGACGAATTTGTATTATTACATACCGAACCAAATTATAAACCAACCGAAACAGAAAATATTTCGCCAAGTAGAGTTATTTATAAAAAAAGCCCACATATTCACATAGAATGTGCAACAAAGCCAATACCCAAAGCACATATCGCTTTAAATATAGATAATTACCAAACTGTTACAGCTTCTCTTGACGCATTAGATGAAGCAATTATTCGCGCTGTCAAACTTATAAAAGACGAAATATTAGATAGAACATAATTCTACAAAAAAATTTAAGCGTTTTTAGTATCAACGTTTAATTCATTTTGCTCCGGCGCCGGTTTTTGTGTAGTATCAGGTGTTTCTGTTGCAGGCTGCGCAGGTACGGACACTTTCTTTTTTCTTTTCGGTGGTTTATAAGCAATCTTATAATCATTCGCTTTTGCGCGATCGCCTTCATTTTTCCATATTGTTCGCCCAATACTGCAAACATCTGTCAATGTAGTATATAGCTCATTTGCTTTAGCTACACGATTTTGAGTAGCCATATCTCTGTTTGCCGGCGCATCTTTCGAATTATATACAGTTTCCCGAAATTGCTCAATCTTAGCGGTGTAGTCAGCAATAATATCATCGGTAATGCCGGTTGACTGTAATTCAGTTTTATTTTCGACAGTAAACCGCATAACAATTTGTGCAGCAGTGTATAAATTAATATCATTCATTTGTGCAACATTTTTGTCGCCTAAGCCTTTGTATTGTGCGCTTTTCTTACCAAATGCCAGACCTGCACGCGTGTAAAGTCCACGTATAATAGCTATTACATCATTTCTTGTGTCATTTTTAGTTTGTGTGGCGTTAATTTGTAAACCTACAAGTTCTTTGTCTGTCAATATATTTCGAAATGCTTCATGCAATGCTTTTATTTCTGCAACTTTTTCTGCTGTCATTCCAAATAAAGCAAATTGTTTTATATCGCGCTCAACATAAACTAATTTTTCTCCTAATGTCTGATATACAAAACCATAACTTCCAACAAAGTTTCTTTTAGATTGAACTTTAGCCATATCATTCTATTTTTTATTTTGAAATATTTTAGATTGATACAAACATATATAATCTTTATAATTTATAAAAATATAATTGAAAGTTTTTTTACTATTCTAATTATTTTAACTTTTTTATAATAAACTTCTATTATTAGCTTTATTTCTATTATTAATAAATTAAATATGTATATTTAAAAACCAAATAGATTTATTAATATATTAAACATATTTATTTATATACTTAAAATTACTACTATAAAATATATTGCTAAAATATAAACATTAGCATTTTTAACATAAGTAAAAACATATAATATATTAATATGAGCACTATATATAATAGTATAGATGAATGGTATTTTAATTAAAATATTTTATTTTGTAGTAATATTTTAATATGTAAATGGACAATTGATAATGGATAATGGACAATTAGCAAAGCGTTAAAAAATAGTTTATTGATATGAATTGAATACCCTAAAAATTATGTTCACATACTTAATTTTATAGTGCAGGAATAAAATAGGTTTTTAACAGAAGTAAATATAAAAATAAAAGAAATGGAAATAAAGATTAAACTTAATATGCAAAAAAATTATTAATGCAATTTATTTAATTATGCGGGACAAAAAAAAACGATTACAACACATCCAATTCCAACAATTCCTTATAATCTTTCACGCAAAAAATTGTTCCAAATAATTCGACATGCGTGTGCGTTGTGGTTAATCCAATTACTTTCATGCCCGCATTGATGCCGGAATTGACGCCCGAAATGGAATCTTCGAAAACCAAACATTCGTCGGGTTGCACGTTTAATTTTTTGGCAGTGAGTAAATATATTTCCGGGTCGGGTTTTGCATGTTGCACGTCGTCTTCGCAAACTGTCAGGTCAAAAAACTCTTTGATTTGCAGTCGTTCTAAAACAAAATCCAAATTTAAACGCATTGCCGAAGTCGCGACAGCTAATTTAACGCCATTGTCTTTTAATAATTTTAGTAAATCGATTAAACCATTGATTGGTTTTATTTTCGGCGCGTAAATTTCGCGGTAAATTGCTTCTTTTTCGGCAGCAAAAGTTTTTAATTCGGTGGTGGTCATGGAGCGGTTAAAGATTTCCGGCAATATATCGCGGTTGCTGCGTCCGAAGAAATGATTGTAATTTTCTATTTTCGCCAGACTGTATTTTTTGCAAAATATTTCCCATGCTTTGACATGTATTTTGTTGTTGTCGATAATAACGCCGTCCATGTCAAAAATAACTGCTTTGTATGGTTCCATTTTTTTTTATTTTTGTAATTCTAAATAGAATGACAAAATAAGAAAATTTAATTGAATTAAATTAAAAAAGATGAAATATAAACTGAGCAAACCGACCAATGAGATTAATATAACCATCGACTTACCGGCATCGAAAAGCGTTAGCAACCGGTTGTTGATGCTCAATTCTATTTTTAATAACAAATTTAAATTAGAGAATATTTCCGATTGCGACGACACGCGCGCAATGCAACATGCTTTAACAATTTCGGACGAAACCATTGACATTGGCGCAGCCGGAACTGCCATGCGTTTTTTGACGGCTTATTTTGCAACACAACCAAACAAAGTAAAAATATTGACTGGCTCGGCACGTATGAAACAACGTCCCATCAAAGCATTGGTAGATGCTCTGAAATTATTGGATGCACAAATTGAATATGTCGAAAAAGAAGGTTATCCGCCAATTAAAATTTATGGTAAACAACTCGTTGGCGGCGAAATTGAAATTGACGGTGGAATCAGCAGCCAATACATCAGCGCATTGATAATGATTGCGCCTTTGACATCAAAAGGTTTGACAATTCGTTTAAAAGGTAATGTCATTTCAAAACCTTATATTGACATGACGCTAAAAATGATGCAGAAGTTTGACGTCGGTTTTGAATGGAACGAAAATAGAATTTTGATAAAGCCTGTTTCTACTTTTCGCGATGAAAATATAAACAAAAAAGAATTGGTCGTTGAATCAGATTGGTCAGCAGCATCGTATTGGTTTGAAATTGTTGCGATGGCGCAAAATGCAAGCGTTAGTTTAAAAGTTTTACAAGCCGACGATTCGCAAGGCGATAAAATTGTTACCCAATTATTTAAACAGCTTGCTGTTGGTCATCAATATACTGCCGACGGTCTTTTATTGACGAAACAAAAATTCAGAGCCGATTTTTTCGAAGCAGATTTTACCGATTGCCCGGACTTGGCGCAAACTTTTGTGGTTACACTTGCTGCTAAAAATATACCGTTCAGAATTTCGGGTTTGCAAAGTCTTAAAATAAAAGAAACCAATCGTATTGCTGCGTTGCAAAACGAATTGGCAAAGTTTGGTTTACAAATTTTTGAAACACAAGAAAACGTTTTAGAATATCATGTACAAAATTTTAACGAATTAGATTTTTCTAAATCTATCACCGTCGAAACTTACGAAGATCACCGAATGGCTATGGCTTTTGCGCCGTTGAGTTTGCTTTTCGAAAATGTTGTCATCAATCACCCCGAAGTCGTTTCAAAATCTTATCCGCAATTTTGGAATGATTTGAAATCGGCAGGTGTTAATTTTGATAAAATACAGTAACTATTTTCTCAAAATCATTGGATGTAAAATCTGTTACACACAATAAAAACAACGATAATACAAATTTGATAGCATTGAAATAACAATTATATTTGCAGAAAAATAATAAGAAAAATATGAATTATTGGACAGAATTAAGCATTGAATATGCAAATCAAAGGTCTTATTTAGATGATTTATTTCAAGTATATCCCACTATTCCAGAAGGAATACGCGATATTAATCAAAAAAAATGGAAAGAAATAGAAATTGCATTTGAAAATCAGGATAATATTGAATTGATTTCAACTCTTCTGAAATTAAAGAAATTCCCTATCAAAAATAGTTATGTTTCATTTTTAAGAAAAGATAATGCAAGTTTATTAAGAAATCCCCAAACAGTAAACCGATTGGCAGGGAGTATTTATCAACTTGGATTAAATAAACTCTATGAAAAATGTACTGAACCAAAAGAAACAAATACTCAAATGGGGCCAATGTTTAGTCGTTGGATACAAAATAAATCATTGGGAATTGTCCCTGTAAACCTTGAAACTTTTTTAAGCAATAATGATAACGCAATACTTGGTGGGAATGACGCTGTTTTACTTACTTTTGCAAGAGAAAAATTTGGATACAATAAAGAAAAAGGATTAGATTTCATTGCACGATTTAATAAAAAATATGTTTTAGGTGAAGCAAAATTTATTACAGATATTGGCGGTAATCAAGATAAATCATTCGTTGATATTATTTCAACAATTAATGCAAAGTACAAAGGTGTTGTAAGTATTGGTATTGTAGATGGTATTCCTTGGCTAATCAACAAAAGTAAATATTACACTGACATTACAACAAAATATGCTAATTCAAATATAATGAGTTCTTTGGTTTTACGTGAGTTTTTATATCAATTATAGTCTTATGATTTTACAATATCCAAACAAACGGAAAGAAACCGAAATTTACGACACGATTTTAAATTGCGAACTTGTAAAACAAAACAATACGACAAGTGTTAATAAATTAATTGAGTGCGAAAATTTAATTGCATTAAAAAAATTAATAACTGATTATAATTTAGCAGGTAAAATAGATTTAGTCTATATTGACCCGCCATTTGCAACAAATAATTCATTTACCATAACAGATGAAAGAGCAAGCACAATCAGCAACAGTAAAAACGGCAAAATTGCTTATACCGACAATTTAACAGGCTATGAATTTATTGAATATTTGCGAGAACGCTTGATTTTATTAAAAAAATTACTATCCGATGAAGGTTCAATTTATCTACACATTGATTATAAAATCGGGCACTATGTAAAAATGGTAATGGACGAAGTTTTTGGAATTGAAAATTTCCGAAATGATATTACACGAGTGAAATGTAATCCTAAAAATTTTGCGAGAAAAGGTTATGGAAATATAAAAGACCTAATTCTTTTTTACTCTAAATCAGACAATTTAATTTGGAATGAACCTAAAATGCCATATACTGCGGAAGATAAAACAAAACTCTTTCCAAAAAAAGATAAAAAAGGCAGACATTATACAACAATACCATTACACGCACCCGGAGAAACTGTAAATGGAAATACATCAAAAGCATTTAAAGGAATTTTACCACCAGCCGGAAGACACTGGCGAACAGATATTGAAACGTTGGAATTGTGGGATAGTCAAGGACTTATTGAATGGTCAGATAATGGAAACCCACGAAAGATAATTTATTTTGATGAGCAAGAAGGGAAACGAATGCAAGATATTTGGGAATATAAAGACCCTCAATACCCTGTTTATCCGACAGAAAAAAATGATGATTTATTAAATATTATTATTCAAACATCAAGTAATAAAAACAGTATTGTTTTAGATTGTTTTTGTGGTTCAGGTACAACACTCAAAGCCGCTCAAATTAGTAATAGATATTGGATTGGGATTGATAAATCAGAAGAAGCGATAAAAGCAACTTTAAATAAAATAAATTCCATTAATGGTGATTTATTTATGCAAAAACCTGATTATGAAATAATAAAATGTGTGTAACATAAAATTGCCGACCATGCCAGCCCACTTTTTGCCAACGCACGGGCTGACGCGCGAAAAAAGCGGGCGGGCACGGCAGGCAATTTTTTTTCGTTATATGAAAATAATTATTATTTTTGTATGAAACAAGTCTTTACACATTAATGAGAACGGTAACGATAATCATTCTTTTGTTGGTTACGGCTTATAAGTTGCATGGTCAAATAAAAGTAGAGTTTGGCAGAGCAAGTTATTACGCCGATTCGTTTAATGGCAAACGCACTTCGAATGGCGAAATTTATGACCCACATAAATTGACCGGCGCTCACAAAAGTTTGCCGCTAAATACCTATGTGAAAATAACTGTAATTAAAACTGGCAAGTCAGTAATTGTAAAAATTAACGATCGTGGCGTTTTGCACGATGACGTCATTATAGATTTGAGTTATGCCGCCGCTAAAAAAATAGGACTTGTCGAACCCGGCGTACTCGATGTCAAACTTGAATATGCCGATCCGCTTGATTCATATAAAGTTTTGGAAGATAAATATCACTGAATAGACAATTAATAATGGATAATGGATAATGGACAATGCAGAGCTTAAATTTTTTTTAGATTTGAAATACAATTTGTATAACGTCAAATCATTTATTGACAGCGATCCAATTCAGATTCCGCACCGGTTTACAAAAATTGAAGACATTGAAATAGCCGCATTTTTAACTGCGACCATTGCCTGGGGACAACGCCCAACAATTATAAGGAATGCAAGTCGTTTGATGGAACTGATGGATAACGCTCCGCACGATTTTATTTTACACGCAAACAAAAATGAGTATGCACGGTTTGATAATTTTGTCCATCGCACATTTAATTCGACTGATTGTGTTTATTTTCTAAAAGCGTTGCGAAACATTTATCAAAATTATGGCGGTTTGCATAATGTTTTCGAAAATCATTTTAGCAAGACGCAAAGTATCTGCGAAACATTTATCAATTTCCGCAAGATTTTTTTGGAGAAACCTCATTTGCATCACGTGGAAAAACATATTTCTGACGTTTCAAAAAATTCGGCGGCAAAACGTTTGAATCTTTTTTTGATGTGGATGGTGCGCAACAAAAAACAAGGCGTTCATTTTGGTTTGTGGGACAAAATTCCTGCGTCGGCATTGTATATTCCACTCGATACACACGTCAGCAAAGTTGCGCACGCACTGGGATTGTTAACGCGCAAACAAAACGACTGGCTGGCTGTGGAAGAATTAACTGCCGCTCTCAGAAAGTTCGATAAGGACGATCCAGTGAAATATGATTTTGCTTTATTTGGACTTGGAATTTTCGAGAAGTTTGTTTAATTCTTTTGGAAAGATTAAAAAAGGGTATAAAAAAGGGGTTGACTTTCTGAATGGAAAGTCGAACCCCAAGAAAAAATTTACTACAATAAAGCTTTTAACTTATTTTCGAGAATGTTTTTGGGTACAGCGCCAACTTGTTTGTCAGCAATCTGACCGTTTTTAAAGAATAAAATCGTCGGAATATTGCGGATTCCAAATTTTGCCGAAACTCCCGGATTACTATCCACATCTATTTTTGTGATGATTGCCTGATCCTGATATTGTGCAGCAAGTTCTTCTACTAATGGTCCAACCATTCTGCAAGGTCCGCACCATTCTGCCCAAAAATCAACCATTACAGGTTTTGTCGAATTTAATACCACATCATCAAAGGTACTATCGGTTACTTCCATTGTCATAATATATAATTTAAGTTATTTTGCAATTCAATCGAATCAAAGAAAATATTTACAAATATATAAAATTATTTGATACCAAAAATAATTTGCATCAAAACAAAAAATTTAGATTGATATATAAACCGGAACCGCCATCTTGTGGGTTGGTTGTTTGACCATAATCGACAGTAACAATAAAATTCTGATTAAGCACAAAATGCAAACCGGCGCCATAGCAAATATGTGGTGTTTCGTTTGCGTAGTCAATTGTTTTTAACAAATCGGGTGGTGGATTGTGCGACAAATCAAATTTATAATTTTGTGTAACCATTCCGCCGTCCAGAAAACCGGCAAGTGCAATGTAAAAGTTTTGTTTGCCGAAAACATGACGATAAAACTTCCATCGCATCTCTAAATTTGCATACGCCATCCCGTCGCCAACAATTCTGTCGCGCATAATGCCGCGAACTGTTTTTGCGCCGCCTATTCCGTCGGTTGTTGGTCGGTTGGAGTAATAAACCAATGGCAGCATGTAGAACGGAATGTCGCCACTAAGTTTTGTTTGATACGCCACACGGTAAGCGAAATTGAGCACTTCCTTTTTTAGCGTGAAATATTGACGGTGTGCAATAACTAATTGTGTATATGTATTGGGACTTCCCATAAACGATGGCGCAACTTGCAAAAATACTTCAGTCCACATACCAGTCATTGGGTTTGGTTCGTTGTCGCGGGTGTCGTAAACCAAACCGAATTTTACAAGACCGACATTGCCGCCATTATATTGATTGTCGGGTATAAGTTTGTAATATTTGTATTTCGAAAATAAACTGCTTGCAGTATCGACCTTTGGTAAGTCTGTATAATATTTGTCTCTGTTAACATCCGAAATATTGACGCCATAAAAATGAATACCGGCGACCCACATTAATTTATTTCCGGCAAGTTTGCCTTGAAAATCGCCGGTCATACGCAAAAGACTTCTTTGCAAACGATAATACATGCGCGATTTATAATCTGTCTTGGTGTTGTCAGAATAATCAGAATTGAAATATGAGTTGTAACCGTTGAAGCCGTAGAAATCTAATGCCTGCTCGGTCAGATAATCGATGTCGCCGGTAAAGCGAACGCCGGGAATTAAATATTTCGAATCGTAACTTATTTCGGCAATACCGCTTCCTTTTGTAGTGTGCGACCATTCCATATAAATCGAATGTTTGTAATTCGGATAAATGGTTCCGTCGCCGTAATCGTAAAAATTAACAAGACCGCCGTATTTGAAACCAATATCGCTGTCGTAAGCAATTGCCGGAACAGCGCCGAAACCCCAACCTTTTTTGGCGACTTCTTTTTTTGTTGTATCGGTTTGAGCAAATAATACAATGCTCAACGATGCCATTACTGTGAGTAGTAAAATTTTTTTCATAATATACATTTTGTGGATTTACACAAAGATATAAAAAATAATGTCGAATCAAAATATCTGTTTAATTGATAGATAAATTTGTTGCCATACTATTGTCGTATAAAATTTTATGTTTAGTAACAGTTTTTTATATTTATAAAAACAGCAAATTCAATCATAATAAGTGTTTTTAGTATTTTTTAATATAAAGGTCGAAAAAAAATAAGCTAATATGAGTTTAATCATATATTAACTGCTTCAAACTAACCTAAATTTGCAGCATAATTAATGACGGACATTTGTCCGAAGAACTCAAAAAATATTTTAATAATCATAAAAATTTATAGCCATGCTGAACGTAGAAAAATTGATGCAAAAATTAGAAAAAAAGCATCCGGGTGAAGTAGAATACCTACAAGCTGTAAGAGAAGTATTGGAATCAATTGTGGATATTTACAACGAGAATCCACAATATGAAAGTGCAAGTCTTATCGAAAGAATTGTTGAACCAGATCGCATCTTAACTTTCAAAGTGCCCTGGGTTGACGATAAAGGAAACGTTCAGGTAAACCTTGGTTACCGCGTTCAATTTAATAATGCAATTGGTCCATACAAAGGTGGTTTACGTTTCCACCCAAGTGTAAATCTTAGCATCTTGAAATTTTTAGGTTTCGAACAAATTTTCAAAAATAGTTTGACGACATTGCCTATGGGCGGTGCTAAAGGTGGCTCTGACTTTGATCCAAAAGGCAAATCGAACGCAGAAGTAATGCGGTTCTGTCAATCATTTATGTTGGAATTATGGAAAATTGTAGGTCCCGAAACTGATGTTCCTGCTGGCGATATTGGCGTTGGCGGTCGCGAAATAGGTTTCTTATACGGTATGTACAAAAAATTAGCTCGCGAAAACTCCGGCGTGTTAACCGGCAAAGGTCTTAACTGGGGCGGTAGTTTAGTTCGTCCCGAAGCTACAGGCTTTGGCGTTGTTTATTTTGCACAAGAAATGTTGGCAACCAAAGGCGAAGTTTTAAAAGGTAAAACCGTTGCTCTTTCAGGATTTGGTAACGTTGCTTGGGGTGCTGCAACAAAAGCTACCGAATTGGGCGCTAAAGTTGTTACAATTTCTGGTCCTGACGGATATATTTATGACAAAGATGGTTTGGATGCAAAGAAAATAAATTATTTATTGGAATTACGCGCATCGAATAACGATGTTGTAAAACCATATTCCTACGAATTTCCGGGTTCAGTTTTCCACGAAGGAAAACGTCCGTGGGAAGTTAAATGCGATGTTGCATTACCTTGCGCAACACAAAACGAATTGGGCGCCGAAGATGCAAAACATTTAATAAAGAACGGTTGCATTTGCGTTACCGAAGGCGCTAACATGCCATCGACTCCCGAAGCAATTGAAATGTTTTTGGAACATAAAGTATTATTCTCGCCCGGTAAAGCATCAAACGCCGGTGGCGTTGCAACATCAGGTTTGGAAATGTGCCAAAATTCAATGAAATTGTCTTGGCCCGCCGAAGAAGTTGATTCGAAATTACACAGAATTATGAAAGACATACACGCCGCTTGCGAAAAATACGGTAAAGACGCCGACGGTCATGTAAATTATGTAAAAGGCGCTAACATTGCCGGTTTCTTAAAAGTTGCTGACGCTATGTTAGACCAAGGAGTTATTTAGTTGTTGTTTTTGTTTATGAAAGAAGAAGCCCCTTTTTCAGGGGCTTTTTTTATTATTTGGAATTACCTACCGCAAAGACGCAATGTACGCCGGCAAAAGCGCGCCGGCATGAATGGCTATATTATGTTAGCGGTTTTGTCATATTTTTTATTTGTATTGGTATAATTTTAATTTTGAACAATTAATTTTCTATTTGCAGGTCTGAAATACCACGACAAAATAATAAAAACAGTTTGCATAAATGGTCCGATAAGCGCTTTGATTCTATAATCGCCGCTTGCCAAATGCGAAACAAAAGCTCCGGTCATAACGAAAAAAAATCCTGCATAAGCCCATTCTTTAACAAGTTTAAAGCGTGGAACTAAAATTGCTGTTACGCCGAGTACTTTCCAAACACCAATGATGTATAAGAAGTATAATGGATAACCTAAAGGAACAACTAAATCAATCATTCCTTTTGCTTGAAATATTTGCGCCAAGCCACTTGACAACATTCCAAAAGACAGTAAACTTGTGGCAATCCAATAGATAATTAAATTTCTTTTCTACATTTTTAATTTGATTTTAAATTAGTAATTATTTTTATCATTTTTCTCAATCATTGATTGCCTCAATACCGAGTTGTTTAGCTCGTTCAATTGTATCCTTCATTGCTTTAAGTTGCTCTGGGGTGTGTCCCTGCCAATCAGTAACATCTCCAATTATCCGAAGTGGATTCTTTGTACGATATGACTTTGTTGGATTTCCGGGAAACTTCTTGTCCGTTAAATTGGGGTCATCTTCAAATGGTCCGGTCGGTTCTACTAAGTAAATTCTTCCACGTCCTTCGCCAAAGGCAAGTTCAGCTCCCCAAATCGCAGCGTCTAAAGTGGCTGTTAAATAGACATATTTTGCTTTATTATTTTGTCCGAAGTTTGAATTAAAACCTGCTTCAATTAAGTCGCCCGGTTTCAAATCTGCTTTTGTGCCGTGATAAAATTTTTCTAAACTTTGGTCGCTGGTAGTTTCTATCAATTTATTCATCTCTCTTTTATTCGTATCTGTGCTATTTAAGTATGTGTTGTTTTATTTTGTTGTCTCGCTCCCCATTTGCTTACCTAATTTTTCGTATTCAATATCATTCGGTTCCCAGAGTTCTATTTTGTTTCCTTCAATGTCAATAATGTGAACAAATTTTCCGTATTCAACAGTTTCTATTTTGTCGGCAATAGTTACGCCGTCCTTTTTAAGTTCTTCAACAAGCGCTTCTAAGTTTTCAACGCGGTAGTTTATCATAAAGTCTTTTGTCGAAGGTTCAAAGTATTTTGTTGTTTCGGCAAACGGATTCCAATTGGTAAATCCTTTTTTTGTAGAGTCTTCAGCTTGACGCCATTCAAAAACAGCACCATACCGGTTTGTATTTAGTCCAAGGTGTGTTTTATACCATTCGTTCATTTTGTTGGGGTCTTTACATTTAAAAAAGATACCGCCAATGCTTGTTACTTTTTTCATTTTTATTTGATTGTTAGATTGTTTTATAATAATTGTCTTCACTGCGAAACCAAAACAGAATGATGTCGCAATTGCTAAAATTAGTAATATCGTTTTTTTCATTTTGCTTGAATATTTATTGTGTGTTGTGTTGTTCTGTTACGCTTAACGAAAAAAAATTGCTGGCGTGCCAACCCGCTTTTTTCGTGCGTCAGCCTGCGCGCCGGCAAAAAGCGGGTTGGCATGAACAGCAATTTTATGTTATGGTGCTATTTTTTTCATCTATCGTTTTTGTATCCAATTTATTAATTAATTTATCGAAATCTGATTGAAATAATTTATCTTGAATAATTCTATATTTTTCAAATACACTTTCAGCAAATTCTTTGGCAATAGCATGACTGACTTTTCCTGCATTTGTTAATAATTCTTTTTCATTGAATTGTAAAAATGCATTTAATCTCTTTGCCCAATCTTCCATTGTCATTGGAATCATTCGTTCTGCTTGTGTTTCGGCATAATCAAGATACATTGTAACAAATCTATCCAATGATTTTAATTCCACTAAGGTCAAATAATTTTTTGCAATTGAAACATCGGTTTTTATAATTTTGCCTTCTGGTGCATTTTTCCAAGTTGTTAATCCCATTCGCTCTTTTTCACTATTAGCGCGATTTACAATTAATTCTGCTGCTGTGTTTCCATGTATTGCAAAGTGTAATTTATTTTGAACAGTTGCAAAAAATTCCTTTGTTGTAGGACTTTCTATATTGTAATCAAGTGCAGTAGCGTAAATATCAGTTATTTTTTGATAAAATTTTCTTTCACTTGCTCTAATTTCTCTTATTTCTGCAAGTAATTGATTGAAAAATTCTTCGCTTAAATATGTACCATTTTTTAATCGCTCTTTATCCAATACCCAACCGCGTATCGCAAAATCTCTTAAAATGTTTGTTGCCCACTGACGAAATTGTGTTGCTCTTACTGAATTAACTCTGTATCCAACGGATATAATTGCGTCTAAGTTATAAAATTGTGTTTCGTAAGATTTTCCGTCTGATGCAGTTGTCCGGAATTTCCGGATAACTGAATTTTTATCTAATTCATCGTTTTTAAAGATATTTTGTAAATGCTCATTTATAGTCCTTACATTAACATCAAAAAGGGTTGCAATTAATTTTTGGGTAAGCCAAACGGTTTCATCTTCAATTCTAACTTCAATGCTGTCGTCTCCTGATTGTTTTGTAAAAACAAGAAATTCCGCTGTGCTATTTCTAATTTGCATTTTTTTCTTTTTCTCAATATCCATGTTTTATCTTGTGTGTAAATAACTATTTATTAGTTCACTAATTTCATTGGATTTATCAACAATCATAAAATGTGCTCCATTTTTAATAATTATTGCATTTAGGTCATTTCTATTTGGCATTAATTTATCTTTTTCTCCATTAATTTTCAAACAATTAGATAATCTTTCCTTGTTTTTCCACAAAACTAACTCTTTTATCGCCCATTTAGCAAAATTCATATCGGTATCATCAAGAATTTTAAAAAGTAAATCTTTATTTTCTGCACCAAAAATCCATTGAGCAATAAATCTCGGTGGATTCAGCAAATATTTTGGGAGCAAATTTACTAATTTTAATTTTCCTAAGAAACGAAATACAAATCTTAAATCGTCATTTATTTGAGCCGATGAAATTAAAATAGTAAATTCGGATTTTAATTGCTTACTTATTTCAACTGCGACTAATCCGCCAAAACTAACTCCTAATATGCAATCATTTTTATTAAGCTCATTTTTTTCAATTAATCGTTTTGCATAATTTTCAATTTTTTCATTTCTTTCAGGATTAATCCAATCAATAACAATTATTTGTGCATTTAGTTTAAGATAATCAAAAACTCTTTTATCTGCACCCAAGCCACTAATTGCGATTATTCTCATGTTTTATTGTTTTGAATGCACCATAACATTTTTTATGCGCAAATATATACTCTTTTTTGCGTTTTTTTTGTTTTTTTATGCCATATTTTTCTCTCTTTCTTAATTCTTAATTCTTAATTTAATGCCGTTTAGTTAAAAAATTACTGATAATAAGCCTGCAAGGCTTAAATTCGAATAGAGGCCGTTTCAGAGCCAATTTTACCGCAAAGCCGCAAAGACACAAAGTCTTAAATTGACAACACAAAGTCTTTGCGTCTTAGCGTCTTTGCGGTGAAAAACTTAGTTTTGAGACAGGCTCTTGCCAAGCTTAGGT
>Ga0265327_10002930_pt1 | contig 17082 bp, 13 predicted proteins | sample 41621metaG_FD_202089 | JGI IMG/M metagenome (GOLD analysis project Ga0265327, IMG submission 202089) | Rhizosphere microbial communities from Carex aquatilis grown in University of Washington, Seatle, WA, United States - 4-16-21 metaG | ecosystem: Host-associated > Plants > Roots > Rhizosphere... | reverse complement strand
GGTGGTTCCGCCGGTGCTGATGGCGGCGGCGAAGCGGCCCTGCGCATCGCGGGTGACGCAGCCGACGGTGTCCGGCGTCCCCAGTGCTTCTTTGAGGGGCGTGGGGAAGTTCCAGCCCTTTTTCCAGTCGTAGCGCTGCCAGGCGTCGATCTGGCGGGGATCGCTACCTTGGAGGATGTCCTTCACGCGCTTGAAGCGGGCCAGGTTTTCCGCGCAGGTGGGATCGTAGTCGGGGAAGCCCATGGCGCGGGCAAAGCGCGTGGCACCCTCGCCCACGATGAGGAGGTGCGGGGTTTCCATGACCTTCCGCGCCACCAGGACGGGGTTCTTCACTCGCTCGATGGCCGCCACCGCGCCGAAGGCGCCGGTCGCACCATCCATGCAGGCCGCATCCATCTGGATGGTCTTACCGTCCAGGCGGATGTTGGCGCCGGTCCCGGCATTGAAGCGGGGATCATCCTCCAGGACCACCACGCCGGCGAGGGCCGCATCGAGCGCTGATGCGCCGGACTTCAGCTCCGCCAGCGCCTTCGCGGCCGAGCGGTCGGTGCCGTCCATGCGCGCGCGCGGGCTGCCCGCACCCCCGTGGACCACCGCAGCTGGTTGGGCGGCGATCAGAGAAACGGGCAGTAACGCCAGGGCGAGGATGATGCGGAGGTTCATGAGAGTCCTTGGGTCAGCCGCCGATGTGGGACATCTCGACGCGGGGCAGGCCTGGGGTGTCGGTGCGCCTCAGCTCGGAGTAGCGGTCGCTGCGCCGCTTCCAGTGGGAAGCGAGCAGAGCGCTGAGGTCGGCGTCGCTGTGGCCGCCGCGCAGGAATCCCTTGAGGTCGAGGCCCTCGCCTGCAAAGAGGCAGGTGTAGAGGTGTCCATCCGCGGATAGCCTCGCCCGGTCGCAGTCCCGGCAGAAGGGTGTGCTGACCGAGGAGATGAGGCCCAGCTCACCGCGGCCATCGGTGTAGCGCCAGCCCTGCGCCACCTGGCCCGGGGCGCTGCTGAGTGCCTCCAGGGGCCAGGCGGCGTGGATGAGCCGGTGCACGTCGGCGGCGGGCACCACGGCATCCAGCCGCCAGCCGTTGGTGGTGCCCACATCCATGAACTCGATGAAGCGGAGCGTGTGACCCTGCTCCCGGGCGAAGGCCGCGAGCGCGAGGATCTCGTCGTCGTTCACGCCCCGCTGCAGCACGCAGTTCAGCTTGAGCGGGCCGAAGCCGGCGGCGCGGGCGGCGGCCAGCCCCTCCAGAACCCGGGTCAGGGGCAGGTCGGTGTCGCTGAGGGTCTGGAACCGGTCGGGCCGGAGGGTGTCCAGGCTCACGGTGAGGCGGTTCAGCCCAGCATCGCGCAAGTCCGTCGCCAGCTCGGGGAGCAGCACGCCATTGCTGGTGAGGGCCAGGTCTTCGAGGCCGGGCACGGCGGCCACCATGCGCACCAGGGCCGGCAGCTCCCGGCGCAGCAGCGGCTCGCCGCCGGTGAAGCGGACCTTGGTGACGCCGAGGCCCGTGAAGATCCGGACCAGCCGGGTGATCTCCTCGAAGGTGAGGAGGGCCTCCCGGGGCAGGAAGGGATAGTCGGGACCGAAGACCTCCCGGGGCATGCAATACCCGCAACGGAAGTTGCATCGGTCCGTGACCGAGATGCGCAGGGCCTTCATGGGCCGGGCCAGGGTGTCGAGGGGCGCCATATCCCACAAGCATAAATCCCTCCGGTCGGTCACAATGGATTGTTTGGATGGACTTGCAGATATGGGCTTTTTCGATCGATTCCGCTCCCGCGCCGATGAAGCGCCCCTCCCGGGCCTCGCGGCTCTGCTGGAGGCCCGGGGGCTGTCCCTGGACCTGCCGGGGCTGACAGCCCTGGTCCCAGCCTTTGAAGCCCACCGCAAGCCCGAGGAACGGGAAGCCTGGGCCCAGGCTGTGGCCGACCTCTGCCAGCAGGGCTTGCCCCTGCCCGCGCCCTGGATCGACGCCCAGGATGAGCTGCTGCCGGAGCTGGTGCCCGCCTGCCTGGCCGAGCGCGAAGACCGCTGGGGGCGGGGCTTCATCGACGGCCTCACGCAGCGCCTGCGGGTGAGAGACGTGGTGGTTCCGGCCGCCTGGCTGGTACTCTGGGATCAGAGTGCCGATGACGTGCTGGATCTGGCCCTGGAACACCTGCGCCATCGCAGTGAAGGCACCTTCGAGCGCCTGCCCTCCGGTGCCTACCGCAGCCCCTGGCGCGATGGCTTTGACGCGGCCCGTCTGCTGTTGCCTGACGTGTGGCAAGGCCTCTTCAAGGATCAGCATCCCTTCCTGGCCATCCCCTCGGCCGACACCATGCTGGCCGTGCCGCAGATCCTCCTGCCCAAGCTCATGGATGAGGTGGGCCGCTCCATGCAATCTGGTGCGAAGCCGCTGCAGCTGGCCGTCATCGAGCGCATCGGTGATCAGCTGATGACGGCCCGGCTTCAGGAACCCCATCCCATGTCTGCGCCGCAGAAAGAGCTCAAGCACATGGACCTGCTGGAGGCACTCCGACAGCAGGCGGCTGACCTCGATCCCGCGCTGGGCGTGCCCGCCGTGGTCACGATGGTGAAGTCCAGCCAGGGCAAGCCGCTCACCATGGCCTTCTGGAACGAGGGCGCGCCGGTGCTGCTGCCCGAGGCCGACCTCATTGGCTTCACAGCCCGGAACGGCGAGCCGCTGGGCATCTTTGCGCGCCAGACGCTGCCGCGCATCCATGAGCTTCGGGGCGAGGCCGTGAGCATCTGGGGACCTCGCCGCGTGCGCTATGACGGCTTCCCGAACGCCGAGCAGCTGGATCGCCTGGAGCGCTTCGCCAGTGCCGAGCAGATGAAGTCCCTGCAGACGCCATCGGGGGCGAACCGGCCCACGCCGGCGGCGCTGAAGCCCGCACCGGGAGCGCCTTTCAGTGCGCAGGGCGCCGCACCGCTGCCCCGTCACCTCCAGGGTGCAGGATTGGGTGTGCAGGACGCCGAGTGATCCTTCCGGGCTGGGCGTTCCTTCTGCTCATGCAGACCCCGCCGGCCCCGGAACCCGCCATTCCCCTGGCCAAAGTGCGAGCCTCAGTGCTCATGGTGCATGGCCATCTGAGCCGGGGACGGGTCCAGCAGGGCAGCGGAGTCGTCATCGCGCCTTTCCTGGTGGCCACGAACGCCCATGTGGTGGAAGGCACCCGCGACATCTCGGTGAAGCAGGGGGGCACCACCTGGACCGTGACCGAGGTGCGTGTGGACCGCAGCCGGGACCTCTGCCTGCTGACGGTACCCGGCCTCACGGCACCGCCCGTGGAAGCAGCCCCTGAACCTTCGGCACCGGGTCAGACGGTGGTGGTGGTGGGCTTCCCAGGCGGCCAGGGCCCCATCGCCTCCCAGGGGCGTCTGCGTGGCATCTGGTGCCATGGGGCGTACCGGCTGCTTCAGAGCGATGCCATCACTCTGCCGGGCAACAGTGGCGGCGGGTTGTTCGATGAGAGCGGCCGTCTGCTGGGGTTGACGACCCTGACGTTTGCCCCGAGCCCTCGGCTCAACTTCTCGGTGCCCGTCGCCTGGATCCAGGAGCTGGAGAATCAGCCCGTGGGCGAGGTGGGCGTCCACACCGACTTGGGCTTGGAGAACCATGGCTCGGAGCTGCTGGAGAAGCTGGCCCAGGACCCGCGCAACTGGCCCGCCTGGGAAGTGGCCGCCCGGCAGTGGGTGCGCGAACTGCCCAAGGATGAGAATGCCTGGCTGGCCTTGGGGCTGGCGCTGGATCTCTCGGCGCGTGCCTCTGCCGCGCGGGGGGAAGGAGCCTCGACCAAGCTGCTACCCGAAGCCATCGAGGCCTACCGGCGCTCCCTCTCCCTGCGCAAAGACGCCAAGACCTGGAACAACCTCGGCGTGTCCCTGGACCTCCTCAACCACTTTGAGGAAGCGGAAGTGGCTTTTGCGGAGGCCCTCGCCCTGGACCCGTCCTACCCGCTTGCCTGGCTGAACCTGGGCTGTGCCCGCATGAACGCCCGCCGATTCAAGGAGGCGGCCGAGGCGCTGCACCGGGGCCTCACGTTCCGCCCAGACGACGCGGATGCCTGGCTCCGCCTGGCGCATTGCCAGAGCATGCTCGGCCAACGGGAAGCGGCCCTGGTGACGATGACGATCGCGCTCCGCTACCGCCCCCTGGTGTCCGAGCACTGGCTGGATTTCGGCCTTCTGCTGGTGGCCCTGGGTCGGCTGGAGGAGGCCCGCGAGGTGCACACCAAGCTCATGGTCATGAACCCAGATCAGGCAGCGCGGTTGCAGGCCTCCCTGCTGCGGGCCCAAACCGTGAAACCCAAGCGCTGAGCCTGCCCCAGTCCCAATTAAAACGGCGGCGGATCCAGGGGACCGCCGCCGTCTGCCGACCCCTTCCAAGGGCGCGCAGGGGGATGAAACTTAAGCTTCGACGCCGCCCTTCATGCCGAGGCGTTCGCGGATGAGGTTCTCCACCTCGTCCGCCAGCTCCGGGTTGTCGTTGAAGAGCTTCTTCACGTTCTCGGCGCCCTGGCCCAGGCGGCTGTCCTTGTAGCTGTACCAGGAGCCACTCTTCTGGATGATCTCCAGCTGGGTGCCCAGCTCCACCAGCTCACTTGTGCGGCTGATGCCTTCGCCATACATGATGTCGAAGGTGGCGACTTTCAGCGGGGGCGCAACCTTGTTCTTCACGACCTTGACCTTGGTCTTCTTGCCGATGACGGAGGAATCCTCGTCCTTGGTGGCCACGAGGGGATCACCGGTGTTGCCCTTGATGCTCTGGATGCTGCGCACGTCCAGGCGGACCGAGGCGTAGAACTTGAGCGCATTGCCGCCGGTGGTGGTCTCAGGGTTGCCGAACATCACGCCGATCTTCATGCGGATCTGGTTGATGAAGACCACGCAGGTGTGGGTCTTGCTGATGGTGCCGGTCATCTTGCGCAGCGCCTGGCTCATGAGGCGGGCCTGCAGGCCCACATGGCTGTCGCCCATCTCGCCGTCGATTTCGGCCTTGGGTACCAGGGCGGCCACGGAGTCCACCACGATGATGTCCAGGGCGCCACTGCGCACCAGCTGGTCGCAGATCTCCAGGGCCTGCTCGCCGCTGTCGGGCTGGCTGATGAAGAGGTTGGCCACGTCCACACCCAGCTTCTGGGCGTATTCGGGATCCAGGGCGTGCTCGGCGTCGATGTAGGCGGCCAGACCGCCCTTCTTCTGGGCCTGGGCCACCATGTGGAGGGCCAAGGTCGTCTTGCCGCTGGCTTCCGGTCCGTAGACCTCGACCACGCGGCCCTTGGGCACGCCACCGACGCCCAGGGCGGAGTCGAGGGAGATGGAACCGGTGCTGATGACCTCGATGCCCTCGGCGCCGCTCATGCGGTCGCCCAGCTTCATGATGGAACCCTTGCCGAAGGCCCGCTCGATGTCGGCCACGGTGCGGGTGAGGGCTTTGAGTCGATCGTCTTGCTCGGCCGCGGCCATGGGTCCTCCAAGGGGTGGTTCCCAGAATGGGGCAAAAAGCGAAAAAAACAAGAAATCTTTTTTCATGCTCCGGGCCAGGAGCCTGCCCTGGGAAATCGATGGTGCCGCCCCCGCCCATTACTTGGACAGGCTCCTAAACCGGCCGAAGAAGGGGAGGCATGTCGACCGATACTCCGGCCTCCCAGACCCCTGCAACGGTTTCCGCCCTGGAGGCCAGGCTGGCCCTCGTCCAGGCCGAGGCCGACCGCTACCGCGCCCTGGTCGAGGATTTGAAAGAGGTCATCTTCCAGATCGACCGGCAGGGGCAGTGGTCCTTCCTGAACCCGGCCTGGACCGAACTCACCGGCAATTCCGTGGTGGAGAGTCTCGGGCATCCCTTCCTCGACTACCTGCACCCGGCCGACCGTCCCCGCTACCTGAACCTGCTCACCTATGCCGTCGACACAGGCCAGGCCCTCTTCGAAGGTGAGTTCCGGATCCCGACCCTGACGGGTGAAGTGAAGTGGGTGGAGGCCCACCAGCGCATTGCCTATGACGAATCGGGCGTGGTGCTGGGGGTGTCGGGCACCCTGGGTGACATCACCGAGCGCAAGCACACCGAGATCGTGCTGCGCGTGGCCACCAGCCGCCTGCGCGCCCTCATCGAAAACATGCAGGCCGGCATTCTGGTGGAGACGGAAGGCCGGAAGATCGCCCTGCTGAACGAGACCTTCTGCCGGATGTTCCATGTGCCAGTGCCGGCGCACGTGCTTGTAGAGAGCGACACCCGCGACCTGCTGGAGGAGTGCCTGCCGCTGCTGGTGGAACCGGAGGCTTTCCAGGCCCGCATCCATGCGGTGGCGGCCGCCCGGGTGCCGGTACAGGGCGAGGAACTCTCGCTGATGGATGGGCGCATCCTCTCGCGGGACTTCATCCCCATCCTGGTGGGCGAGGAGTACCTGGGCCACCTCTGGCAGTACCACGACATCACCGAGCGGCGCCGGGCGGAGATCAAGCTGGAGGAGGCCGCCGAAGAACTCGAGTGGAAGAACCTGGAGCTGGCGGAAGCCCGCGATCGGGCGCTCGAGCTGTCGGGCCTCAAGAGCGAGTTCCTGGCCAACATGAGCCACGAGATCCGCACGCCCATGAATGGCATCATCGGCATGACCGGGCTCCTGCTCGACACACCCATGAGCGAGGAGCAGCGCCAGTACGCAGAGACGGTCCGCTCCTGCGGCGACGCCCTGCTCACGCTCATCAACGACATCTTGGACTTCTCCAAGATCGAGGCGGGCAAGCTGGTTTTCGAGACGCTGGATTTCGACCTGCTGTCGGTGATCGAGGATGTCCAGGCGGTGCTGGCCGTGAAGGCCGAGGCCAAGAATGTGGAGCTCGGCGTGTTTGTGGACCCGGCCACGCCCCTGGCGGTGGCGGGCGATCCCACGCGCCTCCGGCAGATCCTCACCAACCTGATGGACAACGCACTGAAGTTCACCCACGCGGGGTCTGTCGAGGTGCGCCTCCGGCCCGAGCAGGAAGAGGCTGGCCAGGTGCTGCTCCGCGTCGAGATCAAGGACACCGGCATCGGCATGAAGGCCGAGGTGGTCGACCGGCTGTTCACCTCCTTCTTCCAGGGCGACAGCTCCACCACCCGGAAATACGGTGGCACTGGCCTGGGTCTCACCATCTGCAAGCGCCTGGCTGAGCTCATGGGTGGCAGCGTGGGCGTGACCAGCATGCAAGGGCAGGGCAGCACCTTCTGGTTCACCTTGAAGCTGGGGGTTCGCAAACAATCCGCGCCCTTGCGGCCGATCGTCTCCAGCATGCTCTTGATGGGGCTGCCTCCAGCCACGACCCGACTGGTGGCCGAGCAGCTGGAAGCCTGGGGGGTGAAGGCCCTGGTGCCGCCCACAGAGGCCAACCCAGTGACCTGGCTGAAGGAGATTAAGACGACGGATTCCCTCATCCTCGTGGGCGCGGAATCCCTGACCGATGCCGTGGTGGCCGAGGGGCTCGAAGCCCTGGTGCTGGCCAGCCCGCTCTACCGGCCCGAACTTCGTGAAGCCGCTGCACGGAAGGGTGTTCAGGCTTTCCTTAGCCTGCCCGTGCGCCCCAGCCACCTGCGCACCCTCCTGGAGCCGGAGCGGCATCGCTCGGGTGGCCTGGCGGCCGTCTCACCCGTGCGGGCCCTGGAAGGGCCGGTCAAGGTTCGCGTGCTGCTGGCCGAAGACAATCTGGTGAACCAGAAGGTGGCGCTCATCATGCTCAAGAAGTTCGGCATCGAGGCGGATGTGGTGGCCACGGGCATTGAGGCCCTAGATGCACTGGTGGGCGTGTCCTACGACCTGGTGCTGATGGATTGCCAGATGCCGGAGATGGATGGCTTCGAAGCCACGCAGCGCATCCGCGAGCGGGAGCGCGGGAGCCGGCGCCTGCCGGTGGTGGCCATGACGGCCAACGCCATGGTGGGCGACCGCGAGAAGTGCCTGGAAGCCGGCATGGATGACCACATCCCCAAGCCGGTCCGCATCGACGAGCTGCACCGCACCCTCTCCCGCTGGCTGCCAGCAGGGTCGGTTCCTCCTCTGATCGGGGGTGCCTGAGATGAGCAAGTCCTCCGCGCTCCTCGAAGATGCAACCGCCATCCGCATGGCCCTGCAGCGCCTCTGCCTCGCGGGGGCACGGCTGGACGTGGCCTACAAGGTCCAGAAGGCCTCGTTTCCGATTCTCACGGAGGACGGGGAGCGGATGGCCTTCCGCATGTCGTACGAAGACATCGCGACCTGGGGGCTGAAGCCCGGCGAGAATCTGGCCATCAAGCTGAAGGACCGCGGCCTGGAGTACGAGTGCGTGGTGGCCCATGCCGGGCAGGACACGCTGGAAGGTGTGGAGGCCTGCCTCGTCGCCATCCCGCGGGTGCTGCGTCGCTCGGACCTGCACCGCCTGGCGGACTTCATCCCAGATCGGGCACCCACGCAGGCCCACGCGGCCACGTTCACGAATACGCGCAATGCCCTCATCGACGGCACGGTGCAGAGCTTCGGCGAGGAAGGCCTCGAGCTGGTCCTGCGCAACACCAAGCAGGACATCCGTGAGCTGCTGCGCATGGGTGAGGAGTCGCTCCTCGATGTGCCCCTGGATGGCGGTCTCCGCCTGCGCGCACCCACCACCGTGGCCTACTTCGGGGACAACCTCGTGGGCCTGCGCTTCACCAAGCAGGCCGACGCGGCCATGCTGAGCGAGTACCGCACCTGGATCCAGGATCAGCAGCTCATCCAGGCCCAGCAGGACAAGGACGACTTCTCGCCGAAGGGTTTCCAGGAGGCCACCGCGCGCATCAACCGTGCCGCGGCGCTGCCCACCGTGAAGGTCGTGGTAGACCGGGATCCCATGATCCTGCTGCTCACCGAGAAGGAGGAGTTCGCCCGGCGCCTGGGCGAGGCGCTGAGCCGGAAGTTCGGCCTCGCCATGCTCGACCACATCAAGGGGCCTGTGAAGGCCCAGCTGAAGGGCATTGAGTCCGGCGACCAGGAGTGGGGCCGGGCGCGCATGGTGGTCATCCACAACCAGCTCCGCCTGACGAGCCCGCTGGAACTCTGCCGCCAGCTGGTCGAGCAGGAAGGCTGCGCGATTCCGGTGATCCTCGCCGGCACAGAAGAAGATGAGGCCAAGAAGCGCCACCATGCCGTGGCCGCAGGTGCCGTGGACTACGTCACGGTGGAGCCTTTCCGCATCCTGGCAATCCTCCGCCGGCTCGATGACACCCTGAGCCTGTTCGAAGGGGTCTAGCGCCTCAAGCTCACCGTGCGGCCGCGCCAGTGGTTCACGCCCCGCACACGGTCCGCGAGGGCCCAGATCGTGCCGGCGGCGAACACCAGGCCATTGAGGGGCCACAGCGCCCAGATCAAGTCCATGGGGCGGCCGGTGAGCCGCTGCTGCACATCGCCCACGACCACCGGAACCAGCAGCCACAGCAGCAGCGCCAGCAGGGGATGTCCCGCCCAGGGCAGCCAGAGCGGGCACAAGGTGGCCACCAGGGCGGCGGGAACCACGAGGGGCAGCAGCCACCAGCCGGGCAGGGCGGCGGTGTTTTTGCGCATGGCGTGCACCAGCTCGCCGAGGCCGTGGTACATGCGCAGGTGCAGGTCAGGCCCACCGCGGGCCACGCGGTTGACAAAACTCGCAGCCTTCACGCGTCGGGCCAACATCATGTCGTCGATGGCTTCCAGCGGAGCGGCGGCATGGCCGCCGACGGCGTCGTAGGCGTCCCGCCGGACCAGCGTGAAGGCACCGACGCCGCAGAAGGCGGGGTGCCGGGGGTTCGGCACCTGATGCGCGGGTACGAGCAGGAGGAACGCCGAGGCCGCCATGGGAAGGATCAGCCGCTCCGCGGGACCCACGGCATCCACGGCGGGCAACAGGGCCAGGATGTCCGTGGGCTGAGCGTGGGCGAAGGCCAGGGCCCGTCGCAGCAGGGTGGGTTGCGCCTGCACATCGCCATCGGCGAAGAGCAGCCACTCGGCCGAGCGCGCCTCGGGCTGCTGCGTGGCTAGGTGCAGCGCGTGGTTCTTCCCCAGCCAACCCGCAGGAAGGTGGTCGTTCCTCAGCACGCGCAGGCGCTGCGGGTGTCGGGCCGCACGCTCCTGGAGAACGTTGCTGCTGCCATCCGTGGAGCCATCGTCCACCACCAGGATCTGCAGGTTCGGGTGGTCCTGGGCCAGCCAGGCATCCAGGGCGGCGGGCAGCTCGCGCACCTCGTTGCGCACGGGGATGCAGAGGCAGACGGCGGGTGACTCGGCGGTTGGCGCGGGCGCTTCCGCCAGCGCGGGCAGCCGCTGCCAGTGGCGCCGGAGCAGGGCCAGCGCCAGCAGCACCAGGCTGCCGGTGGCCCACGAGGTGACATCGAGCCAGGTCATTCGTTCCGGGTGCTTTCAAAGGCGGCCACCGTGGCCACCAGGGCCGGCACCACCAAGGCCGCCTGCCCCGTCGTCTCGGCGAGGAAAACCACGGGGGTCAGCAGGCTTCGGTGGACGGCCCCGGCAAAGGCACTGGCGCCCACGAGGGCGAAGAGACCGGGCTGTCCGAGGCCGCTCCAGGCATCGAATGCGGCGCCCAGGGCGGCACCCATGGCCAGGGAGGGCACCCAGGTCCCGCCCACGCCACCGCCTGCGAAGGTGAGGGCCGTGGCTGCCATTTTGAGCGCGAGCACGCCCAATGCCTGGGCCGGGAGCATCTCCCCACGCATCAGGTGGGTGATGAGGTCCAGTCCCCCGCCTTGCGTGGCTGGGAGGCCCGGCCACAGCCATGCGCCCGGAACGGCGAGGAGCACCAAGCCCAGGCCGGCGGTCACACCGCGAAGGGGCAGGGACAGGGGGCGAAAGTGCTGGCGGCCCATTCGGAGCAGGCGGCGGAAGAGCGACGCAGCGACGGCGCAGGCGAGGCCAAGGGGGAGGGCCCAGAAGATCTCCCGAACCTGCAGGTGGTAGAGCGCCGTGGACCCCAACAAGGGGGCATTGCCCTTGAGTGCGATGAAGGCAAGGTACCCGGTGGCAGACGCGACGAGGGCCGGCGCCGCATCTGCGGCTCGCAGCTCGCCCTCATGCTCTGCCGCGAGCAGGGCCCCGGAGAGCGGTGCCCGGAAGACCGCACCCAGTGCGGCAGCTGAGCCTGCCATCACAATCACCCCCGGCTGGGCCAGCAGGCGCCGCAAGCCGGGCTGGCGCCGGGCGAGGCTCCGGAGCCACCCGTGAAACTGGGCACCCACGGCGGCCCCCAGCCATTTGGCCGGTCCCTCCACGCCGGCACTGCCCCCAAAGCCGATGGTCAAGGCACACGCCAGGACCTTCCCAAGGCTCGGCAGCAGTCTGAACGTTTCGAGGGGTCGGGTCCGGGCCTGCACGAGGTCCTTGACGAGCGAGATCTCACCCAGCCGAGAGACGTGCAGCCAAAGACCAGTGAGGGTGAGGGCCAGAAAGGGGGTTCCCACCAAGGCGAAGGTCTTCCACTGGTGGGCCGCGAGCATGAACTCCACATGCTCCAGCCCCGAAAGGGCCACGGCGGCGACCAGCCCAATGGCTGCACCCATGGGCAGCACCGCCAGGGCCATGCGCCGTGCCTGGGCCAGCAAGCGCAGGCTCCGCAATCGGGACGGAAGGGCGAGGGGATCACCTTCGCCGTTCTTCGGGGGCACGGAACGGCTCACCATGGCTGTAGTGTGCGCTTTGCCGTTGAAGGCTGTCCAGGCACCGGTGGGGAGAACCCGCAGCAGGCTTGAAGGACTGTCGAGTCATGCGAAGCTGGAGGTCCCATGCCCTTCAGTTTCCTCATGCACGATCCCCTGGCCGGCACGCTCATGTTGCTGGCGCTGCTGTGGCTGTCGGCGAAGCTGGGGGGCGAGCTGGCGGTGCGGCTCAAGCTGCCTGCCGTCACGGGAGAGCTGGCCGTGGGCCTGGCCCTCACAGCGCTGCACCGGGCCTGGCCGGTGCTTCCGGATGTGGCGACCTCTCCGGCCACCGAGCTGCTGGGCGGCCTCGGAGTGGTGGTGCTCATGTTCGCGGTGGGCCTGGAATCCACCGTCTCCAAAATGATGAAGGTGGGCGTGGCCTCTCTGCGCGTGGCGCTCATCGGCGTGGTGCTGCCCATGGCCGCCGGGCTCGCAGGCGCGTGGCTCCTGCTGCCGCACGGTTCGCCCTTCGTGCTCGACCTCTTCATCGGCGCCTGCCTCTGCGCCACCAGCATCGGCATCTCGGCACAGGTGCTGCGCGAGCAGGGCGCCTCCCGCTCACTGGAGGGCCGCATCATCGTCGGTGCCGCCGTGGTGGATGATGTGCTGGGCCTGCTCGTGCTGGTGGCGGTGTCGGGTCTGGTGGGGGCGGCCTCGGGCGGCGCGCTGGGGCCGGAGCTGGCCAGGACCCTCGGATTGGCGCTGGGCTTCCTGGTCGCGGCGTTCACGCTGGGGCGCCTGGTGACGCCGCGCCTCTTCCGGCTGGCCAGCCGCTTCCGCGGCGAGCAGATCCTGCTGCCATTGGGCCTGGGCTTCGCCTTCCTCCTGGCCTGGCTGGGCAACCTGGCGGGGCTCGCTTCCATCGTGGGTGCCTACGCCGCGGGTCTCATCCTGGAACCGGCGCACATCGTGGATCTGGAGCGTCGCGAAAAACACACGCTGGAGGGGCTGATCCACCCCCTGGTGACCGTGCTGTCGCCGCTGTTCTTCGTGCTCATGGGTGCCAAGGTCGATCCCGTGGCGCTCTTCAAGCCCGCCACACTGGGCTTCGCGGTGGTGCTGGCGGGGCTGGGCGTCCTCGGGAAATACGCGGCCGGCTTCGGCGGCGGGCAGGGCGTGCGCGCTGCCGTGGTGGGCTGGGGCATGGTGCCCCGCGGCGAAGTGGGCCTCATCTTTGTGGCCGCCGGCGCACAGCTGCACCTAAACGGTGTGCCACTGCTCAGCCCGGACATCCAGGCGGGCATCATCGGCGCGTTGCTGCTCACCACCGTGGCGGGCCCGGTGGGCCTGGGGTGGGTTCTGCGCAGGCCTCAGTCGAAGAGCTGATGCCGCAACCACCGCGCAGTGTCGAGGTAGCTCGGCCCGTCGTGGATGATGATGCGGCCCTTGGTGATGTCGGAGCTGATGAGGCGTGGGCCCCAGTTCCAGCCCCGCTCGGCGAGCAGGGCCTCGGCATCCACCGGGAACTCAGGCTCATGGAAGAACAGGATGGCATCGGGCTTCAGCGAGGCCACGGCGTCGAGGTCGGGCTTGGGGTAGGCTTCGGAGCGCACCTGGGGAACGGCCACGCCGCCCGCCAGTTCCACGAGGTCGTGGATGAATGAGAGGCCGCCGATGCCACGCAGGTGGCGACCGCACCACATTTCGATGAAGACGGTGGGACGCCGGGCCGGGGCTGTGGCGATGAGCTGGGCGAAGCCGGCCTCCATGCGCGTGCAGAGGTCACGGGCCTCCGCCACGCGGTGCATGAGGCCGCCGAGGGTGATCTGGTTTTCCAGGATGCCGAAGCGACTGGCGGGCAGCGGCAGGGCGTGGACGGGCAGACCCGCCGCTGCAAGGCGCCGGGCGAAGGCCGTCTGGATGCCGGAGGTCACCAGCACCAGGTCGGGCTCCAGGCGGTGGAGGTGATCGAGGTCGGCCTGCAGGTAGTCACCGGCGATGGGCACGGCCAGGTTGTCCACGTAGCGCGCGCAATAGGGAGTGACACCCACCAGGGCCTCGCCGCAACCCAGAGCGAAGAGGGTTTCGGTGGCGCTGGAGACGAAGCTGACGACGCGGCGGGGCGGCGTCGGTGGGAGCTGCTGGAGGGTCATGGCAGTTCCGGCACCAGGCTCTCCACGAAGGTGGCCTCGACGCGGAACACCTCGCGGATGAGCGGCGCAGTGAGCACATCGTGGGGCTTCCCGTTGCCCACGAGGCGGCCCTGGTCCAGAACGAGCACACGGTCAAAGCGGTAGGCGGCGCGCAGGTCGTGGAGGCTCACCACGACGGTGCTGCCGTTGTTCGAAAGTCGGCGCGCCAGGCGCATGACCTCCAGCGCATGGCGCACGTCCAGCTGCGCCACAGGCTCGTCCCAGAGCTGAATGGGTGCGCCGGTGGCCAGGGCGCGGGCCAGGCCCACGCGGTGCCGCTCGCCGCCGGAAAGCCGCGTCACGGGTCGATCGGCGAGGTGCGTGAGATCGAGTTCCGCCAGCGCCTCGGGCACGCCGGTGAGGTCGTCACCCCAGGCATAGCGGCCCTGGGCCACGACCTCGCGCACGGGGAAGGCGAACTCGAACTGGGCTTCCTGGCCCACCCAGGCCAATTGGCGGCCCCGCTCGGCGATGGCGATGCGCGACAGCGGTTGTCCATTCCAGTGCACGAGCCCATGGGCTGGCAGCAATCCGGCGAGGGCCTGGATGAGCGTGGACTTGCCCGCGCCGTTGGGCCCCACCATGGCCACCAGTTCACCGGGACCCAGGTCCAGGGCGATGGGCTGCAGGCGACCTGGCACCGCGAGGGCAGAGGCGTGGAGCGCGGCCGTCATCGCGGCCTCCGCAGCAGCCAGAGGAAGAAGGGCCCGCCGATGATCGCGGTGACCACGCCCAGGCGCAGGCCCAGGGGGAAGGTGCGCGTGACGAGGTCGCAGGCCAGCAGGAAGATCGCGCCGCCGAGCATGGAATAGGGCAGCAGGCGGCGGTGGTCGGGGCCGAAGGCCAGGCGCAGCACGTGCGGAACGACGAGCCCCACGAAGCCCACGATGCCCGCCACAGCCGTGGCCAGCGCGGTCAGCACGGTGGACAGCACGATGAGCTGGCGCCGCAGGCGGCGCACATCCACGCCCAGGCTCTGCGCACTCTGCTCGCCCAGGCTCAGCAGATCCATGGCGCGACCAAGAGGCAGCAGCAGCAGGCAGGCCACCAGGATGGCGGGCACGCCCATCCATACGTGCTCCCAACTGCGGCTCTCCAGCCCGCCCATGAGCCAGAAGAGGATCTGCGCGTTCACCTCGAAGTGGCCCGCGGTGGTGGTGAGCAGGAAGCTGGTGCCCGCGCCTAACAGCGCGTTGAGCGCCACGCCGGAGAGCAGCAGGCGCTCGGTGCCTGCGCCGCGCTGGGCGAGCATCAGCACCATGCCCGTGGCGGCGAAGGCGCCCACCACGGAGGCGAGGGGCAGGGCCCACAGGGTGGCCGCCGCGAACCCGAAAATCGGGCCCAGGGCCAGCACCGCCACGGCGCCCAGGGCCCCGCCGCTGCTTACGCCCAGCAGGCCTGGGCTGGCGAGGGGATTTCGGAAGAAGGCCTGCATCACCACGCCGCTGGCGCCCAGCGCCGCGCCCACCGCCAGGCCCACCAGGGCGCGGGGCAGCCGGAAGTCGCGCACCACGGTGCGGGCCACTTCATCCGTGCCATTGGTCAAGGCGCCGACCACCTGCCCGAAGCTCAGCCGCAGCTCCCCGAAGGCCAGGGAGGCCAGGAAGGTGAGCACCAAAAGGGCCAGCAGGAGGGGGACGGCGACGCGGGGCTTCACTGAAAGCGATCCGGGTGAAGGGCTTTCGCCAGGGCCTCGTAGGCTTCGATGCGGTGGTGCGAGATGCTCGACATCATGGGGCCTGGGATCGCCACCACCCGTCCGGCCCGGAAGGCGGGCAGCACCCGGTAGTGGGGGATGTCGCCGAGGCGCCCGCGCATGCGCTCGTCGCCTGAGGCCACGAGGACTTCGACATTCCACACCAGCAGCTTCTCGGAGGGCGTGGGGGCGTGCCCCTTTAGTCCCGCTTCCGCCGCCACATTGATGGCGCCGGCGTGCTCGCAAAGGTCCTGGAAGGTGGTGCCCAGGCCCGAGGTGAACGGGTACACCCCGGCGCTGAGCACCCGCACGGGCTTCGCGCCCTTGAGTCGGGTGGCGAGGGCCTCCACGCGGCCGCGGCATTGCGCGATGAGCGCCTCGGCGCGCACATCCTGGCCCAGCTCATGCCCGAGCAGCCGCAGGCTGGCGTAGACATCGTCCAGCGTGTCGAAGCGGTCCAGCACCACCAGGCGGACCCCGGCCCGCTTGAGCAGGGCCAGGGTCTCGGGGCGGGTGAAGCTGGCGGCCAGCACCAGGTCGGGCCGATGGCGCAGCACGCTCTCCGCATCGCTGTCCTTGAGGGCGGGGAAGCGGGCGGCCTCCGCGGCCACGGGGCTGAACTGCGCGTCGTGGCTGATGTGGCTGAGGGCCGCGATCTGGCCCGGATCCGCCAGGGCCAGCAGCAGCTCATCCGTGCCCACGGTCTGGCTCACCACCCGCTGCGGCCGCGCCGCCAGGGGCAGGGCGAGCAGCAGGAGCGTTAAAAATCGAAGCCAGACCGAGCGGGACATCACCATCTCCAGGTCGCGGCCAGGGACCAGCGGGGCCCGGGCGCGGGGAAGCCGTAGACCAACGTGGCGTCGCCGTTCTGATCGTAGCGGCCGCTGAGCCAATCCTGGACGCTCTGTTTGGGTTGCAGCAGGTGCTCACCGCGCAGGGCCAGGGTGAGGTTCTTCATGGGCTCATGCGAGAGCCCCAGGCTGAGGTCGCGGTAGGGCTTCACGGGGATGACCGCGTAGGTGGTGTCGTTGATGTCGTAGCGGGAGCCCACGCGGTCGAAGCGCACATCGGCCCGCCAGGCCCGGGTCTGGACGAAGCCGCTCAGTGCCCCGGTGAAGAAGGGGTGACGCACGATGGCGGTGTTCTGCTGGCCGTAGCGCTGACCCGCGGTGTTGTGGTCGAGGTCGCGCGTCTCCTGGCTGCGCAGGATGACATCCCAGCCGTAGGCCACGTCGGAGCCGCCGCGCCAGCCGAGCGCGCCTTCCATGCCCTGGGCCTGGATGCGGCCCTGGTTCGCGTAGTGCGAGGTGAACAGCGCCGGGTAACTGAAGCTGGTGTCGTAGACGTAGGCCAGCAGGTCATTGATGTGCGTGCGTTGGGCTTCCAGGCGGTATTCCCAGTGCCCCGCTACGAGGCCGCTGGCGCCCAGCTGCAGCGTGCGGCTGCGCTCGGGGACGATGCCGTAGGTCTGGTGATCCTGGGCCTCGGCCTGAGCGTTGAGGGCGAACTCGGTGGTGTTGGGCATGCGGAAGCCCTGGCCCGCGCTGGCGTAGAGGCGCAGTTCGGGCGCCACCACCCAGTTCAGACC
>Ga0265327_10002929_pt1 | contig 17084 bp, 11 predicted proteins | sample 41621metaG_FD_202089 | JGI IMG/M metagenome (GOLD analysis project Ga0265327, IMG submission 202089) | Rhizosphere microbial communities from Carex aquatilis grown in University of Washington, Seatle, WA, United States - 4-16-21 metaG | ecosystem: Host-associated > Plants > Roots > Rhizosphere... | reverse complement strand
ATAATTATCCATTTTGTAAAATTTCCAATTTTTCCAAAGAACTTAATTATTCAAATATAATCAATAATTTCCGATTTTCGAAATCCTTAAAACCATGATTGCCAGTTGCACCTAACGAAAAAAAATTTGCGACGTTTGCCTTTTTTTTAGTGCGTTAGCCAAGTGCGTCAGGGAAAAATGCGCAACTGGTTGGCAATACACTGTTACCTGCATCTCAATCGACAAATCGGTTTCGCGACAGTTCTGTCCTTTGGAGAAAATGGGATACAGAAAAATTCGTTCTTTGAATTTTTTTGTATCTCATTTTTTCCTTTCTGTATCGTACAGTTTGGAAAGCAATCCATCGATAAAAATGTTGGTAGCTTATCATCCATAACCAGTTGTGCATTTTTCCCCGACACACTTTTATAAATTATTTATTTACAATATTTTAGCTTCATTTTTTTCTACTTAACAGTTTCATAGAATCTCATTTTGTGGAAGCATTATAGTGACAAAACAGTTTCATAAAATTATGATTTACTTAATCATTTTTGCGACTAAAAAATTTCATAAAACTTTGATTTACTTAATCATTTTTGCGACAAAATAGGTTCGTAAAATTTCATTTTACTGAATCAATTTAGCAGCAAAACAGTTTCATAAAACTTTGATTTAATGAATCATTTCAGCGAACAAACAATTTCATAAAGCTTTGATTTAATGAATCATTTTTGTGACAAAACTAATTCATAAATGTTTGATTTAACGAATCATTTTTGTGACAAAATAGGTTCTAAAATTTCATTTTACCGAATCAATTTAGCGCAAAACAGCTTCATAAATCTTTGATTTACTGAATATTTTTTGCGACAAAACAGTTACATAAAACTTTGATTTAACGAATCATTTTAGCGACAAAATAGTTTCGTAAAATTTCATTTTACTGAATCATTTTGAGACAAAACGGCTTCATAAAACTTTGATTTATTGAATCGTTTTAGCGACCAACAGTTTCATAAAACTCTGATTTAATGAAACATTTTTGCGACAAAATAATTTCATAAAATTTTGATTTACTGAATCATTTTAGCGACAAAATAAGTTTGTAAAATTTCATTTTACTGAATCATTTTTGCGACAAAACAGCTTCATAAAACTTTGATTTACTGAATCATTCTAGCGACAAAACGGATTCATAAAATTTTATTTAACCAATTTTATATTTCACAATTAAACAAAGAACTTCAATTCTCAAATTTATTCATTTATTTTCGATTTTCAAAACCAATTTTAATGCGCAACAAATTGCAGGTAACATTTCTTATGCGCAAATATATACTCTTTTTTGCGTTTTTTTGTTTTTTTATGCCATATTTTTCTCTCTTTCTTAATTCTTAATTCTTAATTCTTAATTCCTAATTCCTAATTTTCTATATACCCAGTTTATCTAATGGCGATTGTATATTTTTTATGTCACGCACGCTTACATGGGTGTATCGGACTGTGGTTTGGATATTCGCATGTCCAAGCAACTCTTGTATTATGCGCAAATCTGTACCTGCCTCTAATAAATGCGTCGCAAAACTGTGTCGCAAAGTATGAAATGTTACATGTTTTTTTATGTCGGTACTATCAAATGCTCTTTTAAATAGACTTTGTAAACTTCTGTCGCTATATTGTTCATCTAATTGACCTTCAAATAGCCATCGTTTGGGTTCGTATTTCGAAATATAATCTCTTAATAGTAAAGCCAGTTTATCTGACAGCATTACGGTACGGTCTTTTTTTCCTTTCGCTGCGCGTACCATAATCGTTTTACGTTCGAAATCGAGCTCCGACAATTTCACTGCAACGACCTCACTAATTCTTAACCCGGTCGCATAGCCCATATATACCATACACTTGTGTTTCAGATTATCAATTTTCGAAAAAATCTGAATTATTTCGCTAAATGCTAAAACTGTTGGCAATGTTTCCGATTTTTTTGGTTGCGTCAACCTGTAATATTGCGGCGAAATTCTTAATACTTCAATGTAATAAAATCTAATTGTACATATTATCTGTTTTTGAGCGCTTTCCGAAATTCCTTTTTTTACCAACATATTAATGTACAACTCAATTTCTTTTTGCTGAATATCTTTTAACGATTTATATTCAAAATATTTAGCAAAATTCGAAAAATACCTGACATAAGTTTTTATTGTATTCCAACTATATCGCTTGTCTAACAGTTTATTGAAGTATTCTCCGGCAACTGGTCTGAATGATTCCGGAAAAATATTTAAACATTCGGCTTCAACCAACTGTATTTTGTTTTTCGTTGGCTTATACAATTCCATTTCGCAACCAACCGCTTGTTTGTAAACTTTATACCCTGCTTCTGTAAAAAACTCAACTGTTTGTTTAACTATTTCTTTGTCGTTATCTATCACCCAGCAACTGTGCGCCTTACTATAATAGCGGTTCTTTACTTTTTTTATTAAACTTATGCAAGTTACATTGTATGGCAAAATTACAAACAATTTCGTTTTGTCGTCTGTGTATGGCATCAATACTATACCATCTGTTGGTGTCGAGTCGTTGTCTTTTGTCAGATTGTTGCCAAATTCGCTCCTTTTGTCTTCAATTTCAATATTAAAATATTGTTTAAATTTTTCAATATTGCTTGTTATTGCCGAAAAAATCCACCGCCTTTTTTCTTTATTCCATTCTGCTTTTTTTAATGTTTTCAAAAATGCAACGTGTGCAGCATTATACTGCAAAGTTACTGCAATATAAAATCTATTTGTAAACCATGCTTTTATAATCGGTTTTGTTTGTATGTCTGTATTATGACTTTCTGTTTTAACTTCTTCATGTTTCAAAAGCGCGACAGAAATATCAGCACAGTTATTATTTTCAAGAGTTTTTGGCTCTTGTATGCCGGTATTTTGTGGACTTACGTTCCCTGTTGCCTCAGCTCCGGTTAGTGTTGGTTTTTCGATTATAATATTGGGATACAAATTTTTTAATTGGCTGTATGCTTCTTTGGTATAGGGTATATAATAACATCGATATGTTTTTGTATATGCAAAACCTTCAATACAATTAACTTTATGAAAAGCTTCGCTATCGCGACCTGCAAAACTAAGTTTAATTTTTTTTTGACCTTTGTAGTCTAACGGCGATATATGTAAGGCTGTAAACATTAATTAAATCATTAATATGTTTGTTTATTGCAACTTATAAATATATATATGATTGAAATATTATTACAAAATAATTGTGCCAATATACATAATATTTGTTAATTTACTAAATTTTCGCACATTTTAATGTTTAAATTTTGACCAATTTATTTTTTAAAACATTTCATCAAAATCAAATATAAGTATGTGAACTTAATTTTTATGGTATTTGGTTCGATTCGATAAACTATTTTTTAACGCTTTGCGAATTGTCCATTATCCATTATCAATTGTCCATTTACTTATATCATTGTTATTTGATATTTTATATAATTCTGCTGTTGGCATTGCGCCTTTGCCTCTGTGGCGCAAAAAGAGCCCAATCATAATTTTTTTTCTCACAAAAGCGCAATTGCGCTTTTTGTCCTTTTTTGGTTTGCTTTGTACAACAACTTTTTATATGATGCTAATATGAATTTTATTTAACAATACCTATACTACATCCTGTTCGTTCAAAATTGGTATCAAAAAATGTTTCGTGAAACGAAAAAAATTGCTCGTTGAGTCAAAAAATTAGCATACCGATTCAAAAAAATTGCTCGTTGAGTCAAAAATATAGCATACCGATTCAAAAAAATTGCTCGTTGAGTCAAAAATATAGCATACCGATTCAAAAAAATTGCTCGTTGAGTCAAAAAAATAGCATACCGATTCAAAAAAATAGCATACCGATTCAAAAAAATAGCATACCGATTCAAAAAAATAGCATACCGATTCAAAAAAATTGCTCGTTGAGTCAAAAAATTAGCATACCGATTCAAAAAAATAGCATACCGATTCAAAAAAATTGCTCGTTGAGTCAAAAATATAGCATACCGATTCAAAAAAATAGCATACCGATTCAAAAAAATTGCTCGTTGAGTCAAAAAAATAGCATACCGATTCAAAAAAATTGAGGTTAAACTTAAATTTATTGAAAAATTATTTTATTGAAATGTATTATTTAATTCTATTAGTAAATATTATTGTAAACTAATATATTATAATATTAAACAAAGAATAAATTTATATGTAAATAGATTATATTAAATACTATTTTATAAAAAAAGTTTACAAAATATTTGGTGTTTTAAAAAATAGTTTTTATATTTGCATCAGATTTAGATTGATAGGTTAATAAAACAGTTTTTTTTTATTATTAATCGATGCGGAAATCTGATTTACAAAAAAAGTTAACCGTCAATCAACCGCGTCAAAATTTTTTATATTATGTTTTTTATATTAATGCAAATCGGCGGTATGAAAAAGGCTGCCGTAATCGCCAGAGCAAAAGAAGTAATGGCATATCTGCTTCGCGATTTGAACGTGCTTGGGAAATACAATATTACCGAAGCTGTAATTACCCAACTGGGTAATCTGATTGGAATTGCCACAAACAATCAGGTGGACGAATTAGCGGTGAATAAAAAGGTTGTTGCAACTTCAACCAAAGACATTGCCCGAAAAGCATTGGTCAATGCGTTGCAAGATACAGCAAACATTTTCGCCGTCTATTTCAATGGTAACGCCGTTGAGCAACGGAAGTATAATCTAAAAGCCCCGGGTAGCATGAGCAATGCGCAACTTGCCCTTTCGGCTGATAGTTATATTAAATTGCTTAACGCCAATCCCGAAACGCTGAAAGCTGCTAACATCAGTTCGGATTTTATGAACGGATTATCGGCTAAATTGGCAGACTTTGTAACAAGTCAAGCCAATTGTACTCAAGCAAAGCGTAACAGGAAAGAGGCTACCAACGCCAGCAATCAAGCCTTGTCCGACTTGGTTCAATACATGGCGCCATTGTGCAAAGTAGCGAAAAACTATTGGTTGCAACAATCCGATAGTCGTTACAAAGACTATGTATTGTACGGCAAATCGAAATCAACTGCGTCGCCACCGGTAACTAACAGCACGCAGCCGGCAACTACTCCGGCAGTATCAACTGAAAAAACTACTGCTTAAGTTTTTGACCTGCCACCATCAACAAAAGACTTTCCAACGTCCGGTATGGACATGGAAACGTCAAAATCTAAAACATGGTAACGTCTAAAACTCGATTAACAAAGAACCCCGCCACATCCGGCGGGGTTTTTGTTTGTAAAACAAATTTAAGTTATTTTAATACATTTTAATTTGCATTTCGAATTTAATGTTGTATGTTTGCAACATTAATCATTAGAAAAAATGGCAAATAATAAGACGCCCGAATTTAGTCTGGAACTACAAGAATTAGCTGAATTTTCAAGGATTTTTTCACATCCCGCTCGTATAGCAATTGTTCAATTGCTTGCCCAAAAAAAGGAAATAAAAACAGGTGACATTTCTGAATTTCTGCCGTTAAGCCGTACAACTGTTTCGCAACATTTAAAAGAATTGCGTGAAGCCGGAATCATTGACGGAACAACTGACGGTTTAAAAATTCATTATTGCCTGAACATGAAAAAATTATTGGATATAAAATCGAAATTCACAAAGTTGTTCGACAATTCGATAAGCGACTTTATTTGTTGTTGTTAAGTAAATGGACAATTGATAATGGACAATAGACAATTCGCAAAGCGTTAAAAAATAGTTTATGAGATGAGTCTATTACCAAAAAAATTATGTACAGATACTTAAATGAATAAAATTATTAATAATCAATTAAATTAAAAAAAAGTCATGGAAAATCAAGAAGAAAAAACTCAGGAAGCAAAAACTGAGGAAACTAAAAAAGAAAGTTGCGATTGCAAAAATGATCATCATCATAATCATGGTAACTGTGGTTGCGGTTGTGGTTGTGGCTCAGGTGGTGGTTGTGGTTGCGGCGGCGGATGTGGATGTGGCTGCGGTCATGGACATTCAAGATGGGGCTGGAAAGGACATGTTGTAAAAGCAATACTATTTTTGGCAATTATATTTTTTACATTCCATTTAGGACGTCATTTCGGTCATCATCATGGTTGTATGCGCGCGGGTTACGGAAATTGCGAAATGCGCGGTGGAATGGACGGTCAATGTGGCAACCATTGTGGTATGCACCAAGGAATGTCTGGTTGTTGCGGTGGCGACGGAATGCAAGGTCAATGCAATATGCATTCGAAAAAATGTTGCGCAGATTCGACAATGGCTGGCGCCTGCAAACACGATTCTACTAAAATGAAAAGCTGTTCAAAAGCAAAATAAGCTTTGATATGTAACCATGCGATTGGAATTTTTTATTTAAGAACAAAATCAGATTAACGAGTTAAAAAATATTATGCCATCAAATAAAAGATTGACATTTTTAGACAGGTATCTTACTTTGTGGATTTTTCTGGCGATGTTTCTCGGAATTTTTTCGGGTTATCTTTTTCCATCAATTGCAAAATTTTGGGAAAGCCTGAAAACATCGCCGGAAAGTACAACAAATATTCCAATCGCAATTGGTTTAATTTTAATGATGTATCCGCCATTGGCGAAAGTCAAATACGAAGAACTCGGCGACGTTTTTAAAAATTACAAAATTTTAGGTTTGTCGCTGGTTCAGAATTGGATTATTGGTCCGGTTTTAATGTTTACACTTGCTGTATTGTTTTTTAAATTATTTCCGGGCGTAAATAATTCCAATTTGCCGTATATGTACGGCATTATTATGATTGGTTTGGCGCGGTGCATTGCGATGGTAATTGTTTGGAACGACCTTGCAAAAGGCGACACAGAATATTGTGCCGGATTGGTGGCGTTTAATTCAATTTTTCAGGTTTTGTTTTTTTCGGTGTATGCGTATTTATTTATTGCGGTATTACCGGCATGGTTTGGCGTTCCGACAAATTCGATTGTAGAAAATATAACTATCGGACAAATTGCCGAAAGCGTTTTTATATATCTTGGAATACCCTTTATTGCAGGATTTTTGACGCGTTTTATTCTGATTCGTGTAAAAAGCAAAACATGGTATCACACCAAATTTATTCCCAAAATAAGTCCGATAACATTAATTGCTTTGTTATTTACAATAGTTGTAATGTTTTCGCTAAAAGGTGAGTACATTGTAAAAATTCCACTCGATGTAATAACAATTGCGATTCCTTTGCTCATCTATTTTATTATCATGTTTGTACTATCGTTCTTTATGAGCAAAAAAACCGGTGCAACGTATGGACAATCTGTAACTTTATCTTTTACGGCGGCGAGTAATAATTTTGAACTTGCAATTGCCGTTGCGATTGCAATTTTTGGAATGAAATCGGGCGAAGCATTAGCCGCTGTTGTTGGTCCATTGGTCGAAGTGCCTGTAATGATTGGATTGGTAAATCTGGCATTTTATTTTCAGCGGAAATACTTCAGTGTTCCGGTCAAAATAAGTTCGTAAAATTATTAAAAAAATATCCGATGAAAATTTTAATTCTATGTACCGGTAATAGTTGCCGTAGCCAGATGGCTCATGGTTTTTTACAATCGTTCGATGACAATTTACAAGTCTTTTCTGCGGGAACAGAGCCGGCAAAACAAGTCAATGTAAAAGCTGTCAAAGTTATGTTGGAAGACAGTATCGACATCAGTCAACATACGCCAAAACATGTAGAACAATATTTAAAAGACGAATGGGATTTTGTAATTACTGTTTGTGGTGGCGCAAATGAAAGTTGCCCGGCGTTTATTGGTCAAGTGAAAAACCGTTTGCATATTGGTTTTGACGATCCGTCGCACGCAACAGGAAGCGACGAATTTATATGGAGCGAATTTCGCCGAGTGCGCGACGAAATTAAAAAACGTTTTTATCAATTTTATGTCGAACACATTAAACATAATTGAAAATAAGTGTATCAATGTGTCAAGATTAATAATTTTAAAATTATGGAAGATTTAAAAAAAGTTGTAAAACAAAAATATAGCGAAATTGCTTTACAGACAAAAAAGCAAAACGAAACTTCGTGTTGCGGCGCCGGTGGAAGTTGCAGTAGCGTTGACTATACAATTTTCAGCGACAATTATGATAAATTGGAAGGCTACAATGCCGATGCCGATTTAGGTTTGGGCTGCGGTTTGCCGACAGAATTTGCAAAAATTAAAAAAGGCGACACGGTAATAGATTTAGGTTCGGGTGCCGGCAACGATTGTTTTGTTGCACGCGCGTTGGTTGGCGAAACAGGTTCGGTTATCGGCGTCGATATGACCGAAGCGATGATTGACAAAGCAAAGGAGAATGTTGCAAAACTTGGTTTCAAAAATGTGCAGTTTCGTTTGGGCGACATCGAAAATTTGCCGGTAACTGCCGACAAAGCCGACGTTGTTATCAGCAATTGCGTGTTGAATCTTGTGCCCGACAAACAAAAAGCGTTTTCCGAAATTTATCGCGTATTAAAAACCGGTGGTCATTTTTCTATTTCGGACGTGGTGCTTGTCGGACAGTTGCCGGAAAATCTGGTGAAAGCCGCTGAAATGTACGCAGGTTGTGTTTCGGGTGCGTTACAAAAAAACGAATATTTGTCGATTATCGAAAATACGGGTTTCAAAAATATTCAGGTTCAAAAAGAAAAACAAATTTCTGTGCCCGACGAAATTTTATTAAATTACATCAGCGAACAAGAACTTAATCATTTAAAACAATCGAATGTCGGCATTTTCAGCATAACAGTTTATGCAGAAAAACAATCGTGCGGTTGTGAAAACTGTTAACCGGTTTATTGCGGACATCCTTTTGATTTCCATAAACGAATAAGATTTATTTTGCAATTGTCGAGTTGAAGCGATCCCTTTGGCATTGCATTGAAAGATGTGCCCGGTATTTGCGCGACGTCGTTATAAATTGAATTAATATTATTTTTAACATTGGTGTAACCCGACAACGACGATGCTCCGCTCTGTATTTGAGAAATATGGCAACCGCCACAGTTGTCGCTTATGATGGACGAAATAGTTGTTGTGTATGTAACATTTGTGGTGTCGCATTTGTTGTTGATAATGGGATACAATTCTTCTGCGCTGTCGTAATAACAACTTAAATATACGATGCTTATTAAAAACATCAATGCTAATACCGAAAAAGTTTTTCTCATAAATTAAATTTTATCTATAACGTATCTTTTAATTGTCAATTGTAAAATTAACTATTTTTAATAATAATGCCGGCAACACAATTTAAAAATTGTTTGCCGGCAAATTTAATTTTTAATTTTCAATTTCTTTATTCAATCAACACTTTTTGTGTTATAATTTTGTTATTCGAAATTACTTTGACCAAATAAACGCCGCTTGCAACATTCAAATCGATGCGTACAAAATTTGAAGTAATATTTCTATTTACAATTTCGACTCCTTGCAAATTATAAATAATAACGTTGCTGGTAACTTGATTAGTTTTAACATAAATGCAGTGTTGATAACTGTAAACTGTCGCATTTAATTCCGGCGTTATATTATTAACCGAAGTCGCCATACCAAAATGAAGCACAAAATTTTTATTAATATTGACAACATCATATTTAAAAATAAATGCTCCGGTTGAAAGATCGGTGATTGTTCCGGTTTCAATGTCTTCCAGATAAACAGTATTATTATTTTCCATTCGCAGTTCCGTCGCGGCAATTCCGTAATTACCTGCTACACCACATTTAAAAACCAATGGAAGTGTTTTTATTGTCGGCGTTACGTTGATTGCCAATGGTTGATTGTCCGACGAAAGCGAGAAAAGATGCGTGTAATAAATTTCTGACTCAAACAATTTGTCAGCATCGTCATTGTCAATTGCCGTCGAAGCATTTTCGTCGAAATAAATAACCGCTTCATCTCCTTGATAATCGCCACCAGTAGTTTTAAGTCGCAAAAAATTCGCGACTGTTGAAACGTCTTTCCAGTATGCAGTAGTGCTGTTGGTCTGGACTGTATTGTTTAAAACAAAAGTTCCGGTTGCGGCAGAGCTTGTTTTAACTAAAAATCCTTTCATTGCAGGAATAAATCTATCGGTTGCAAACACACCACTCGCACAGGTTGTTGTATTGCAGGTTACATTTCGTCCGACGTCGCGAATATAAAAAGTATTGGTAATATTTGTTTGAGCAAGTCCGGCAACTTTTACCCAATCGATTGCCGATGGATAAGGATTACCAGCCAAAAACATAACATTCGCGCCGTTAATTCCGACTTGTTGATTGCCCGAATAAAAAGGTTGACTACCGGCAAAAGTAACAAGTTTATTGTTGGTCGTATATTGCACAGCATAGCCTGTGGTACTTGCCAAGACGCCAGTGTAAGGGGTCCAAGTTGTTCCATTGCCGGTTTGGAAAGAATAATAAGACGCAAATATCGTATTGCTCTGGTTTGGCATTGGCGACGAAACAAAGTGCTGAATGCCTGACGCTGCAAAATTTCGTTGCGCTGTATAAGTTCCCGTTCCGGTTGATGTGCCGTAACAAATAAACGAACCAGTCGGCGTTGCCGTAGCATCACCTTGCAAAACAATTCCGCCGTTGTTACTAAAGTTACCATTAACCGTTAATGAAAATCCTTGCTTGACATATAATACCACGCCCGATGCAATTGTTAAATTGAGTACAGTTAAATTTGTTGCTGGCAAACTTACGCCAACTGTATAAGTCGCATTAATAATTGCCGAAATTCCAGCAACGGGCGTTCCATTACTCCATGAAGTTCCGTTCCATGTGGTAGCATTTGTTATAACGGTAAAAATTCCGTTTACAAAATTAAAGTTATAGTTCGACGCAGACAAACTTCCTTGCGTTATTGTAATCGGATATGTTCCAATAGGCGACGATTGAATTGCAGTTGTTGATAAAATTGGAGTACCAGAAACCACAGTCGATAAATCATTATTTACAAATCCATTGAAATGATAAGTCAAAGCAGGAATTGGAATTCCAGTCATGTTCGAAATATTATCGGCAATTACGTTTAATGTCGCTTTAGAAACATTTATTAAGACATTGGCAGAAGTAGAATTGTAAACAGTTCCGTCGGTTGGTGTAAATGTTACTGACAATGTTTGACCGTTTCCTGCGTTGAGAACTGTTCCTAATATTGGTGAATAAACAAATGTTCCGGGTACTGACGCCGTTGCATTGAGTTGTGTTGCGCTTAACGCCGTTCCATAAGTTATGTTTACCGGATTTGACCATGTAATTACGGGCGTTGCTTTATTTACAGTCAACGTCAACGGAACATCGGTTGCAGCGTTGTAACTACCATTACCGGCTTGTTGCGCTTTAATAACTGTCGCTCCAACGCCAACAATTGTAACCGTATTGCCCAATATTGTTGCGACCAAAGTATTCGTACTCACAAACGTAACTGTCAAACCCGATGATGAAGTTGCAGTCAAATTAAAAGTACCACTACCAAAAATTACCGGCGTTGTAAAAGGAGTAAAAATTATTGTTTGATTTTGTTTTGCTGTATAATTTTCACTTGGTAAATTGGTTGTCAGATTCGAATATGTTTTTGAAGTTGGCGTAAAAACAAAATTTGTTTTTGACGGCGTAACAGTTCCATTCCAGTTATACGAAACCGTGAACGAATAATTTCCACTACCGTCGGCAGTTGCAGTTTTTGCAGTACCGTCGAAGTAACTGAGTGTCGCTCCGGCAACTCCGGCATTTCCAGCGATGGTAACATTTGTTGTAGTCGAAATAGAAAATGCTCCGGTTGATGTAACATTATTAATTGAGCGCGAATATGGATTTGTTCCTGTGGCTGAACTGTAGGTTTGTAAAGCCGTCCAGTTACTTCCAACCAAATTCATAACTGCGCTATTAGCTCTGGTAAAAAGAGCACCTTCGTTTGTTGCGTTCCATTGAAAGTTGATGTTTAAATTAGAACCACCGGCAATGCCCTCGTTAATATTCCATGTTGTTTTGACGTTGTTTTCTAACGTTGCAATTGCAGCGCCTGTTGATGTGCCGTCGATGGTTACGTTTTGGAACAACGAAATTCCAAAAGTATCTTTCACGCCGCTATTGCTAATAGTTACCGGTAAGTAATCGGTCAATGTCCCAACAGGAAATAAAACATTTGTCGATGCAACTGTTTGTTTTAATTTTCCATTTCCATTGGCAACAACATAATTGTTTGACGACGCATTTTTTATACCACCAACAAATAAATCGGAACTGATGAGCGATATTTTACCAGTAACAAAATTAAGCGTATCAAAAACTTTTGCGTTTTTCATTAGTCCGACACCAGAACTATTATTTATGTTCAGATTATAAAACGGAGTTGATGAAGTTCCACCAATAGTTTGTGTGGTCGTGCCGTTTAACAAGACAGTTCCGCTTCCGGTAAACGAATTATTTGAAACCGAATTGTTGTTCCAATTACCGGCGACATTCAGCAGACCATTCACTTGCACTGTTCCATTCGCTTGATTTGTGTAATTAGCATTGCTGCCTGCAATATATAAAGTCGCGCCGTTGGTTACAATGATGTGAGCGCCATTGTTAACAAAACCTTGTTGCGCCCGACCAATAAACGCAATACAAAGACAAGTTGCGAGGCATATTATTTTAAAGACGTGTATTCGTTTTTTCATTTCAACATATTTTTGACTCAGTTAAAATGCACGCACAGCCCGTACATAATAGGCTTGCGTCTTGCTAAAATAATATTGAGCGCCTGTACCAAAATTTTGATACCATGCTTGTCCTTCGCTATATTCGGTTGAAGTCCAGTAATATTTTGTTCCGGTGAAATTAGCAGCGACATTCGACTTCAAATTTGTGTACATTAAATTCAACTCGTTCTTCGACGGTAAAAACCAATCGCTAAAACCATTCAAAGAAAGATTGCGGCACACTCTTGCTGCAATTCCGGCAGTTGCACAACCGTTTAATATATCGGTAGTATTTTGATTGCCTGTTCCGATTGCAATTCCATCGGCGCCGTTAATTGATGTATTGTTACAACCCCAAACAGTGCCGGAACTATTGTCAGCAGCAGAACAAACCAAACCGTGTGCACCAGTTCCGTCAATATAAAAAACAATTCCACCGGCGTACGAATCGCCAATAGCAAAAGTAGCAGATGTGGTAAACGTATTTTGGCTTCCGTAAACTGTTCCGGCAGTATTGGTTGCATAAGCGCGCACATAATATGTAGTGCTTGCAATCAACCCAGATAAGCTACTGGTAAAAGCGCCTATACCTGTGCCGTCCGAAGTAATGCCAGTATTGGAAGTGATAGTCGGATTTTGAGTTGTGCTATAAACAACGCCGCGCGCAGTTACCGACGTCAGTCCTTCTGATACAACATTACCTCCACATACTGCAGTCGTTTTTGAAATACCCGAAACAACAGTGGTAGTTACAGTCGCAAGATTGGGAATCGTTATTGGCGAACCCATTAATAATGGATACCAGCCGTTATTAATAAATATTTGCAATTGCTGACTTGTGGTATTATAAATTAACATTCCTTCGGGAACGTTTGTCAACAATACATTCCGTTGCGCATCGGTTAGTCGCGGAAATAAAACGCCTTTGCTGGTGCTTTTAACGTCTAATATTGCACGATTGTCGGGCGCGCTGTTGTCGTCGTTTATTCCAACATTTTGGGCAAACGTCTGAAAATTTATTGCTGCGAAAAATAATATCAGAATTATATAAGTTGATTTTTTCATATTCTTTAATTTTAAATTTTTATTGAATAATTAATTTTTGTGAATTAAGAAATTCGCTTCCAACACATTTTATAAAATAAATTCCTTTCGGTAAAAAATGTAAATCTAAAATTCCGGTGAAATTTTGGTCGATTGATTTTTCGAAAACGATTTTTCCACATTGGTTGTAAATTGAAATATTTTGTTGACTGTTAATATGCACAATGCCACTTGTCGGGTTAGGAAAAATATCAAAAATATTTGCTGACGGTTCATTAATTGGAACCACACTACTCAATGAAACACTGATTGTCCAGTTTTTTGTTGTTGTTCCATCTTCGGCAACAACTTTGTAAACAATCGGATTTGTAAAATCATTTGCAGTTGTTCCGCTCATTTCAGGCGTTGTTCCGATAAAAGCATTTGCATTTGTCGAAAGCGTAAATGTCGCAACCAGATTTGTCAATGCAACAGTTTGCGGCACAAAAACCGAAATCGTATGATTTGCGGAATTTATAACTGAATTTCCGGTTTGTTGTGCAAAGCTAAACGTATTAATATCGGTGCCGGTATTTAAAGCAGGGAAAGCCCAAACCACAGGATTACTTGACGTTCCAATACTTGATAATGAGTTAAAAATATTGGTGTACGTAATATTAAAAGTCGTGTTGTTACTCGCTTTCCAGACTTTATAACTGACTGTTTCGCCGGTTGATGTATTGCTATAAATTAATAAAAATGCAAAATACCGTTTTAGTGCATTGATTAATTGCGGATGTGTAACGCCGCGACATTCGCCGTTTACGAACGCTGCAACCAAATCTGTCGAATCTGTTGACTCGACGCTATTAATTTTTATAACGCCAATAGCCGACATGGAATATTGAAAATTGGAAGAATTGACAGTCCATGCGGGTTGCGCAGTTAATTGCTGGATTTGTAACAGACAAACGATTGATAATATGAATCCTAATATTTTATTCATCTATTGCAATTTATTAAATTCGTCGGGTTTTAAAAACCCGACGAATTTTTGATAAAAATATTAATTCGTTTTTACTAATTTAATCGTTTTGCTGTTAGTGCCATAACGTAGTTTAAGAATATAAACGCCGCTCGAAACATTATTTCCCCAAACAAATTTTTGCTGTCCGATAAAATTATTTTCATTTAAAATAGTTGCAACGCTGTTACCAAAAATATCATAAATATCAACAGCTACATTCTGACTGCTGCTGACGGTTAAAGAAATTTCTGTAGTATTCGCAAACGGATTTGGTGAAACCTGTAAATCGCAACCGTTGTTTCCAATCGTAATGACATTCGAAGTATTTGCACTTAATTTAATTTGGAATGGAGCGTTGATGTTGCCAACCAAAGCGTCGTTTGTAAAATTAAGTTTTGTCGAAGCATCGTAAACGATTTGCGCGTAGTCATTATACAATTTAAAATTATTGTTGACTGTAGCATTCAAATTGTTACTATAAATTGTAAGGAAATACAACAAACTGCCTTGTACTTTCATTGGCTTGGCAATTGCATGAAATTCGCTGCCAGAGAATGCCGTCAAAATATCATTTTCGCTGAATGTCATATTATCGCCAACAACCTGCGCTACGACCGACATTGAATATTGATACGTATTTGCATTGACATTCCAGTTTGCGTAAGTAATTGGAGCAGGTTTATCAAAAGTAACTTCGCCGGATTTGAATATCGTCGGATAAACCAGATTAGCAGTATTACTTGCCTGCAACATATAACCAACGCCCGGTTGCATATATTGTAACGTTCCCAGCCAGCCCAAACCACTCGTGTAAATTGCAAACGAATGTTGCGATTTAATAATATTGTTGGTTGTTGCAGTAAAATTACTCAAGGCTTGGTTAACAGTCAAATTTTGCGATGGCGAATAACCAATCCAGTTCCAGCCCGTCTGCAAAGGAATCGTTACATTAGACGGTAGCAAAGGCGTTCCGACAATTTGGATTACTGTATCTGTTTGAATGTTGACTTTGTACATTTCCAGATTATCCATTGTTGGAAGCGTACCAATCCAACCGGCAACGGCGTCATACTGTTCGAAAGCATTTTGCCCTTTCACAATATCTCCTGCGTTAGGTGTATATGAAGCCATAATATTATTTGTAGCCATATTTGAACACAATACGTTTAACGAAATCCACGTCCAGCCTTGGTGTAAAGGAATATTTTGTAAGACAGTCGAACTTGTTGTTAACATTTGCGGATTTGACGGCGAGCCAAACACATCGTTTTCGTTAAATGTATAAACCGGTGTAACTTCGGTTCTTTCCATGCCGGCACTTGCGTCCCAAATATGTAAACTGACAGGTTCGCCACTCAGAATATTACTGTAAACATCTAAGAATACTTCATATTTATCAATCGCGCTGATGTATTGCAAATAACCGGTACCACGACATTGACCGTTTACAAACGCGCCAACTTTATCATTTACGTCGCTCGAAATAATTCCGTCAATCTGAACCTGACCGATAATACTCATCGAATATTGGAAATTACTTGGGTTGACAGTCCAGTTTGGTTCCGGTGCGTAAACACGTAAATCGATTACCAATTTTTCGTCGTAACCAAAACTGGTGCGCAAATAAATTACCGATGAATATGTTCCGATATTTGCACCTGAAGCAATGGTAAACGTCAGGTCTTGCGTTGCCAATGGATTTATTGTTCCAGATGGCGACGAAACCGTTAACCACGACGGTAAATTTAGAATCTGATAATCATACGGCAGTCCACCCAGATTTTCAATTGTTGATGTAAATGTCATCGGGTTGTATAATTGTTTTGTAAACGATTTTTCGGTATCCATCCAACGCACTGGATTTTGTCTGACCAATGCTGTCCACGTTGCCGGAGATTGCATATAGTTTCCGTTCAAATCCTGTATCTGGTTAGCCGAAATATCGAATATGCAATTTTCGATGACGCTTGGTGCTTCAGTCGGTTGCAGAATTATTTTATCGACATTTACCAAAAACGTAAAATTGATATTTTGAACAGGACGTTGCATTTTTAATGTTGGCGTTTCGGTTGTATAAGTTGCGCCATTAAAAACAGTAGCAGTAGTTCCATTGACAATGTTTTGCAAAGTTGTCGTCAAAATATATACGCCCAGATTTTGTGTGTATTGTTCGAATGGCAGATAAACCAACAAACCACTTTCTGTGCCGTTAAGACGGTAATTCATGTCGCGTTTGATTTGTGTTTGTATACGCGCCAGATTCCACACGCGAACTTCGTCGATATCACCCAAGAAAAATCCATCGCGGTTTTCT
>Ga0265327_10002928_pt1 | contig 17087 bp, 7 predicted proteins | sample 41621metaG_FD_202089 | JGI IMG/M metagenome (GOLD analysis project Ga0265327, IMG submission 202089) | Rhizosphere microbial communities from Carex aquatilis grown in University of Washington, Seatle, WA, United States - 4-16-21 metaG | ecosystem: Host-associated > Plants > Roots > Rhizosphere >... | reverse complement strand
TTTGAAGCTCGCAGCCTTGATTCTCGGCCTTGCCGCGGTGGCCATCGCCATCGGAGCACTGGCCGTACTGGACCGCGGTGCACGTAGACCCACCCGGCGCTCGTTCAAGCTGCCTGACCGCGCGGCTCTGCTGACCAACGGCGTCGCCGATGTCGGAGTCGTTGGCACACTTCTTCTTTGGCATGTCATCGGCGCCATCACCTCCGACGACGGCAATGTCCTGGTCGAGGCGCGCGTGGCCCATCAGGCCGGATACGTCACCGAGTACTACCGCTACTTTGGCGCCACGGCCTCTCCATTCGATTGGTACGCAACCCTTTTGAGCTGGCTTACGCAAGTCAGCACGGTGGGCGTCTGGATGCGCGTGCCGGCCACTCTCGCGGGCATCGGCACCTGGTACATCCTGCGCAAGAAGATGCTGCCCCGCCTCGGTGAGCAGCTCGCCGCGAGCCGCACCGCGGTATGGACCGCGGCACTGGTCTTCCTGGCTGCCTGGCTGCCCTTCAACAATGGCCTGCGGCCCGAACCGATCATCGTGTTCGGCACCGTGGTCACCTGGATCCTGGTGGAGCGCTCCATCGCGACCCGGCGCCTATCCCCCGCCGCTCTGGCTATCGTGACGGCGCTGCTCACCGCGACCGTCGCTCCGCAGGGCCTCATCGCGCTGGGACCGCTACTCGCCGGCGGACGGGCCATTGCCCGCGTGATCTCGGTGCGGCGGGTCCGGTACGGACGATTCACCCCCGTCACCGTGCTGGCGGCATCGGTCGCAGGCGTGCTGGCCTTCACCTTCCGGGACCAGACACTGGCCACGGTCGCCGAATCCGCCCGCATCAAGTATGTGGTGGGCCCGACGATCGCCTGGTACCAGGAATTTCTGCGCTACTACTTCCTGACCGTCGAATCCAATGTCGACGGCTCGCTGACACGCCGCATCGCGGTGTTCACCCTGCTGCTCTGCCTCTTCGGCACACTCGCGGTGCTACTGCGCCGCGGGGTACTTCCGGGCCTGGCCAGCGGACCGGTGTGGCGACTCCTCGGGAGCACCGCGATCGGGCTGCTGCTGCTCACCTTCACCCCCACCAAATGGGCGATCCAATTCGGCGTCTTCGCCGGGCTGGCCGGTGCACTCGGCGCGGTCGCGGCCTTCACGTTCGCCCGGGTCGGACTGCACTCACGACGCAACCTGGCGCTATACGTCACGGCCCTGCTGTTCATCCTGGCGTGGTCCACCTCCGGCATTAACGGCTGGTTCTACGTCGGCAATTACGGCGTGCCGTGGTTCGACAAGCAACCGGTCATCGCCGGACAACCGGTCACCACGATCTTCCTGGCGCTGTCGATCGTCACCGCCCTGCTGGCTGGTTGGTTGCACTTCCGCCTGGACTACGCCGGGCACACCGAGGTCGAGAACACCCGCAGGAACCGGCTTCTGGCCTCCACACCGCTGATGATCGTGGCGGCGATCATGGTGATACTCGGGGTCTCCTCCATGGCCAAGGGGGTCTACGCACGCAGCGATACCTACACCACCGGCAAGGCCAATCTACTGGCCCTGGCCGGCAGCCCGTGCGCGATGGCCAATGACGTCCTTGTCGAACCCGATGCGAATGAGGGCCTGTTGCAACCCGTTCCGGGCCAGCCAGCGGGCAAGTACGGACCCCTCGGGGGCAGCGATCCCATCGGCTTCACCCCCGATGCGGTGGAGACCGGTATGACCTCGCTGCCCGTCATCGGCAAGCCGGGCCTGGTGAACTCCGATGCCTCACCCAACGCGCCGATCATGGAGGTCAGCGATGCGGCCGGGACCACCGGCGGTATCGGGCCCGTCGGAATCAATGGCTCCAACGCACTGCTGCCGTTCGGACTCGATCCCGCCCGCACTCCGGTGATGGGTAGCTACGGTGAGAATTCGATTGCCGCGCATCTGAAGTCCTCGTGGTACGAGCTTCCCCCGCCCAGCCCGGATCGCCCACTGGTGGTGATCTCGGCCGCCGGAGCGATCTGGTCGTTCCAGCAAGACGGCACCTTCAGTCCGGAGATCAACTACGGCCAGTCGCTCAAGCTGGAGTGGGGCATCCGCGACCAGAGCAGTCCCGGTGGCATCCGCGCGCTTCGCCAGGATTACCCGATCGACATTGGGCCGCAGCGGGTCTGGCGCAACCTGCGGTTCCCCACCAAGACCGCTCCTGCAGGGGCCAACGTGGTTCGGATAGTCGCCGACGACCCGAACCTGTCCAACGACCAGTGGTTGGCATTCACCCCACCCCGGGTACCCACCCTCAAGACCGCACAGGATCTGTTGGGCTCCGACACTCCGGTGCTACTGGATATGGCCGTGGCGCAGAACTTCCCATGCCAGCGGCCATTCAGCGAGCGCCTCGGGGTAGCCGAGCTGCCCAAGTTCCGGGTGATGCCCGAGCACAAGCAGGTCGCGACGTCGTCGAACATGTGGATGTCGGCCGAGGACGGCGGACCGTTCATGTTCACGACCGCGCTGCTGCGGACCTCCTCGGTTCCGGCCTATCTGCGTAATGACTGGTACCGCGACTGGGGCTCGATCGAGAAGTACGAGCCCGTCATCGCCGCAGACCTGGCACCCAACGCACAACTCACTGAGGGCACCGTCGTGGTGAACGGCTGGACCCGCAACGGACCGATTCGAGCCCTGCCATGACACAGCATCCCGTGACAGACCCCTCCCCTGAGGCCCGCAAGCTGAACATCGCACGCTGGACGGCAACCGTTTTCGGCCTGCTCGGGTTCGTATTAAGTGTCTCCATCCCCCTACTGCCGGTCGAGGTGTCCACCGCGACCCTCAACTGGCCGCAGCAGGGACAGCTGAACAACGTCACCGCGCCGCTGATCGCGCAGACACCCATGGACATGACCGTGACCGTGCCGTGCGCGGTGATTAACTCGGCACCCGCCGAGGGTGCGGTGATCCTGGGTACCGCACCTCCCGAAGGCAAAGAGGCTGCGTTACAGGGCCTGTTCGTCAAGGTCTCCAAGGAACGCGTCGACATCACCGACCGCAACGTGGTCATCGCGACCGCTCCGCGCGCCAAGGTCGCCTCGCCCGAATGCCGGCAGATCGTCATCACCTCTTCGGACAAGGGCACGTACGCGACCTTCGAGGGGCTGCGCGGCGACGGTGCCGACAAGAGCACTGACCTCAAGTCGGGATTCCCCGATCCCAATCTGCGCCCGCAGATCGTCGGGGTCTTCACCCAGCTCACCGGTCCCGCTCCGGCAGGACTGAGCCTCACCGCCCATATCGACAACCGGTTCTCCTCCAGCCCAACGCTTCTCAAGCTCGCGGCGATGGTCGGCGCGATCGTCTCCACAATCATCGCGCTGCTGGCCCTGTGGCGAATCGACCAGACCGACGGTCATCGCATGCGGCGGGTCATCCCCACCCGATGGCGCCGTTTCGATCTCACCGACACCGTCATCATGAGCAGCCTGGTGCTCTGGTACGTGATCGGCGCGGGATCTTCGGACGACGGCTACCAGATGGGCATCGCGCGTACCGCCGAGCATGCCGGGTACATGGCCAACTACTTCCGCTGGTTCGGCAGCCCCGAGGACCCCTTCGGCTGGTACTACAACCTGCTGGCCATCATGACGAAGTTCAGCGATATCAGCCTGTGGATCCGGCTGCCCGACCTCGTGGCCTCACTGGTCTGCTGGCTGCTGATCAGCCGGGAGGTGCTGCCCCGCTTGGGGCCCGCCGTCGCCCGCAGCAAGCCCGCGGCCTGGGCAGCCGGCTTTGTGCTGCTCGCATCGTGGTTCCCGTTCAACAACGGCCTGCGCCCCGAGGGCCAGATCGCCGTCGGATCGCTGATCACCTGGGTGCTCATCGAACGCGCCATCACCTCACGCCGACTCACTCCCGCCGCACTGGCGATCGTCACCGCGGCCTTCACCCTGGGGATCCAGCCGACAGGTCTGATCGCCGTCGCCGCCCTGCTCGCCGGTGGCCGGCCCATTCTGCGCATCATCGTGACGAAGCACCGGCAGGTGGGCACCTGGCCGTTGGTGTCGCCCATGCTAGCGGCGGGAACAGTGGTGCTTGCCGTCATTTTCGCCGACCAGACCCTGGCAACAGTCGTCGAAGCCACCCGGATTCGCACCGCAATCGGCCCTGCACAGGCGTGGTACACGGACAACCTGCGGTACTACTACATGTTCCTGCCGACCGTCGACGGCTCGGTATCGCGACGCTTCGGGTTCCTGCTCATCGCCGCGTGCCTGTTCATCGCGATGTTCATCCTGTTGCGCCGCAAGCGGGTTCCCGGTGTCGCCCGGGGACCCGCTTGGCGCGTGCTGGGCGTCGTCTTCGGCACCATCTTCTTCCTGATGTTCGCGCCGACGAAGTGGGTGCACCACTTCGGGCTCTTCGCCGCCCTGGGAGCCGCGGTGGCGGCGCTGGCCACGGTGCTGGTATCGCCCCAGGTACTGCGCTGGAGCCGCAACAGGATGGCAGTCGTAGCGACCGTGCTGTTCGTGCTGGCACTGAGCTGGGCCAGTGCGGCCGGCTGGTGGTACGTCTCGAGTTTCGGCGTGCCCTTCAACAGCAGCATGCCGAAGATCGCCGGAATAAGCGTCAGCACAATATTTTTCGCGCTGTTCGCGCTCGCTGTGGCCTACGCGGCATGGCTGCACTTCTCGCCCCGGCACGAGGACAATCGGGTGACCAGGTCCATCACCTCGGCCCCGGTGGCCTGGGCGGCCGGGTTCATGGTGCTGACGTCCATCTGCCAGCTGGCGATCGGTGTCGTTCGTCAGTACCCGTCGTACTCCAACGGCTGGGCCAACATCCGTGAACTGGCCGGCGGGTGCGGGCTAGCCGACGACGTTCTGGTCGAATCCGACGCGAATGCCGGTCTGCTGCAGGCCATTGGCGCACCGTCTGGCCCCCTGGGCCCGCTCGGCGGCGCGAATCCCTCCGGATTCACACCAGACGGAGTACCGGACAAGATCGTCGCCGAGTCGATCCGGATGAACGACTCGCGCCCGGGCACCGATTACGACTGGGACTCCAAGGACCGCAACAAGACTCCGGGAATCAATGACTCCACCGTGCGCCTGCCCTACGGGCTGGACCCGGCGCGAGTGCCGATCGTGGGCACCTACCGGGTCGGCCCGCAACAGCAGGCGAAGGCGACCTCCGACTGGTATGAGCTACCTGCCCGTGACGCCGCCCACCCGCTGGTGGTGGTGACAGCTGCCGGAACGATTGCGGCCAAGAACGTCAAGGGCGCCGTCGCCGGGCAGACACTGGAGCTGGAGTACGGCACGGCCGGACCGGACGGCACCTTCGCACCCGTCGGACGGCTGACGCCCTATGACCTTGGCCCCGCGCCGTCATGGCGCAACCTGCGCTTCGCACGTTCGGATATCCCGGATACCGCCACCGCCGTACGCATCGTGGCCGTTGACCTCTCGCTGAGTCCGGGCGATTGGCTGGCCTTCACCCCGCCGCGGGTGCCTGAGCTGAAGTCGCTGCAGGAGTACGTGGGTAGTGAGCGACCGGTGCTCATGGACTGGACCGTGGGACTCGTCTTCCCCTGCCAGCAGCCGATGCTGCACCAGTACGGGATCACCGAGATCCCCGAGTTCCGCATCACCCCGGACTACGACCAGAAGCGCAAGGACACCGATACCTGGGAGGACGGCGAGAACGGCGGCCTGCTGGGGATCAGCGATCTGCTCCTGCGCGCGCATGTGATGCCGACCTACCTGTCCAAGGACTGGGGCAGAGATTGGGGCTCGCTGCGTAAGTTCGAGACCCTCGTCGACGCACAACCCGCCCAGATCGAATACGGGTCCGAGGTACACAGCGGGCTGTGGAAGCCGAACAAGATCCGGATCAAGCCCTAATCCACCTCACGGAGGGGACTAGTGGTGGCCCCGTCGCCGATAGCCGTGGCCTCCTCCACCGAATAGTCCACCCATGACGCCGCGGTAGTCCTGCTGTGGTGGCGCAGGCGGATACGGTTGTGGGGCGGGTGGATACGGCTGCGCGGGGGGCGCCTGGTCGATATGCGCCGACGGGCCGAAGCGTGCGGCGCCGTCCACGAACTGCTGCAGACTCTCCTGCTCCACCAGCACGGCGGCGCAGCCCGTGCATTGGAACGTGCGGACACCAAACCATTTCGTCGAGAGCATCTGCGACTCACACTTGGGACAGGTCAAGGGCTGAACGTTTGTCATGACACATGCTAGCATGCATATGTTTGCATGAATCTGAGAAAGGACGTGGCCATGTCCACCGACGCACACGAGCACGGAGCCGGGCACTCGCATAGCCACGGCGTGAGTGCCGACGCCGATCGGAAATGGCTGACCATAGCCCTGATCCTGATCGGCGGATTCATGGCCATCGAGGTCGTCATCGGTGTGATCGCCCAGTCGCTGGCGCTGATCTCCGATGCCGGGCACATGCTGACCGACGCGGCATCGATCGTGTTGGCGCTCATTGCTATTCGACTCGCCTCCCGCCCGGCTCGCGGCAGCTATACCTACGGACTCAAACGCGCCGAAATCCTGTCGGCACAGGCCAACGGCGTCACCCTGTTCCTGCTTGCCGCCTTCTTCATCTACGAAGGCATCCGCCGCCTTATCACTCCCCCCGAGGTGTCGGGGCTGCTTGTGTTCATCACGGCGCTCGCGGGTATCGCCGTCAATGTGGCAGCCACCTGGTGCATCAGCAAGGCCAACCGGTCCAGCCTCAATGTCGAGGGGGCCTTCCAGCACATCCTCAACGACCTGTACGCCTTCATCGCCACCGCCGTCGCCGGTGCCGTGGTGTGGCTCACCGGGTTCACCCGGGCCGATGCCATTGCCGCCCTCGTCGTCGCCGCGCTCATGCTCAAGGCCGGTTGGGGCCTGGTGCGTGAATCGGGCCGCATCTTCCTTGAAGCCGCACCGGCGAACATGGATCCCGAAGGCATCGGCACCCAGCTCGCGGCGTTGCCATCCGTTGCCGAAGTGCACGATCTGCACATCTGGCAGATCACTTCCGGCCAGCCCGCACTGTCCGCCCACATCCTGGTGGCCCCCGATGCGGACTGCCATGGAATACGGCGCGACATCGAAGGGTTACTCCATACGCAGTACGACATCGACCACACCACGTTGCAGGTCGACCACGAGGACACCGAGGCCTCCACACACTGCCTCGACCCCCATGGAGAGCCGTACCGCTCGGGCGAAAGCATGTTGCCCGGCAAGGGTTAGGTATCTACTATCGTTTGTAGTAGACCAACGGAGGTCGCGATGACAGAGCTCACCACTCGCGCCGACAGATTTTTGCGGGTCGCCACCGTTGCTTTCATCATCGGCTGGGCACTGGACCTCATCGACCACCTGCGCCGCGGTATCGCGGCGGCACCGCCCACGCTCACGTACCTCTCGGCCACGCACGCAGTGCTGATCGCGATTGCGGTAACGATGATCCTGCGCCACCGCAAGCACGCCCCGGAGGCCACCGTGGTGGTGGGCACCGCCAGCGTCCTCGGGCTCGGTTATGTCCACCTCATGCCGACGTACTGGCCGGCCGTGCAAGACAGCTTCATCTCCGGTCCGCGTATCGACGTCACCTGGTTTTCCTGGATCACGATGCTGATATCGATCGCCGCCGCCATGGTGTGGGCGCACGCGGGCAGCCGCGCCCTGGTGCTGCGCGACTAAAACTCCGACAAGCAGAAGGCCCCCGCCACGCGTCGCGTGCGGGGGCCTTCTGATGGCGGATCGTTAGATCGGGGTGAGACCGTGCTTGCGCTGCACCTTGCCGAGATTCTGCTTGTCCCGCAACAGCTTCAGCGACTGACGCAATAGCAGCCGCGTCTGATGCGGCTCGATGACGCCGTCGATGTAGCCACGCTCGGCAGCGATCCACGGTGTGGCCAGGTTTTTGTTGTACCCGTCGATGAAGTCCTGTCGGATCTTCCGCACCTCCGGAGCCGTCGGATCGGGGAATCGCTTCACCAGCAGCTGCGCGGCACCCTCGGCGCCAATCACCGCGATACGCGCTGTGGGCCAGGCGAAGTTCAAGTCGGCCGAGAGCTGCTTGGAGCCCATGACCGCGTACCCGCCGCCGTACGCCTTGCGGGTAATGATGGTCACCTTGGGCACATCGGCCTCCACCACGGCATTGAAGAACCTGCCGCCGCGCTTGATGACGCCGTTCGTCTCCTCTTCCACACCCGGCATGGCGCCCGGAGTGTCGACAACGAACACCAAAGGAAGATTGAACGAGTCACAGAAGCGGATGAAACCGGCAGCCTTGTCGGAGGCCTCGTTGCCCACCGCTCCGGACATGTGCATCGGCTGGTTGGCGATGACGCCGACCGGGCTTCCATCGACACGGGCGAACGCGGTGATCATGGACGGGCTGCGCTGGTCGGCGATTTCGAAGACGTCACCGTCGTCGAAGATCCGCAGCAGGACCTCGTGCATGTCGTAGCCCTGGTTATCGGCATCCGGGATGATCGTGTCGAGGTACAGATCGTCCTCGGTGATCTCGGGCTCCAGGCCCGGATTCACGATCGGCGGATAGTCGAACGTGTTGGAAGGCAAGAAACTGAGGTAATCGCGCACGTACTGGTACGCGGCCGCTTCGTCCTCGACCACCTTGTGGATGTTGCCACGCTGAGCCTGCACGTCCGCGCCGCCGAGTTCGTCGAATGTGACGTCCTCGCCGGTGACGTCCTTGATGACGTCGGGGCCCGTGATGAACATGTAGCCCTGATCGCGCACCGCGACCACGAGGTCGGTCTGGATCGGCGAATACACCGCACCGCCGGCACACTTGCCGAAGATCAACGAGATCTCCGGAACCATGCCGCGCAGCATCTCGTGACGACGCCCCAGCTCGGCGTACCAGGCCAACGAGGTGGCGGTGTCTTGAATGCGGGCGCCCGCCGAGTCGTTGATACCGATCACCGGGCAGCCGTTGGTGGCCGCCCACTCCATGAGCTTGGCGACCTTGCGGCCGAACATCTCGCCGACGCTTCCCTGATACACCGTCTGATCGTGCGAGAAGACTGCCACCGGACGGTCGTCGATGCGGCCCAATCCGGTCACCACACCGTCGGTGTACGGGGCATTCGGATCACCTGGGGTACGCCCAAATGCGCCGAGTTCCAGGAAGCTGCCCTTGTCGAGCAGCGCGTGGATGCGGGCACGCGCACTCGGGATGCCCTTGGCATCACGCTTGGCGATGGCCTTGGCGTCACCCGGCTCTTGTGTGCGGGCAATCCGCTCACGCAGGTCGGCGACCTTCTCCGCAGTTGTATGTGGTGGCACGTCTAGCCTTCCTGGTTCTTCGCATTGATGGAACGCAATGCCTGACTCATATGAGCACCGACCTTAGCGATGAACGGTTCGTCGATGATCTGGATGTGCTCCCCACCAACCGGGACCACCTCCAGATCGGAGACGAACTCGCCCCAGCCACCGTCGGGCTGGCGCGTCGCGTACGCGGGCTCGAACGTGATGGCGTCATCGTGATACCGGTCGGCCATGTACAGCGTCATATGCCCGTCGAAGGGCACCGGCGTCGACGTGTCGATGGCCCGTTGGTCCAGGTAGGACGTGCGCTGGTGCTCGATGATGCCGCCCGGAATCTCCACGCCGGCGGCCTTGACGGCCTCCAGCACGAACCGCACCTGACCCTCGTCGTCGAGCTCCTCGAGCTGCTCGTAGGGGATCTCCGGGATCTGCACGTTGAAGGTCTTCTCCGCGAACTTCGCGTAGCGATCCCAGCGCTTGCGCGTCTCCTCCGTGGTCGTCAGGATCGGCGTCCCGGGGCGCACCCCATCGATATTGCCGACCCAGGCGACCTCGGCGCCGGCCTCCTTCAGACCCACCGCGCAGGCATACGCCAGTACCGCGCCCAGTGACCACCCGGCGAGGATGAACGGGCCCTTGTGTAACTCCAGCAGCTTCGGCACGTACTGGGCGGCCCGCTCCTCGATGGTGCCTTCGACACGTTCGAAGCCGAACATCGGCGTGCCCTCCGGCAGCCGCTTCAACAGCGGCTCGTAGACCACCGTCGAACCACCCGCGGGGTGGAACACGAAGACGGGAACCGTGGGGGAACCCTCCTGCCGGGGTGCAAGCGTCCGCACGAAACCGTCGATCTTGCCGGCCTCTAGGCGGCTGCGGACAACCTCGCCGAGTGCCTCGATGGTCGGCGCGAGCTTGACCTCCTCGGCACCGATCTCCCCGTCCGCACGCTGCGAAAGGCGTTCAGCGAGTTTCTCTGCCGTTGCGTCATCGATCTTGGGCAGCGCATTGAAGATGCTGCCCGGCGACTCACCGGTGACGATGGCCCACGTGGCGAAGGCCACGCGTTCGGCCGCATCACGCGGCGGCACATCAGCGTTGAGTGCCTCGGCGATCGCCTCCTGGTTCATCGCGGCGGCGGCCTTGGCCAATTCCGACGTCTCCGCCGAAAGGGCCGACTCCGCGGCGGGAGCGCTGTCGGCCGTTTCGTTGGAGGATTCTGGCTCCGTCGGCTGCGGCACCGCATCCAGCACCTTCTCCAGATCGGCCTTCGACAGCATGCCGCCTGTCGGCGCGGCCTCCTTGAACTCATCGGTCTGCTGGTAGTCGTGCAGCTCGTGCACGGCGTCCGGGTTCTCCAACGCGTAGATGACCAGTCGCTCGACATCGAGCAGGTTGGCATCGCGCACGGCCTGCAGCTGAATGGGCGGCAGGTCGAAGTCGAATTCGACGCGGTTCTTGATACGCACCGCCATCAACGAATCCAGACCCAGCTCGATCAACGGCACCTCACGCGGCACGTCCTCGGGCTCGTAGCCCATGGCCAGCGACACGATCGCGGCCAGGCGCTCGATAACCGGTTCGCCGGACTCCTTGCTCCACTTCTTGAAGTCGGCGCCCGCGCCCGCCCCGGAGAGCAGGTTGTCGTGAATCTCTTCGGGCACTTCGTCTTCCACGACCGCGACCGCTTGTGCCGGGGCGGCCGTCACCGTCGCCGAACCGTTGGTGGCCACACCCGCGGCGGTCGCGAACGGCAAGGCCCCGCCCTGACCGGCACGGGAGACCACTGCGTCGTAGACGAGCGTGAACGACTCACCGATGCGGGCATGTACCTGCACGGTGGCACCACCCGGGTGCCGCGACAGCGTGGTCACCAGCGTGGATCCCTCGCCCGGGATGGCCCGCTGCTCAAAGGCGGTGAGCTGTGCACCCGAAATAACCGATGTCGCCGCCGTTTTCACCAGCTCGGCGAAATCGACCCCGGCGGTCTCTCGCGGGCTCCACTCCCAGACATGCTTGCCATCAGGCAGCGAGACATGCGTGCCCGGGATGCGGGTCGACCCGTCGGCGCTGAAGTGAGCGGGCAGCCAGTGCGGCTTGCGCTTGAATTCTGTGGCGGGAATCGGCGCGTAGTCCGACGACTTGGCGGCCTTGTCGAACAGTGTCCGCGGATCCAGGGCGTGGCCGTGCACGTACAGCTGCGCCATGGTCTTGACCAGGGACTCGACCTCGTCCTCCTTGCGGGCGAGGGTCGCGATCAGCTGCGCGTCGGGCAGACCGGACGCCATGGTGGTGAGGCCAACCTGCATGAGCGCCACCGGATTCGGCGCCAGCTCCAGGAAAGTGGTGTGGCCGGCTTCGACGGCATTGCGGGTGCCGTGGGTGAAGTAGACCGAATGCCGCATTCCCTTTTTCCAGTAATCGACATCGTGCAGCGGCTCTCCGCCGGGGCGGAAATAGTTGCCCTCGTGCACCGTCGAGAAGATCCCGACGGTCGGAGTCGTCGGCTCGATGCCCTGTAGCTCTGCGGCGAACTCGCCGAGTAGCGGGTCCATCTGGGAGGTATGGCCGGCGCCCTTGGTCTGCAGCTTGCGGGCGAACTTGCCCTCGGCCTCGCAGCGCGCCACGATCGCGTCGATCTGCGCGGGCGGACCGCCGATGACGGTCTGTGACGGGGCTGCGTACACGCACACCTCGAGGTCCGGGAAATCGGAGAACACCGTCTTCAGCTCATCGGCCGAGTACTCGACCAAAGCCATCAGCCGGATGTACTCGCCGAACAGCATCGCCTCGCCCTCACCCATCAGGTGAGCACGCGAGCAGATGACCCGGGTCGCGTCAGCCAGTGACAAGCCACCCGCGAAGTAGGCCGAGGCAGGCTCGCCCAGCGACTGCCCGATCACTGCGGTGGGCTTGGCGCCGTGCGCCTTGAGCACCTCGCCCAACCCGATCTGGATGGCATAGATGGCGATGTTGCTGGTTTCGATGCCGTACTCATGCGAATCGTCGAGGATCAGCTCGACGACGGAGTAGCCCCGCTCGTCCTGCACGTAGGAGTCGACCTTGTTGATCCACTCGGCGAAGAGCGGATCACGCAGGTACAGGCTCTTACCCATCTTCCGGTGCTGCGCACCGAATCCCGCCATCACCCAGACCGGGCCACTGCTGACGGGTCCGTCGGCGGAGTACACATAGGGCTTCTGTTTGCCCTCGGCGACGGCACGCAGTCCCTTGACGGCCTCTTCGTGGTCGTGTGCCAGCACCACCGCGCGCGAGCGGCCGTGGTTGCGACGTGAGAGCGAACGGCCGATGGACTCCAGCGAGTACGACTGCCCCTCTTCGGTTTCCATCCAGTCGGCCAGGGCAGCCGCAGCGGCCTTCTTGCGCGAGGAAAGGAAGCCTGAGATGAACAGCGGCACAACGGGAGTCACCGGCTCTTCATTCGACAGCGCCGCCAGTGCCTCATCCCGGAGACGCTTGGCCTCATCGGTCAGTCCGGGCAGTTCTGCCGGCTCGTCGGAGTACCCGCCCAGGAACTCGCCATACTCGTCAAAGCGGGTAGCAACGGACTCGTCACCGCTGCCCTCGGTATCATCCTCTGCCGCAGCATGTTTGCCATTGACGTCGGCGTCCTCATCGGATTCGGACGGCTCCGCCGGTTCGACCAGGTCGATCGGCAGCACCTCACGCACCACGATGTGGGCGTTGGCGCCGCCGAATCCGAAACCGGAGACACCCGCGATGGCGTGGCCGCTGTAGCGCGGCCAGTCGGAAACCTGATCGACGACCTTGAGTCGGATGGCGTCGAAGTCGATGTACGGGTTGGGGCCGGTGTAATTGATCGACGGCGGAACCTTGTTGTTCTGCAAGGCCAACACGATCTTCGACAAGCTCGCGGCGCCGGCCGCGGACTCCAGGTGCCCGAAGTTCGACTTCGCCGAGCCCAGTAGCGCGGGCTTGTCAGCGTCGCGGCCACGGCCCACCACCCGGCCCAGGCCGTCGGCCTCGATGGGATCGCCAAGAATGGTGCCGGTGCCATGCGCTTCGATGACGTCGACGGTGCGCGGATCGATACCGGCGTCCTTGTAGGCCTTGCGCAGCACCTCTGCCTGAGCGTCCGGGTTGGGCGCGAGCAGACCGTTGGACCGGCCATCGTGATTGACCGCGGACCCGGCGATGATCGCCATGATCGGGTCACCGTCGCGGCGCGCATCGGAGAGCCGCTTGAGTATCAGCATGCCGCCACCCTCGGAACGGCTGTAGCCGTTGGCGTCCTGCGAGAACGACTTGATGCGGCCGTCCGGCGCGAGCACGCCACCGACCTCGTCGAATCCGACGGTGACCACCGGGGTGATGAGCGCGTTGACACCACCGGCCACCACCACGTCGGCCTCGCCGCACCGCAGGGCCTTGACGCCCTGGTGCACCGCGACCAGCGACGAAGAACATGCGGTGTCGACGGCGACGCTTGGCCCGCGGAAGTCGTAGAAGTACGAAACCCGGTTCGCGATAATCGAACTCGCGTTACCGGTGATGGCGTACGGGTGCGTGACGGTGGGGTCGGCCACCGACAGATAGCTGTAGTCGTTGTTGGAGCTGCCGATGTAGACACCGACACTCTGACCCTTGAGTGCGGACGCCGGGATACGGGCGTTTTCCAGTGCTTCCCAGGTCAATTCGAGAGCGATCCGCTGCTGCGGATCCATGTTGTCGGCTTCCATCTTGGACAGTGTGAAGAACTCGGCGTCGAATCCCTTGATGTCCTTCAGGTACCCACCACGGGTGCTGGCCTGCGCAACGCGTTCGGCGATGCGCGGCTCGACGGTGAACTCTTCCCAACGTCCCTCGGGTAGATCGGTGATGGCGTCGCGACCCTCCAGCAGCGCTTCCCACAACTGCGCCGGTGAGTTCACATCGCCGGGCAGGCGCGTCGACAGACCGATCACCGCGATGTCGAATTCGCCTGCGGCAACATTGGGATCGCGTGACCAGTCCTCTTCACCAGCGTCCGGCAGCTCCGGTTCACCCTCGATGATCCGAGTGGCCAGTGACTCGATGGTGGGGTGCTGGAAGGCGACGGTGGCCGTCAGCGTTACGCCGGTGAGGTCCTCGATATCGGCAGCCATCGCGACCGCGTCACGCGAGGACAGACCCATCTCCACCATGGGCGCCGACTCGTCGACACGGTCGGGACTCACCCCGGTGGCCTTGGCGATCCACTCGCGCAGCCACGTGCGCATCTCCGGGATGGTCAGCTCACCCTGCGGTGTCCCGCCCGCGGGAGGCGCGTCCGAACCGGCACCGCCATCCGCTGCCTCTGGAGCCTCGGGTTCGGTCTCTGGTGTCGAATCCTGTTGCGTATCAGTCATGTTCGAGCCCTCTCCGGGGTGTTGCGTACGGACGACCGTGTGAACGGTTACTGCCGGTCGTCGGGGAATGCGGTCTGCTGGTATCCGCCGCGCAGGCTGCCGTCCAGATAGCTGGTCCGGGCCGCGCGGCGGGCGATCTTGCCGCTGGAGGTCCGGGCAATCGAGCCGGCGGGCACCAGTAGCACGTCCCGCACCGTCACACCGTGACGCACGGCGATGGCGGCGCGCACATCGTCGCCGACCGCCTGGTTGTCCGACTTGTGTGCGCCCACGCTGCGCTCGCCGATGATGACCAGCTGCTCCGAGGAATCCTCCGGGTCGTACTTGAGGCCGGCATGCGGATTGTCGAAGACCACCTGCGGCAGCTGGTTGGCCGGCACCGAGAACGCGGCCACATATCCCGGGCGCAGCGCCTTGTTGGCCTCCTGCGCAGTGAACTCCACATCCTGCGGGTAGTGGTTACGTCCGTCCACGATGATGAGGTCCTTGACGCGGCCGGTGATGTACAGCTCACCGTCGACCCATACTCCGAGGTCGCCGGTGTTGAGCCAGTTGGCGTCATCGGGCACGCCCTCGGCGTGGGACGCGGAGATCCGCGACTTGAGCGTGTTGTGGAACGCTTCGCGGGTCTCCTCTGGACGGCCCCAGTAGCCGGACCCAATGTTGTTGCCGTGCAACCAGATCTCGCCGATCTGCCCGTCGGGCAGTTCCGACGCGGTCTCGCCGTCGACGATCACGCCCCATTCGTCCCTGGCCATCCGGCCGCTGGACACCTGAGTCACCGAGTTGTCGGCACCCGGCTCCACCTGCACGATGCGCCCGGCGTTGAGTTCGGTGCGGTCCACGTGCAGCACGCGCGCCCGCTCCGTGTTCCAAATGGTCGAGGTGACGAACAGAGTGGCCTCGGCCATGCCGTACGACGGGTGAATCGCCCTGGGATCAAAGCCGTATGGCTCGAAGGCATCGCAGAACTTCTTGATCGAGGCCGTGGACACCGGTTCGGAACCGTTGATGATCGAGTACACGTTCGACAGGTCCAGCGGCGGCTCGCCCTCCTTGGGCACACCGCGCAATGCGCAATGCTCAAAAGCGAAGTTGGGCAGCGCCGAGAAAGTTCCACCATGATCGTCGCCCTTGACGGCCATTTCCCGCAGCCAGCGCAGCGGGCGGCGGATAAACGCCGCCGGGCTCATCACCGTCATGTACCGGCCGATCATCGACGGCACCATCACCGTGATCAAGCCCATGTCATGGAAGAACGGCAGCCAGGTGGTTCCGCGTAGATCTTCATGGCTTTGTTGCCCCTGCTTGGCCGACAACGCGTCGATCAGCTGCAGCAGGTTGGTCGCAAGGCCGAGGTGCGTGATCTGCACACCGGCGGGCGCGCGGGTCGAGCCGGAGGTGTACTGCAGGTAGGCGATGGTGTCCTTGGTGGCCACCGGTTCAACCCAGGTCGAACCCACGTCGTTGGGAATCGCATCGACCGCGATCACACGAGGACGCTCCTTGGGCGGGCGATTCCGGAAGAACTTGCGCACGCCCTCGGCGCAGTCGGTCGTGGTGAGCACCGCGGACGGCTGGCAGTCGTCGAGGACCGCGTGCAGGCGGCCCGCATGGCCGGCCTCGCTGGGATCGAACAACGGCACCGCGATCGCGCCGGCGTAGAGCGCACCGAAATGCGCGACGAGGTAGTCGAGGCTCTGCGGGGCCAGGATGGCGACACGGTCGCCCGGCTTGGTCACCTGTTGCAGGCGGGCCGCGACGGCGCGGTTGCGCGCGCCGAACTGCGACCAGGTGATGTCGATGTAGGCACCTTCGCGCTCTGTCGAGAAGTCGAGGAACCGGTAGGCCAGGCTGTCGCCCTGCGACTCCGCCCAACCCTCGACGTGGCCAACGATGCTCCCGTCCTCGGGGAACTTGATGTGGCCCGCCGAGTCGAGGAACGGGTTGTCGAACGCCATGTGTGCTTCTCTCCTATGACGGCGCATGATGCGCGTTTCGCGGGCCTGAGGCATTCGCGAGCACGCGTCATCGCGAACGTCAAATCCTCGATGATCCTACCGAGAGGCGATCGCGTACTACGGCAGCTCAGGCGGCCATTCGCGACGAGATTATCGGTCAGCGTCAGCCAGCCAAAATCACTCAACCTCACGAACGGCTTATAGTCTTATTTTTCTCTTAATCTTAGGCGAGCGTACCGCGCCCTCCAAATATCTCGGCGCCCTGTTGCGAAGATGACATCGACTCTTGTCAGCCGTGCTTGGGGTGGGGCGCCTTCTCGATGAGCCCCTCGGCCCAGTTGGTGGTCCACACCGTCGCCGGCTGACCGTCGATCTGCCAGAACTCCGGCGTGGCGTACAGCGCGTGTACCGGGGCACCTGCGCCCCCAGACAGAATGTCCAGCGTCTTACCCAGGTTGGA
>Ga0265327_10002927_pt1 | contig 17088 bp, 9 predicted proteins | sample 41621metaG_FD_202089 | JGI IMG/M metagenome (GOLD analysis project Ga0265327, IMG submission 202089) | Rhizosphere microbial communities from Carex aquatilis grown in University of Washington, Seatle, WA, United States - 4-16-21 metaG | ecosystem: Host-associated > Plants > Roots > Rhizosphere >... | reverse complement strand
TGACGCTCAGTCATCACATCAAGAACATCCTGCAGGGGATCCGCGGCGGCAGCTACCTGATCGACATGGGGCTGAATGATCACAATGAAGATCTGGTTCGCAAGGGTTGGCATGTCGTCGAAAAGAACCAGAACAAGATTTACAACCTGGTGATGGACATGCTGACGTTCAGCAAGGAGCGTCAACCTGCACACGAGCGGTCAAATCTGAACGACACTGTTGGTGACGTCGTGGAACTGATGCAGGCCCGGGCGACAGAATGCTCTGTCGATCTTCAGTATCACCCTGATCCCGCCCTTCCGATCAGTACGTTTGATTCGGAAGGGATTCATCGCGCGGTGCTGAACATCGTGACCAACGCGATCGATGCCGTAGAAGGCTGTGAGACTCCGCAGGTGCGGATTGAGACGGGACACCATCCCGATACCGACATGATGTGGGTGTCGGTGGCCGACAATGGCCTCGGAATCCCGGACGAGCAGATGTCGAAGATCTTCCATGTCTTCGAATCGACCAAGGGGGCTCGGGGGACAGGGCTGGGCCTGGCCGTCAGTCAGAAGATCATCCGTGAGCATGGCGGAGAGATCACCGTCGAAAGCCGGCCCAACGCCGGTTCACGGTTTACACTCGCCTGGCCGCGCCTGGACGATGATCACCACGCCTCCCAGACCCGTGGCTAGACGACTGGGTACGGGACCGCGGCGAGCTCCTTTTCCAAAGCCGTCCCCGCTGCGATGGCGCGATGTGCGAAGACCGGCGCCGGATCTGCTACCCACGCGCTATCCTCCCTTGATACGATACCGTTCCCTGTCCTGATGAACTTCTTCTGACGATCTTTTAACTGGAGTCCTTCCCGATGAAACGCATGCTTGGTCTTTGGCTTTGCCTGGCGATCGTTGCCGGATGCAACTCGAATAATGCCGTCCCCGCCAAGGGAGCCAGCAACAGTTCGAACTCCGCGACAGCCGGCGCCAAGAAACTGCGAATTGCGGTCATTCCCAAGGGGACCACTCACGTCTTCTGGAAATCCGTTCATGCCGGCGCTGAAAAGGCAGCCCGGGAACTGGGGGATGTCGAAATCATCTGGAAGGGCCCGCTCCTCGAAAACGATCGCGACGGCCAGATCGGTGTCGTACAGGACTTCGTCACGAACAAGGTGGATGGAATCTGCGTGGCGCCGCTCGACAAGCAGGCGCTGATCGGCCCGGTGCACGAATCGGTCGACGCAGGGATCCCCGTGGTGATCTTCGACAGTGCGCTGCAGGACGAATCCAAGATTGTCAGCTATGTCGCCACGGACAATGGCAAAGGGGGCGAACTCGCCGCCCGCCAGATGGGAGCCCTCCTGGGTGGGAAAGGGGGCGTGATTGTCTTGCGGTACAACGCGGGAAGCGAAAGCACCGAACAGCGCGAAGACGCCTTCCTGGAAACCCTGGCCAGGGAATTCCCCGAGATCAAGGTCCTGTCATCCGATCAGTACGCCGGGACAACTCAGGAAGATTCGTTGACCAAGGCGACGGAGATTCTCGGCAAGTTCAAAAGTGAAGTGAATGGAATCTTCGCTGTTTGCGAACCGAATGCCGCAGGTGTCCTGGGAGCACTGAAGGAAACCGGCCTTGAAGGTACGGTCAAGTTTGTGGCCTTCGATCCCAGTGAAGATCTGGTCCGCGCCATGGAAGCGGGGAAATGCCACGGCATCATCCTGCAGGATCCCGTGACGATGGGCTACCAGTCCATCAAGGCTATCGTCAGCAAGATTCGATCCAGGGGAGACGTGGAAAAGCGAATCAGCACGGGAGAATTCGTCGCCACGCCCGAGAACATGAAGTCGGAACAGATGTCAAAGCTCCTCAACCCCGAACGGTTTGAGAAATAGTCGGGACCGGGTCTCCTGATCCAGACACTGGTATTGTGCAGAAACGAATTCCACCCGGTCCAGCGGGGCCACGATGTCCGAACTGCTGACGATGACGGGCATATCGAAGCGATTTGGCGCGACGCAGGCGCTTTGCGACGTGTCGTTAAATGTCCCCGCGGGTCGAGTCCTGGCGCTGATCGGAGAAAACGGCGCTGGGAAAAGCACACTGATGAAGGTGCTCAGCGGTGCTCATGCACCCGATTCAGGGATCATGCATTTGCAGGGCGAACCCTATGCCCCTCATGGACCACATGACGCGCGCCTGGCCGGGGTCAGCATGATCTACCAGGAACTGAACCTGGCCCCGGATCTGTCCGTCGAAGACAACATCATGTTGGGCCAGGAGTGCCGGCGCGGCTGGGGTCCGGTGCGCCCTCACGGCGGACTGGCACTTCTGGACCGAACGTCGCAGCGCGAAAACGTCCGGCGAGCCCTGGATCTGCTGGGACATCCCGACCTGCGACCGGAAACCATCGTTGGTGACCTGTCAATCGCCGTTCAACAACTTGTCGAAATCGCCCGCGCATTGGTGTCCAATTCCCGCGTGATTGTGTTCGACGAGCCAACCAGTTCGCTGACCAGGGAGGATGTGGAACACCTGTTTGCAGTCATCACCAAGCTGCGCAACGCCGGACTGGGGATCGTCTACATCAGTCATTTTCTCGAAGAGATTCGGCGGGTCTGCGACTGTTACGCCGTTCTCCGCGACGGACGGTCCGTGGGAACGGGTGAACTGATCGACACGACCGATTCGCAGATTGTCTCACTGATGGTCGGTCGCGGAGTGGCGGAACTGTTTCCGGTTGTGCCGCACGAGGCTGGCGAAGTTCTGATGAGCATCCAGAACCTGAGCGGTGCGAAAATGCCCCAGGGGGTCTCGCTTGAAATTCGTCGCGGCGAGATCCTGGGGCTGTCGGGACTGATCGGCGCCGGTCGGACAGAACTTCTGCGCTGCCTGTTTGCGCTTGACCCCGTCGTCAGCGGCGCCGTGAAGATCGCTCAGTATTCGCCTCCTGAGTCGACACGTGACCGGATTCGCGCCGGCCTCGGTCTGGTTTCGGAAGATCGGAAGACCGAAGGCCTGGCACAATCCCGCTCCATCTCTGACAACATGACCTACAGTCGATTGCAACCGTACAGCCGCTTCGGCTGGCTGAACCTGGCCGCCCGTCGCACGGAAGTTCTCCAGTGGATGCAGCGGTTACAGGTCAAGGCCGCCTCGCCCGAACAAACGATTGGCGAGCTTTCCGGCGGCAACCAGCAGAAAGTGGCGATCGCTCGTGTTCTGCACCAGCAGGCGGATATCCTGTTGATGGATGAACCCACCCGAGGAATCGATGTCGGAACCAAATCCGAGATCTATCGCCTGATGGGAGAACTTGCGGCCGACGGAAAAGCAATCATTTTTGTCAGTTCATACCTGACCGAACTGATGGCCGTCTGTGATCGAATCGGAGTCATGTCGCGCGGACAACTGCGCGAAGTGCGCCCGGTGCGTGACTGGACGGAAGAGGCGATCATGGGAGTCGCAGTAACGATCTGACGATCACTCGACACATGGAGTGGAGAATGTCTCGAATACTTTTCACAGGGATGGTGCTGTTGACGATGGCGAATCTGACGCAGGCGGCGGACAAAGTGGTTACGGATGTGGTGCTGGGAATTCATGGCGGGATCGGCGTCGACAAGATCGAGATGACGCCCGAGCATGACAAAGAAGTGCGGGCGGGTTTGAAGAGTGCGTTGGAAGCGGGATATGCCCGGTTGAATGCGGGCGGAACAAGCCTGGATGCGGTCGAGGCAGCCATCCGGGTCATGGAAGATCTGCCTGTTTTCAATGCCGGCAAGGGAGCAGTCTTCACAAACGCGGGCACCAATGAACTCGATGCGTCGATCATGGAGGGAAAAACCAAGAAGGCGGGCGCGATCGCAGGGGTGACGACCGTCAAGAACCCGATCACCGGCGCCCGTGCCGTCATGGAACAATCGAAGCATGTGTTGTTGATCGGGCCCGGCGCCGACGCATTCGCCGCCAGGCAGGGCCTGGAGATTGTGCCGCCATCCTACTTCTCCACCGAACACCGTCGAAAGGCGATTGAAGACATCTGGAAGCGTGAGGCAGAAGCGAAGAAGAAGCGTGACGCTGGTGGAGCGGCGCTGCCCGAGACGCCCGTGAAAAAGTCTCAATACGGGACGGTGGGGGCCGTTTCGCTGGATCGTCATGGCAACCTTGCCGCCGGGACGTCCACCGGGGGAATGACCAACAAGATGGCCGGGCGGGTTGGCGATTCGCCGATCATCGGGGCAGGAACCTATGCCGACAACGACGCGGCGGCGATTTCTTGTACCGGTCATGGCGAATTCTTCATCCGCTATGCCGTCTCGCACGAAATCGTCTCGCAAATGAAATATCGAGGATTGTCAGCCGCGGATGCCTCGAATGACGTCATCAACCGGCAGCTCAAAAATGCCGGCGGCGAAGGAGCCTCAATCGTACTCGACCGTAATGGCAATTTTGTCACGGCCTATAACTCAGAAGGACTCTACCGCGGCTGCATCACGCGCGACGGCAAAATCCAGATCCGGATCTTCGAAGAGTAGACCCCGCCCTGTCAAACAGGGACAATGACGGAGTTCTGGCGTGCCGATTGGCCGGTTCACCAACAGCGATTGGTCGGCTCACCAAGCGCCGGTCAATCGGCGAAACAACAACGTTCAGAATTCTGCATCCCATGGATGCGTCGTGATCCGCGGAGACAATTACCACCGCGTCTCACGCAGGTTTCACCGCGACATGTACTAGAAAGTCCCTGATGGATTCCGTGCTGGCGACCAATGATGTCGCCCCCGATTCAATGGATTTGGCAGTCCTGCGTCAACGATTGTTTCAACACCCGCTTTACCACACGGTCCAGACCGCCGAGAGCCTGCGATTGTTCATGCGGGAACATGTCTTCGCAGTCTGGGACTTCATGTCACTGCTAAAACGCCTGCAGCAACTGGTGACATGTTGCACCGTCCCCTGGCTCCCTCCGGCCGATGCGACAGTCAGCCGTTTCATCAACGAGATTGTGCTGGGCGAAGAATGCGATGAGGACGGGCGGGGCGGTTTTGCGAGCCACTTTGAACTGTACCTGGACGCGATGGATGAGGTTGGAGCGGATGCAGGTCCCGTTCGCGGTCTGATCGCGGCCTTGCAACGCGGCGTGCCCGTGGATGAAGCCCTCGCGGCCACGACCATGCTGCCCAGTACCCGGGAATTTGTTCGATTCACACTGCAGCTTGTCTCGCACGGTTCACCGCACGAAGTCGCCTCGGCATTTTTTTACGGGCGCGAAGACGTCATCCCGGACATGTTCGCGCGGCTCGTGGAATCACTCCCTCAAGAGGGGGTTCCAGTTGCCAGGCTGGTCCACTACCTGAAGCGGCATATTGAACTCGATGCCAGCGATCACGGCCCCCTCGCACGTCGTCTGGTCGACAACCTGTGCGGTGGCGACCCGGGCAGAGAACAGGCGGCGGAACTGACGGCATGCGCATCCATCCAGGCGCGCATTCACCTTTGGGATGGCATTTTGCAGGCGATTCCGCCGACATCCAGCACGTAGTTGGGCATCGCACATGCGGCGTCGCATTAAACGATGATCGCAATGCCGCTGGGGATACCCCGCGGCGATCACTTCCTGCCGTGAAATGCACGCAGCAGAATTCGAGCGATTGCGCCATGAAGCCACTTCGACCGCAGCCGGTCTCAGTCTGGCTTCTGGATCCGATAGAGCGACTTGTCAGTCCGAAGAAACAACGCTCCATCCGCGGCGGCGATACTGGCAAGTGTCCGGCCCGGCAGCGTATTGACAGCCAGCTCTTTGTATTCCTCCAAGCTGGGCTCAAGCACAAAGGCCTTCCCTTGCTCGTCGAGCAGGTAAATCCGACCATCTGCCAGCAGTGGTGAGGCAGTAAAGTTTCCGCCCAACCGCTTCTGCCAATGAGGCTCGCCCGTGCGTGCATCCAGGCATTGGGCAATGCCGTTGTCGCTGACAATGTACAGTGCCTGCCCGAGCAGCAGTGGCGAGGGATTCAGCGGTGCGCCACGTTCCAGTTTCCAGGCCATGTGCGACTCGGTGACATCGCCAGTCCCCGTCGGCTTCACAGCATACAACCACGGTTTGTCATAGCCCGAACACAGGAAGACCAGCCCTTCCCCGTAGACCGGCCTGGGAACATTGGAGTATCCCTTCGGATAGCGGAATCGCCAGAGTTCTTCACCCGACTTGGGATCGTATCCCATGGCCCATTCACCGCCAGTGCTCACCAGTTGCGGCTTGCCATCAACCTGGATCACCAGCGGAGTGGAATAGGCCATGGCGCCAGGCCGCGGTGACTTCCAGACTTCCGCCCCCGTTTGCTTGTTGAGTGCTGTGACGTATTGAACATCCGTTCCGTCGCATGCCAGGATCAGCAGATCACCAAACACGATCGGGCTTCCCGCGGGACCGTGCCTGTGGTTGTATTTCATTTCCGTCTTCCAGATCACTTCACCCTTCCTGTTCAGGCAGGCGGTACCGAGCCTTCCGAAGTGAGCATAGACGTGATCGCCATCGATCAGGACAGACGGTGAAGCATAGCTATTCTTGGAATGGATCTTCCCGGGATCGTCGTGATGAAACACTTCCTGATCGATCACAATCCGACCCGTCGCCTTGTCCAGGCAAACGACGCGCAGCGACTTCCCTTCTTCGGTCGCCGTCGTGATCCAGATCTGGTCCCCTTCAATGGACGGAGTCGACCAGCCCAGGCCATTAACGTCAGACTTCCACCGGATGTTCTCGGTTTCTGCCCACGTAATTGGCAGGTTCTTTTCGGTCGAGTGACCTTCACCATCCGGACCGCGAAACTGGGGTGAGTCGCCGGCAGACGCCATCGCGATCGTCAACAGAAATGCCAAACCAGCAACGAGGGGCTGATGACGATCAACCAGTTTCATGGACGTGTCCTTGGAATGCCGTTCGGCGGATCTCATGCCCGCAGGGTGCAGGTTTTCAACAGGATTACTTGGCAGGTCCTTCGGCCACCTGCAGCGTACGTCCTTTGGCAGCATTCAATTTGTCGAGCTGAGCCTTGATCGCCGCAACCTTTTCGGCCGCCCCTTTTGCGGCGACTTCGGTATCAGCCACCTGCTTCTGCAATTCCGGAGTCACCACGGCGGCGGCAACCGCCTTGTCGGCGTTGGCTTTCGCGGCCACAGCGGCATCCATGACAGCCTTCAACTTGGCGGCGGCATCCGTCGCCACCTTGTCTGCGGCAACCTTATCGGTGGCGGCCTTGTCACGGGCGGCCTTAGTCGCATTGAGTGTCACGACTGCTGTTCCCAGGATTTCTGTTTTCGCAGGCAATTCCTGGATCGCAGCCCCTTTTTGTTTGGTCAATTCAGCAAGTGCCGCCAGTGCGTCGGTCAATTTCTTGGTCGCTTCCGTCGCCGCTGCTTTCGTCGCTGCATCGCCAGGCTTCGCTTCCACAGCGGCCAGAGCCTGATTGACGGCGGCATCGTTCGCCGCGACGGCCTCTGTGGCGACTTTGACCTTCGCATCCAGATCGGTGGCAGCCTTCTTCAAGGCATCTCGTTCCGCCGCAGCCTTCGTCTGAGCCGCCTGCGCGTTCACCAGATTTGTTTCTGATGTCTGCAGGGCCGCGGTCTTCGCCGCGGCATCCGCATCGGCAGCCACCTTGGCCTTGTTCGCCGGATCCACTGCGGCCTGGGCTTCATTCGAGGTCTTGACGGCGGCTTCAGCGGCCGCTTTCCGATCGGCGATTCCCTTGTTCAATCCCGCGAGTGCAGCGGCAACCTGATTCGAAGTCGCTTCCGCAGCCGCGAATGCCTGGCTGGTGGCTTCAATGCGCTTGGCGAGCGCCGGAGGATTGGTGCTCAACTGACCGATGACCGCACCGTCCTTGGCATTCCAGACATGGACGACACCCGTCAAATCGCCCGCCAGGATCCGATCCGCGTCGGAATCAAACGCGACTTCCATCCCCAGATCGCCCATGCCGCCAAATCCGCGGATGGCCGTCCCATTGATGTCCCATAACTTGGCCTGGTTGTCGCGACCCGTCGAGGAAATCCGATTGTCTCGCGTGAATTCCACAGCCGAGACACCGCCACCATGGGCTCCCCAGTTCTTGATCTGGTTCCCGTTCTGCATTTCCCACAAGCGAATTGTCGTGTCCTCGCTGCAGGAGGCGAGGATGTTGGAATCGGGAGCCCAGCTGACATCGGTAATTGGACCGGTATGGCCCGTCAGGAAGTAGAATTCGCGCCCCGTGAAGGCCTCCCAGACCACCAGCCCATTGCTGCGATCAGCTGTCGCCAGCAGGACGCCGTCCGGGCTGTACTCGAGCGCTGTGATCCAGTCGGTGTGCTTGTTCTTTTCGTACAACAGTTCGCCTGTTGCCGTGTCATAAACTCGAACGATCTTCTTCGGCCCGCCGAGCGCTACCTGCGTATGGTCGGGACTAATGTCCGCAGCCAGAACGACGTCATACTCGGACCCCACTTCGGCAATCCGCTTACCGGTCTTCAGGTCCCAGAGAATGACTTTTCCGGAGTGCGAACCACGCCCGCCACCCGCCATCAACCACTGGCCATCGCGAGTGAACTTCAGGATGTGAGCCACCCCTTCCGGGAACGGCAGAACACCCTCCAGTTCCAGTGACTGGGTGTTGTACAGGAAAATCTGCTTGTGTCCGGCGACGGCCGCGATCGGAGACCATGGATTCACGGCCAGGGCTGTGACTCCATTTCCGCGACTGGCGACCAGCAGCGGATCGATTGGCAGATCGACAGGCATGGGGGGAGGCCCCGCGGGACGCTGGTTGGAAATCTCCACCTTGGCCATGGCCGCATTCTTCTTGGGCTTTGGCTTGCTCCCGGAATTCTCAAGTGCACCACCTTCAATCCATCGTCGGACCAGTGCCAGTTGCTCGTCTGGCATCTTCGGCTGTTGTGGGGGCATCTTCGGCTCGGACAGGTGAGCGATGACCAGGTAAAGCTGGCTCTGGGATGCATCGCCATCCGCACGGATCACTTCACCGGACGCCCCACCCTGCATGGCCAGGCCATAGTTATCGAGGACCAGGTCCCCCTTCTTGTCATTCCCGTTGTGGCACGAACCACATTTTTCCCGAAAGATCGGCAGAATGTGTTGATCGAATGTGATCTTCTCATCTTTGGCCGGGACGGCAGCCTTGTCCTGCGCCGGCGCCTGGACACAACACAGCCCCCACACCATCACAGACAGAATCCAGCGACTCATCGACAAACTCCAGTATCCATCCGGGAAGCCGCCTGCGGCTTGCGACCGGCTGCGTACACGGCCATGCTGGCCGTAGCATCAAGTTGACAGTTTCTGCATCCCGCAATCAGTGATTGAAGAGGAATTCCCGGCTGTTGAGCAGTGCCCAGAAGACGTCGTCGAGCGATCGTTTGACGTCGCTCCCTTCCACAAACAATGGCTTCAGTGCTGCGGCCTCTTCAGCAGTCGGCTTGCGGCTGACGCAGCGGATATACAGCTTCTCAACAATCTGCTCGGGCGGAACCTTGTCCTTCAGCATGGCAGCGATCAGGCCCCCCTGCTGGATCTTGTTGTTGGTGGTGTCTCCATTCAGCAGGTGCAGCGCCTGCGACAACGTCGGTTCCATTTTCACTTCGCAGGAACAGGCCGTTTCACGTGTGGCCCGACCAAACGTCGTCAGGAAGTAGGTGCTGGTTGCCCCGTCGGCGATCTGCACAGCCCGCGCGCCAAGCGGAAGTCGAGGGAACTTGTCCTTGGTGCTGGTGACCTGGCTGATGATGTCCAGCATCGATTCCGCCTTGATCCGCCGCAGAGTCTGCGACGCAAAATTCCGCTCGTCGGTGGCGTTGCTTTCGTTCTTCTGAGTCGAACGCTGATAGGCTTCGGAACGACAGATCTCGCGAACCAGCCCCTTGAAGTCGTAGTTGGATTCGGTGAAACGTTTGGCAAGTTCCTGCAGCAGCGGCGCGTTGGACGCAGGATTGCTCACGCGAACATCATCCACCGGTTCCACGATTCCGATGTTGAAGAAGTGGTGCCAGATTCGATTGACGAAGTTCTGGGCGAAATACGGATTGCGGGGCGAGGCCAGCCAGTCGGCAAGGACAACGCGACGATCTTTTCCGGCGACGTCAGCCGGCCCACCCCCCAGGAAGACGGGAGGCATCACTCGCCCGCCGACCAGGTGATTGACTTCACCTCCGCCCGAGTTGAAAACGATCGTTTCGCGATAATCTTCCCCCTGCTTCCGGCCAATCTGTGCGAAGAAGGCGGCAAAGCTGTAGTAGTCGTCCATTGTCCAGCGATCGAACGGATGGTTGTGACACTGGGCACACTGGGTCCGCATCCCCATGAAGATCTGGGCAACGTTCTCGGCCACTTTCAGCCGATCCGGTTCAATCTGGTAGAAGTTGGTCGGCGGGTTTTTGAATGTTCCACCGTTGGCCCCCAGGATCTCCTGCACCATCTTGTCGAGCGGAACATTGTCTGCAATCTGTTCGCTGAGCCACGTGTAGTAGAGCGTGATCGACTTGAGGCTGGTTTGATTCGACGATCGCATCATCAGCCATTCGGCCCACTTCCCCACCCAGACTTCCGTGAATTCCTTGCGCCCCAGCAGTTCATCAATCAACTTGTCTCGCTTGTCCGGTTCGGTGCTCGTCATGAACCGGTTGTACTCGTCTTCGTTTGGCAACAGACCGACCAGGTCGAGATAGATTCGTCGCAGGAACTCTTCGTCGGACGACTTACCCGACGGATCAATACGCAACTTCTTCAGCTTCAGGTTCACCAGTTCATCGATGTAATTGACCTGAGCCTTCGGTTTGTCTTCGTACACAAGCCCCTTCGGCAGAACCACGAAGTGGGACCCGACCGTAAAGGTGCTGAACCGGGCCATGACAAAGGCTTCCCCACGCGCACCCGCTGTGATCATGCCGTCGGGAGAAATCGACGCCGAGGTGTCGTTGTTCGACAGGTAGAGCGCCAGCGAGGTGACGTCGCGATCGGTTCCGTCCGAATACCTGGCCCGGGCAGTCACCTGTTGAGTCTCACCCTGACCGTCGAGGACTCCATCCTTGGGATACAGTTCCAGAGCGATGCAGGTCGCCACGTTCGCCGGGTCGTTCGGACATCCCGCGCTGATCCAGTCGATTACTGTCTTACTGAGTTCGGAATCCTTTTCGAACCGCTTCCCGCCGGTATGAGGAACAACGCCGATCGACTTCTCGATCATCAGACTGGATTCAGGAACTGAGAAATCAATCCGGCGACCGGGCATTTCGCGCGTGATGCGGTTGTAGTCGCCATCGGGATCGAAACCGAACAGCGACAGTCGAAACCCGTCTTTGCCGCGGGCCGCCCCGTGACAGCTTCCCGTGTTACAGCCAGCCTTCATCCAGATTGGCATCACGTCCAGCTTGAAACTGACCGGCCGGGTCTCGGCAGCCTTTTCCACTTTGACGGGAACCGTCAGCATCTGACCTCCGAATTCCACCTTAAGCTCGGTCTGGCCATCCGCCACAGGGTAGAACGTCGAACCATCGCGGCGACACAACGCCGGGTTGGCCAGCGTGTACGTCGCCTGCTTGCTGACGTCGTGCGTGATCCCGTCGGCATGCACCGCCTGGACCACCACCAGTTGCCGATCTTTGTTGGTCGTCAGGTTGATGTCAGTGGGATAGACATTCAGCTGAGTCAACGGGGATTCCGCCCGTGCCACAGTCGAACTGATGATCATCAGCGACAGGCATGTCCAACCCGCTTTGAGGAAATTGACTCTCATGGACATTCATCCTTCATTCATTCGAAATGGCAATAACTTTTGCCAGAAAAAATCTGATCCGCCGGTCAGTTCTCATTTCGCCGCCAATGGCTGCCTGATCAACATGACCACGAAAATTCGTTCAATTCCCGCCAGCCGGCTTCGCTTCCGGCGCGGCGCCGTTCTGACCTTCGACGCGTTGCTTCTGCTCCAGACGCAGCTGTTCGAGTCGGGTCAAACGCTTCGCTTGAACCGGAGCGGGTTGCGGCGGTGGCGCTGGCTGCCCTTGCGCGACCGGCATGGGGGCGACCTTGGGTGGCAACGGCTTATCAATGCGAATGGCGCCCGTTCCCAGGTTGTGAATCACCGGCTCGCCGTTTTCAGTCACGATGACCTGGCAAAACAGGCTCTTGTTGTTCCCCGGGTTGGCGTCTGCTTCCGCTTTCACCTTGAAGATCAGTTCCTTGGCATCCTTGTTGAACTCGGCCGGAGCCGTCGTCACCTTGTTCGGCAGACCCAGCAACTGCACGGTGGCATTGCCATCGAAAGGCTTCACCGCTTCGACCTTCACCACCAGTTCGGTCTCCGCTCCCAATTCCACAGCGGCGGATTCGTAGGTGAACTTCAAGTACGACTCGGCAATTCGCAGATTCACGAAGGGCGAGCAGACCATGACCGGACCGCTGCCAACCGTCGCTTCACCTCGCACCGCAATCTTGTGTTCCTTGACCTGGGCATTGCCGGCCGCGTTCAGGCTGATGACCGCCTCGGTCTGACCTTCCGCGATCGAGATTTCACGGCTCGAATTGACTCCGTTCGGATTCAGCATCAGCTCGATCTTGATCGGGGCTTTGAAATCCCCTTCGCGAGTGGCAACGACCTTCAGCGACATTTGCCCCCCCTGCACCAGCGGCACCTTGGGCTCGACAATCTGGAGGGTGAAGGGAACCTTCTGGGTCACGACCATCGCCAGCGATTCGGTCGGTTCGGTCCAGAAGGGTCGGTTGTTCTGTCCCCGGACCAGTACGGTCGGAAGGCGAACCTGACCGGCTGGCGGGGTGGGATTGTTGGGGTCTTCAAGCGTTGCGGTCAGTTGGCTGAACTTTCCACCGACAGGTGCATCCGGGGCTGCAGCGAGAATGACCTGCGCCACGTTCTGATCGGCCGACATTCCGAATGACTCGACCACGACGCCGGGCGGAAGATCCAATCCCTTGAAGACCAGCGGTCCGCCAAAATTCTGGCGTGACGCGTTGATCAGCAGCGGGAACCGGTTCCCCTGGGGAATGGCAATGTGCGGTTCGACATATTGCACAAACTCGTTGACGCCCAGGGCCAGGGTGGCACTGACGGGCGTCAATTCAATCCGATAGTGGAACGCGTCGCCACCGCGGTGAAGATGATCGCGAACTTCCAGGAAGTACTCGCCGTCGGCAGGGACATTGAATCGGATATAGCTATCCGGAGTACCGTTCGCATCGTCGTTGCTGGCAATCGCGCCCCCCTGGGCATTGTACAGGATCAGCAGCGGATCGAGTTCCGACCGGATTCGTCGGGCATAAACATGAATGTCCAATGCCTGACCCTTGGTTGCAGTAAACCCGAAGAAATCGACGTCCGTCTTTGAAGCCAGCACGCCATTGAATGCCACAGCCGAACCGGCCTTGGTCGCCTGCTGGATGGATTCATTCGGCTCGACTTCAATCGAGTTGTCGTGGTTCGTCAGGCGAAACTGCATTCCTGATGGAGCAATTCCCTTGTCGTCCTGCGGGAAGATTTCGTAATCAGGCCCCCCAGCGGCGGGAAGGTCAAACTCGCGGGTCAACTCACCACCGACATCCCCCAGGAACTTCACCTGGACCTTGGTCCCCGGCTTGCCACCAGCGGGCACGATGGCCAGCGGTCGCGGATAACTGCCGATGTGACAGCGATAGTGACTGGCGCCGTTGCCGCCATAGCTGCTTTCCCGAATCTGAACAATGTACTTGCCATCCGCCGGCGCAATGATTGAGGCGACACCGTCCTGCCAGATCAGCGCGGCATCGTCGCTGGTCGCCAGTTCAAACCGGGCTTCGTTAAGGATGGCGACGTAGGGATCGAACATGGTGTCCCCCAGTCGAATTCCCTCAACTTCGGCCGAGATCCGCTCTCCCTTTTTGGCTTCGATCACGAAATAGTCCACGTCTTCGTTCTGGATAATCCCCTCGACGGTGACGTTGTTCGCAATCACTTGCGGCTTGATGAACTCACTGTTTGGTTCCACTTCGGCGACAGCGGGAAGCGCCCCCACTCGAAACGTCCGCAGGTCTGACAGTCCGCTCGCTGTCCGCAACCGGATGTGCTTGGTCCCCAAGACGCAGTCCGCGGCGATCTTCAACTTCGCCTTGACCTGCTTGTCGTTGACGACAGCGAACTCGGCGACCTCAATCCCCGGTTCGTAAATCATCACTTCCTGAGCATCATCCAGACGCTGCCCGTTGAACACGACATCGACGACGGTCCCTCGCTGGCCGCCACGTGGAATGATGTTTGACAGCACCGGGCTGGATGCAAATGCAGCCGCCTGGCAAATGCCAACCGTGAAGACAGCAAGCAGAAATCGAGCGAACGGTTGTACCGTCATTGTGCCCCCTTGGCCGTGCTTCAACGCGGGGTGAGCACGGCAGCAAACGACGTAAGACTAAGGAAGGAGATTGGCGAGGAGTGAGCAGTTTGCACAACACGGATGGCCGGGAACACCCGACCATCCGTGTGAGGTTTTCAATCAGCGGAGCGAATAACCACCCCGCTGCGATTCATCAGCAATTTCGTCGAATCAGGCCAGCAATTCCTTGATGACCTTGCCGCCGTCGACGATTTCGATCGGACGATCGCCAGGAGCCATCAGTTCCTTGTCGGCCACGATTCCCATGCAGTGGTAAACCGTCGTGAACAGATCCTCGGGGCCCATCGCGAGTTCTTCCGGTTCAGAAGCGGTCGAGTTGGATGAACCGTGGATATAGCCACCCTTGATCCCGCCGCCAGCCAGCACGACGCTAAAGACCTTGGGATAGTGATCTCGTCCTGCCTGGGCGTTGATCTTCGGAGTGCGGCCGAACTCGGACGAGACCATCACCAGCGTGTCCTTGAGCAGACCTGTCCGTTCAAGATCCTTGATCAGCATCGAGAACGCCTGGTCAAAGGCGGGCATCTGGTTCTTGAATCCACCGACGATCGCGTTGTGCATGTCCCAGCCACCGTAGGTCAAGTTGACCAGGCGGACACCAGCCTGCACCAGACGGCGAGCCAGCAGCATGCGGGCACCGGCTGTGTTGCGACCGTATTCATCGCGAACCTGAGCCGATTCCTTTTCGATGTCGAACGCCTGGCGAGCTTCCGGGGAACTGATCAGGCTGTAGGCTCGATCGTAGAAGGTATCCATCGCCTTCAGGTCGTCCGACTTTTCCTTTTTCTGGAAGTGAGCATTGACCGCTTCCAGAGCCGAACGCCGCGTGGCAAACCGGCTGTCATCCACTCCACCCGGCAGATCCAGGTCGCGAACCTTGAAGCCCCCGGCGGCAGGATCGCTCCCCAAGCTGAACGGAGCAAATGCCGAACTCAGATACCCGCTGCCGGCATACTCATTCGGCATATTCGGGATGCAAACATACGGCGGCAGGTTGTTACGCGGCCCATATTCATGGCTCACCACCGACCCGATGCAGGGATACTGCAACGCGGGGCTGGGACGATAGCCGGTAAACATGTTGTGCGTGCCACGTTCGTGGGCCGCTTCGCCGTGCGTCATCGACCGGATGACAGTCAACTTGTCCGCCACTTCAGCCGTTTTCGCCAGGGTCTCGCCAAACAGTTCGCCACTGATCTTCGTGGCAACCTGCTTCATTTCCCCGCGGTATTCGATCGGCGCATGCGGCTTGGGGTCGAAGGACTCCTGATGGGCCATTCCACCGGGCAGGTAGATATGGATCACCGACTTGGCAGTCCCTTCGAAGTTCTTGTAATCCTTCAAATCGCCAAATGCTGACTCGGTCCGCAGCAATTGTGGCAACGTCAGGCCTGCACCTGCCAGGGCGCCAACGGAAAGAAAGCCACGGCGACTCAGCCGTTGGAAGTGGCCGGGATTACAGTTTTGCTGCATAACAGGAACTCCACTTGAAACAGATTGAGGAAGTCGAGCACTTTCGGCGTATTGTCAGTCTTACAAAACAGGCAAGTTCGTCGTTCGTCGCATGGACGATGGCGATGGACCACCATCTGCTTATTGGTCAGTCGAAGGAAATCGTTACGAGTTACTTCGCAAGGCGGGGGTGATTCGCGGGAGAATCTAGCGGATCAACACGGTGGGCACTGTCAGTGGAAAAATCGTACCGAGAACGCATCGAAAACGTCAAGTGTATTCACTGAAGCCCTTGGCGGTGAACTTGAAGATTCTCGATCGACCGCCGGACGAATTGCAAAATTCGTCACGCGGAACGATATGACGCATTCGCTCCGCTGACCCCGGCACCAGGATTAACCCGAAGTCCTTGATCCAGAAGACATTTCTCCAAGGCGGCCAGGAACACGAGCACATTCGAGGGGTTACAGCCCGCTCCCATCAGACCGATTCGCCAGGTCTTCCCTTTCATGGGGCCCAATCCGCCGCCAATCTCGATTCCAAATTCCTCGAGCAGTTGTTTGCGGACGGCTGCGTCATTTGCGCCCGTTGGGATCACAACTGCATTCAACATGGGCAATTGCTGACCATCCTTGACGGCATACTCCAACCCCATCGCCTGCAATCCCGCCTTCAGGGCCAGGTGGTTCTTCGTGTGCCGCGCAAACCGGGCTTCCAGTCCCTCTTCCAGCACAATTCGCAACGCTTCATGCAGACCGTAGTTCATGTTGATGGGGGCGGTATGGTGATAGGCTCGATTGCTTCCCCAGTAGTCCTTCACCATCTGCATATCCAGATACCAGCTTTGCACTTTCGTCTTGCGTGCATCAATCGCTGCAACAGCCCGATCGTTGAACGTGACGGGGGCAAGACCGGGCGGACAGCTCAGGCACTTCTGCGTTCCGCTGTAGACCGCATCCAGCCCCCACTGATCGACTTCCACAGGCTGCCCACCCAGCGAAGTCACACAATCCACCGCGATCAGTGCACCATGTTCACGGCAAATCCGGGCCAAATCCTGAACTGGCTGAGATGCCCCGGTGGACGTTTCGGCGTTGACGATGCCCAACACCTTGGGGCGATGGAGTTTCACCGCGGCTTCGATTTCTTCTGAACTGAAGATTTCGCCAAACGGTCGCTCCAGCTTGACCACTTCGGCGCCACACCGGCTGGCCACATCCAC
>Ga0265327_10002926_pt1 | contig 17089 bp, 13 predicted proteins | sample 41621metaG_FD_202089 | JGI IMG/M metagenome (GOLD analysis project Ga0265327, IMG submission 202089) | Rhizosphere microbial communities from Carex aquatilis grown in University of Washington, Seatle, WA, United States - 4-16-21 metaG | ecosystem: Host-associated > Plants > Roots > Rhizosphere... | reverse complement strand
ACCAGATAATAGTGAACTCCAGTAATTAGAGAGCCCTATCGTTCTGGAAACGTAGTACAAAATGACAATGGCCAGCATTCCGCCGAACAGGGTTTCCGTAAATGTCATTCTGTTTCCTAACGGGATTCGTAAACTTTTGATTATTACATGACATCCATATAGCAACACGAAAGTTATAGGTTTCTGGTTTGTTGCATCCACCGGTTGAATCCAAGACCAATAGCAGTCTTTCAGAACATCAGTAGTGTTGGGCCCATTTGTGTCGCATGAAAGAGAATATAAAAACAAAACGGCACCTGTGGGTGCCGTCATGGTTGGATTGAAGCAGGTATTACTTGGCAGCTGGTGCAGCGGCTGGGGCTGCTTCAGCCTTCTTCCCTACCTTCTTGTGATCCTTGTGTACTTTCTTGGCTGGTGCGGCTGGCTTTTCCGCAGGAGCAGCGACAGGGGCGGCTGCTTCAGCAGTGGGCTTGGCATCAGCCTTTTGGGCGTCAGCAGCAAACGCAGTACCTATGGAAACAGCAAAGAAACCAGCAATCAGGGCAGAAATTAGCTTGTTCATGGTAAATCCTCTCGTTTGGTTGATCATTCGGTTTCGCAATATTGCGAGTGACCGTGAGACGAACTTTACGCGCCGCACCTTATTGCAATCTTTCCCGAAACTGTCGCCAGACTTACTTTTGAAAATACTTGCTGTAGGTTATGAGAGTCACAGGAAAACGAAGAATCCATCAGCAAAAAACACCAGCCCCACCAGACCTGCCACTGTGCCGAGATACCAGACTTCACGCTTTTTCATCAGACCAGCAATGGATGACAGCAGGATTGCTATCTGTAAGAAGATGACCGCCATACCGAAAGCCTTGGAGTGGAGTTGCGCTTCATCACGTACAGATTCAAGAGCCTTGGCCTTATCCTGAATCTCGGACTTCTCCTTTTCATAGGTATCAGTCTTGTCCTTGTAGCTGGCGATCTTCGCCTTGTAGGCTGACAGAACCTCATCGGAAGCACTCTTCTGCAAGTTGAGCAGTTCAAGTTCCAGCTTGTCCTTCTGCATCTGATACAGATAGGACTTGATGCTCTTGGCTTGGTAGTAAGACCACTGATCTGATGCTTGTGCCTGAGTCATGACAGAGCGAGTGGAGAAACCACCACCCTTGAATGTTGCCAGTGTTGCGCACACTGCAAAAATGACAGTGGTGAACGCCAGATAGTTAAGCCACTGTTCTTTTTTCTCTTCAGCCATGCGTATCTCCTAAATTGATGTGAAACTTAAGCGTAATTGGAATTTATTGATGCTCAAAACTTTGGGGAATTTATTGTGTTACATCTCTGCATGCAGCCGGAAACCAAAGACTGAAATTGGGCCTCTATCTGGGTTATATGCAGGATTATCAACATATTGATAATCAAGGCTGATATTCATGTATTTATTTACATGATAAGAGTAGTAGGTTTCCAGGATACGCTCCGTGCCATAGTTCGGGTGCGGCCCATCGCCGATCAGAACACCCAAGCCGCCTGCCTTGAAATAGCTGCGCGCCTCAGAAGATAGCCCGTTGACCACAGCAGCCAGCCCTACCGTATCATCATGGCGCCCCCAGCGATCACCATTCATGGAAAGCCCAACAGAAATGGACTGATTGATGTCGGTGAAATCCCAAGTCTCTTTCCGTCCATCATTGATACTTGCTCGGGCAAACATACCGAGATCAGAGGCCAGTGCCTGTTCGAGATTGATCGCAAGTCCGAGTTTTGAAGTCATGCGACGCACGTTTGCAACATCAGGAGTATCCGGCGTCCCTTGGGCAAAGCGCACCGCATCCATGTAATTTGCCATTTTCCCGTGGTCATCGAAACCGATCAGCTTGATTTTTCCATCATGCCCCTGCCACTGATAACGACCCTCAAACTCGCCGACAAAGGAGAGTTGCGTGCCTGAGTTATCCAGATTGGTATTGCCAGGTGTCAAGGAAAGATTCGAGATTGCACCACGCGCGGCCCACCAGGATTGCGTCCATTCGACTGCTGCACCGTAAACGTAACCCCATGCATCACCTGCATAATCGAAAGCACCGGCATCCACAATCGACCAGTTCATGAAGTCGGATTTCGGATCATGGGCATAGGCGTTGGTATCGAAGATGTCGACCAGCGAGAATTTGCCTATGGTTAACACAACATTGTCAGCAGTCTTTGAACCGCCGAGTTGATTGGCATCCGCTTCTATCGCCTGCTCCTTGCCACCCAGATTGATCGTCTGGCGCAAGAACGCCCTCTGCAAGCGCGTGTAGGGATACGCCTTGCCAACCTTGTAGGATTCACCGCTGGTAAACCCAGCAATGCCGTGAGCATTACCGATTCCGAAACCTTCATCCACTTCAGGATTGATATAGAGTTCCGCGCCCTGCCAAAGTCGTACACCGAAAAACAGGGTGATATCGTTTGTTTGCTCACGCTGAGCACCCGCTGTCATACAGTTGAATTGTGAAGGATCACAGCCTGCAGCCCCATTATGGAATGCCGGGTGCCACTGATTGAGATTGGTGTACTGTGCATGCAGACTCCATTTCTCTGGTGACATGTCTGGTGTGATCGCTGCCGCATCTGGGGCAACGGGTATATCTTCAGCATATCCATTGATCGATTTTGTAAACCCAGCCATTGCGATCAGTATTGAAAGTACGAAATTTGAAATGCCTAAACGGCCATTTGTCTGGTATGGCATTTGAGTCCCCTTGTCTAATATGCTGAGTCTTCTGATTGTTATCATTGATTTTTAAGCTCGGAACAGAACGCAGCTTACAAATGAGCTTTACCCAAGTAACCAAGTTGGAAATATTGAATTGTTTGAATGCGCCCACTCCTACTGTTTTTCTGATGCCTGCTTGATTGACAGCTCCAGCGATTCCCCATTTATGATGCAATTGCCTAGGCGGGGCTGCCTTTGGTAAAAAACATCGCAGATCAACTCAGCACCATCACTGGACGTCAGTAGCGCATGCCCGTGCTGGAGTTGGTCAGGTGTGTTACCTAACATATAGGCCTCGTAGGAACGCGTACCCGCAAGCCGGTGGCGTTTTGCCAGCGCTTCGTCATAGATATTGCTGGTCTTCCAGTTGCCCGTATATTCCGTCCCACTCAAATGGACATGAGCCAATCCCGAGGCGTCTATAGTTCCACTACCCAATACCTGGCCATCCTTACTTAGCAAGGTGAATGTTTCTTCCTGACAGCCTGTTAACGCGTAAACAACAAATGCTGCAAAGATGAATTTGTAGAAATAGGAATTCATGGATTTCTCACTTAAATTAAGGGCTAAATTTTCTGTTTGTGCTGATCGAACAAGATCGCAAAGAGCAGGGGGGCCAGGATCAGGGTGAAGATCGTGGCTGAGACCACCCCTCCAACAATGACCACTGCGAACGGGCGCTGAGTTTCCGAGCCGATCCCGCTCGATAGCGCAGCAGGAAGCAATCCAAGCCCTGCCATGAGTGCCGTCATCAGGATTGGGCGAAGGCGTGCTGCTGCACCGTCCAACACAGCCTCCATTGCTGGTTGTCCGTGACGGATACCTTCGATGAACTGCTCAACCATGATCACTCCGTTTTGAACGGAAATACCTGCCACTGCGATGAACCCAACTGCTGCAGAAACAGATAGATGCAGCCCTGCCAAAGCAAGACCGGCTAGTCCACCAATCCAGGTAAAGGGGATCAGCATCAATATCCGTGCGGCCACCCCCATGGATCGAAATGCCCAAAACAGCAACACGAAGATGCCCAGTACTGAAAGCGGAACAATTACGGACAATCGCTTCATGGCGCGTTGCTGGCTCTCGAACTGCCCTCCCCAGACCATGCTGTACCCTGGTGGCAAATGAACTTGCTCATGGACTTTCTGCATCGCTTCCGCGACAAAGCTGCCTTGATCTCTTCCACTCAGATTGGCCTTGACTGCCACGTTACGACCACCTGCTTCCCGACCGATGCGAGCTGGTCCTTGTTTCACGCCAATGCTGGCAATTGCACCAAGGGGTAACGTGCCGGCCGCATTTGGCAAAGTGATGGGGATCTCCGCCACATCATCTACAGCATCACGCGATTCTTTTCGCAGACGCACCGTGACATCAAACTGGCGATCTCCCTCGTGCATGCTGGAGACGGCAATGCCTGCCATGGCTGTCTGAATAGTGGTATTGATGTCATTGACGGTAAGGCCATATCGCGCCATCTGCTCTCGATTGAGTACGATGTCGAGTTCTGACTGACCGCCGACGCGAATCGCAGCCACATCAGCGGCACCTCGGATACCATTCAAGATGGACACCACTTGGTTTGCACGGGCTTCCAGAATGTCCAGATCAGGGCCAAAAATCTTGATGGCAATTTCACCTTTGACGCCGCTGATAGACTCTTCCACGTTGTCTTCTATGACCTGGGAAAAATTGGTCGGCACACCTGGAATGGTTCGAATCTTCATGGACATATCAGCCACCAGCGCCTCCTTGTCAGTGAAACGCCAGGTTTCGCGTGGCTTGAGATCTGCCAGAATTTCCATGTTGTTTGGACCCTTGGGGTCGGTGCCATCATCCGGTCGGCCAACTTGACTGATCACGCTGGCGACTTCAGGGTATGTTTGTAGAATCGCCCTGACCTGCCGTTCGACATCCTTGGTTTTTTCAAGGCTACTGGCTTGCGGCAGGGTAATGGTCAGCCAGATATTGCCCTCATCCAGCTTAGGCAAAAATTCACTTCCCAGACGACTACCCAAAGCGAGCGAAAACACAAGAAGCGCCACTGAAATGGCAACGACACTCAAGCGGTGAGGTAGCAGAAACGACAACAAGCCACGATAGCGTTGCTGCAAGGCATGCATCCAGCCACTATGTTTTTCAGCCAGATCGTGGCGTTGTATACCCCATGACAGTAATGCAGGGACTAGCGTCAAAGTCAGCAGAATTGCCCCCAGAATGGCGAAACTTAACGTGTAGGTCATGGGCGTAAAAATCTTGCCTTCGACTCTTTCGAAGGTAAAAATGGGCATGAAGGCGAGAATGATGATGGCCTTGGAGAACAAAATTGGGTGACCCATATCCACCGCCGTCTTGCTTAATGTCCTCGTCCGCCAGTCGATAGACTGGTACTGACTCTGATCATCCAGTTTGCCAAGCGCCAGCCTTACCATTAGTGCCTCCACCAGCACTACAGCACCATCAATAATGATCCCGAAGTCGACAGCACCGAGCGAAATGAGATTAGCCGACACCCCCTTCATATGCATGAACAAGAAAGCAAACAAAAGTGAAAGCGGGATCACAAGGGCGACAATCACGGCTGCAATGGCCGAACGAAGGAATACAATCAGAATGGCGATGACCAGCACGGCCCCCATCACCATATTCTCTTCCACCGTATGCACGGTATGGCTGACCAACTGCGTTCTGTCATAAATGGTTTTGAGATGGATGCCTGGGGGTAACTGCTGCTCAACTTTATTGATGGCCTCTTTGAGGCTGGAGATGATTTTTGTCGGATTCTGCCCTTTGGACATCTGGACGATGCCTTCAACCACATCGTCCTGCCCGTTATAGGCAACGATGCCGGAACGCGTACGCTGGCCGATGCTGACCTCGGCCACGTCGCCTACCAGAACAGCCTTGCCATCTCGGCTGCTGATGGAGATTTGTGAAATATCGCTAATATCCCTGAACAGTCCGATGGACCTCAGCACCAGCGCCTCATCGCCTCGCCTGATTGTTCCTGCACCGTTATTGGCATTGCCACTACCAATGGCCAGCGAAAGTTGGTCCAGTGTTACGCCATGTTTTCGCAGAAGATACGGATCGACCTTTACCTGATATTCCTTGATGGCTCCGCCAAAACTAACAACATCCGCAACGCCAGGCACACTGCGCAGTGCAGGCCGGATTACCCAATCCTGTAATTCGCGAACCTGTTCCATCGATATACCCTTGGGCGCTTCGATTACATAGCGATAGATTTCGCCGACTGCCGTCGTCAGTGGCGCCAGCGTAGGCTGAACGCCGGGAGGCAACACCACATTCTGGAGTTTCTCCATCGTCTGTTGTCGAGCAAAATAATCGTCTGTGTTGTCCTGAAAAGTAAGCGTGACAACTGACAATCCAAAAATGGAAACCGAACGCAACTGCGTCATGCGCGGCACACCACCCATCTCGCGCTCGATCGGCAGACTGATGGTGCGCTCGACCTCCTCTGGCGCCAGTCCCGTAGCCTGAGTCACGATCTGAACTTGCACATCCTGCACGTCGGGAAATGCCTCAATCGGCAGGTTTGCAACTGCATACCAGCCACCCACGACCAGCGCCAGCGCTGCCGTAACTACAAAACCTCGTTGCTGCAGCGCAAAGGTGACCAAGTGGCTCAACAAAGTAGCACGGCGATTCGGCATGCTAATTCCCAGCCATTTCTGCATTGAGCAGCAGCGCACCGCTCATGACGATGCGCTCTCCGGCGTTGAGCCCGGATGCGATATAACTTTCCTCATGCCCGCGATAACTCAAGCTCACATGACGCTTTTCCAGGACACCCGGTGATTTCTCCACAAACAAAAAGTTCTGCACACCTTCCGTGACCAGTGCGCTGTTGGGAACGCGAGGGGCGATGTCGCCGCCACCAAGTGGTGTGGCACGCACATACATTTCCGGCTTTAGACTCTCGCTACGGTTGTCAACACGACAGCGCACCACAACCCGGCGTGTGGCTGGATCAAGGAGCTTTCCGATCAGCAAGACCTCGGCATCGAAAGACTGATCTGGATATGCATCAGACTCGATACGCAAATGCTGGCCGACACGAATTTTGTCCAGGTTCTGCTCGGCAACTTCAACATTGACCCAAAGTCGAAGCGGATCACTCACGATAAACAGGGGAGCAGGGGCATCCGGCCTGACTTCGCTGCCAGGATTGGCTTGGCGATCCATGACGACGCCAGCCACGCGAGTGCGCAAAATAAAACCGTCATCAGAGTCAGGGCCAAGATTTTTTAAGCGCGAACGACTGCGTTCCACTTCAATTTCTGCCTGTTGCAAGTCAGCTTGTGCCGACTCGAAATCCTTGCCCGCCAGAACGCCGTGATCAAACAGTGTTTTTGCCCGATCAAAAGCAGCCCGCTTGAGATGAGCATCGGCCACTGCATGCCGGAAATCTGCTCTCGCCTGAGCAAAATCCGGGGCATCCAGCGCAAGCATGGCTTGGCCGACCCTGACATGATCACCGACCTGAACATGGATATGGGTCACGCGGCCGGCAATCGGAGCCGTGATGCGCGACGTAGCATCCTCGTCATAGGTGACGTGACCTTGTAGTGGCTCCAGAACCGGCACCTGGCCAGCCTGCACGGATCCGATCTGAAGGAATGATAACTGTGGGGCATCAGCTGAATAACGGAGAACGTTAGGCTCGTGGTTCACCGCAGCCTGGGGCTTTGATGTGGCAGGCTGCTCATGCCTTGCCTGAAAGGCAGACCATGCGGCCAATGAGGTGAAAATTAACAGCGCCAGAATTATCAGTTTTTTCATATACGATCCCCTCCCTTAGCATTGCGCCAAGCGATCAAAGACTTGGCGTAATCTGCACGGGCGGTAGCAGCTTCAAGTAAGGTTGATTTGTAGACCCGTCTTGCATCAAGCAGGTCCATGATGGAAAGTGCGCCATGACGGTAGGCAAATTCAGCGGAATCTAGCGATGCAGAAGCTTCGGCAAGTAGACTGCCATCAAAACGGGAAACGCGATCCGCCGCCGCACTCAAGCTGTCCATGGCTTGGCTGACTTCTACCAGAGCTTGGGCACGAGTACGCTCCAACGCATCCTCGGCAGCCAAGGCATCCACTTCCGCATGCCTGATTTCCCCCTGATATTCATAACCTGTCAGCAAGGGAATGGAAACGCCCATACCAATGCTATGCGTTGGCGCGTTACTTCCGTTTCGCTCAAATTGCAGACCGACCGTGATATCTCGAGTTTTAAGTGACACCGCCAAATCACGCGCCACATTAGCCGCCTGCACACGCAACAACGCAGAACGCACATCTGGTCGCTGATCAATATCCGTACTGGAATCCAACGGCGGGAGTTGCGCCACTGGCCAACTGTCAACAGCGTGAATATGCTCAGCCTCTGCCTCAGCTCCGATGAGATAAGCCAGTGACAACTGCGCTTGTCTCAGATCACTTTGCGACTGCCGTACATCATTTTCAGCGCGTAATGCATCCACGCGAATACGAGATAACTCTGACTTGGCGATATCGCCTACTTCCAATCTGAGTCTGGCGGCATCAACGGTTTGTCCAAACAGCTGCGCGTTGCTTTGGGTAATGACCAGTTTTTCCTGCGCCAGCAGCAAATCGAAATATGTCTGATGCAATAAAGTCAGATTTTGTCGGGAAGTATCGGCAAGGTCCTCGCGGGCAGCGTCCAGCCTAAGATCAGCATTCTTCATGCGCAACTCACGTTTTCCGCCGCGCTCGAAAGTCTGGTCTATGCGTACAATGGCATCGGATTGATTGATCCCACCGCTTCTAGTCAATGATCCGGTATTCAACGACAATTGTGGATTGGGGCGTTGTGCAGCACTCAGCAGGTCAGCATCAGCTCCTGCAACCTGACTGCGCGCTGCCTGGATTTCGCGATTCTTCTGCTGCCACAACTTTTCGGCATCTTGAAGCGTCAAGTGGGACAGCATGGCATCGCCATCAGGAGAACCTGCCACGGCTTGTGCCGAGCACAAAACAAGAATGAGAAATAATTTTTTCATAAAGGATGGGCTTGCTCTGGAACAATTTCTTTTTAGCTACGGGCCGCGATGGTGCACGGCTAAACTGACGCAGATCTGACAAACGATGCGAATACTGTTGGTCGAAGATGAGAAACTGTTAGGTGAGGCGATAGCCAAGTCGCTTTCTCTTGCGGGCTATGCAACGGACTGGGTGGAGCGGGCTGCCGATGCACTGCATGCCCTTGTCATAGAAAATTTCGATCTTTTGATACTGGATATCGGCTTGCCGGATGGTGATGGGTATGAAGTGGTGCGTCATTTGCGCCAGAGGGGCCAGATGCTTCCGGTGCTGATACTGACAGCGCGCGACGCATTGGAAGACCGCGTGCGTGGACTGGACTTGGGCGCCGACGATTACTTAATCAAGCCAATTGCCATGGCGGAGTTGCACGCCAGATTAAGGGCATTGATCCGGCGCCAAGCCGGTATCGGCAGCTCGTGTTTCAGGATAGGTCGTCTTGAATTGGATATCGCCGGCAAGCGCGCTGGTTTGGATGGAAAAATGCTGGATCTGTCAGGTAGGGAATGGAGCGTACTGGAGTATCTGTCAACCCACGAAAAACGCATTGTTTCGAAAGAACAGCTGATACAGGCAATTTCCGGTTGGGATCAGGAATTGAGCTCAAATGCGATTGAGGCATACGTGCACCGTGTACGCATAAAAATCAATGGCGCTGGTGTCGTCATCAGAACAGTGCGCGGGCTCGGTTACATGCTGGAAGAATCAGACGATGCATCACAATAGTTTACGGCGCCAACTTCTACGGCGGCTGTTGTGGCCATTTACACTCATCCTGTTAACAGGGGCCTTGCTTGCCTATTTTTTCGCCAGTCAGGCCGCAAAGAATACCGGCGACCTTGGCCTGCTGGATGACGCCCTTGATCTGGCCAAACAGGTAGAAGTTCATGAAGGAAAGATTTCTCTCGATCTACCTTTGGCAGCAAAACAAATGCTGCTGGCAAATAATGATGACCGGGTGGCCTATGCCGCATGGGATCAGTCCGGACATCTGATTGCAGGTGACGCCGAACTATTGCCACTGGCGACTGCTCCTGCTGAAAAAAATCACTGGTTCAGCAATGTCGCGTTCGGTGGTCATGATGGCCGCATCGTCGTATTTCGTGACCTCATTCAAGGTTATCAGGTCAATATCGCCGTATTTCAAACTTCGCTCGGCAGCGAACAGCTGTTGCGAGACACATTTATCAGCATGTTGCTGCCTGAAGCGATGCTGGTCATCGTCGCAGTTCTGGTCATCGTATTCGGTGTGCGTTCTGGCCTGAGGCCTGTTGAATTACTGCGTGACGAGATCGCCACCCGTTCAGCCAGTGACTTGAAGTCAATCCCCGAGTCGCCAGCCCCGGAAGAATTGCGCCCCATCATTCATGGCATCAACGACTTGCTGGAAAATCTGGCTGCAGCCTTTGCCGTTCATCGACGCTTCATTGCAGATGCGGCGCACCAGTTGCGGACGCCGCTGGCCGCTTTAAGTGGTCAGATCGAGTTGGCCCTGAAACAACCGCCAGCAGACAATCAGGCCTTTCTGAATAAGTTGCTGGCAACCACGTTGCGCACTTCTCACCTCTCCAATCAACTCCTCTCCCTCGCCAGGCTAGAACATTCCATGGCATCGGTTTGTGAAAGGCATGCCATCGACTTGCGCCAAGTGATCAGCGAAGCCGTTGCTGTTTTCGTTACACAAGCAGAGCTTAAAAACATCGTGTTGGAATTCAATATGGAGTCGAGCATCGTTGACGGCAATACATTATTGCTAGGTGAACTGCTGGCTAACCTGCTGGATAATGCCCTGCGCTATACGCCGTCAGGTGGGCAGGTGCTGGTCACGCTTCAACCTGATGATGAAGGTTGCGTGCTCCAAGTGCAAGATAGCGGCCCCGGCGTTCCTCAAAATGAACTTGGTAAACTGGGCATGCCATTTCATCGGTTTGATAGCAGCATTCCAGGGAGTTGTGGACTTGGATTAGCGATAGTGAGAGAAATCGTGCGCATTCACGATGCAGAAATAACTTTTTCAGCTCCGTCTCCGAGCACAGGATTGATTGTTGCGATTAAGTTTTCAAATCAAAAACAAAAAAATTTTGATTAAGGATCGTCTGCAGCGTAACACGGGAAGGGTATGGTGCTGGGTTTGTTACAATGATCCGCGGCCGTTATGTATTCGATCACCTCTGTGTGAACGGTAATTATTGGCCGACAGCAGCATTTTGTAGCATTTGGCGTGAATAAGTATATGAAAGATAAAGAAGAACTTTAAGAACAAGCGGTTAGGGGGTCTGTGGCGCGCCCGACTGGATTCTTCAGTGACCCTTGGTTTCGGAAACCAATACTCTATCCAACTGAGCTACGGGCGCTATTCAGTGCTTCTCTATCAGGCACTCAATCCACGACTAAGTGTCCCTTGTGTAGCAGCTAGGTGATGCACACTGACTACACATGAGCAAGTTTATCAGATTCCCCCCCCCCCCCCATTTCATGCCCCGCGAAATAAGAGCTTTTTTGAGTCTTTTGTGTTTGGCACGATGTAAGCATTTTCGCAGGAGTTGTCGTCACCCACCCCCTATAGGAAAGGAAGGCGTTTTTTAACGTCATGAACTAATCCTATCCATGCTCCTTCCATGAGCCTCCAAGGCATAGCCTTTCGGGGGCTTTTTAACGTCCATAGAAAGGCATTTAATGATGATGGAAACTGAAGTGTGCCGTGAGTTTCAGCAAGGCTTTGTGAGCTTGCAGGCAGCGCCTGAGGGTGGTTCTGAACTAACTATAGTTGCGTATGACATATTGATCACAGACCTTGAGGCTAGAGGTAACAAGCTTGGTGCTCGTCACAAATTGGCGCTTTATGAGTTACTTGCCGGCATGACTGGTTTTGCTTTGGGGTACAGGCAGGGGCGGTATGTTTACCCACTGGCTACTGGGAGTGGCAAAACGTCAGCCATTATTGCGTGGGTCACTGCGTTGCATAGGTTGGGAATGAACGATGTTTCTGTCTCTGTGTCGGCATTTACAGTAGCTGCATTGTGCGACATCAAGAAGCAACTGATTGCACATGGAGTGCCTGAGGAGTTTGTCGGTATAAAGCACACTGATGAAAAGGCCGGAGCGGATTGCCCGTCAACAGGTAATCATGACAGAAGGTATCAGCTTGTAACCCATGCCCGTGTTCGTGGTGGGCGAGATGGCGACTTGTTTATGCTGCACCAAGGTAAAGCACGGGCGCTTATGATTTACGATGAATCGCTGCTGAAATCGGACGCACACTCGATTCAGAAAAACGAACTGATGGCTGAAATTAGAGGGTTGCAAGAGCTTGTGAAAGACTTAAGCCGAGAGCCGCTCTATGGCCCGCTACTGACTTATCTGGGTAACGCAGGGAGGTGTATCGAGGATGGTCTTTACTTACTCAAGAGCAGGACTGATGCGGAGGCTTTGACTGTAAGCCTGCCCCCGCTAACCGTAGACCAGCTAGAAGCGTACTTGGGATTGATGAAGAGCTATCCACGTCATGTGAATATCCGGGAGTTGCTGGATATTAGTCAGTACAAGTTGCGGATCGTTTTTACTAGTCAAGGCGGCGGAGTGGTTGGCTATGAACTGGGTATTCCTGACGAGCTTGAAAACATTTTGATATTGGATGCGTCTTACCCAATCAGGAAGCTATGCCAGCTTGACTCAAGCATACTTCAGGGCGGTCGGTATGGTGAAAATATCAAGCGCTTTGATCATGTGATCATGCATAGTATGAAAGCACCCAGTGGGCGTTGTTCCATAGAGAATAGTTTTAGATCGGCCCGGAAAGAAGACCGCAACATCTCCCGCGAGATAATCGAAGTGATTAAGCAGGCCGGGAAACACGAGGCTATTCTGATCTTCACTTTCAAGCAAAAAAGCGGGCAGATAAGTGTCTCCGGTAGGCTCAAGGCTGACCTGCTGGCGGCAGGTATTGATGTTGATGCTAAGCTGCCAGATGGTGCCCCGCGTATCAACATCCTCACATGGGGTCAGGAAACAAGCCTGAATGGGTACTCTCATTGTAGAGTCGTGATCTTGGCGGGGGTTCTGAACCTACCTCACCTTGCCATTGCCTCCAAGATTGTAGGCCAGCGTGATGATCTCCAAGCAGAGGCCGGTAACAGCCAAATCTCGGAGGTGCAGTATAGCGAGCAGGCCCACATGATCTATCAGGCGGTCAGCCGGGGGCACTGTCGTACCGTGACTGATGGTCAGGCAAATCCTATGAAAATCTTCATGATGCACACTCATCCTCAGGAAGTTAAGTTGATGCTGGGTGAGGTTATGCCGGGCTTGAAATGGAGGCCATGGGACGCTCAGTTCAACAAGAAGGAGAACCAGACCAAGCAAGGGCAGCTTGTCAGCCAGATGTTGAATTTCCTGAAGAATGTACCCGGTGATGTGACCAAGGTGTTAACCAAGGAAATGCGCTCTGAAGTACTAGGGAAAGATGCTGATAGTTCTAACTCAAGGCTGTTTAGCAGAGCCGTTCAGCAGCTACTGGAAGATTGCTACGGCGAATGGTACAAGGAAGGTCATTCATTGATGCGTTTGCCTTCACTCTATGCATAACGAAAAAAGACATCTTTCCTTAAGCTAATAGGGAACTTGTCCTTTTCTGAAGCATCCGTTGAAAGATAGTTGCTAGTTAGGTGGGGGTAAGCTCAATCCCGCCTGCTAGCTTCTGGAAAGGCAACATGAGAGTACAGGTATATGTTCTTTTTGAGATGCAGGTGCTCTGTATGTCTTATTTCCAAATAGTTGCCTAGAAAGGTCGTATTTTTGGCCTAAAATGTTAGATGTTGAGTTGTTGTGCATTACTTAAATTTTGTCGTGCAGGGGTTACTAATGGGTATCAATCGAGATAAGCCAGATAGATGGAAGGATGACATTGCATCATCTGTTGATCTGTACAACAGTTGGTTCATGACGTTTGCTCCGAAGGCTTTTCGTGAAACACGTATAAAAACGGCCAAAGAAGTTGCCTATGCTCTTAACGCAACCAACAATCTGACCAACATATCTCCTGCGCTGCTTGTGCAGCATCCTAAGGTCTTACCTATGTTGAGGATGTCTACATGTCCTCCTATTGCTCGTGATAGGTTGATTGGTCTTGCAGGGGTCTCCAAGAACTTGGTGGAAAGTATGGAGGATGCTGATAATCCACGTGTGCCACCTCGAATGCCCGCAGATAAGCTTGAAACAGAGTTAAAGAAAATCGCTGCCACCATTATCAAAATGGCCGATCCTGATATTTTCGTCTGGCTTGGTCGAGATGGAGCAGTGGTTGAATCAGATGTATCTCGTGCTGCAACAATTGTTGCTGACAGGCTTTGTGGTGCGGTATCTGATCCTATTATTAGAAATGCACAAGAAAAGCGACAACTGCTAGCAATTGCAGCTTGGCTCAATGCACGAGGTTATAGGCAGCTAGAGGCAGGTAATGGCATGAAGTTTGATCAGATGCCAACCGGGACATACTCTTTTCGCATGAATGTGTCAGTGAAAATGTCCAGTGATGCTGAGGATGAAAGTAAAGTTAACATTCCAGTTGATGCCCTCATTATGCCTTTGTCTGCAAAGAAAGGTGACTTCCCATTATTGATAGAAGCTAAGTCAGCCGGTGACTTTACAAACGTGAATAAGCGCCGCAAAGAAGAAGCGCAGAAAATGACTCAGCTTCGTAATACTTATGGGCACGCTATACGCTTTGGCCTTTTCCTTTGCGGGTACTTTGATAGTGGTTATCTTGGCTATGAGGCCGCAGAAGGGATTGATTGGGTGTGGGAACACCGGATTGATGATCTTGAGCATTACGGGCTTTGATGATGGAGCAAAGAGTACAACTTGAAACAAGCAGATTGCAAACGCAAGATGAGCTTGATGGAAAGAAATCCCGGCGCGAGCGTAATCAGCTTGGGCAATTTGCTACACCTACTGCCTTAGCTCGTGAAGTACTAACTTACGGACTTGCACTTCTGCCGGATGCAGAGGCTGTACGTTTTCTTGATCCGGCTATTGGTACAGGTTCCTTCTATTCTGCATTACTGAGCACGCTTAATGGGCGCTCGCTGGCTGCCGCAAGGGGGTATGAGATTGACCCTCACTACGCCCTGCCTGCTCGTGACTTATGGAGAGATGGGCCACTAGATATTCATCTTGCCGACTTCACGACCGCGAAGCCTCCTAAGCAAGGATTTAATCTCCTGATTTGTAATCCACCATACGTTCGTCATCACCACTTATCTAGCGAAGATAAAGCAAGACTTCATACTTCCAGCTACTCTTCTGCGGGTATTCGCTTGTCAGGACTTGCGGGACTGTATTGTCATTTTCTAGCGCACGCACACCAGTGGATGAGTCAAGGCGGAGTTGCTGGCTGGCTAATACCTAGCGAGTTTATGGATGTGAATTATGGGCGTGAATTAAAGCGTTATTTATTGGAAGACGTGACATTGTTAGCTGTGCATCGCTTTGATCCCAATGATGTTCAGTTTGATGATGCGCTTGTGTCGTCTGCTGTTGTCTGGTTCCGTAAAGGTAAGCCTCCCGCTAAGCATGAAGTCAAGTTCTCGTACGGTGGAACGTTAGCCTTGCCTGCACTATCTCGGGATGTATCAGTTTACGAGTTGGCTAGAGAGGCTAAATGGACTCGATTCCCCAGTCAGGGGGTAAGAGCGGCAACAGGTCAGCCGAAACTTTCAGATGTTTTTGTGATTAAACGTGGCATTGCTACAGGAAATAATAAGTTCTTCATTTTGAGTATTGAGCAAATTCAAGAACACAAGCTGCCTATGCAGTTCTTTAAACCTATACTGCCGAGTCCTCGTTTTTTGGATGTGGATGAAATATCTGCCGATACAGAGGGTAATCCAGTGCTATCAAACGCGCTATTTCTTCTTGATTGCCGACTGCCTGAAAGTGAAGTCCAGGAGCGTTACCCTTCTTTATGGCGCTACTTGGAGTCGGGTAGGGTTGAAATGGCTAGCCGCTATCTATGTAAATCTAGGCCGCTATGGTATCGACAAGAGGAGCGTAGCTCGACTTCATTTATATGTACCTACATGGGTAGGAGCAATAGCAAGTCTGGTCGCCCGTTTCGATTCTTACTAAATCACTCTCGTGCAATTGCAGCAAATACGTACCTAATGCTTTATCCCAAGCCTGAGTGGGCGGAAAAGTTGATGAATAATCCAGATGCCACGCGTAGGGTCTGGGAGTTGCTCAATCGCATTACGCCAGAATCCATGTTGAATGAGGGGCGCGTATACGGAGGAGGGCTGCATAAGTTAGAACCTAAAGAGCTTGCGCAAGTGCCTGCTTCTGAGATTGTTAACTTGCTTCGTGAGGTTTGAGCCGGGTACTGCCTTTAATCTCATGGGGTAGTTGCCTCATGAATGGTTCTCAAAATTTTAGAAGTAGTTTCGGGCACTGACCTCGATATGGGAGCCTTGCAACTGCCCCCATGGTCGTGCTTCTTCCCTGTAGTGGGCTAAACACCCTCTCGCTCTGCATTCAATGTCAGGCTGGGGTACACCTCAACCTGATGTCAGGCTAACTCTCCAATTGTGTCAGATATAAGTACATTTATTTATTGGTTGACACATGCACCGTTAAGTCATAGAGTTCATCCTGACACATTCGTCAGCTAGAGGGATGCACCATGACCAAGCAACGCACAGGGCAGCTTGTCGGATACATACGAGTATCCAGCCTAGACCAGAACACAAGCCGTCAGGAGGAGCAGCTACAGGGCTTCCAACTCGACGAGACGTTCACTGACTACGCAAGCGGCAAGGACACGGCTAGACCTCAACTGCAAGCAGCGTTAAAGCATCTTCGCAAGGGTGACACTTTGATAGTGCATTCAATGGATCGGCTTGCTCGTAACCTTGATGACCTAAGAGGTATGGTGAAGGAGCTTACTGCAAGGGGTGTAGCCGTTCAGTTCGTCAAAGAGAGCCTGACCTTTACCGGCGAGGATTCCCCAATGGCTACACTCTTGCTGTCAGTCATGGGGGCATTTGCTGAGTTCGAGCGCTCGTTAATCAAGGAGCGTCAAAGGGAGGGTATCGCTGTAGCTAAAAGCCGTGGGGCTTATGCAGGACGTAAGCCTACCCTGAGCGCTGAGAGGGTTGCTGAGTTGCTGGCTAAAGATGAAGTCAATGGGCATAAGAACAGGGCAGCGCTAGCTAGGGAATACAGCATATCCCGTGAAACTCTTTACCAATACCTCAGGGC
>Ga0265327_10002925_pt1 | contig 17092 bp, 11 predicted proteins | sample 41621metaG_FD_202089 | JGI IMG/M metagenome (GOLD analysis project Ga0265327, IMG submission 202089) | Rhizosphere microbial communities from Carex aquatilis grown in University of Washington, Seatle, WA, United States - 4-16-21 metaG | ecosystem: Host-associated > Plants > Roots > Rhizosphere... | reverse complement strand
GGGTGGGCGCTGGACCACAAGTGGAGCATGGTGGCGCTGGCGACGGCGAGCTTCGTGGGCGCGATCGTGCTGCAGGCGACGTTCGGCGGCTTCGGCTTCGTGCCGAACTCCGACCGCAGCGAGTTGACGATCCAGGTGCAGACGCCGCCGGGGAGCAACCTCGACTACACGCGTCTCAAGACGGAAGAGGCCGCGCGCATGGCGCGCAGCCACAAGGACCTCGTGGACTACTCGTTCGCGACGGTCGGCGGGAGCAGCGCGGGCATGCAGGCCGGGAGCGCGCTCGGCGCGACGGACCTCGGCACCGTCTACATCCGGATGGTGCACAAGGCCGACCGTGACGTGAGCCAGAGCGACTTCGGCGAGATCCTGCGCAAGGAAGTGCAGCAGATCGGCGGCGCGAAGGTGTACGTGTACACGACCGGCTTCGGCGGCGCGCGCAAGCAGATCCAGGTGGAGCTGCGCGGCAAGGACGCGCGCCTGCTCGGCTCGTTGGCCGACAGCGTGCTCAAGCTCGTGCAGAAGATCCCCGGCGCGGTGGACGTGAGTCTCTCGACGAAGGGGCAGAAGCCGGAGCTGGAGGTGACGCTGAACCGTGCGCTGGCGGGCTCGATGGGTGTGACGGTGGGTCAGGTGGCGCAGAGCATGCGGCCGGCGTTCGCCGGTGTGGATGCCGGTGACTGGGTGGATCCGGCCGGTGAGAACAGAAAGGTTCGCGTGCGGCTCTCACCTGAGAGCAGGACGCGCATCGCGGATGTGGAGCAGTTGCCGATCACGGTCGGTGGTGGGCAGGCAGGCGGGCGGAGCAGTGTGATGCCGCTCGGGCAGATCGCGACGGTGACGCAGGGGCTCGGGCCGGCGCTGATCAGTCACCTCGATCGGGACAATGTCGTGGTCGTGGAAGCGAACACGCAGGGGCGGTCGTTGGGCGAGGTGAATGCGGACATCGACAAGATCTTCAACAAGCTGACGTTGCCGCCGGGGTACCGGCGGACGAGCGGTGGGGAGGTGAAGGATCAGCAGGAGGTGTTCGGGAAGATCCTTTCGGCGCTCGGCGTGGCCGTGCTGCTGATGTATCTCATTCTCGTGATGCAGTTCGGGAGCTTCCTGGAGCCGATCGCGATCATGGTGTCGTTGCCGTTGTCGCTCATCGGTGTGGTGCTGGCGCTGATCATCACGCACGACACGTTGAACATCATGTCGATGATCGGCGTGATCCTGCTGATGGGCATCGTGGCGAAGAACGCGATCCTGCTGATCGACTTCGCGAAGTGGGGCCAGGAGAACGGCAAACCGCGTCGCGAGGCGATCATCGAGGCCGGGCGCGTGCGACTCCGGCCGATCATGATGACGACGCTGGCGCTGATCGCGGGCATGATTCCGGTGGCGCTGGGTCGGGGCGAGGGCGCGGACTTCCGTGCGCCGCTCGGGCGGGCGATCATCGGCGGCGTGATCACGTCGACGGTGCTGACGTTGGTGGTGATTCCGACGATCTACGAGATTCTGGATGATTGGCGGTTGGCGATCGTCGGGATGTTCAATATTCCGGTGAGGCCGAAGACGGATGAGTATATGATTCCGAAGGGGGCGGCGAAGTAGCGGTCCGCGCGCTCGGGAAGCGTTGGAAGAATGCGCCGGCCGCCTATAGGCAGCCGGCGCTTTCTGTTGCCCGCGAGGGCATGAGCTCAACATCCCGCGGCAGAGCGGAAGCGCGTGAGGCCGCGGGCCCTGGCGACTCTACTGGCGTTAGCCTGACCGGCCACGCAGCCTAACGCATGTGTCTTGATTGTGGTCGAAGGCGTGGAGGAAGATGAGTCGCCGTTACTTGCGCGCGCGCAATGTGCTTGGCAGCGTGTACGTTAAGCTGCGGTCCTACGCAGCCTAAGTCCGCTACGAGCGGAATGACTAGATGTCGAATTCTCGTCAGGTGCTCCACATTGCTCTGATGCAACTCCCATGATGTAGTGCTCCCCGATTCGCCGAGGCACCTCTCATGAGGTACACTCTCCTAATCGTGATGGCCAAGGATTGGGACGGTGGCATCGGAGGCAATCGGACAACTGTTCGTTCCTGAACGCGACGGGAGGCCGGCCATGAAGGAAGACCGAGGTAGGCGCACACCCCCGGTCGCGAGTGGGTCGACGGGCCCGCACGCGGTATGACGACACGACGCGGTGAATAGGAACGCGCGCGCGCGGATCGCCCTGGCGCGCTGGATCACCGTGCTCGCGGTCCTCTCCTGCCGCTCCAGAGCGGCGTCCGACCCCTACTCCGTCCCATCCGCCATCCGCGCCTCCGAGATCGTGCCGTTGCACACGATCCCCATGGCAACCTACGACCTCACCGGCCAATCGAACCACCCCGACTTCATGCGCGTGCCCGCGCCATGGGCCGGCGGCGCGTGCTACATGGTGTTCACGCCGTACTTCGCGTCGAACGGCTCCGTGGAGAACCCCTCGCTGGCGACGAGTCCGGACTGCGAGCATTGGTCGCCGGCCGCCGGCGTGAAGGCGCCGCTCGTCGACAAGCCGGTGAACGGATACAACTCCGATCCCGAGCTGATGTACGACGCACCGCGCGGCTGTCTCGGCGTCGTCTTCCGTCAGGTGATCGCGACGAACAGCGTCAACGTCACCAGCACGTGCGATGGAAAAACGTGGAGCACGCCGCGGCTCCTGTTCACCGCGCCCGGCCACGGCGCGGTCTCACCCACCGTCACGCAGGGTCCGGACGGCGTCGACCGGATGTGGTATGTGGATGCCGGAGCCGCAGGTTGCATGAACCAGTCGAACGTCGTGAAGATGCGCGTCGCCACCTCGCGCACGGCCGGCCCCGGCACCATCGAGTTCGGCTCCGAAGCGCCGACCGATCTGGCGCAGCCCGGCTTCGTGATCTGGCACATGAAGGTGCGCTACGTCGCCGAGTTGAAGCGGTACGTCGCGATGTACGCGGCGTTTCCGGCGGCCACAGGCATCGCCAACACCGGAGTCTCCAACTGCATGAACGACGACCTGTTCCTGGCGACCAGCGCGGACGGCGTGCACTGGCAGTCGTTCCTGGCGCCCGTCATCGACCGTCTCGACAACCGCTTCAGGTTCACGTCGATGTATCGCGCGTCGTTCCAGTACGATGCTGAAAGTGACGAGCTCCGCACGATCGTCTCGGCGCTCGCGGCGGGCAACTGGGGAGAGTACGGTGTCGTGTTCGGCTATACCGCGTTGGCGAGGGCGCTCGACTCTTCACGTACGGTGGCGGCGTCGAAGCTGGTGCCGGGGCCGGCGCTCGTTCGGAAACCAGACACAGGATTCGCGCTGGCGGTCATGGCAGACCAGATCGCCAACGCCGACGCGTGGGTGCTGGAGCAGACGATCGGAACGTCGACCGTTGTGAGCGACGCGAACGGTTTCAAGTTTCGGACGGGCTCCGTCACGGTCCGCGCGATCCCGGTGCTGTACTCCGGCCTCACGATCGGCAGCGCCTCGGTGAATTTCGGCACCGCGGCCTGCGACCGCTCGGGTGCGGTGCAGCGCACGCTGGCGCTGACGGCTCCGGCGCCGGGCGCGTTTGCCTGGACGGCGACGTTCCCGTTCACGGCGTCAGTGAAGGCCGACACGCCGGCCGACTCGGGAACGGTGAACGGTTACGAGTACGACACGGCGTGCGCGACGAACGCCGCCGGCGGCGAGGGCGTCACGATCGCGGCGTCGCAGTACACCACGATGGCCCCCGGCCCGACGGCGCTCGCGCTTGGCGTCGCGCCCCCGGTGGTACGCCTGAACAACAACCGGCGTTCTCCGCGACGGTAGTTTGGATACGGTGGTGGGCGGGGCTATGCTTCATCACTCAGACAACGGGAGCGACCATGAAGACGAAGCTCGCGATTCTCCTCGGTGTGTTCGGTGCCACGGGTGCGTTCGCTCAGGCCGCTCCGACGATCAGCGTGTCGACGATCAACCAGAAGCCCGCGAAGGGCGCCGCCGGCCAGCTCGACGTGATCCTCAATGTCGACACGGGTGGGGGCGTTCTCCAATCGGTCACGGCGATTCTCAAGTGTGGCAATGACTCGCTGGTGCAAACGATGAAGCTCACGGATCGTGCACTGCCCAAAGGGAGAGCGCCGGTGACGGTGAGCTTCAACACCGCGCAATTCAACAAGACGACCGGCGCGCCGGCCCTTCATAACGGCGCCGCGTGCACGGTGATGGCTTCGGCGACCGCGGGTACGGCCGGGAAGCCGCTGACGGCCACCAGCGGCAAAGGCACGCCGCTCACGCTGCAGATCGCCAAGTGATCTAGTCGTCGAGCGCTGTGACGGTCGCCGACCTGCCATAGCTCTCGATCCCATCCAGCACGCGCTGCAAGCCGAAGTCGAATGACTCATCAAGCGTCCTCGGTCTCCCATCCGAGGGCGCCATGATCACTGCCGCGAACTTCGGAAACCGCGGATCGCCGATCGCGCGCCCAAGGTCCGCGCCCACTCCGGCCGCCCACTCCGCCTCACTCACTCCGCGCGCCTTCGCCCTCGCGAGCGACACCGCAGTATCCGACGCCCCGCGCGTGTAGCCGTCGACGATACTGATCATCTGCCCGATCTCCGCCGCAGCGAGCCCCGTGCGCGAGAGCGAGTCTGTGATCGCTTCCAGCCAGCGCAACCAATTCGGCCCATGCGGCGCCGCGACGAACGGCAACTCCGCCAGCCAGGGCCGCGCGATGAGCGACGCCCGCTTCGCGTGGGCCCAGCGGGTCACCTCCGTGCGCCAATCCGCGCGCGGGTCGTGAAAACGCGGGGGACGTCCCGTGCCCGCATCGATGACGGCGTCGAGCAGCGCTTCCTTGTTCGGGAAGTAGCGGTACAGCGCCATCGTCGTAAGGCCGAGCAGCGACGCCACGCGGTGCATGGTGATCGCCGAGAGCCCCTCGTCGCCGGCGATCGTGATCGCGGCCTGCACGACATCGTCCGGGGTGAAGCCCGCCTTCGGACCGCGCGTGGATTGCGCGCGCTCCTCCCAGAGCAGCTGACTCCGGCGGCGAAGGTCCGGGTCCGCTTGGACGGCCGCCTGCATCACGTCGTCGTGGGTCAGCCCGCCCTTCGTCGGTTTCTTCGGATTCGTCGGCTTCTTCGCTCTCTTCGCTCGCGCCATGCCCTCTCCCCGTGTTCGCCCTTGACTTCGTTGAAACTGTGTATACCATACACTCGTACAGTGTATGTAGTACACTAATACTCGCTCACTCTCATCACAAGGGCCGCACCATGCGCACCTCACCTGCATCGCTCACCGCCGTCTGCACCCTCGCCGCGCTCCTCGTCGCGACGCACGCCGCCGGCGCCCAGAACGACGCGCCGCAGAGCCGGCGGTGGGAAGTCCGCGTCGCGAGCGGCGCGTTCGTGCCCACCGGCGACCTCCGGAACACCCTCAAGAACGGGGAAGTGACCGCCGTCCAGTTGTCGTGGGTGATCCGCCCGTCCCTCGCCGTCACCGGCACGCTCGGGTGGGCGCGCAGCCGCGACATCGCAGCCATCGACTCGCCCAAGCTCGACGTCTTCACCTCCGACCTGGGCGTCGAAGCCCGCGGCGGCCAGTGGTTCGCGGATCGCGCGGTCACCTTCTCGCCCTTCATTGGAGTGGGCGCCGGCGCGCGGAGCTACAACTACCGCTCGCTCGATGTCGACGCCACGCACAATCTCTCTGGCTACGCCGCCGCGGGCGGCGAGATCGGCGCGGGACGCGTGGGCCTGCGCCTCGAGGTGCGGGACTACGCGAGCGGATTCAAGCCGCTCATGGGTGTGGGCCGAACGAGCGCGGGCAACGACGTCGTGTTCATGGCCGCGCTTCGTCTCAAGCCGCGTCTGGCGTCGGCGAACAAGTAGCTCCACCTTCGATCACCGTGAGAACTCCCATGAAAGCGAAAGCGACCAAGTCGGACTGGCTCATCCCCGCCGGTCTCGTGCTGCTCAGCCTGGTGCCGTCGCTCGCCGGCATCGTGCGGCTCGCGCAGCTGGGCGGAGGTGCGCCGGTCACGGCAGAGAACGCGCGGTTCCTCAGCGCGCCGCTGCCGGCGATGCTGCACATTCCCGCGGCCATCGCCTTCGCCATCGTGGGGGCGTTCCAGTTCTCCGCTGGATTCCGCCGCCGCCATCGCGGGTGGCACCGTGCGGCGGGACGCGTGTTGCTGCCGTGCGGATTCGTGGTCGCGCTCTCGGGATTGTGGATGGCGCAGACCTATGCATGGCCCGCCGGTGACGGCGTGGCCGTGTACGTCGAACGCCTCCTCTTCGGCTCGGCGATGTTCGTGTCGCTGGTGCTCAGCGTGCGCGCGATATTGCGGCGCGACTTCGTGACGCACGGTGCGTGGATGACGCGGGCGTATGCGATCGGGCTCGGCGCGGGGACGCAGGTGTTGACGCATCTGCCGTGGTTCATTCTCGTGGGGCCGAAGCCGGGGGAGTTGCCGCGGGGTGTGATGATGGGGGCGGGGTGGGTGATCAATGTCGTGGTGGCGGAGTGGGTGATTCGGCGGGGGGCGAGGCAGCCGGTGGGAGTGCTGGCGGTCGCGGGCTGACGCGGCGCCGGTGGGCTACGAGAGTGACTGGAGTACGACCCGGCGCTTGCGGTCCCGTCCATGCGCTCTCACGTTCCACTGCGAGCATGAGGCGGCAACCAGGCAGATGATCGAGCCCGGAGGCGGAGCATGATGCGCACCTTGGTGCGACAAGCGATCCTCTGATCGCTCGGTGCGACGACCGTCATGTCATGCCCCGCCTTCGCGCAGTCACTTGGCGTCGCACGATCCAGTGCCTTGGCGGCCGTCGCGGGTGTCGTTCGAGACACTGCCTCGCGCCTGCTGGCTCGTGCCGTGCTCTTTGTCGACGGCAAGGATCTGTCGGCGATGTCGGATAGCGCGGGACGCTTCCACGTCGCCGGACTCTCGCTATGCGGAGTCCTGTGGGTTCTCGCCGAGCACAGGGACTTCGGTCAGAAGAGGCCAGCGAAAGTTTCACGAACCGCGGAGCACTACACCCTCCTCCCGGCTCTGGACGCCGCACGCAGTCCGCCCGTAAAATTGGCTCCGTGAGATTCCCCCCGCTCCCGGTCGCTCGGGCATGACCCAACAGACCGACCGCCTCAACGCCGCCCTCGCCGGCCGCTATCGCATCGAGCGACACCTCGGCGAAGGCGGCATGGCCACGGTGTACCTCGCCGAAGACCTGCGGCACGACCGCAAGGTCGCGCTCAAGCTGCTCAAGCCCGAACTCGCGGCCGTGCTCGGCGCCGAGCGCTTCGTGCAGGAGATCAAGACGACGGCGGCGCTCAGCCATCCGCACATCCTCCCGCTGTTCGACAGCGGCACGGCGGACGGCTTCCTCTTCTATGTGATGCCCTACATCCAGGGCGAGACGATCCGCGAGAAGCTGAACCGCGAGACGCAGTTCGGCGTGGACGAGGCCGTGCGCATCACGCGCGAGGTGGCCGACGCGCTCGACTACGCGCACCGCAACGGCGTGATCCATCGCGACATCAAGCCCGAGAACATCCTGCTGCACGACGGCCGGCCGATGGTGATGGACTTCGGCATCGCGATCGCGGTGTCGGCGGCGGCGGGCGGTCGCATGACCGAGACCGGCCTCTCACTCGGCACGCCGCATTACATGAGTCCGGAGCAGGCGACCGCCGAGAAGGAGATCACGGCGCGCAGCGACGTGTATTCGCTGGGGAGCGTGCTCTACGAAATGCTGACGGGCAACCCGCCGCACACCGGCGCGAGCGCGCAGCAGATCATCATGCGCATCATCACCGACCCGGTGCGGCCGGTGACCGAGGTGCGGCGCGCGGTGCCGCCGAACGTGGCGGCGGCGGTGGCGAAGTCGCTCGAGAAGTTGCCGGCTGATCGGTTCGAGAATGCGAAGGCGTTCGCGGAAGCGCTGGCGAATCCGGCATTCGCGGGGACGACCGCGCACATCACGCCGGGCGCGGTGCGCGGCGGCGCGCGCGGTTTCAGGCGGCCGTTGCTCGCCGCGTTGGGGCTGGTCGCGGCCGGCGGCATCGGCGCGGCGGCGTGGGTCTGGACGCATCCCGAGCCGGAGCTTGTCCCCAAGCGGTTCGAGATTCCTCTTCCCGACAGCGTGTCGCTCGCACGGGCGGGCGGGTGGAGGATCTCCCTGTCGCGCGACGGCACGAAGGTCCTGTTCGCAGGGTTTCGGGGTGGAAAGCGTGGATTGTATCTCCGTCGCATGGACGAGACGCACGCGCAACTCGTCCGTGGCACGGAGGGAGTGGTGCAAAGCCGCGGCGCGATCAACGCGAGCTTCTCTCCGGATGGCGAGTGGATCATCTTCCGCGCCGAGGATCAGGGGTTCAAGAAGATCGCCGTGACCGGCGGAACGGCGCAAAGCCTCGCCGACAGCGTGAACAGCGCAAGCTGGGGCGACGGCGACAAGATCGTCTATTTGAATCTGCAAGCGGACAAGCTCCTGCTCGGAACGCCCAACGGTCGTGACGCGCGCCTTCTCTCGGCCGCGGACTCGGCTCATCGCGTGGCCAACTTCGCGACCCCGAAGATCCTGCCGGGCGGTCATCACGCCCTCGTCACCATCTATCCGGAACGCAGCGGAACGCGCGGCACGGCACGACTCGCCATCGTGTCGCTCGACGACGGGAAGGTGAGCGACCTTGGCGTCACCGGGTTCGACGCGCGATACGTGACTTCGGGCCACCTCATCTTCGCGCGTGACGGCGACCTGCTATTCACCGTGCCGTTCTCATTGCGGCGACTCGCGGTGACGGGGAGTCCGACGCTCCTCCTCGAGAACGTCCCGCAACCGCCGGCCGCTCCCAACTCGACGTACGACATCTCGGACGATGGGATGCTCGTGCACGCCGAGGGCACGGCCCGTTTCGGGCGCTACCTGGTGCGCGTGGGAATGCAGGGCGATGAGCATCCGCTCGGCGTCGCGCCACAAGGTTACGAGGATCCGCGCCTGTCGCCGGACGGCCGGACCGTCGCCGTCGCGATCAGTGAAGCGGGGATGCAGGCAGGGACCGTGTGGCTCGCCGACGTCGCGTCGGGCAAGCTCGAACGGCTCTCCGCCGGCGGCGCCGGCTTTCGTCCCGACTGGACGCGGGACGGCAAACGCGTGGCGTTCTTCCGTGATTCGGCGGGCAAGAACTCGATTCTGTCGAGCGCGGCCGACCGAAGCAGCGCCGAGGTCGTGCTCGCGCCCCAGGGCGTCGATGGAGCGACGGAGATGTCGCTCGGTCCCGCGCACGGCTTCGCCGCCATCCGGATGGTCAAGAAGAACAACCGCGATATCTACATCGCGCCGATGGATTCTCTCTCGGCGACCCGTCCCTTCGTCGCCACGGCCTTCAACGAGTTCAATCCCGCGATCTCGCCCGATGGACGCCTGCTGGCGTACGTCTCCGACGAGAACAGGCGCACCGAGGTGTACGTGCAGGCGATCCCGGGGCCGGGGGCGCGCGTGCAGGTGTCGGTGAACGGTGGAACCGAACCCGTCTGGTCACCATCGGGAGGCACGCTCTTCTTTCGCGGCCCGAGCCGCATCATGTCGGCGGTCATCAGCCCCGCGCCGCTCAAGGTGGTGAAGACCGACTCGCTCTTCGTCGACGTGTACAACCAGGGCTCGAACCATCAGTTCTGGAGCGTCTTTCCCAGTGGGCGGGAATTCCTGATGATCCGGGGTTCGACCGGGTACCAGCCGATCATCGCGATCGTGAACTGGCAGCAGCTGCGCCGGCAGAAGGCCGCGGCGCCGGCGGGGCGTTAGTCGCGGCGACGTTGCGGCATTCCGAGGCCCGGCTCGAGTACTTCGCCGGCGGGCCGCAGGCGGGCCGGTTCGCCACGGTCATCGAGGACGTCGCGCATCTCCTCGTTCCGACGATCGTGCTGCTCGAGATGACGCGGCGCGTGATGCAACAGCGCGGTGAGGATGAAGCGTTGCAGGTCGCCGCCGTGATGTATCAGGGGAGCGTCGTCGATCTCGACGACGGCCTCGCCCTCAACGCGGCACAGCTCGGCGTCACCCGCAAACTGCCGCTGGCCGACAGCGTGATCTATGCAACGGCCAAGCAACACGAAGCGACGGTCTGGACGATGGACGCGGATTTCGCCGGATTGGAGGGCGTTCGATACGTCCCCAAGCGTAAATAGCACACTCTGCGGAACCGCTGCGGTGAATTCGCCGGTGCCGCGCGCCCCTTTTGAGACACATACTTGACCGTGATTCGCTCGGCGTGTTGAGTTCGCAGTCGAACTCACACCGCCGAGGCGATCGCACCGTGAAGTCGGACTTTCTCGTCGCTCTGCTGTTCATTGGCAGCACCTCACTCGCCGCGCAGCAGAACAAACGCGGCTGCCCCGACATGCCATCCGACACGTCGTCGAAGTCGCGGCCCGTGTATGAAGCCTGCCAGGTCGATCAGGAGGCGCGGCAGCGCGGAAGCTCCCCGCGCGTAGAGTGGCAGCCGCCCTCAGCTGACCTACGCAACGGCGCCTGCTATAGCGCGGACTTCCGCTTCGTCGTCGACACGCTGGGCGCGCCAGAGCTCGAATCCATCGTCGAGGTCGGCGGCTTCGACGAGAGTTTCCGGCAGGCCGTGAAGGACGTCATTCCACGGTTGCGGTATGAGCCCGCCAAGCTGAAGGGCGCGCCCGTGCGGCAGATCGTCGCATATAAGCAGTCGGCGGCCATGCGGGTGGTCGTCAGTTCCTCGCCGATCGGCGGCCGGCCGCCCTCGTCGTCACGTCCGCCGAACTGCTGACGGGACATAGATGCCTGGGCTCGGCGCCTGCCGCTCACCGTAGCGGACGCAGGCCGCCCCTCACGGCTTCTTCGCCGCGAACGTCCCCAGGTTCTCGCCGAAGATGCTGTCCGTGTCCTTCGCCTTGTACGTGCCGATCTGGTGCGTCGCATACGCGCCGTGCATCACGCCCACGCGCCGCAGGGCTTCGTCGATCACCGACGAGTGCTTCTTCTGGATGTCGGCGGCGTCGTATTCGAACATGCCCGATCCCTTCGGCACGTTCATCACGGGGTGACGCCCCTTGGGCGATACCGCTTCGGCGATCGCCGTCTCCGAGAGTCCCTTGGGCCCGTAGACGTGCGCGTAGTACACGTAGTAGCTGTTGCCGCCGTTCATGCGCGGACGGAGGCCCGCCGAGATGTCGTACCAGACGTAGTGCGTGCCCGCGAAGGTCTGCGTCGACACCACTCGGGCGTTCACGCGGAACTTGGCCATGCCGTCCTGCAGTTCCCAGAGCGATTCGTACGCGGGCTGCACGAGCACGTTGCCGTCCTTGTCCATGATGCCGGAGAGGCCCTCGGCGCCCAGCCGGTACGTCACGACGCCCTCGGTCATCGGCTGCGTGATGTGCGCGCCGGCGACGGAAAGGATGGTGTTGCCCTCGTTGTCGATGAGCGCCGTCGGCCGGGGCGCCTTCGGATGCTCGGGGTCGAGATACTCCACCGTGCCCGTGCCTTCCGAGAAGTCCCACGCCGACGTGTACTTGAACTCGGTGACCGCGGCGCCCGTGGTGTCGATGTAGGCGTAGAGCGAATCGGGCGCCGGTTTGCGCACCGGCGCGACGCCGGCGAAGAAGTATCCGGCCTTGCCGTACGCCGGCTTCACCGCGACGGCACCCGACTTGTTGATGTAGCCGAGCAGCGTGCGGCCGCTGTCGAGCGCGACGGGCGCGAGTCCGCCGTGGAACTCGGGATAGTGCGAGAGCCGGTCACCCAGCCAGTCCGTGCCGGCCGACGGATAGAACTGCGGCGCGATCGCCATCCGGCCCGTGGCGTCGATGAAGCCGATCTTGCCGTCCTTCTTCACGGCGGCGAGCCCTTCGGAAAAGAAGCCGGCGTCGTCGAACGTCGCGAGAATGACGATGTCGGACTTCTCCGACATGAAGCCATGCTTCCCGTCGGCCGCCTTGAACGGGAACGGCCCGTCGGTGAGCGCGTCGCCCTGCGGAACGCCCTGCTCGGACGCCTTCACCGGCTTGCCCTTCTTGTCGATGCGCGCCGATTTGCCGTCGGGCATCGTCACCATCGCGAAGCCGCGACGGAACTCGCCGGCCGACTTGAACTGCTCGGCGATCACCATCTTGCCGGTCTTGTCGATGTAGCCCCAGAGTCCGTCGCGCTGCTTCGCGACCGCCGCGAGGCCCTCGCTGAATTCGCCGGTGCGTCCATACTCGGGCGCGATGACCCGTCCATCGCGTGAGACGAAGCCGAACTTGTCGACCGTCTGCATCGCGCTCAGCGCGAAGGCGGGGCAGGCGAGCGACAGGGCGAGGATGCAGCGGCGCATCGTGACGGGCATCGGGGGGAGCTCCGGTGGGGACGGATCGAGGGAACGAGAGCAGGGAGTATGGCGCGGCGGCACGCATCGCGCCACGACCGATGTGACGCACGTCGCTGGCAGCGTGGGGCCGGTGTGCCCATCTTCGGAGCGTCACTCCCCCTCCGAACCCCCTGCCACGGTGACCCTCATGCGTACGCTCCTCCGCGCCGGCGCCTGCGCCGCGCTGCTCTTGGCTTGCTCCGCGCCCTCCGGCGCCCAAGGCATCCTCGACCGCATAAAGAAGAAGGCCGCCGACGCCGTGCAGCAGAAGGCGGAGGAGAAGGTCAACAACAAGATCGACGAGCTGTCGCAGAAGATGGTGGACAATTCGTTCGCGACCATCTTCGGTGATTCAGCGGCCCCCGGCGGCGCGGCGGCAGGTGGCGCGGCCGGCAGCGGAGGCCGCGGTGCGCTGCCGTTCGCACTCGGCTCCAACGCCAGGACGGAACCGGCGTACGCCTTCAACGTCGTGACCACGATGGAGATCACGTCGAGCAAGCGTGCCGACGCGAAGACCGTGATGACGCTGCACTTCAACACGTCCGAACCCTACACGGCGATGAGTCTCGCGCTCGCCGAGGGGAAGAAGCCCGAGATGGCGCCGATCGTGATCCTCGACGCCAAGAACCAGGCGATGGTGATGCTCATGGCGTCGGAGAAGTCGAAGTTCTCCATCGCGTACGACTGGAAGGACGCGATGCAGTACGCTCAGGCGCAGGCCACCGCATCGCAGAAGCAGGTGAACTGGGATACGGTGAAGGTGTGGAACGGCTACACGAAGATCGGCACGCGCACGATCGCCGGGCATGCCGCGGAGGGATACCGCACGGAGTCGCCGGACGCGACGATGGAACTGTGGGTGTCGCGTGACGCGTCGCTGGGCAGCGGGAGCATGTTCGCCGCGAACGCGAACCTGAAGCAGCTGCGCGGCCGCCTGCCGGCGGACTATCCGCAGGGCATGCTGCTCGAGCTCAAGAGCACCAGCAAGAAGTCGGCGGAGCAGGTGACGATGACGGTGACGAACATCGACACCAATGCGCACGTCAGCTTCTCGATGAGTGACTACCCCAAGATGGACGCGGGAAAGAAGTAGGCGCCCCCGTGGCGGCGGCATGGCGGCGGCGTGACGCCCGCGAGCCCCTGCGCTTGCGGACCTGACGAATCGTAGTACTTTACAGCATAAAGTACGATGCACCGCCACTCGTCCCAGGGGCACCCGACCGATGAAGTACCTCGCGCGCATCCAGGCCGGCCACGCCGCACCGCAGGCGCTCGAGGCGTTGTTCGCGGTGGCGGTGCAGGAGAACGGCGCCGCCGAGTTCCGCGACGACATCGACGCCGCCTTTGCCGCGGCGCCGAGCGACGTGCTGCTCGCGGCCTGGCACTACCGCCTCGCGTCCGTCGCCCCGTCGGCGCCCGGCGCGCCTGCCGCCTCCGCCGCCTCCGCCGCCTCCGCCACTCCAATCAGCTCCACCGCGCGGCCGCCCATCGACTGGGCACGCGCCCTCCCGCTGAGTCTCCTCACAGGACTCAGCCTCTGGTGGCTGTCGGACACGCGGTTCGTGTTCCACGACGCGGCCGGCCACACCGAACCGTTCCTGACGCTCGCCATCACGCCGGTCATCGCGCTGATCGCGCTCGCGTTCTTCGCCTCGACACGCAAGCAGGGCGCCGGACTGCTGGCGGCCCTCGGCGCCGCGTTGGCGGCAGTCACCGCGTACGCCACGTGGCGCTCCATGGACGGCGGCGATTATCGGCCCATCGCCATGGCGCACATGCCCGTGCTGGCGTGGGCCGCGGCGGGCGCCTGCCTTATGGGCGCGGGCGCGGGCACGGGCGCGGGCACGCGCGCGAGCGCCAGGAATCGCTTCGCCTTCCTCGCCAAGTCCATCGAGGTCACGGTCGTCACGGGTCTCTACGCGATCGCCGCGATGATCTTCGCCGCGATCACCATGGGGATGTTCAAGACGCTCGGCATCCCGCCGGGCGAATCCGTGAGCCGGCTGCTCATGATCGGCGGACCGGGCCTCATGCCGATCGTCGCCATCGCCACCGTCTACGACCCGGCCTCGCTGCCCGAAGCGCAGGACTTTCGCCGCGGCATCAGCAAGATGGTGACGACGCTCCCTCGTCTCATGCTCGCGCTGACGCTCGTGGTGCTCGTCGTGTACGTCGTGCTGATCCCGGCCAACTTCATGCAGCCGTTCCGCGACCGCAACGCGCTCATCACGTACAACGCCATGCTCTTCGCGGTGATGGGCCTGCTCGTGGGCGCGACCCCGGTGTTCGCCGACGATCTCTCCGAGCAGTACCAGACCTGGCTGCGGCGCGGCATCGTCGCCGTCGCGGCATTGGTGCTGCTCGTGGGCCTCTACGCGCTCGCGGCGGTGGTGTATCGCACCGTCAACGACCGGCTCACCATCAACCGGCTCACCGTCATCGGCTGGAACATCATCAACCTCGGCGTGCTGGCGACGCTGCTGTACCGGCAACTGCGGCACGGACGGGCGCGGTGGATCGAGTCGCTGCACGCCACGTTCAGCGGCGCCTGCGTGGCCTACCTCGGCTGGGCACTGTGCGTGACGCTGGTGACGCCCTGGTTGTTTTGACGGCGCAGCGAGCGCCTCGCCGCGCGCAGTGACGGGTGGCATATTCCCCGGTCGCCACGCTCTGCGCACCGGAACCTCGTCGCCCGAATGTCAGACGACCAGATCGCGAACCTGAACGCAACGCTCGCCGGCCGCTATCGCATCGAACGCGCGATAGGCGCCGGCGGCATGGCCGCGGTATTCCTCGCCCGCGACCTCCGGCACGACCGGCTCGTCGCCATCAAGGTGATGAACCCGGAACTCGGCGCGATGCTCGGCGCCGAGCGTTTTCTCGCGGAGATCAGGGTCACGGCCAACCTGCAGCATCCGAACCTGCTCCCGTTGTTCGACTCGGGCGAGGCGGGTGGACTGCTGTACTACGTGATGCCGTTCATCGCCGGCGAATCGCTGGGCGCGCGCCTCGCGCGCGAGAAACAACTCCCGGTCGACGAAGCGGTGCGCATCGCCAAGGCCGTCGCGAGCGCCGTCGACTACGCGCACCGCAACGGCGTGATCCATCGCGATCTCAAACCCGAGAACATCCTCCTGAACGAGGGGCAGCCGGTCGTCGCCGACTTCGGCATCGCGCGCGCCGTGAGCTCGGCGGGCGGGAGCCGCATCACGTCCACCGGCCTTTCATTAGGTACGCCGCAGTACATGGCGCCCGAGCAGGCGGCGGGCGACCGTGACATCGACGGGCGCGCCGACATCTACTCGCTCGGCGCCGTGCTCTACGAGATGCTCACCGCCGAGCCGCCGCATACCGCCTCGACGGCGCAGGCGATCATCGCGCGCGTGCTCGTCGATGCGCCGCGCCCCGTGCGCGAGTCGCGGCCGTCGGTGCCCGAGGGGGTCGCATGGGCGGTGCATCACGCGCTCGAGAAGGTCCCGGGCGATCGCTTCGGGACGGCCGCCGAATTCGCCGAGGCGCTCGACAAGCAGGAGCAGTTCAGTCGCGCGCCCACCGAGTTGATGCGCGACGCGGCGCCGCGGCGTCGGGCGCGCGATCCGCTGCTGCTGGCCGTCGGCGCCGTCGCGGTGATCGCGACGGCGTTCGCGGCGTGGAGCGTCACGCGGCGTGCCGGCGATGCGCCGCGTGCCGCGGTGCATCTCACCATCCCGGTGGCGCCGAACCAGTTGATGGGCTTTGCCGGCACTCGCACCATCGCGCTCTCGCCCGACGGGCGCACCGTCGTCTTCTCGACCGCCGACAGCACGGGGCGCGACCAGCTGTACAGCCGTTCGCTCGACAGCGTCAACGTGCACAACATTCCGGGCACCATCGGCGGCATCACGCCGGCCTTCTCGCCCGACGGCAAGTACGTGGCCTTCATGGCCGCCCAATCGCTCCAGAAGATCGCGACCGCGGGGGGCACGCCCACCGCGCTCGGCGAGATCGCCGGTTTTCCGATGGGCATCAGCTGGGGCTCGGCCGGCACCCTCCTCGTGTCGATCAACGGCGTGCTCGGGCGCGTCGCCGAGGCCGGCGGTGGCAAGGTCGAGCTTCTCGCGGCGCCGGATTCCGCACTCGAAGCCTGGCCGATGTTCCTCCCCGATGGCAAGCGCGCGCTGTACGGTCGCCAGGGTGGCAAGGGCGCGACATTCAACATCGCCGCGATCGACCTCGCCACCGGAAAGCGCACGGTGTTCAACGACCTCGAGGGCTCGACGCCGTTGGCGGTGCTCGACCACCGGCTCGTCTATGGGCGTCCCGACGGCACGCTGCTCGCGGTGCCGTTCGATGAAGGCGCGCTGCGCGTCACGGGTGCGCCGACCGTGGTGCTGACGGGTGTGCACACCAGCATGAGTCCCGGACACGTGAAGGCCGCGGTCTCGGCGAGCGGCTCGCTCGCGTACCTCCCCGGCATCGCGCCGGTGCGCCTCGAGTTGGTCGATGCCACGCGACGTCTCGCGCCGCTCGACGTGCCCTCCAATGCGTTCGCGAATCCGCGCTACTCGCCGGATGGCAAGCACATCGCGATGAGCGTGTACAAGGATGGGCGCTTCGATATCTGGGTATACGATGTCGCATCGCGTGCGCTCACCCGCCTCACCACCGAGGGGACGCTCAATCAGCGTCCCGAGTGGTCGCCCGACGGAAAGCGCGTCATCTACCGCAGCGACCGTGGCGGCGGGCCGACCAAG
>Ga0265327_10002924_pt1 | contig 17094 bp, 13 predicted proteins | sample 41621metaG_FD_202089 | JGI IMG/M metagenome (GOLD analysis project Ga0265327, IMG submission 202089) | Rhizosphere microbial communities from Carex aquatilis grown in University of Washington, Seatle, WA, United States - 4-16-21 metaG | ecosystem: Host-associated > Plants > Roots > Rhizosphere... | reverse complement strand
CACGGAACCGCGGTTTCTGTGAATGGACACCATGGTATTTCGCATGTATTTTCTGGCAATCGCCCGCATACAGACAGCCCCGCCGATCAGCGCTTCTCGACAGGCTCCCTGTAATCGGGAAAGACCATTACACGCGGACTGCGGACCCCGGTCTCGGTCATGATGAACGCGACGCTCCGGCTTCGGGGATCATGCCGCCACTTGGTCTCGCAGAGGGGATAGAGCAGCTCGTTTCCAGGGATCCGGAAGGCCAGATTGACCACATAGTCCTGGGCGCCGGCTGCCGGTGCATTGACCGTCGCCCGGCCGCCTGGTTGGAGGGAGATCTTTTCCGACCCAAGGACGCCACCAACCTGATCCGGGCTCAAATTGAACCAGAGCATCTGCCCAAGCTTGAGTTTTTCGGCACTGGCGTCGATGACTTGCAACCGGACCGGTGCGATCTGGTTGGCGGGATCACTGCTCAGCAACAGATAGAAATCCGCCATGGTTTCCGCCACCACCACGCCGGGAGCACCGGCCGGAATATTCTTCGGGTCCACGGGAGGGGCCGACAGCATGGACAGCGTCAGCGGACCACCCGCCAGCTCATAGACTTTTGAGAAATTCATCCGCGGCAGTTCGACTTCAGTGCATTTGGATCCATCGAAGAGCTGCAGCTTCTCGGGAGCGCTGTCAGGCCCGTTGAGAAAGAGAATCCGGCATGTATGTTTCGGCGCAGGATCGGCAAACGCGGATGCGGATAGAATGAGAAAGACGAGAAGCTTCATGGTGGATTTACGGAGATTATCGACAAACTCCAGAATCGGATCGGATCGGATCGGATCAGATCTCCCCCGGTGTCAACCAGCGGTAGGAGATGATCTGAAACCGGCGGCCGAAGCTCTTGTTCACTGCCGAGGTCGGCTCGGTGGTGATGTTGGCGGCATCGGTGGAGTCGATGAAATCACGCGTCCGGCGAACCACCGCCTCGCACACGGCGGAGGCGACGATTTTGCCCTGGGCATCCCGGGAGTCGCCGTAGGCGCGGATGGTGAAGGTGTCATCGCGGGCCGAGAGGATCGGCGCGATGGGGCGCAGGATATCAGCCTGGCGACTCCATCCCGGCAGGCCGTATCCGCTGTAGCCGACGGCCGCATCCGGGTACTTGTACTCCGCATCAGAAGCCCTTACCGGTGCCGCCAGGGAGACAGTGGAGAGCGCCTGGATCGGTGCCATCGGATTGGTGGCCGGCGTCTTCATGACATTGTTCATGGCGGACTGGAGCGTGCCGGCCAATGCCAGGTCACCCGAGGACAACTGGCGGTTCACGAACTCCGAAAGGGAAAGAAACGGCCCCCTCAGACGCACCTGGTCCACCACTTTGATGGCGAGCGCATCGAGGAACTTCTCATCCAGCGTCCGATAGCCGGCGAAGTCGTTCGCCTCGGGAAACGCCCCTGAATTGCTGGCTTCACCAACCTTGGCATCTCCCGCGATACTGAAGCGCGTGAGGGGATAGTCGTTCGCGGCGGAGAGCTTGGTCACCCAGGAAGTGCCGCTCGGGCTGTAATACGGCACCTGCTGCTTGCGGGCATGGCCCAGCAACGCGCGCCAGGCAGTGATGGATGTGGAGTTCACATTGAACATGCCTTCCACCTCGAGGCGGGAGGCGATGGTCTTCCACGAATCAACTTTTGAAACCTGATCGGTATAGAGCTTGATGGCGGCGGCGGCACCCGCCGAAGCGGCGGCGGCGTCATCGGGGATGGCCAGGTAGGCCCTGTTCGGGAGTGGTGTCTTGCCGGTGACGAAATCAGTGTAAACGTTCCGCTGGATTCGTCCCACTGCACCGAAGCCGGTGGGGTCCGGAGCGATGGACGAGAAGAACCAGTCGTCGAACAACAGATGGTTCGCGCAATACGAGTCATCATGCTGGAGATTCACATCCAGCGAAGCGTCGGCGGTGTTGACCACGGCGTTGGAGGGCAGCAGCGGGGTGGCGTCGGAATTTCCGATCAGGTTGATCGCATACGGCGGCACCGGGTTTTCATAGCGCAGGTCCCAGTTCACCAGTTCACCCAGTGACAGAAGCGGACGGGTTGGAAGCTCGCAGGCGACACAACGCGAGAGACCGTCGCTCTTGCCGAAACCGGTAACGATGTAGCCGTTGCCGGTGGTGTCGCTGGAGTTGGGCAGCATGCTGTCCCCGCCCGGGGTATGCTTGACGAAGCTGAAATCGAATGGCGCGTTCACCGGGTTTCCGGTTCCGCCATAGTGGCGCATGAGGCCCGGCTCCAGCACGTCCTTTGGCCCCATCACCGTGTAATCGACCAGCGGACTGGACTGGACGAAGCCCTTGGCCGGAACGTGGGTCCGGCTGGCCATGCGGAACCCATACATGGTCGAGAGGAAAGGCGTCGGACTATCCTTGCAGTGACCGAGAGTATCGGAGGCCATCGAGGTCAGCGGCGGATAGATCGCATTGGCGATGTCCGGCGTGCAGATCATGCGATTGGCAATGACGAATTGCTTGCTTGGATCGGCGTAGTTGCCGAGGAACCCGTCCAGGTAGATTCCCACACCCGGAGCACCGACCTGCGTATGGATGCTATCGAATTTGGCATCCGCCTTGATGGTGGTGGTGCTGGGCAAAGCCAGCGCATGGCCACTATCGTCGGTGACCGGATAGTAGTAGCCTCCGCCGCTCCGGTAACCTGAACTCATGTCAATAGTGGTGCCGGATGGCACTGGAGTGGCGGAAAGCGGGCTGAACAACCTCGTCTCTCCCGGTTTCAGGGTCAGGCTGTCTCCATTACCGGTTTTGATGTTGTAGGCCATCAAGGACGACCCCATGGACGGCTGATAGTTGGTGCCGCCGCCCATGACGGCGTGGTAGTTGGTTTGAGTCGTATATCGAAGCGCCGCTGGGATGGGCGAATTGAGGGCATATGACAGCGGCGGCGAGGTAATCTCGACGTTGTAGGGATTCCACAACGTGATAATCGGAGTCAGCAGCAGGCGCGGCTGCAGCAGCGTGCTGCCGGAAATCCCGCCCGCAGTGTGGGAAAACACCCACTGCACCCGCGCGATCGCCGGCAGGATGCGCACGTGGTGGAGGAAGTTGTAACTGTCGCCCGAATCGCCGAAGCAGGCGTAGGCCACGGTGGAGGTGGTAAAGTGGCCGGTGCCCGAAACCGATACCCGTTTGTAGAAGGTGGCGTAGTCCATCATGTTTTCCCAACTGGTAACGGCACCGTGCTGATAGATGGGCCCGGAGCCGTTGTTGCGGAACGCGGCCCACGGATAGAGCATCGAGCCGTTCGCGAGAGGATTCGACGGGCCGGAGCGTGGCGTGGGCAGATCCTTCGCCGGTGTAAGCCGGAACATGGGCATGCCCGTGGTCGGCTGGCTGGCCCAGTTTTCGGAGAGCACGGAGAGATCCTTGCGCCAACCGCCCGTGGCCGTATTGGTCAGAAGTCCGGTCGAAACCGTCGAGAGATCGTGGAAGAAGTCGCGGGAAGCACGGGCTGGCGCGGCAGTGGCGATGAAGTCAGCTTCGCGGAGGGTCATCGCCTTGCCAGCCGGTGTGGCATCCGCCAGCAGGCCTTCCATGCGCAGCGGCTTGGTATCGGCCACGGAGTGGGATTTTGCCTGGCCAGCCCAACCGGCTTCAGGAGCGGTCGCGCTGACCTGATAGGGCTTGGGTAGGCGGGCCTTTTGATTTTCACCACCCACCCACCACGCGATCCCGCCGCTTTGACGTCCGGTCGTGACCATGGCCGGCTTCAGGGCAATCTGCAGAGTGGGATGGTCGGAGCCGACTGTTCCGGAGCCAAGCAATGTCGCCTTGCCTGAACCGACCGTCGCATCGGGCATGGCAAGCGGATCCGCGATGCTGGATGACGCCAGCCAACCCAGAAAGCGCGCGGTCTTCGCCGCCCGGTAGTCACCGGGCGGGATCGGGCGGCCCGCAAAGGTTCCGCTCGTCTCATGGTCGGTGCCCTGCCAGCTCTTCCATACGCCGGTGATCAGTGGATTCTTCGCATCGAGAATGTCGGCACGGGCTGTCACCCGAGTGTCATTTCCGGCCTGCCCCTGCAACTGCCCGATCGCCAACTGGAGCGCCATCCGGGCATTCGCACGCGCCGAAAACATGGCGTCCCCCTGCCCTTCCGCCCGCAGCGTGATGGTCGACAACGAGAGAAAGCCGAGCGCGATGACCGTCAGGAGGACCATCATCATCAGGGTCAGAATCAAGGCGAACCCGCGGCGGAACCGAGGGCTACGGATTTTACGACTAAAGGAAATTGGTGACATGCAATAAGTATCCGGTGAGGACGGCCCGCCTCCCACCGGTACTAGAGCTGTTAGAGCGGCGGGCTTTTGACGGCATCACTGGAATCCGGACGAAAAACTGGCGTGTACGATAAGGGGCCGATTCCGGTGATAGTTTTGGAATCATGCCAGAGATTCTCCGGATTGGAATGGATGACTTGGTATTTCCCATGTACTTTCTGGCAAAATCCGGCTACCTAATGATCCAGCCGACCGCTCTTGAACCACTATCCCGTTGTCGAATCCTCCATCTGGGGTTGGAAGTGCTTCCTCCCGCTCCCGGCCGCGCCTCACCGATCGCCTTCAATCAAATCCTCCGCGCAAAATCCAGCCTCCCGGATCCACCGGCGGCCACCAGGACCGTCCGGGCCAGCGCCGCTTCCCGCGGCCTCCTGAATCGCCATCCGCTTGACCACGTGGGCATCGTCAGCCCGGCACCCCGTGTGCATTCCTTCATCCTGAAACTATTGGTAAATCCAGGCAACCAGGAACCACGGAACCGTCAGGCTGGAACCGCCAAGGATGCCGACCAACCAGCATAAACACCGGAAAGAGCCGAAACCAGCCATCGGCCTACGCCTGAAACGGTGTCGATCTTTGCGACCTCTTTGTCAATTTTCAGATCGCCCGGATTCAATTGGTCCGAAGCAGGATGTAAGAAATGGCCAAGCGGGCACGAGGCCTGTCGAACAACGACAACCTGCTGCCTGGGCTCCTGAAAGCCGGCCGGATCGTCCAGCCCAATTTCTCAGCAATCAGATTTCGATGCAAGAGTCCGCCGGACTCTTGCTCCAACCCTCCGCTCCGGGACCTGGCCGATTGGCAGCAGACTCCCCCGGGGCGCTTCCTGCCCGCCTGGACTTGCAATGCCTCCGTGCACACCGACGGAGAGTGGTCCACAACCAACCCAGCGTCCAAACTCGCAGGTTCAATCGGGGGCTCCGGCTTTGATCCATTCGGCCACGGCTTTGCGCATGCCGGGCGAAACCTCCGGTAGTGGATACGGGGGCATGCTGCTGGTACTAATCATGCCGTAGAGCGGGCTCTTGCCGGGCTCCCTGATGTAGATCTTTTTCATCATTCCCTCGTAGGTCGTCAAATCGTGCTGCGTTCCGGCACCGTGACATGGCATACATTGCCGATTCACCAGGTTCTCGCGAATCCACCGGTAATTCAGATCCTCCTTCCGGAAGTTCACTTCCGGAGCCACCGCCCGGTGTCCCACGTCCCGCCCCGCGAGACGATCGAAGTAGTTGACGATATTCTGGTAGGTATCCCCGTTATCGTCTTTTTCGGGAACGACCAGTGATTGCGGCTTTTCCGGCAGGGAGGCTTTCCCTGCCGGATGGTCGGGATGCAGGCGATTGATGGTGGCATAGAGATCAATTACAAGTCTCCCCTCCCTCGAATCCAGCATGGGACCGTGGATCTGGGTGCACATCGCCGGTAGGAGGGCCGGTATTTCCAAGAAAACGGACCGGTGGTCGGATTCAACGGAGACGGATGCAACTTCGAGTCGATCATGTCCGATCATGCCCGGAGCTTTGACCGAATATTCAGGTGATCCATAGGTCTTCGGCGAGTCGACGTAATTCCACTGCTGGACAAAGAAGGCCTTCGCTGTGGAAGCATCCACTTTCACCTCCTGATCGAAATGCAACATCAAGCCGTTCCGGCATGGTTCCCACGCAACGAGCGCGGGCGACTTCCGGCCGGTATAACGCAGGCGATGCAGGCACCCCTCGGTCACCGCGTAGTCACCCCAGCCGTCCAGACCGGCCACGAAAACCTGCCCGTCAAGTGGCTGGACGGCCAGGCGGCAGGAACCACTGGAAAACAGACCCCGCATCGGAATCATCGCCGCCTGTGAAGTGCCCTCGGAGCGATCCCTCACCATGTAGTACCAGCTTCCCGTGCCGAAGCTCGTTCCCAGGATGGTCCCTTCTGACCCCAGCGGCCCGAACCTGGGCTCCGCCATGAACATTCGGCTGCCGGGAGAGTTGTCAACACCCCGTGGCAAGTAGAGAATCCGCCGTTTCTTGGCTGTCGTATTGGCATTTTCGGGATGATCCGATTCATAGATCGTGCAGGTTCCATTGTTGCTGTTGCCTTCCGATGAGTCCGATAAGACGAGGCCATCTTTTCTTACCGCGAGTCCCAAAGGGTTGCGCGATCCATCCCCGACCGTGTCCAGCTTGCTGCCGTCCGCGCTGAGCCGATAGATGGCTGCGAGCGTATTGAAATAGTAGTTTCCAGCAGCGTCGCGGCGTAGATCGCGCCCGCATTCATCTGCGGTTGGAAGGTTCATCTGGTTGACCCGTTCATACGAATCCGCCTCTCCGTCTCCATTCAGGTCCCTCAAGCGGAGTATATGCCGCCTGACGTTTACGCATGGCACGCCGTCCACGACCTCGATACCCAAAGGCAGGTCCAGTCCTGCGGCATAGCGCTTCCACACCACTTTGCCGAGGTCGCCCTGTAGCCCGGTGACTTTCCAAACGTCTCCCACCAACGTGCAGATGTAGGCCGTGCCATCTCTGTCGAAAGCGATCCCACTGAGCGTCATCGGTAGATGATAAGGATTGTCCGAGGGAACTGGAATGTCGTCGATTTCGTAGCTCCCTCCACTGGCCTGGGGATCCGCATTCAGACGCCCTTTCACCGTAATGGTTTTGGGAAACCTTGGAGCGCCGCCCGTAAGAAACATGTCTGGCTGAACCTTGGCGGTGCGGGTGACGATCTCCTTCATGGCACCTGCGACACCTGCTTCCTTGCCAGTCGTTCCCGACCAGTTGACAACGATCAATCGCCCTCGGTCAGCCGCTTTTGAAATCGACAGCCGACTGTCCTTGGACGGTTCACAGGTCACCCCCGGAGCTGGTTGCACCAGATCCAAGGATACCGTGTCACCGTATTGCTTCCGAATCACAAACGCACCGTTCGACTCTTTTGTGATGGTCTGCGCCGGTGTGGTGGAAGTGCCCGAGGGAGAGGGAAGGGAAAAGTCGAGAGGGACTTCCGGGTCGCCGAGAAACTCAAAATTCCTCACGACAAACCGCGTCATTCCATCCTTGCTCGGAATGATGGACGGCATGTCGAGCAGCGAAGTCTTCCCAACCTGCAATTGAAAGGCCACGGCCTCACCCTGGACGTGGTAACTCGCGAAACGTGCGATTCCCTTACCCTCACGTGTCCACTCATCCGATGCCGTCTTGAACGAGGACTTCCCCACCACCTCCAGTTTGAATCCGAACCGATCTACTGCAAGACTGAAGGTGCTTTCCGGAGCGACTAGCTTCGCATGAAGGAATATCTCCTTCAGTCCCGGATGGAGCGTATCGAAGACCAGCACGCCAGGATCCTCATCGGGACCGGAGATCTGATAAAGCTGGCCCGCGCCCAAACGCCCGCTGATCGATGTGAATTCAGGACCATGCGGTCGATCAAATGCGGTGGAATCCTTCTCGTTGGTTCCTCCCCAATGCCCACGCCGACCGCCATCCAACTCTGGAAACGGAGGCAGAATGCGGGAAGGATCGGTCGAATTGGCAATTTCGAAATCAGCCTGCCGACGATAAAAATCATACAGCCGGTATCGGTTGACCGGTTGATCTGCAAATCGCTTCCCCTCCCGGTCGCCGGCCGTTGCGAAGTAGGGCAACGGACTCAGGTCCGACCTGAGCGGAAGCGCATCGTAGGGGCCGCCGTTGGCAGGATTCGAACTCACGACCGATACAGCCACGGCTATGGCCGCCCGTGCAAAGCATGCACTACGGAATGGATACAGGGGGCGGGCGGGATCGGCGGACTTCATGATTTCGATAGATGGAAGAAGAGATGGATTCGACTTGTTCGACTGGCCGTCGAGCACCGCCTAGGACTTGGGCTTGACGACGGGATTTCTGATGAAATCGAGGCACTTCCGGACATCGGAAACATTCTTCCCCCAATTCGCTTCATACTCGATGTAGATGCACCCGTCGAACTTGGTCCTGCGCAGCTCCTGCAGAATTCCCGCGATGTTGGAAACCCCGGTGCCGAGAATCTGGTCGGTCGTCTGGCCTCCGATCCGGGTGCGATCCTTGAGGTGAAGACTGATCGCGCGGCCATCGAGAATCTTCAAGGCATCGAGTGGCACCAAACCTGAGGTTGCCCAGTGCCCGGTGTCCGCGCATGCTCCGATCCGATGATCCCGATCCTTCACCAGATCGTGAACGAACTGAGGATCCCACAGTTTGTAGCTGGGATCGTTCGGCCGCTTGGCGTGTTCGTGAAATCCGACCCGGATATCGAACTCCTTCACCAACTTTTCGATCGTGTCGATGGACGCCACCGACTCGGTGGTGATGCATTGAAACTTCATCCGGTGGGCGAACTCAAAAAACTTACGTGCCTGAGCCTCTTCTTTCGGAATGTCTGCGAACCAACTGGTCGCCACCACATGGTTCTTCTCCAGGTGGGCCAGCAGGGCGTTCACCTGTTCGTCGGACAAGCCCGGACCGACTTTTGCCGGATCCGTGGCGGTCAATGGCTGCCCCGAATAGAATTCGATCACCGTTCCGCCGGCTTCGCTGGTCTTTTCGATCGCCTCATAGACGGTGAACTGATTGAAGGTGTAGGCTTCGCAGCCAGCCCGGAATGGAGTTTCGGCCGCTGTCGCCGTCAAGGCGGGTGCCGAAATGGAGAGAATAAGGAGGGAGCGTATCAAACGCGGGATGTTCATATTTCGATATGGTATTTGAATGAAAAGTGGAGGAGTTCACCCCTCCTTGCTGGAGAGATCGACCAACCGCCGCTGTGTATGGGATTCCAAAGCCGCTTCAAAAATGTAGTGGGACACGAGTGCCTCCTCCGGTGTGGCGCAACCGAAGCGATCACCAAGCAATTCTTCCCGTTCCATGAGATAGGCCGCCCACATCTGCTGGATGATGTCGGGGAATCCCGGCTCGAAGATTCCACCGGTGACGGTCTTGAACTGTGTTCCAAATCCCAACTCGGTGCGCTTCCACCACTGCTCCTCGCCGCGTTCGAAAATCCACAATGTCTTCGGTTCTGCGGTGCTGAACCGCACCCCGCCGTCGATGCCGAGGATTTCGATGAACCACGTGTTGGTGGCCCCCGGAGCGAGGCGTTTCATTTCCAGGCGAAGCACCGCTTCCTCGCCATGCATCGTCGCCCAGGAATGGATCACGGCATTGTCCCAGGTGTCGCAGGCGGCCAGCCCCCCTCTGCCATCCGGCCGTTTCGGATACCCCTTCTGAAGCTGGGCGAACAGCGAGGACGGTACCCAGCCGAGGCGCAGAGGCAGATGCAAGGCATGCATGCCGAGGTCATTGAGCACCCCGGCCTGTCCACAGGTGGCGCTCAGCCGCTTCCAGTTCGCCGGCTTGGAGGGATCCAGATCACTGCTGTGGTGAAAACCGGAAACAACTTCCAGAATTCTCCCGATGCCACCTTTGCGGGCAATTTCATAGGCCCGCTGGGCACCGGGAAAAAACGGCATTTCGGAGCTGCATCTGACGAAACATCCGCTGGTGCGGACCGCCTCCAGAATCCGGGTGGCGGCACCCAGATCGATGCCAAACGGCTTCTCGGCGAAGAGATCCTTTCCGGCGGCGAGGACGTCCTTGTAGACCTTCTCATGAAGATCGTGGGGGACCGCGACATAAACGACGTCCACCTCCGGATTAGCGAGAAGAGCTTGGTAGCTGGTGGTCTTCTGGCGACAGGAAGGAATCCTGTCGAACCAGGCCAAAGCGGTCGTATTCAGATCGGCGACCGCCGTCAGAACCGGACGCACCGGCACGTCTGCGAGGGCGCACCATCGGGCAAAAGCACTCGCCATTTCGCGACCCATCAGGCCGCCTCCGATGATTCCGATATTGATGTCTTTCATTGGGAAATTGAAGTGGTTGCTTCCTGCCGATAGCAGCGGGCCAACAGGCTCACCGGCTGGATCAGTTCCACGGCAGAACCTGCCGCCCTGAGTCCCCCCGCGATCTGGAGGTGGCAGCCGGGATTAGAAGTCGCGAGCACGGCGGCACCGGATTCAAGAATGTGCCCGATCTTCCGCTGCAGCAGGGCCGCTGATTGGTCCGGTTGGGTGATGCTATAGACTCCCGCACCTCCACAGCACCAGGAAGACTCCTTCAGTTCGACCAGCCTCACTCCGGGCAGCAGTTCAAGGAGAAGACGGGGCTGTCGTGTTACCTTCTGGCCATGAGCGAGGTGACAGGATTCGTGGTAAGCCACGGTGATAGGATTACATCCCGCCATGGTGAGCGGAGCGCGGCACCCGATCTCGACCAGCCATTCGTGAATATCCCGCATTTTGGCATCCCATCTCCGGGCCTTGTCAGCATAGGTGGGATCGTCCGCCAGCAGGGTGCCGTAGTGACGCAGGTGCGAGCCGCAACCACCGGCATTGCTGATGATGGCGTCGTAGTCGTCAGGCGGCAGTAGATCGACCATCCGGCGTGCGAGGGTGGCCGCGAGGGCTTGCTCCCCGTTGTGGCCGTGAAGTGAACCACAACAGGGCTGCACCGGCGGAGTATGGACTTCGCACCGATTCGCCAGCAGGACATCGGCGGTGTCGCGGTTGATCGAGGAGAACGCGAGGTCCTGCACGCAACCTGTGAGCAGGGCGACCCGGTATTTAACCTCTCCGGCCGGCCGCTCCACTGGCGCGATCAAGTCATTCGAGAATTTCTCAGAGATCCGGGGTGTCTGCGGCTCCAGGCGGCGCAGATTACTCGGCAGCAGCCGCATCAGGCCGTGGCTCCTCACGAAATCCTCCAACCCACTGCGCTGATACACCCGGAGCAACCTGCCAGCCATGCGAAGCAGGCGCAGGTTCATGAACAACAAGCGCAAAGTGGCGAAGCGCCAGAAGTGACGGGCCGGCGTATCATTGATTCCCGAGCTCTCGATGTCGGCGCGCGCTGTCTCGAACAACCGGGCGTAGTCCACACCGGCCGGACAAGCTGTCTGGCACGCCAGGCAGCCGAGACAGTAACTCATCTCATCGGCGAATCCCCGCGTGATCTCCAGTTCGCCATCCGCCACCGCCCGCATCAGGGCGATGCGACCGCGCGGGCTGTTCCGCTCGCGCTTCGTGGTGTCGAAGGTCGGGCACGTCGGCAGGCACAGGCCACAATGCATGCACTGCTGAATTACGGCGTAATCGAGTTGCTTGAGAGTTCCGGCCATGAGCGGTCAGTCGAAAATTTTCCCGGGGTTGAGCCGGTCGTGTGGATCGAGGGCATGCTTGACCATCCTCATCAGATCATAGCTGGCCTCGCCCAATTGCTGTTTGAGCCATGGCTTCTTGGCCAGGCCGACTCCGTGCTCACCGGTGATGGTGCCGCCCAGGGAAAGGGTCTTTCCCACGATCTCCTCCAGTGCCAGATGAACCCGCCGCATCTCCTCCGTGTCGCGTTCGTCCGTGAGAAAGGTCGGATGAAGATTGCCATCGCCCATGTGTCCGAAGGTGCCGACCATCAGCCCGTGCCGGGTGGCGGTTGCCGCGATGAACGAGACCATTTCAGCAAGGGCGCTCCGCGGCACCGTCACGTCTTCCAGGATCGTGGTGGGCCTCATGCGGGCCAGGGCGGAAAATGCGCTGCGACGGGCGGAAGCGAGCTTCCGCGCTTCCTGTTCGTCCTGTGCGACCAGAACGTCCCGGGCGCCATGGCTCCGCGCGATCTCAGCCATCCGCGCCGCCTCGTCTTCCACTGCCGCGGGATGGCCGTCTGTTTCCATCAGAAGAATCGCCTCACAATCGGTGGGCAGCCCGATCCCCACATAATCCTCCGCACAACCAATGGTCATCCGGTCGAGAAATTCCAAAGTGCAAGGAATGATTCGGGCTGCGATAATGGACGAGACGGTTTCCGCCGCGTCTTCCATCCGCGCATAGGTGGCCAACATGGTCCGTCGTGCCGGGGGACGCGGCAGAAGCTTCAGGAGAACTTCAGTGACGATTCCCAGCGTGCCTTCCGAGCCGATGAACAGATCCTTCATCGAATAGCCGGCCACATCCTTCACGCACCCATTCCCGAGGGTGACGACCTTTCCATCCGGAAGCACCAGCTCCAGGCCCATGACGTAGTCCCGGGTGACACCATATTTCAGCCCGCGCAGGCCACCGGAATTCTCAGCAACATTGCCGCCGATCGTACTGATGCGAAGCGACCCCGGATCCGGCGGGTAAAACAGACCATGCTCGGCCGCGACCTCATCGAGTCTGGCCGTAATCACACCCGCCTGCGCTCGCAGCGTGAGATTCCGCGGATCAACGGAAATGATGCGGCCCATCTGGACAAGACAGACCACCAGAGCCTTATCCAGTGGCACGCTGCCCCCGCTGAGGCCAGTGCCCGAACCACGCGTGACGACGCTTATGGACGCCTCATTTGCCAGACGTACGCAGGCCGCCACTTCCTCAGTCGTGACGGGAAAAACCACGGCCCCGGGACTCGCCTTGAAGGTAGCGGTGCCATCGAAGCCGTAGGGAATCAAATCCTCCGCGGAAGTCAGGACACGCCCGCTCCCGAGCAACGTTCCCAGGGCGTTGAGCAATGGTTCCTTCATGAACTCATCATGCGGTTTTTGTTACGAAGTACTGGCCGAGCGCCAGGCACTCACGGGCTGGGAGCAGACCACCGGAAGGACTGGCATGGGTCAGACAGGCGGCGGCTGCGGTCGTGGCCATCCGCAGGCACTCCGGGATATTCCACTCGGCTTGCAAGCCGAACAGGTAACCTGCGGCGAAGGCATCGCCCGCGCCATTGGAGCCCACCACCTTGTCCCGCGGGATTTCAAGCGCGTCACACGTAGTGAGCCCGCCATCCGCATCGCAGACGATCGCTCCTGATTGAAAATGAAGGATGACCTGTCGTCTTACCCCCCCGGCTAACAGCATTCGCGCGGCCTTGCACGCGGCAGCCGGCGAAATCTCCCCGTCGCTCTTGATCTTCACCCCGGTGGCCAGTTCGGCCTCGCGCTCGTTGACGAAGAGGTAGTCGATAAACGGCAAGGCGGAGCCAACTTTTTCCATGAACATCGGGTGCTCGGTGCTCACCAGATCCACAGAAGTGGTCAGTCCGCCCTCATGCGCCTTCCTCAACAGGCTCGCTGCCCGGGTGCGTCCGTCGATGGAGCCGTCTTCAGGCGAATCGAGCGAATCCAGAAGCATCAGGTACGCGAGGTGGAAGTGACTGGCTTGGCTGAGTTCGAAATCCAGGTGCTGGAGATCAAAAAGAGCGTTTGCTCCACGGCGGTGGAAAAATGTCCGCCTGCCTGTGGAACTCACGCAGATCACTTCCGTATAGGAGGTCGGCTCACCCTCCACCACGTGCAATTGGCGCGTACCGATTCCCGCCTCGTCGCATTCCTTGAGAATCCACTCCCCATCGGTGTCCCGACCCACGCAGCCCGCAGCTTCCAAAGGAAAATCGACTCTCATGGTCGACAGATCTTTCAAGACGTTGAAAGGCCCCCCTCCATTCGACATCATTTCGGATGTGATCGATGCCAGCATGTCTTGCTCGGGCCACGTCTCGACCAGCCGAAGATGATCGACGATGAAATTGCCCGCGCAAATGATCCCGTTCCTCTTCATTGGATCAGCGCCATGGATTCCCGCACGCCGGCCCCATCGTGCACCATCGCCATGAGGGCCCGGACAATGCCTGCCGGATTGGGATGCTGGATAATGTTCCGTCCGTAAACGATTCCACGCGCACCTTGCCGGATGAGCCCCTCGGTGCGGGTGAGGATTTCTTCATCGCTCACACGGCCTCCTCCGCGGACGAGCACGGGCACGTCTCCCGCCGCCTCGATGACCTTGTGGTAACGGCTCACGTCAGTGGTCGGATCGGCCTTGATCACATCGGCTCCGAGTTCTACCGCCTGCCGGACCAGGTGGACGATCCTGATTTCGTCTCCATCCACCATGTAACCTCCCGCTTCCGAATTCGGGCGGAACACCAGCGGCTCCACCATCATTGGCATGGCATGGTGATCGCTCTGCACCTTCAGCCGGTGGATATTTTCCACACAGCGTTCCGTCACATCGGGCGCGCCGGGTATCTGGAAGAGATTCACACAGACGCACGCGGCATCGAGCCTCACCGCCTGTAGAATCGCGTCTTCGATCATGCTGCTGTAGCGGGCTGCGGGGAGCGATTCCCCATAGACATTCGCCACATCCACCCGCAGCACCAACCGCGGCTTCAGGTGTCCCGGCAGGCTCTGGAGGTGTCGGGCCTGGCCCGTCGTGAGCTGGATGGCATCCGGGCCCGCGGCCACGAGGGTGGAGACGGTCTTTGAAATGTCCTCAATGCCTGTGAGGAATCCCGGTTGGTTGAAAAAGCCGTGATCCACGGCGACGTCGAAACAACGGCCGGACCGGACATTGAAAAGACGGTTGAGACGGAAACTTTTCATAGCCTGATTCAGTGAATCCCCAGAAGATGGCGGATGATAAAGAGCTCCAGGCCCTCATAATCACGTGCCTCCACATACTGTTGCTCCACCTTTCGATCGAGCGACCGGACCTTTTCCACCAGATGGAGGAATATCTCACGGCTGCCGGTCAGGTGGGAGGTCACCGGAGAGCCCCCCTGGGTTCGCATGGCCTTTACGTCGAGCCCGACGAATTCGCCCTTGCCGCCATACCCGTTCTGCTCAAGCACCCGCACCTGGTTGAAAGCACCTCTCAAATTCGCCGCGCCGAAGTTCTTGTCCTGATCGTATTTCAGTCCGTTCTGATCGTTCAGATGGATGCTGGCCAACTTCCCGTGCGCGATCGCGAATGCCATTTCGTCGGAAGGGTCCAGACCGGCCAGAATCGCGTGGGCAGTTTCGATCAGCCCCTTGACCCGGCCGGGAGCGTTGGAGGCGTAGGCCAAGGCTACCGCATGCCCGATCGTCGGCACATAGGCGTGATCGCATGGCTCGTTCGGCTTGGGTTCGATCCAGATTTCGATCTCACTGTCGTAATCCAGAATCGCGTTGATGGTTTCGAGAATCGATTCGTAGGCGGCGACGGCGTTCTTCGCCTCCCTGACGTAGGTGCCTTCCCTCGCCAGCCACAGAACAATCGCCTTGCTGCCAACCGCCCTCGCGATGTCCACCGCACGGAGCGTGCGCGCCAAGGCATAGCGGCGGTCGACTTCCGAATTGGAGGTGTATCCTCCGTCCATCGTCTGCGGGGCGAACCAAAGGCGCGGTGCCACAAACTCTGCGGTCAGGCCCTGATTCCGAAGCACCGTGCCGACCTCCTCCGCCTTGCGGAGAATTTGAGGGGCTGACTCCGCAAACTGGGAGAGAGACTGACCGGCAAGCTCCGGCACCACGTCGTCATCATGAAACTGCACGCCTTCGAAACCGAGGGGCCGATAAAGCGCGAATTTCGCCTCATGCTCATATCGGGAACGAGTGGGAGGACCGAAGGGATCTTCTCCTTCGCTGATGTTCCAGGGGCCGAATGAAAAGCGGTAGTCGGACGATGTAGTCATGGTGAGGGTCGATCCAACCTACCGGAATGGAATGACGGATCGCTACGCCTCTCGAGTCATTCAATGGCACTATGATCTCAGTTTTTTCTGTTCTGAATGCCGGCTTTCGGGATTATCCTCGCTGAAATGGATCAGGAACGGGAAGACATCCAGCTTTCTTCAAGCGAGCCGTTTCGTCTCCTGCGCTGGAAAAACAGCGTCAACAGCGTCGAAGTCGTAAAGGCTGGCCGGGCCAACCCGATCCGCGGCTTTGGTGATCACTGGCATTTTCACCGGGCCATGGAGCTGACGTTCATCGCACACGGAGGCGGCACCCGGTTTGTGGCCGATCACATCGAGATGTTCCATACCGGAGACTTGGTCCTCATCGGTTCGAACGTTCCGCACTACTGGCACTCGCCCCGCCGTTATGCTGGCCTGTCCCTCCAATGGGACTTTCCTCCGGAGCATGGCATCTGGAACTTCGGAGAAGCGGTCGCCCCGTTGCGCACGCTTTCCAAAGCGGCCTTGCGTGGTCTGCATCTCTACGGACCGACAGCCGCCGCCGCCGCGAAAGCCATGGCCGAACTCGCTGATCTGGACGGCCTCCCGCGTTTGCTGGCATTTCTCGAATTGCTCTCGTCAATCACCCGCGCACCTCCGGAAGAAATTCGGCCACTCGCCGCCCGTGCCTTTTCCATCGAAGGCACCGCCGACCATCAGGACGCCATCGCACGGGCCGTCAGCTACATCCTCGCCCATCACCACGAACCTGTCCGCCTGAAGGACCTTCTCCGTCTCACCGGCATGAGCCGCGCCACCTTTGCCCGGCAATTCGTCCGCCACGCGGGAAAGCCATTCTCCGTATTCGTCAATCAGGTCCGCCTGCAGGCCGTGTGTCGCGCCCTGATCGAATCCAAAACTCCAATCAGCACCATCGCCTTCGACCACGGCTTCAACCAACTGTCGTTCTTCAACCGGATCTTCCGCCGCGAATTGGGAACCAGTCCGACCGAATACCGGTCCAGGCCACTGCCTGGTCATTCGACCGACGCCGAACCATAACCCGCCCGGTCTCCTGGCCGCAAACTGGGCGACGCGAAACTGCCTGCAAGCGGCGGGGTAGGTATAGACTGATTGCCAAAAGAGCTTGCCGGAATCTCTGCCTCCCTCAATGAGGCAAAGTCAGCCGAAGCCAATACGGCCCATAGTCGGACCGCGGAATTCATTCCGCTTCTTCCTCTTCTCCCAGCAGAGCGGAATGAATTCCGCGGTC
>Ga0265327_10002923_pt1 | contig 17098 bp, 20 predicted proteins | sample 41621metaG_FD_202089 | JGI IMG/M metagenome (GOLD analysis project Ga0265327, IMG submission 202089) | Rhizosphere microbial communities from Carex aquatilis grown in University of Washington, Seatle, WA, United States - 4-16-21 metaG | ecosystem: Host-associated > Plants > Roots > Rhizosphere... | reverse complement strand
TAAAATTGAAATATATGTTCAAATTCTAGGATATAATAATACAAATTTACATTACAGGTAAATAAAAGTTGGGTATGATCGTGAATTTTTAATGCAAAACAAAATAATCCTGGATATTCTCTTGTTACTTGGTGAATGCTTGCTAGAGGTTTTTGGTCAAGTTTGCTTCTTTTAGAAATGTAATCACATGTGGGAAGATTACCAAACGAATAATAGCTCGTTTTAATGTCTTTTCCGTAAATAGAAAAAGATTTCTTCAAGCTCTTTTGAAATGTTTTTTTATCGAAAGCTTCTGCGGTTTTTATGTGATACAATATTTCTACGATCGATTCAGGAGCTAATTTATTTATTCTTTCAAACATGTCTGTTTTCAACATATCAAGCTCCCATTCTGTCCGATTGTTGGCAGTCATTTTAATGAAAAAATCTTTTTCTATTACCAAGAAAAAAAAGAAACAATTTCTCATTTATTTTAATTAAGAATTATTTACGAAATAATGCAGATTGTTTGTAAAATTCAACACAATTAATGCAACTGAGATTGTAAGCACTTTGATGAGTGTGGTAAGGACATGGAAGAAAAGGCTTTTCTGGATGAACATTTGGAAAAACATGTTCTGGAGGTACACCATTGCTTAATTGAGTGGAATAATCTGAGGATTTTGATAATGAAGGAAGGTTAGTATCCGGATTTCCTTTTTTTTCAACTGGAGACGAAACAGGATAATGAAGAGCAGGAACAGCAGAATGATGCCTTTTTGCTGCTGGAGTATATAGAAGAGAGTTATTTTCTTCCATATATTTTTTCATCGATTCAGGCAATGGTGCCGTTTCGACATCTTCATCGTTAATTGTGTTTGTTGTCGATCTTGTCACTGGGCGCGTTCGTTTTGCCATATTTGGAATCGAAGAAGGCAATTGAGGCCTTTGTCTTTCAGGAAGATAAGAAGAGGAATTTGAAGATGGTAGATTGTAAGCTGCTTCAATCGTTGGGGAAATAGAAGCAAGCGATTTCTGAGAGGCTGGAATTGCGTTAACAAATGCATTATTTTGAGGTGGGAGACAGATTTTTGAAGTTACCAAATGAAACGATTTTTGATAATCAATTGGATCGTTCGGATTTTCTGATTGTGAAGCGTTTTTTGAAGAGTCGTCCGTCAAATGATGAGGAATTGTTTGGAAAAAATGTCGAGAAATGATTTTGCAAAGCTGATGCAACCGATAAATGGTAACATATTTTGAGCATTTTTTGCACATTAAGTTTTTGTTTTTGTGTCGATGATCACAAATTTCATATTTTAGGCAGCAATTCATGCATCGATTGAAAATGTCGTTGCATTTGCAAATTTTGTGAACAGAACATTTTTCACATTTTGCAACATATGTTGCTTTTAAATGTTTGTGAATAGTGCAATATTTGTCTGGTTGAGGACAGCACATTTCCCGATAGCCACCATGATTTGTTTCCATACACATTAAATCTTCAATGCAGATATGGCAATCTTTGAAGAGCTTCTTGGGCGTGCAACTGCAATAGATAATCTTCAATATTTTTCTTTCTTTCTTTGAAAATTGGTCTTTCGCTGTCATAACGATTTTGTCAATTTTTCTTGGTCTTCTTCTCTTCTTTTCATGAGTCAAATCCGGTATGTCAATTGGTTGAGTCATATCTTCAATAAAATCGTCATCGTCGGTTTGACTCTGATTTCCATCGTCAGAAAGAGACGTATTTGATGGAGAAATATTTGGTAATTCTTCAATAGTTGAAACATTACCATCGGTTGAAGGAATTAAAGCAGGAGGATTGTTTTGAATTGGAACGGGAGTTGCTTCATTAGAAACAAATCCAGAGATCATAAAAGAGCATAATTTGTCAATTTGTGATGCAGGACACCCAATTTTTCGCGCTCCTTGAATTGTTTCATTGATATATGGGCAAAGAATACATCTTGCATTTCCATGCAAAACGCATCTTGCAAAAGGAGTTGAAATATCGCATTCTGATTTGGGAACGCCGTGACACAAACATTTTTCATTGCAGGGAACGCAATTTTTTTTCAAAATTTGGTGAGAACAGAAAGCCGAGGGATTGTGAACAACACACTCTTCCTTGGTCTTTCCACACGGACATTTGAGGTTATTTTGATTGCAAATATGGCAAGTAAAGCGAAGAGCGTTGTGTTCTTCGCAAAACAAACTTTGTCCCACACTTTCCATTTTTGGTTATTTTTCTCTTTTTCGGTGTTCTTGGCGCTGGTAGGTGAAAACTGCTGTGGAACTAGAACCTAGCTCTGCTCGAAACCGAAAAAAAGGAAAAAAGAAGTTCAGAAAAAAACGGAAAAGAAAAAAAAGAAAAAAGGAAAAATTTAAAAAAGTTGGTGATTTTATTTTATTTGAAAAAAAAGATACGATCGCATTCATTGTATCTTGGACTGAAAGCATCGTATCACTGATAAAATGAGTTGTGAAAATCCTGGATGTGAATGTCTGAACAAGACGGGAAAAAAATTAAAACTTTCAGAGGCAATAGATAATGCAAGCGGAAAAACGATCAAAATTTGTTCTAAAACTTTGGTTGACAAAACAAAAATATTCGGCAAATGTTGTATATGTAAGAAACACATGTTCCGGAAGTGTCTTCACATACAGAAAAACAAAAGAACTCTCTATTTATGCGTAAATTGCGCTGATCAAGAAAAGGGGGGAATGTCTTTTAAAGAATACTTTGAACGAACGATAGAAAATGATAATTGTTTATTATACAAGATGTTCCCCAAATTTTTATTTCATTTAAATAAAAAAACAACCGTACCCTCGGAATTTTGCCCAAAGTGTGAAAAAAAACATCCAAAGAACGTATTGAAAGAATTAAAACCATTTGTAATTTTTTCAAAAGCGCGCGATTTCAAAATCTCAGAAACGCAGCTAATCATGCGATATATTTCAAAAATGATCGAAGAAACGAAAGATAACACAGTTTTGACCTCTTTTATCATGGGTTTCTTAACTGCAAAGAAAAAATGCATTAAGGGAAAAAATACCATTACCTCCAAAAAACGAACTGAACGAATTAAGAAAACAACCATTACCCCAAAGAAAAAAAGTATTTCAAAAGAAGAATGCGATACCATGATCCATTATTTTATTCCAATTGCAAAAAAATCTCAAATAGAGAAGATACGGCCAAAGCGAGTGAAATGCACTCCGTCTGAGATAGAAAAAACGATGAAAGAAAAAGATGTCATTGCGTTTGCAAATTTCTTAAAAACAGGTAATGTAAAATTAAATCCACCAGCTAAAACGGGTCGAAAAAAGGTAAATTAAAACGACAATAAATATCATTAATCCGAGAAAAATCTTTAAAAGAATGCCGCATCCTTCGCTCATAGCACATGAAAACCTCATTTTTAATGAAAACTCACAATACTTTCTGGTAGGTTTGGATAGGATATTCACAAATTTCGCACATGAAAAGGATAATTCTTTTTCTAGAAAGATATACCTCGATAGGAATAAAACATTCTGAACACATAAATACGTGCTCACATGGAAAAACTTGAATATCCGCGACTTTTTTTTCGCAATTAGTGCAGATTTGCAACGCATCATCCATTGAAGAATTACATAGTTGCATGCCATGGTGTTTTTTCGGTTGTGTTGTAGGTAATTCAGACAATCTTTCAGGCCTTTTTTGAACAAATTCTAATTGCATTAATTTCTTTTCGTGATCAGAAAACTGTTCGGATAATTTTGGATTAATGCATTTTTTTGAACAATCTGTAACAATATCTGTAGGACAACTACAAGAAGTGTTAAAATTTCTAAATACAAATGGATTTCCGTATGTGTAATCAATCATTCTTCTTATTCCCATGCATTTTAAACAAAAATCAGTTGTTTTGATATTTGCCTTTTCGTTGAATAACAAACTATATAGTTTTTTATCGAAAAATAGATTTTCATTTAAATAGTTTGCAAATGACAACAAATTGATACTGGATTTTTCATCCAAATTCAATACTTTTAAAGTAAAAAAGTTTCTGCCGAGTATTTTTTTCATTTCATCCAAATAAAATAATGACAGATCCAGATGTGAATCATTATCTAGAAATAAGCTAATGTCAAAACTTTCTCCTGGAAAGATAACAGGTGTTTTGTCAGGTTTCAAAGGATGAGTTATAACGAAATTAACGTTTGATCTGTAAATACATGCAATTGTAAACATTTTCAACCGAGGAAATTGGCCTCCCCATTTTACTTCTGCACGAATATTGAGAAAAGTAATTTTTGAGATTTTTAGAACGTATTTCTGAATACTAGATAAATGGGATTGGTATATCGAATTATCTGTTAATTCGTCAAAAGAAAAAGATTCTACGATCGAGCTTTCTTTTGGAGTCACAATAGATAATTCAAAAGAATATCCGCTTGGTTTGCTAATGAAAATACATTCAGTCGCAAAATCAATTACCAATCTGTCATTTTGTTCGTTAGGAGAAATCTTGCAAATTCGCATATAATAGCTGTCTTTAAGAGAATCCATTTTTTTAAAGAAAATGGCCTTTCCTACAATCGAGGTGCAACAGATGGTGTTCAAACTCTTCCGAGAAATATTTCCCAAACACAAAATTACACATTACCCTTTTCTAATGTCGGCAAAAAATTATTGGTTTTTCTATTTATGCGATTGGTATCCTAACCAAACTAATGTAGAAGAAGAAGAAATTGCATTCTTTTTCGAGGATATCGTTTTGTTCATATCTTTGATCTACATTCATGATGTTTTTTTTATTTACCAACCCATTTTCAGAATGTGCAATAGATGCGGTAAATGCCAAAATCAAAACTGTTTCGCCATCACTTTTTACATTTGCATTACAGATCATTGAATTGTTTACTTTTTTCTGTCTATTGCATATGATAATCTAATTTCTAATAAAGGATCAACTTTTAAATTAATGTCGATTATTTTTTGCAAAAGTTGTCCAGTTTCAGGATGCAATTGTGACAGAATCGCTTTTGGTTTTCTCCCGCGCGTTTCTCGCCAACCGATCGCTTTTGATTTTTGTAAATCTTTCAAAGGAATCAATGGTTCTTCTCCTCTTTTTGGCCGACCTCTTTTCCTATTTCCAATACTTCTTAACGCTTCTATTTCATTTATCGTCAATTCAGCCGATAATCCACTGTAAGTATAATCTTTTTTTTTCAATCTTGCAGGCGCTCCGTCCGATTTTCTTAATCTTTTTGATAAATTCATATCATATTCTTCAGAAATAACAAGTTTCCTTCTTTCCATATCTCTTTCTTTTTCTTTTTCTCTTCTCTTTTCATCTTCCAACATTTGTTGTTCCTTGTATTTTTTATAGAATTCTATTTCATGATCAGGCAACCCAAAATCTTTTACATCCAGTATCTCGTCCGTATCCGACACATCTGAATTTGTAACATTTGACAATTCAATACCACTGCTGAAACTGCTATAAAATTCATTCTTACTTTGAATTTCTTCCGAATCGCTCATTTTTCACAAAAACACGTTTTTAAAGAGCTCTTGACCGATTCTCGACTCAAGCTGGTCGAAAAAACTGAAAAAAAGAAAAAAGTGTTTTTTAAAAACAAGAAAAACCTGCTTTTTTATTTTATTTTATATAAAAGATGAAGGTTTGTTTTTGCGACGAATTTGATTGTTGCATGCTGAACCGTTTCACTCTAGATACGATCCCTCAACTCCAAAAAAAGAAAAAAACAAAAGTTATTCAATTATCCAAAGAAGATATCGAATTAAAGAAAATTAATGTTCGGAAACCAATATTTACTATTGTGTTCTAATCTTTTTGGGCGTTTCTGCAATGACTGAATCGAGGAGGTTTGCCAGCTCTCCTCGTGGCCCACGTTTGCGAGATTTCTTTTCTGGCTTTTCTGAAGAGTTTTCGAAAATTGTAATTCCGAAATAATTGATCCACCAAAACGCCGTATACGCATGATCAAAAATATGTCCTGTGACAGAATCGTTAAAACAACATTCTAGATCCCATATTTCTTGAAAACAGACATTTGCGTAATATTTTGTCGGTTCCATAGAATTTGTGTAGCGAAACTGATCGTCGGGTGTTTTTTCAAAATAAATCTTCTGGGTCGCATCAGTTCGTGCGTATTTGGCGATCTTTTCTTGTCTGAAACCAATTTCTTCCAGAGTATAGAATGGTTTGATATAGACGCCAAAAGTGTCTTTGAACCAATGCCACGGTTTCTTTTGTTTGAGAATTGGTCTTTTGTAGTTGCTCATCATGCTTTTTTGTGTTTTTGTGCATTCAAAAAAGAAATTTCCCTCATCATTGATGCAATCGAAATGATAGGTCCCTCCTTTGCACGTTAAAGAGAATAGATATTCTCCAGTTTTTTCGTTTTTTTCACATTTCAGGTGATAAATGTAAAAAGTGGGAAGACGAGGCATTTCGGAGAAAATTGGGAGAAAAGAGGGTCGAGGAGTTGCTGTTTTCGAGAAAAGAAACGCTCTGCTCCCCGAAAAAAAGAAAAAAAGAATTTTTGAAAAACATAAAAAATGATTATTTTATTTTTCTATTATAACATTTTTTTTGAATTAAAAAATAAATATATTCATTCAACCATCTAAAAGCATCTTTGTAACAATAACTGAAATTGGTTTTGTTTTAAAAACAAAAAAATTATCGCTTCGTATGAGTCCTCTTTCGAACTCGAATTCTAACAGATTACTTTCATCTCTTTCTTCGATAGATCCATCAGGAAGCACTTTACGAATATATATCTTCTCTTCTTGCGATGCTTTTTCAAGTAAAAACCAATCTGTAGTATTATCATTTCCGTTGAAACAAAAATAGAGATTTCTTGGATTGAAAGATTCGATTCCTGGTAAATAAATAAAAACATCGATAGGAATAATTGTATCGAAGGTAGGATCGTCAAGATTGTCGTAATCAGAATCCCAGTCTTCGTCTCTAAATTTTTGGAGATATTCTTTGTTAAAAAAGGTTTTCACGTTTGAAAAGTCTAAATATGGGTACGTGGCATTATAAAAATAACCTTCTTCGCCTAATTCTACTTCTTTTGGATTAACAGGACTATCATACCATATTGAATCCATATGTTTTCCACAAGCTCTTAATTTAACAAATATTTTCTTTTGAAATTCAATTACATCAAAACGTTTGATCCAACGACGATCTAATCTCTTTTCACTTACAATCCATTTGTTACCTAATTGTAATTTTGAAACTTTTTCCAAGATGAGATGTTTTTCGAAATTATCCTTTTCTTCTTTAACTAATTCAATCAACTTTTCATATTCATCTGTGGTTTTAAAATGTTGTGTAATCTCACGGATATTATGTAACCATTTCTTTCCTTCATTTTTAGCTGCCATTTTGCCTGTTTTTGAAATATGTTTTTTTCTTTGAAAATGTCTTTTCTTTTTTCTCAAATATATTTCAGATTTTAATCTTCTACTCTAATTAATCTGCATTTCTGTCGCTTTTGAGGAAAAGTATCTTTTTGAAGCAGATAACGTTTCTTGTGAGATCTAGGAATTTGTCTATCAATAATATTAGAAAAAATAAAAAACCACGCCGGAGGATCGTTCAGCCCCCATTTCTTTGGAAAACAGTTGTGATTTAAATACCAATACATGTAACAATGATGGATATTAGGAAATATTTTAAAATTAAAAGGAATATGGTCATGTGGAAAAGGTGTTAAATTGAAATTAAAATTCATTCTAAATTGGATTTCACTCGCTTTTTTCATTAAATTTCGAGTTAAATCGATCGCATATGATATATCATTATTCTTTAACCGAACCAGATATTGGTCGAATAATTCAATGCAATACAAAATTACCCAATGATAGTTGCCAAATGTTTTTCTATTCCATTCTACAATTGGGTGGGTTGCATCTCTAATTGGCCCCAATCCGATAGCATCTGAATATTTCTTTCCTTCAACACCCATTATTATTCTGAAATTTGTCGATAGCATTTGAATTGAAAAATGTATCATTGTCAGAATATGGTAATCACACGTCCAAACAGCATTTTTCTTTGGACAATCTGAGAGAAAGAAAAAGTTCATTTCTTTAAAAGATTCTTTTCAAAAATGGCTTCTTTTTCTTCTCCGGATTTTTTGGTGGATGCGACCAAAAACTTTCAATCAGAAAAAGATTTTGACATATTGATTCAAAAAATTAAGATATTACAAAAAAAGTTTGAAGAAGGTAAGATAAAAGAAAAGATATCGAATCTTAAAATCGGAGATAAATTGTTTCTGACGTTGGATGAAATAAATATAGATGATTTAAATCATATCGGAAAAGAAGAAATAAATATTTACATTGATCTTCATGCGTATGGAAGATATATCGATGAAGTTATTTATCAAGGAATATATGATCCAGAAGATGGAGACAATTTCGAGAATTATTGGAAGGTAGACGATCCTTTTTATGTAAAAGCTTACAATTATTTAGATTTTAGTCATTTAGAAAAATCTTTTTCTAACGAATATTTCAAAACAACACCAAACGCAGATTGGAAAAATAATGAATACTATAAAGATCCTGGAAATGATGCAGTCTATCCAATAACAGTATATGCATATTTCCATTTAATTCAAAAAAGTGAAGAAAATAAATATATTTACGGAATTAATCTTGATGCTGTTTTAAAAAAGCCCAAATGGTTTCAAATTAAAACAACAATTGAAGTTGATGATGGTAAACCTCTACGAGGGTATCATTTTTGTAAAGTGAAAAAAGATGGAACTGTGGAAGAAGAAAATGATGACAATATCTCGTTTTTCGAGGGATGGAAATATAAAATAGATTATGATGGATATTTAATTCTTAAAATAAGTGAAAATAATCCGTACGAACGATCTAAACGTCCGGAAAACAAAGAACCTAATGCGAAAATTGCAAGAACAGAATAGTTTTAAAAATTACAAAATAAAGTTTACAATAAATTACAAATTTATTTTTTGTTTGAAAGAATTGAGAAAAAGAGAGTTTTATAAAAATGGCGCTTTCGATGCCTGATCCAGAAGTTTTAGAATGGGCGCAAAAAAACAAAGAAATGATTCAGAAATTCGTAGGATGCTGGGATAGAATATATAACGAGGAAACATTAGAAGGAAAAGAAAAGAGTTCTGAGATAGTGGATAGTCAAATGGTTCAATATGTTAAAATAGAACCGTCTAAAGGATTTGAATTAGGCGGTTTTATTCCTTTCAGATTCAACCAGAATATCGATTTCTTTCAAATAGGATACCATTTAAAGACTGATATAGAACGCATATTTGATCCGTTATATCGGTTGTATATTGAATGTTTTTCTTTAAAATATGTAGACGGTGAAAAAAAAGAGGTAATGATTGTTTTTCAGAAAGAAGAAGATGTCAGAGAATTTCTCACTAAATTAAAGAATTTCCAGAATATATATTTCAAATTTTCTTTTTCTGCAGCAAATATGGAAAAGATATATCCAATTATTGTTGAATTCAACAATTGCCAATTTTCTTCATTACCTGATGATTTTTTCGACAAACAAATTGAATATATTCAAAATTACAAAGATGATCCAAGAAGAAGCCAAATTATGACTAAAGAAACTCGACCATCACTTCCTCGCCCGATTAAATGGATTCCTGAAACATGCTCTTTTTGTAAAAGAAATACAAAAATCGATTGTATGTACATTCTTTCATGCCTTCATGCGATCTGTAAAATCTGCATGAAAACGGTGTTTAAGAAGACAGCGTCGGCTGTTTTGAAATGTGGAGATAGAAAGTATCAGATATGTGAAACAAAATGCCCTGAATGCAATACATGGGTACGGTTTAATATGGATATTGCATGATTAAAATAAAAAGATACTGAAAACCCGCATTGTATATAAATATATAAATACAATCATATATTTTTCTAAATAAAATAAAAATTCAAAAAATGTTTGAAATTATTCCTTTTTGTTTGGTGAGTAAAATCGAGGATTTTAAAAAGACAATCTTTTCTATTCGCAACCTAATGGCACCTAAAATAGGAAAAGTTGTAGCTTTCGTTTTGTTCACTGCTTTCCTAATTGCATGTGGATTGGCAGGAGATCGCGGAACATTGAATGATAGATTCAGACCATAATGCGTTATCTTCTTTTAGATATTCTTTTCATATTTTTTTTGATTTTTGTCTTCGTTTTTGTTTTTTCAAAAGTATATTGGTATTATAATTGTGAAATATATATTCAAAACTAAAAACTATTTCTTTCAATTCGAAAACACATTTTTCATTAAAATAGGAAATGGCCAGTATTCAGTCAGAAAAAAAAAGAGGAGCATTCATATTGTTTGAGGGAGTAGATCGTTCAGGTAAAACGAGCCAATCTAAGAATTTATTTAATAATTTCATAAACCAAAACATTCCGTGCGAATGGATGTGTTTTCCTGATAGAAAATCTCCTTTAACAGGTATCGCAATCGATTCTTATTTAAAGAAAATGATCGATTTATCTCCGGAAACAGCGCATTTATTGTTTGCTCTAAATAGAAGAGAAAAAGCAGAACAAATTGTGGAATCATTAAACAAAGGAATTACTATTATAATGGATCGTTATTTCTACTCGGGAATTGTTTACACTCTCTCTAGAAAAGAATTTGAAAACAATACGTGGGTAGATTTGCTTGATCAGTCGCTTCCTCTTCCTGACGTTTTATTTTTCATGAAAATGCAAAAAGGCGATCTGGAAAAACGTTTACAAACCACTGAAAATCCTGAATATTTTGAGAAAATAGAAATATTGTGGGAAATACAAAAAAAGTTTGATAAATTATTCGATGAAAATGAAACAACGTATGTAGAAAAAATTGATGTAACCAAATCATTTGAAGAAAATGCAACATATATCGGAGAAAAATGCATTTCATTGCTGAATGAGATAAAAGATAAACCAATTACGTATTATTGAAAAATTACGTTTTTTAAGAGAAAAAAAGTCAGTTTGAATTATTGTCGATTTTTTTAAAAAATCTTTATTTGTCTGGATAGAAAAGATGCATTTCAATTTCGCGATTTTCGTTTTAATCATTTGTTTTTCATTATCCATTACTGCAGAAAAAGTGACTATATGTGATGGAACTCCAGAAACATGCTTTTTCTCATTTTCAGAAAGAGTTATTAAATTGGACATGATGGATTACAAAAGATTCATTGTATTTCAATTTTTTGAGACACGTGTTTCTTTAAAATCTCCTATATTAACAAGGCTTTCCATAACTTGGTCGTGCGTACCAGAAAGTAATGAAGATTTATCAGAATTACAAGCGAGTATCTCAGAATTTCGGTTATTCAACAATTATTGCAAACAAACAATCGATGGATTTTCCTGTAAGAATGAAAACTACGATTTATTCTGCGAATTTGAAAATGGATGCGATTTATTCTATTATGAGGGATGTTATTGCGCATATATTGATGATATAGATCTTTCTAATATTTTAATTGAGATAATATTTGACGAAAAAGAAAATATATCTGGAACAGATTTAGTTTTGATAGATTAGATTTTTTCAGAATAAACAAAAAGGCTGTTTTTATTGAAAAATCATGACTAACGAAAAAAAACCATATTATCCTTGCAGATTCTTTATTCGAGATGAACATTTATTAGGAGAAGATCAATATTTCGGAGTAGATCCTATTTTATTTAATCTTTCTGATACAATAAAATCTTCTCGATCAGAACTTTTACAATTTTATTTAAACCAAAAAAGATCAGATGAAATATGCATGATCGAGCGTTTCCAATCGGATTCCGCTCGTATCCGCGATTTCCATTTTGATTTTAAAAATACATTACTGATGTTTTACGATATGCAGAAAAACGAAGAAGAAATTGAGTTTTGGAAAAATCAGAACCGTACTGACGGAGATGAATTTATTAAATCATTACATGGTTTGAAAAAATAGTATAAAGTGATTTTAAATATAGATTTTTTTTCCCTTTTTTCTTTTTTTTCTTTAATAGTAGTTTTTATTGAAAATACTTTTTACCGAAATTAGAAAGGTTCTTGTCTCTCAAAAAATGGAATACATTCCTGAAGGAAAAGAACATTGTCGTTTCAACCAATATCTGGAAGAATCTCCTTTACCTGTGAAACAATGGTACTTTTCCGCCCACAGTCAAATGCAAATGATATTGATCGGATCAAGCATATTTTCTGGAATTTCTTATTTATTGATGAAATTTATTTCATCAGATAATGTTGGAGAATTTGTAACTTTATCTTTTTCTATGACGTTTTTTTTCTGTTCAGCATTAATGTCGGTTGTTTTTATTGCATCTTCTAATGCTTTGAATCACAGATTCGATATAACATCCGAATTTCTTTCAAAAAGGTTTAATAAGCTCTCTCTGTTGAATTACTTTTGTTTTATTACTGGATGCGGTTTTTTCTTTTCTTCTTTTTTAATTTCATTATTTGATAATGTTTTTGAGCAATCAATATCTGCGGTAGCTACTGTTTGCATGTCTATATGCGCTGCAATCTTTTTTTGTTTTGGTATAATTATTAATGTTCTCACTGGTTGTTTTCAAAGCCAAGAAAACCCTTTTGGTAGGTTCCTCAGGAAGGAATAAATTATTTTTTTTTCTCGTATCATTATTCCGTGATACTGTACATCGTATCGAGGATACTATGATACTATAACCATCGTATCCTGATTCTATGATACTGTACACAGTATCACAAAAAAAAGTTTTTTTTATATATTTAATTTTATTTTATTTTAGGTTTTTAGATTTTATTGCTTTTCAAACCAACTTTTTGAAACTTTTTCAATTTCCTTTTTTTCAATTCTTGGTTTGTGGAAGGAGCTCCTCAAATCCACAGAACGCCGACAAAATCCCACCAATCTTCTGTTTTTTAATTCAATTTTCTTCTTCTTTCAATGGCTTCTATTTCTAGTTTTAGTCATGCTAATCTCAATTTGGGAGTCGAGCATGTTCAACCCCACAAATGGGATGAAGGAAGAAATGGATGGGGACGACTTCTCACTCCCGATAATTTGAACAGTCTCAATTTGAATCCTTGGATTTTCAAAAATCATGGAAACGCTTTGCCTCGTTCTAATCCTCCCAAGCGTTTCTCTGATATTATTTACAGAGCTCAAATGACAGAGCCTCGAGCATTGGTTCTCTTTCACATTTGCAGGGCTTTGGTTGAAATTTCTCGAGTTGATGTCGCAAGAGAGATTGAAAACGATGCAATTTATAACCCACAACAAACGTTCAATTCTGGAGCTGGTTACAATTCTCAATTGTCATTAATTGCCAGCCCCCCCAGCCAGGAACCACTCAAATTCAAAGACGTTCCTCCGAGCATTTTGATTGACTGGCAAAGAATGTTTCAACCGACGCCAGATATTCTTTTCAGTACTTTTGGAAAGTTCGGACTCCGCACGGGCATTTCAATCTCCACTCTTTCTGTTCTGAAGGAAGTGTTTATTATGGGAAAGCCGAACGTTTCTCTTGAAGAAGTGGCACAAGCCATTTACAACTCTTCTCCTGCAACAAAGCCTCTTTACGACGCAATGTTGTTCTATAATAAGAGTTTGTACGCACCTGCTGCAATTCTTCAAGACGATGCTCCACAAAGCGCTGCGCCCACTCAAACTGTTTTTTTCGTTGATCAACGAAAGAACCTTCCTGATGATGGTCCTTCTTCTCCTGCGTCATCAAGCAGTGCTCCGCGGTCTTTCAAGGACGGAAAAAAGATTGATGGAGAAAGTTTGATGAAGGACATTCCTCAGCGCCTCTTCATCGAAGTGTGGAACAAATATTTCACAAACGCAGAGGTTGAAAAGATCGATTCTTCTCTCAAAGAGAGTGATGTCGAACGCATTATTATTCCAAAGAAATTCTCCGAGGTCTGGAAGAATATGGTGGAAGCAGAAAAGATCCGAGCTCCCGGTGCGCACGAAAAGACTGTTTCTGAATGGTTGAAATACGTACAGAGCAGGGCTCCTTCAAGCATTTCTTTTGTCAGGCTCTGGGAAAATATTGACGTCCCTCAAGATACAGCCGACAAGCGCGGTTTTCTGGTCTCCGATCTCACTGACGATCACGTATGGATGATCATTGGACGCGCGGATCATTTGGAAATCGACGAATGGATGGATCTTCTCAGGAATTACAAGATCATTTTTGACACAGGCATGTCTGACGATCCGTTCGAACTGTTTCAAGCGCTTCGCCACCAAAAGCCGGAACTTTCTTTGGATCTGATGCTGAAAAGGACCGGAGTGCACAAAGATCTGCACGAATTGCTCGAACAAATCTGCGAGGGCGTGATTATCTTTTAATTTTTCTTAATTATCAAATAAAAATAATTCTCAAGATACTGATACTGTAGTTAGGATACTGCGATACTAGGTTACGTCATGTTAAGATACTGAGATACGGATACGATAAGTTGAGATACTGAGATACTGAGACGGTAGAATTGATTATATTTGTAATTACATAATTATTTGTAGATAATGAAACTTTTTTTTATTTTAATTCACAAATTTGATATCTTTTTCAACCGCATTTTCCCTTTTTTTTCAATTCTGTTTTTTTCAATTCAGAAAAAAGTGAGGAGCTCTCTCGAGTTCCAAACGAGTTCCACAAACCTCCTGGTCACTCCAAAACATAGAAAAGATGCCAAAAACGACTCCGTTGAAAGAAGAGAATCTTTTGGATTCTGTTGCTGATAAGAATCTTCGCCGTTCTGATCAAGTTCTTCCAGAAGAAGATCGAGCATTATTCAGGAAGAAATGGAGGTATTTGGCTCCTCTCTATCAAAGAATGGATACTAATTATCCCAAATTTTCATGTGATTCTGGAGTCAATTTTCGTCTCACACAATTAGAAACTATGACAAAGTTTTATTCTCGTCCAGTTTTTGACGCTTTTACTTTCCGTGTTGATTGTAAATCATCATCGGATATGGTTGTTATTGATTTATTATGTGATTTTCTAGTTCAGGAATGTCAAGTTCTTAAATCAGTCAGAATTGACGGTTGGATTGGAGATCCCTATGATTACTCAAAATACTATGCAGAATCCTCTTCATTTGGGATGGAGGTTTACAAAAAGCTTTCTGCTGCTTTCTCAAAGATGCCAAATCTCGATACCATTGATTTTCAAGGCATCAGATGGATCCCAAAAGACGATGAAATTGCAGTCATTTACGACCTTTTCTCAACTCATCATAATATCTCGAAAATCCACTTTCCAAAATCGGATTTTACGATGGATCAAGTTGTCGTAGATTCTCTTAGAAAAGCATTGGATTCACGTCCGACCGAAAAACCTTTCTTGCAAACACGATGGAGTCTCAAAGATTTTGAATTTCTTGATATTAATGATGAAAAATCTGTTTGGCAACCAACACACAAAGTGCTTGCTGATATGCAATCTCATTTCCTTTTATCCCTTGAAGAAAGAAAACCTTTTCTTTCCAATCAACCTTCTCATTCATCTTCTTCTACTTAATAAATTAATATTTAAGATACTGATACCGTAGTTAGGATACTGCGATACTAGGTTACGTCATGTTAAGATACTGAGATACTGATACGGTAGAATTGAATATATTTGTAATTACATAATTATTTGTAGATAATGAAACTTTTTTTTATTTTAATTTACAAATTTAATGCGTTTTCAGAACATTTTTTTTCTTTTTTCTCGAATTTTGTTTTTTCAATTCAGAAAAAAGTGAGGAGCTCCCTCGAGTTCCAAACGAGTTCCACAAACCTCCTAACCACTCCAAAACGCAAAAAAGATGCCAAAGACAACACCAACTGATGAACCCACTTTGAGTGAGGTCACTTACGAAGCCAACCTTGGTCGTCGTGACCAAATCGTGGAAGAAGCAAAAGAGAGAAAAGAAAACAAAAGGAGGACTCTGCGCCATCTTTTCTCTCGTCTTGACATATCGAATCGAGATGCGTTTTTTTTCGAATTGGACGGAGATTACATGTTAACTCCAGAAGAATCGATGGAGCATTTCGAAGATCGAGAGTTCGAAGATGCGTATCTTTTTCAAGTGGAATGGACAAAAGAAGAAGATATGGAGAAAGTGGATTCTTTTGTCCAATTCATTCTCGAGAAATGCAAACATTTCCGCAGCATCGAAATCAATGGCCAAATTGGAAGGCGAGATGCGTGGATTTTCTACAATGACAAAACAAAATTCGGGCTCAGAGTGTATCAAAAGCTTGCTGATGCATTCGCTCAGATGCCGAATCTGGAAACCGTCAGTTTCTATAATATTCGTTGGATTCCTGATGATGAACAGGTAGCAGTTTTGTTTGATTTGTTCTGCAGAAATCATAGTATTTCAAAGATTCTTCTTCCTCATACAAATTTTCACATGCGAAAGCTCGTGCGTGAATCGTTTCAACGCGCACTTGACTCTCGTCCAAAAGACAAACCTTTTATTCAAAACAGGTGGATCATTAGGGACTTCTTTTCTGAAAGGAAAAAAACTAACGAATGGACGCAAACCTATGATCTTCTGAAAGCATGGAAAGAGCATTTCAACGCTTCCAAAAAAGAAAGGAAGCCTTACAAAAAGATGAAAAAAACTTCTCAGCCAGCTTCTTCTTCTTCCACTCAATGAATAAACATTTCCAGCTCAATTATTGTATTTTAAGGTTTTTTATTTTGTTTCTAGCAATCTATAAGAAGAGAAATGGATCTCTAAAATTTCAGAATGCGTTTTGAATTTTCTGAGTATTTTTTTTACATTTAAATAATTACCAACCATACGTATGCTAAATGAATATTTCAATATATCATTAAATGTGCATGTGGATTCGTAATCATCGAGATTTTGAAAAGAAAAATTACAATCGTCAGATGATGCAGAATCATTGGAATTGGGATTTAAATATATGTATAAACAAACAACAATTTTGAAATCATTGCATTTAACATTATTATCTCTTAAAAATTGTTTAAATTGAACATATTGAATAGGAATAAATGGATGAATAATATCTCTTTTTAATTTTTCATCATTCATT
>Ga0265327_10002922_pt1 | contig 17100 bp, 19 predicted proteins | sample 41621metaG_FD_202089 | JGI IMG/M metagenome (GOLD analysis project Ga0265327, IMG submission 202089) | Rhizosphere microbial communities from Carex aquatilis grown in University of Washington, Seatle, WA, United States - 4-16-21 metaG | ecosystem: Host-associated > Plants > Roots > Rhizosphere... | reverse complement strand
GGCGACCGCAAGGCCGTGCGCGATGCCTTCTACAAGATCAAGGACGTGCCGAGCGTGGTCTTCGGCAAGGCCAACTTCGATCCGCAGACGCGCCGCGTGATCGGCGTGAAAAGCGTCAACCTTGTCGTGAAGGACGGCAAGTGGGCGCTCGGCGACGCGAAGAGCAGGGCGACCGTCGCCGCTGTGCGTTGAGAGCGCGGAGCCTGCGGTCCCCATGCATTCCTCGTTCACTTCGTTCTTCGACTACACGGTCAACGGCCTGATCATCGGCAACATCTATGCGCTGCTGGCCGTCGGGCTGGCGCTGATCTTCGGCGTCTCGCACCTCATCAACTTCGCGCACGGGTCCGTCTACACGATCGGCGCCTACATCGGCTGGGCCTCGATCACCTTCCTGCGCACGCCGCTGCCGCTCACGATCGTCCTGGTGGTGCTGGGCTCGGGCGCGCTCGGCATGCTGATCGAGCGTGTCGGCCTGCGCCCGCTGCAGGGTGCCGCGCGCATCGCGCCGCTGCTCGCGACCATCGGCATCAGCTTCGTGCTCGACATACTGGTGCAGCTCATCGCGAGCCCGGACCCGCGTTCGCTGCCGACGCAACTGCCCGACTGGCGCTTGCAGGTCGGCACCGGCACCGTCGGTGCGCTGGACCTCCTGATTGCCGGCATCGGCCTGGGCAGCGCGGCGCTCCTGTTCGGGTTCCTTCGCTTCACCCGGCTGGGTTGGGCGGTGCGCGCCACCGCGCAGGACCGGGACGCCGCGCAGCAGATGGGCGTGGATGTGAACCGCGTGAACCAGAGCGTGTTCGCCATCGCTTCGGCGCTGGGCGGGCTGTCGGGCCTGATGGTGGGCATGTACTACAACAACATCAGCCCTGCCATGAGCTTCCAGGCCACGCTGAAGGGCGTGGTGGCGACGGTGGTCGGCGGCGTGGGGAACGTGCCGGGTGCCATCGTCGGCAGCATGCTGCTGGGGCTGACCGAGAGCTACGGCGTTGCCCTGTTCGGAACCCCCTACCGCAATCTCTTCGCCTTCGTCCTGCTGCTGCTGATCCTGGTGTGGAGGCCCAACGGGCTGTTCGGCCGCAAGCGGGTGTTGCCGCCCGAGCCGCTCACCGGAACGTTCATTGCGCCGAGCAAGCCCTGGCGCGTGCCGGCCTGGCTCCTGGCGGCACTCTTCGTGGCGGCTGCAGTGCTGCCGCTTCTCGACCCGTCGCCCTACCTGCTGCAGACCCTGACCAACGCCTGGCTCTACGCGGCATTGGCACTGAGCCTGACCCTGGTGGCCGGCACGATCGGCCAGATTTCCCTGGGGCACGCCGGCTTGCTCGCCATCGGCGCGTATGCGTCTTCGCTGCTCGTGCTCGATCTGCACCTGCCGGTGGGGACCGGCATCGTTCTTGCGGGGCTCCTGACCGCGGCGATCGGCACCGCGCTGATCTTTCCGGCATTCCGCCTGCGCGGGCACTATGTGTCGATCGCGACGCTGGGCATCGGCGAGATCGTGGCGCTCACCATCCTGAACTGGGAGAGCCTGACGCGCGGCCCCATCGGCGTCTCGGGGATCCCGCCGCTCTCGCTGTTCGGGCGGGACGCCTCTTCGAACAGTGCCTTCTACTGGGCTGCCTTCGGCGCCATGGTGCTGCTTGCGCTGCTGCAGTGGCGGCTGCTGCGTTCGCATCTGGGGCGCACGTTCCGGGCGGTGCGCGAGGACGAGGTGGCGGCGCGCGCCTACGGCGTCAGCCCCGACCGCTACAAGGCGCTGGCCTTCGGCTTCGGCGGCTTTGCGGCCGGCATCAGTGGCGCCTTCACGGCGCACCTCTATTCCTACATCAACCACGAGACCTTCACCTCGCAGATCTCCATCCTCGCGTTGACGATGGTGATCCTCGGCGGCCTCGGCAACATCAGCGGCGCCTTGCTCGGTGCCGTGGCACTGGTCAGCCTGCCCGAGCTGTTCCGCATCACGGCCGAGTACCGCATGCTGATCTACGGCATCGCGCTGCTGCTCCTCATCCGCTTCCGCCCGCAGGGATTGCTGGGCACCGTTTGAATTCATCACACAGGACACGCACCATGAGCCAACTCAACGACTACCTTGCCGAGAAGCGCGCCGCCGTTCTCGCGCGCAATGCCGCCATCGAGGCCGGCAACGCACAGCCACTCCAGCTCAAGGCCCATGTGCGCGCCGAGGGCCGCAGCGGCGTGCGCCGCCTGCGCATTCGCGATCACCAGGTCATCAGCGACAGCCCGCCCGATTTCGCGGGCTACAACCTCGGGCCGAGTTCCCCGGAACTGCAACTCGGCGTGCTCGGCACCTGCGTCACGCACATCTTCCTGATCCAGGCCGCGGAGCGACAGGTGCCGCTGGAAAGCCTCGAAGTCGAGGTGACCGGCATCATCGACCCGCGCGGCGGCAAGCCGGGGCACGAGCAGACGCCGATCTGGCCCCACGAGATCGGCTACACGGTGCACATCGATTCACCGGCGAGCCGCGAAGACATCGATGCGCTGTTCGAGGCCGTCGAGCGCAACTGCCCGATCCTCAACCTGCTGCGCAATCCGCAGTCGATCCGAGCCGAGGTCAAGCTGGTCAATTCGAAGGCCGACGCCGCGAAGGCCGGCCGGAAGGAAGCGGATGCCCTCGCTGCTTGAGATCGCCGGATTGACGCGACGCTTCGGCGGCCTCACCGCGGTCCATGCGGTCGACCTGCAGGTGGGCGAGGGCGAACTGGTCAGTGTGATCGGCCCCAATGGCGCGGGCAAGACGACGCTGTTCAACCTCGTGACCGGCCTGGACCAACCCGACGCAGGCCGGGTCCATTTCGATGGCGAAGACATCACCGGTCGGCCGGCGACGCGGCTCGCGGAGCGCGGACTGGCGCGAACCTTCCAGCACGGGCGCGTGTTCGCCAACCTCACGGTGCTCGACAACGTGCTGGTCGGCGCCCACACGCGGTTGCGCGCAGTGAAGCCGCGCATGGGGGGCGTGCCGGGCGTGGCCGCACTGGCCGAACTCGCACTGGCGTTGGTCCAGCCGCCCTCGGTCACGCGCGAGGAGAAAACACTGCGCGAAGAGGCGCTCGCGATCATCGCGCTGTTTGGCGAGCGGCTCGCGCCGCGCATCGACCATCCGGCGTACAGCCTCTCGTACGCGAACCGCCGTCGGGTGGAAATCGCACGTGCGCTCGCGTCGAAACCACGCCTGCTTCTGCTCGACGAACCCACGGCCGGCATGAACGAAAGCGAGACGGTCGAGATGCTCGAAATCATCCGCACGCTCAAGGCGCGCGGCCAGACCATCCTGCTGATCGAGCACAAGCTCGACCTCGTGATGCAGCTTTCGGATCGCGTCGTGGTGCTCGACGACGGCAGCAAGATCGCCGAAGGCCTGCCGGAAGCGGTGCGCAACGACGCGCGGGTGATCGAGGCCTACCTGGGTCATCGTCACGTCGGAAGCGCGCTGCCAGAGGCGGTGGCAGGATGAGCGGGCTCGCCTCGACGATCGCCCGCACGGGCTTGGCGCCGGTATCCGGTTGGGGCGGCAACCGGGAGGAGGGCGCTCATCTACTGTCCGCCCGGTCGCAAGGCGAGGGCGGCCGGCGCGCGCTGCTCGAACTGAAGCAGATCAACAGTTTCTATGGCCCGGTGCAGGCGCACTTCGATCTCGACCTCGAAGTGCGCCCCGGCCAGATCGTCAGCCTGCTTGGCGGCAACGCCAGCGGCAAGTCGACCACGATGAAGGTCGTGCTCGGCTTACTCAAGCCGCGCTCGGGCCAGCTGCGTTTCGACGGGCAATCGATCCTCGGCCTGGGCACGCCCCAGGTGATCCGGCGCGGCATCGGTTCGGTGCCGGAGGCGCGGCGCCTGTTCCCGGCGATGACCGTGCGAGAGAACCTGCTGATGGGTGCCTACGCACGCAACGACCGCAAGGCCGTGTCCGACGACCTCGGCCGCATGCTCGAACTCTTCCCGCGCGTGGCCGAACGCATCGATTTCCAGGCCGGGACGCTGTCGGGCGGCGAACAGCAGATGGTGGCGATGGCGCGTGCGCTCATGGGCCGGCCCAAGCTGCTCTGCATGGACGAGCCGACGATGGGCCTGTCGCCGCTGTATGTCGACAAGGTGCTGGAACTCATCGCCCGCATCAACGGGCAGGGCGTCTCTGTCTTCATGGTCGAGCAGAACGCGAGCCTGGCGCTGCAGATCGCGCACTACGGCTATGTGCTGCAGACCGGGCGCATCGTGCTGCAGGGCAGCGCCAGGCAACTGCTGGCCGACTCGCGCATCCGCGACGCCTACCTCGGGGGCGGCGATGCTGCCCGCACCGCCTCCTGAAAGACCCACTTCATGACACTTCAACTCGACCACATCGTCGTTGCCGTCAACGACCTCGAAGCGAGCATCGATGACTACACGGCGCTCGGATTCAACGTGCAGCGCGGCGGGGACCATCCGGGACGGACGACGCACAACGCGCTGGTGGTCTTTGCCGATGGCAGCTACTTCGAACTGATTGCATGGAAGGCCCCGGCTCCCGGGGAACGCTGGTGGCAAATCCTCCAGCGCCACGGCGAAGGCGTCGTGGACTTCGCCCTGCTGCCGCCGGACACCGCCGAGACCGTGAAGGCAGCCGCGCGCCGCGGCCTCGTGCTGGACGGCCCGCTCGACGGCGGGCGCGTGCGGCCCGATGGCGAGCGCCTGCGCTGGCAGACGGCGCGGCCGCCGTCGCCGGATCTTCCCTTCCTGTGCGGCGACATCACGCCGCGCAAGCTTCGCGTGCCGGAAGGCAGTGTCCGCGTCCATCCCAATGGCGCGACGGGCGTGGCCAGCCTGTCCATCGCCGTGCGCGATCTCGATGCCACGCTGGCGCGCTACAGGGCACTGCTCGGCGATCCGGAAGCTGCCGGTTCCGCGCGCGTCGGCGGCCCAGTCTCCCTGCCAGGCGGACGTTCGAGACTGGCGCTGATCGAACTCGGCAACAGCACGCTGGTGCTGTCATCGACGCGGGGCGCACAGGAGAGTGTCGATCTGGAGGGCGAGCGCGCCGATCCGATCGGCGCGCGGCTCGCGCTGCACGGGGAGGGACCTTTCGCCGTCGTGCTTCGGACGTCGCTGGCTGGTGCAACCCTGTCGCCGGACCTTGCGCGCACGCACGGCGCGAGCATCGAGTTCGAAGGGCACGGCGACTCGCCACGCAGGCACGAGGCTGTGGCCCGACCTGCCTTCCTTTGATCGGCCGACCCCATCGAGGAGACCTTCCATCTTGTCCTTGCCTTCATCCGTCCCCGCGCCCACGCCGGCCAGAAAGCGCCTTGGCTTCTTCAGCCGGCTTCTCGACGACGCACCGGCTGCCGAACGCTATCGGCTGGTCGCCGAGCAGATCGCGCATGCCGAGGCCTTCGGCTTCGATTCCGCCTGGGTGGCGCAACACCACTTCCACGAGGCCGAGGGCGGTCTGCCGTCGCCCTTCGTCTTCCTGGCCCATGTGGCGGCGCGCACCCGTCGGATTCGCCTGGGCACGGGCGTCGTGACGCTTCCGCTGGAGAACGCCGTGCGCGTGGCCGAGGATGCGGTCGTGTTCGACCTGCTGTCGGGCGGTCGACTCGAATTCGGCGTCGGAACCGGCGGAACGCCTTCGTCCTTCACTGCGTTCGGACTGTCGAGCGAGGCGCGTGCGGAAGTCTTCGCGCGCCACCTGGCGCTCGTGCGGGACGCATGGGCCGGACGCCCGTTGCCTGGTGGCGACCATCTCTATCCCTCGTCCCCCCAGTTGCTCGACCGGGTCTGGCAGGCGACCTTTTCAGAGGGCGGTGGCATTCGGGCGGGAGAGGCCGGTGACGGGCTGATGCTTTCGCGCACCCAGCCTCGGCCCGACACTGCCCCTCGCGCATCGCTGGCTGAACTGCAGGATCCCATCATCGACGCGTATCTCGAACGGCTGCCCGCAGGCCGCGCGCCGCGGATCATGGGCTCCCGCTCGGTGTTCGTCGCCGACGACCGCGCAGAGGCGTTTCGGCTGGCCGAACGCGGCCTGCGCCGCAGCGTCGCGCGCTTCGGCGACCCGAGCCGTCCCGGCGCGGACGCCTCGCTGCAAGAACTGATTGCCGGCTACGACGTCCACGTGGGCACCGTCGACGACGTCATCGCCTCGCTGAGTGCCGACCGCGTACTCGATCGGGTGACCGACATGGTGTTCCAGGTGCATTCGGTCGACCCGCCGCATCCACTCATTCTTCGTTCCATCGAACTCATCGCCACCCGGGTCGCACCGGCCCTTGGCTGGTCGCGGCAGGAGCCGTTGCCAGCAGCCAACCACCCAACCCAACCGATTGCCGCATGACCCTCCACACCTCGACACCCGACGTGATCGACCAGCTGTCCGGCATTGCGCCAGGCCATCCGCTCGAAGCGATACGCGCAGGGCGCGCGCAAGCGCGCATCCACAGCCAGCAAAGCTACCTGGCGTTGTTCGAGCCCCAGTCGCTCGCAGCGGGCGACTTCAGCCTCGAAGAGCGCTTCGCGGTCGCCACTTTCGTGACAGCCGTGCAGGGGCAGGCGCAGGCCAGCCGCTTCTATGCGGACGGCCTCGCCCGGCAGGATGCCTCACGGCGCTTGATCGAGGCCCTCGCCGTCGAGGCCGCAGCCGGCACTGCCGCGGGGCCCTACGGCCGGTTCCCGGCGGGCCCGTTGAGCAGGGAAGACGCGCCGGGGCCGTCCTGGCGGGTCAGCGACGCGGGCAGGGCCGTCCTCGGCGCGCGCTTGTCTGCCGCGCTGGTGCACGCGCACCTTCTCGTGTTCCATCCGCGGGATGCGGGTGCGCAGGACTTGCAGGCCCTGCTCGACGCCGGATGGACTCCGACGGACATCGTGACCCTGTAGCAACTCGTGGCGTTCCTCGCGTTCCAGGTGCGCGTGGTGACGGGCCTTCAGGTGCTGGCGGAACATCCGGCCCCAGTGGGTTCGAAGCAGGAGCCGTTGGCATCATGACGCTCGCGACATCGAAACACCCGGGCAACATCGCGCCCGACGCGTTCACGCAGGACGAGCTCGATTGGCTTGCGTGGCTGCCGCCACTGTCCGAGGCTGAACTGACCGACCGGCATTGGGCAGGGCTGGTGGATGCATCGCGCGCGAAGTCGCCGTACTTCATGCTGCTGGCGCGCGACCCTGACATCCTCGGTGCCCGAACGCGCACCGACAAGGACATCTTCTACAACCCGGAAGCGGGCCTGCCGCGCGCCGAACGCGAACTGGCAGCCGCCGCCACCTCGCGGTACAACGGATGCATCTACTGCGCATCGGTGCATGCGCGTTTCGCGTCGCATTTCTCCGCTCGCGGGGACGACGTACAGCGCTTGCTGGACCAAGGCGTGGGCACCCGCATCGACGAACGCTGGGACGCGATCGTCGATGCGTCGGTGGCCTTGACGTCGACGCCGATCGCCTTCGGAACGGACCACGTGGCGCGGCTGCGCGCGGCAGGCCTGGACGATCTCGCGATCTCGGATGTCATCCATGGTGCCGCATTCTTCAATTGGGCGAACCGGCTCATGCTCTCGCTCGGAGAGCCTGCGGCAAAAAGCGCACCCCGTGGCTGAAGCCGCATATGCGAAATCCCGATACCGAAAGAACAAGACATTCGTTGAGGCCGTTCGCACGGCTTCGCACAATCAATGGGTTCATCATCTTTCCGGAGCCTTCATGACGACCTTGCGACTCGGCGACACCGCGCCCAACTTCACCCAGGATTCGAGCGAAGGCCCGATCGACTTCTACCAGTGGGCGGGCGATTCATGGGTGGTGCTGTTCTCGCACCCCGCCGACTTCACGCCCGTCTGCACCACCGAGCTGGGCAAGACGGCCGCACTGTCAGGCGAGTTCGCCCGGCGTGGTGTCAAGCCGATCGCGATCAGCGTCGATCCGGCCGACCGGCACAAGCAATGGATCGGCGACATCAACGAGACGCAGAACACCAGCGTCGACTTCCCGATCCTGGCCGACCCCGACCGCAAGGTGGCCCATCTCTACGACCTGATCCACCCGAACGCCTCGACCACGGCCACCGTGCGCAGCGTCTTCATCATCGACCCGAAGAAGGTGATCCGCACCACCATCACCTATCCGGCGAGCACCGGGCGCAACTTCGACGAGATCCTGCGTGTGATCGACTCGCTGCAACTGACCGACAGCCACAAGGTGGCCACGCCGGTGAACTGGAAGGACGGCGACGACGTCGTGATCCTCCCGAGCCTGCAGGACCCGGCCGAACTGGCCGAGCGCTTTCCGAAGGGCTTCAAGGCGGTCCGGCCCTACCTGCGCATCACGCCGCAGCCGAACCGGTAGGCGTCGTGCTCGGGAAGTAGCGGTTGGCGGGGCGCGGCAGGCCGAGGTTCTCGCGCAGGGTGGTGCCTTCGTACTCGCGCCGGAGTATCCCGCGCCGCTGCAGCTCGGGCACCACCTTGTCGGCGAAGGCATCGAGCCCGCCCGGCAGCCACGGGAACATGATGTTGAAGCCGTCGGAGCCTTCGCTGTCCAGCCACTCCTGCATCTCATCGGCGATGGTCTGCGCAGTGCCGACGAAAGCCAGGCCGCCGTAGCCGCCGAGGCGCTGTGCCAGCTGGCGCACGGTGAAGCCCTCGCGCTCGGCCAGCGCGATCACGCGCTGCTGGCTGCTCTTGCTGGCGTTGGTGTCGGGCACCGCGGGCAGCGGCCGGTCGGGGTCGAACTTCGATGCATCGACGCCGAGCGCAATCGACAGCGAGGCGATGGCGCTCTCCCAGTGCACCAGGCTGTCGAGCCTCGCGCGGATGGCGCGCGCCTCCTCGACGGTGTCGCCGACCACCACGAAGGCCGCCGGCAGGATCTTGAGGTGATCGCGCTCACGGCCCAGCGCCCCAAGCCGGCCCTTGACGTCGGCATAGAAGCTGCGGCCCTCGGCGAGCGTGCCGTGCGCGGCGAAGACGACCTCGGCCGTCTCGGCCGCGAGCTGCCGCCCGGGCTCCGATGCGCCGGCCTGCACGATCACCGGCCATCCTTGCACCGGCCGCGCAATGTGCAGCGGGCCGCGCACCGACAGGTACTTGCCCTTGTGGGCCAGCGTGTGCAGGCGCGCCGGGTCGAAGTAGCGGCCGCTCGCTGCATCCCGGATGAAGGCGTCGTCGGCCCAGCTGTCCCAGAGCCCTGTCACCACGTCGAAGAACTCGCGCGCCCGCGCATAGCGCTCGTCGTGCGCCATGTGGTCCTCGCGACCGAAGTTGAGTGCCGCGTCGGGGTTGGAGGTGGTGACGATGTTCCAGCCGGCGCGACCATTGCTCAGGTGATCGAGCGAGGCGAAGCGGCGCGCGATGTGGAAGGGCTCGTCGAAGGTGGTCGAGGCGGTCGCGACCAGGCCGATGCGCTCGGTCGCCTGGCTCAGCGCCGACAGCAGCGTGAAGGGCTCGAACGAGCTCACGGTGTGGCTGCGCTGGAGCGCCTCCATCGGCATGTTGAGCACCGCGAGATGGTCGGCCATGAAGAAGGCGTCGAAGCGCGCGCGCTCCAGCGTCTGCGCGAAGCGTTTGAGATGGGCGAAGTTGAAGTTGGCGTCGGCAAAAGCGCCCGGGTAGCGCCAGGCGCCGGTGTGGATGCTGACCGGGCGCATGAAGGCGCCGAGCTTGAGTTGGCGATTCGAGGACATGGGTTGCACTTGTACGCGAGGCCGTCGATGCCGCCAAAGACGAATTTCCTCCGAGCTTATGCCTTGCGTGTTCGAGTCCGGCCCGCGGAGAAATGCCCAACGGAACGCGCATCTGCAAACTCGTATTCGTTCGTTTGCGGGGCCGATGCGCGTGCGCAGAATTCGCTCGCATTCACTTCTTCTTCATTGCGCGGCGGCGTAGTCGGTTGATTTGGCTATATGCAACTGACTTAACGGTCGTTCCACTTCGCGCCAGCGCTTCTGACAATCGCGATCGACTTTTTCCTGACGACTCCATGAACTCTCCCATGCGACACGCTCCCACCGAAGACTACGAACTCGGCCCTTCGGAGGGCTCCATCTGGCAGATGCTGCGCGACATTGCGCTCAGTGCGCTGGTGGTCTGCGCCATTGCGCTCATCACCGGCTTCCTGGTCGCCACCTCGGCCCATGCACAGGCGCCCAAGGGGGAGCTGCGCATCGGCTACCAGAAGTCGGCGAGTCTCTTCGTGTTGCAGAAGGCACAGGGCAGCCTGGAGAAGCGGCTGCAGCCGCTCGGTTTCGGCGTCAAGTGGGTCGAGTTCCCGGCCGGACCGCAGTTGCTCGAAGGCCTCAACGTCGGCGCTGTCGACGTGGGCTACGTGGGCGAGGCACCCCCGATCTTCGCGCAGGCCGCGGGCGCGAAGTTCGTCTACTTTGGCCACGATCCGGCGGCGCCGCGGGCCGAGGCGATTCTCGTCACGAAGGACTCGCCGATCCGCTCGGTCGCCGATCTCAAGGGCAAGAAGGTTGCGCTCAACAAGGGCAGCAACGTGCACTACCTGCTGGTCAAGCAGCTCGAGAAGAACGGCCTCAAGTTCAGCGACATCCAGCCCGTCTACTTGGCCCCGGCCGACGGCCGCGCGGCCTTCGAGAGCAAGAACGTCGACGCCTGGGTCATCTGGGATCCGTTCCAGGCCGCCGCGCAGAAGGCCATCGGCGCCCGCATCCTGGCCGACGGCACGCCCAACGTGGTCAACAACTACCAGTACTACCTGGGTGAGCGCGGCTTCGTCACGAAGTACCCGAGGGTGATCGAGGCGCTGTTCGAGGATTCGGTGGCCCAGGGCATCTGGCTCAAGAAGAACCTGCGCCAGGCGGCCGAGCTGATCGCTCCGCTGCAGGGCCTGCCGGTCGACGTGGTCGAGCTCACGCTCCAGCGCTATGAGTTCAACGTGAAGCCGATCACGGCCGAGGTCGCGGCGGACCAGCAGAAGATCGCGGATGTCTTCTTCGACCTGAAGCTGATCCCGAAGGCCATCAAGGTCAGCGACGCGGTGGTCGTGGCCAAGCCTTGAGCGCGCAGCGCAGACGGAGTCCAACGCCCATGAGCATCGCGTCGACACCCGCCCAGCACGCACGCCTCGTGATCGAACGCACCGGCGTGGCCTGGCGGATCGCACCGGCCTTGCCACGCGAAGTGGCGCGGCGCGCACCACGCGGCTACGTGCCGGCGCGGGTCGTGCGGCGCATCCACGTGGCCGCAGTGGCCGCGGGCCTGCCGATGTTGGCGCATTCCTGGTAGATCCATTTCAAATGACACCCCGATTCTTCCCCCTGATCCTTCGACGCGCGATGCTGGCCATCGGCATCGCGCTGGCCGCGACGGTTGCCGTCGCCCAGTCGCAACCGGTCGTTCGCGTCGGCTATCAGAAGTCGTCCACGCTGATCGCCGTGCTCAAGGCCCAAGGCACGCTCGAGCGCGAACTCGCGCCACTGGGCGTGAAGCTGACCTGGCACGAGTTCACCAGCGGCCTCCCGCTGCTCGAGGCGCTCAATCTCGACAACCTCGATTTCAGCGCCGATGTCGCCGACACCGTGCCGGTGTTCGCGCAGGCCGCAGGGGCCCAGCTGACCTTCGTGGCCCAGGAGGCGCCATCGCCCGCCGCGCAAGCGATCGTGGTGCGCGCCGACTCGCCGCTCAAGTCCCTCGGTGACCTCAAGGGCAAGAAGATCGGCGTCGCCAAGGGCTCCGGAGGCCACTACCTGCTGCTGGCCGCGCTCGACAAGGGCGGCGTGTCGCTGAAGGACGTCGAGGTGGCCTACCTGACACCGGCCGACGGTCGCGCAGCCTTCGAGAAGGGAGCGATCGATGCTTGGGTGATCTGGGACCCGTTCCTCTCGGCGGCGCAGCGCCAGGCCGGCGTGCGTGTACTCGCCGACGGCACCGGCATCGCCTCCTACCAACGCTACTACCTGGCTTCGACCAAGTTCGCGCAGGCGCGCCCCGATGTGCTGCGCGTGATCTACGGCGCGCTCGACAAGGCCGGCAAGTGGGTCAAGAGCAACCCCCGCGAGGCCGCGGAGCTGCTGGCGCCGGTGTGGGGGCTGGACGTGGCCACCGTCGAGCAGGCCAATGCGCGGCGCAGCTACGAGGTCCGCAGGGTCGTGCCTGGCGGCCTTGGCGAGCAGCAGCGCATCGCCGATGCCTTCTTCGCAGAGAAGCTGCTTCCGCGCCGCGTCGACACCTTGCAGGTCGCGCTTTTTCAACCCATCCGATAAACCCAAGGCCGTGAGGCAGGCCCGAGGAGGCCCTATGTCGAGCAACTGGAAATTCGAGACCCTCTCCGTGCACGCGGGCTATTCGCCCGAGCCGACGACGCGCGCCGTCGCGCCGCCCATCTACCAGACCGTGGCCTATGCCTTCGACAGCGCGCAGCATGGCGCGGACCTGTTCGACCTCAAGGTGCCGGGCAACATCTACACGCGCATCAACAACCCGACCCAGGACGTGCTGGAGCAGCGCGTGGCGGCACTCGAAGGCGGCATCGCGGCGCTGGCGCTGGCCTCGGGGCAGGCGGCCGTGACCTACGCGATCCAGACCATCGCGGAGGCGGGGGACAACATCGTCAGCAGCACGGCGCTCTACGGCGGCACCTACAACCTGTTCGCTCACACGCTGCCGCAGTACGGCATCACGACGCGCTTTGCCGACCACCGCGACGCGAAGAGCTTCGAGCCGCTGATCGACGCCAGGACCAAGGCCATCTTCGTCGAGTCGCTCGGCAATCCGGCCGGCAACATCACCGACATCGCGGCCATCGCCGAGATCGCGCACCGGCACGGCGTGCCGCTGATCGTCGACAACACGGTGCCCTCGCCCTACCTGAGCCGTCCGATCGAGCACGGGGCCGACATCGTGGTGCATTCGCTCACCAAGTACCTGGGCGGCCACGGCACCAGCATCGGCGGCGCCATCGTCGACTCGGGCAAATTCCCTTGGGGCCAGCACAAGGAGCGTTTCAGGCGACTCAATGAGCCCGATATCAGCTACCACGGCGTGGTCTACACCGAGGCGCTCGGTGCCGCCGCCTACATCGGCCGCGCGCGCGTCGTGCCGCTGCGCAACACCGGGGCGGCGATCTCGCCCTTCAATGCCTTCCTGATCCTGCAGGGTATCGAGACGCTGGCGCTGCGCATGGACCGCATCAGCGGCAACGCGCTGGCGGTGGCGCAGCACCTGAAGCAGAGCAAGGCCGTGAAATGGGTCAACTACGCGGCGCTCGAGGATCACCCCGACCATGCGCTGGCGCGCAAGTACCTCGGCGGCAGGGCCAGCGGCGTGCTGACCTTCGGCATCGGCGCGGGCCGCGAAGGCGGCGCGAGGTTCCTCGATGCACTGCAACTCTTCACGCGGCTGGTCAACATTGGCGACGTGCGCTCGCTGGCCACGCATCCGGCGTCGACCACGCACCGCCAGCTCTCGCCCGAGGAACTGGCACGTGCCGGCGTGACCGAGGACACGGTTCGCCTGTCGGTCGGCATCGAGCACATCGACGATTTGCTGGCCGATCTCGACCAGGCGTTGGCCGCCGCATGACAGCGCCGGCCGCCTGAATCTCCGCCGTCCAACCCCACCTCACTTTCAAGCAGAACGCCATGCCACCCGCCATCACCGCCGTCAATGTCCGCTACGAAGTCGATGTCGATGGTGGCCATCTGCGGGTCAGCCTCCTGCGCGTCTTCGCCGGGTTTGCGGTCGGCCTGGTGGCAGCGCGATGAGCAATTCACGCAGGCAGATGCACCTCGGTGCCTTCTTCTTCGGCGTCGGCCATCACCTGGCGGCCTGGCGTCATCCCGACGTCGATCCGGGTGCGGCCAGCAGCATCGAGTCGCTGAAGGCCTGGACGCGCATCGCGGAGGACGCGAAGTTCGACGCCATCTTCTTTGCCGACAACGTGGGCATGCCGGGCCCGCCCGACGAGGTGGTGGCGAAGAACGCGCTGTGGTATCCGCTCGATCCGCTCATCACGCTGGCGGCGCTGTCGCAGTCGACCACGCACATCGGGCTGGTGGCCACGGTCTCGTCGACCTACCTGCCGCCCTATCACCTGGCGCGCAAGTACGCGGCGCTCGACCAGGTGAGCCAGGGCCGCAGCGGCTGGAACCTCGTGACCTCGGGCAGCGACTTCGAGGCCCGCAGCTTCGGCCTCGACCAGCAGCTCGCGCATGCGCACCGCTATGCCCGCGCCCACGAGTACGTGAATGTCGTCAAGGGCCTATGGGATAGCTGGGAAGACGACGCCTTCATCCACGACAAGGAGGCCAACCGCTTCTTCGACCCCGCGAAGCTGCACCGGGTGGCGCACGAGGGCGAGCACTACAAGGTGAACGGCGCGCTGCAGACGCCGCGATCGCCGCAAGGCTATCCGGTGCTGGTGCAGGCGGGTTCTTCGGGCGATGGACAGGACTTGGCCGCGGCAACGGCGGAGGTGGTGTTCACGGCCCAGCAGAGCATCGAGGCGGCGAGGGCGTTCTACGGCGGCCTCAAGGGCCGGCTCCCCGCGCACGGCCGCAGCGCCGACCAGCTCAAGATCCTGCCCGGCATCTCGCCCTTCGTCGGCCGCAGCCAGCAGGAAGCCGAGGACAAGTTCGGGCAGCTGCAGCGCCTGATCGATCCGGTGCTGGGCATCGGCCTGCTGTCGACCTTCCTCGGCAATGTCGACCTGAAGCGCTACGACATCGACGGGCCCTTTCCGCAGGATCTGCCGGTCACCGAAGGCTGGAAGAGCCGGCAGGAACTCTTCGAGGGAATGGCCCGGCGCGAGAACCTGTCGATCCGCCAGCTCTACGAAAAAGTTGCCGGCGCACGCGGGCACTGGACCCTGGTGGGCACCGCCGAATCGATCGCCGACCAGCTCGAGCACTGGTTCAGCACCGGCGCGGCCGACGGCTTCAACGTGCTGGCGCCGACGCTGCCGCACGGCCTCAAGGATTTTGCCGAGCTGGTGATTCCCGAGCTGCAGCGGCGCGGTCTGTTCCGCACGGCCTATGAAGGCCGCACGCTGCGCGAGCACCTGGGGCTGGCGCGGCCCGTCCATCCGAGTGCGCGCATCGGGTCACAGGCCCATAGATGAGATGGTTGTTAAGAACTGACTTCTCAGTCGTTTGTGCTGGCTGTGACGGCGCCTAAAGTGGGCTATCGCCATCACGGCGAGCCAAGCAACCCCACTACAACGGAGCATCCTTTCATGTCATCGGACGTCGAGACTCTCGCACTTCCGGCTGCGCTGGAGCAAGCCCAGGCCGCAGCCGAGCAACTCAACCTGGCCTACGCCGGCGGCGTTGCGCCGCCAGTGGCGTGGCAGTTGGTCCAGCAGCGCGAAGCGGTACTGGTCGACGTGCGTTCGGGCGAGGAGCGCAAGTTCGTCGGCCACGTGCCCGAGAGCCTGCATGTGCCATGGGCCACTGGCACTGCGCTCACCCGCAATCCGCGCTTCGTGCGCGAGCTGGAGGCCAAGCTGGCCAAGGACGGCGGCAAGGACGCCGTGGTGCTTCTGCTGTGCCGCAGCGGCAAGCGCTCGGCGCTGGCGGCCGAGGCGGCGGCCAAGGCGGGCTTCACACATGTCTTCAACGTGCTGGAGGGATTCGAGGGCGAGATCGACGCCGACCAGCACCGCGGGTCGGCGGACGGCTGGCGCTTTCACAAGCTGCCCTGGGTCCAGGACTGAGTACACACGCGGCGCGCGACCGTCTCGAGGAGGAAAGAAATGTCGGGATTCGATGTCGACCAGGTGGTCGGGGCGCTGCGCAGCGTGCGCGGCGAATGGCGCGATGCGCAGAAGCGTTCGCGCGAGCCCGCCGGTCGGGAGTTCCCGTCGCGCGACGCGCTCTCGGTGGTGATCGAGCAGCTCAAGGGCGCGCTCTTTCCGATGCGCCTCGGCCCCTCGGACCTGCGCCACGACGGCGAGGACTTCTACGTCGCCCACACGCTCGATGCCGCCTTGCATGCCTTGCTGGAGCAGGCGCGGCTCGAGCTCCAGTATGTGGGGCGCCATGCGCCGCGCGCGGCGGCCGAGATCGATGCCCAGGCGCGCGAGGCTGTCCATGCATTCGGCGCCGCCCTGCCGGGCATTCGCCGGCTGCTCGACAGCGACGTGACCGCGGCCTACCAGGGCGACCCGGCGGCGCACAGCGTCGACGAGGTGCTGCTGTGCTATCCGGGCGTGCTGGCGATGATCTACCACCGGCTGGCGCACCAGCTCTATCGGCTGCAGCTGCCGCTGCTGGCGCGCATCGTGGCCGAGCTGGCCCACGGACAGACCGGCATCGACATCCATCCGGGCGCGCAGATCGGCAGCGGCTTCTTCATCGACCATGGCACCGGTGTCGTGATCGGCGAGACCGCGGTGATCGGCCAGCGCGTGCGGGTCTACCAGGCGGTGACGCTCGGCGCCAAGCGCTTTCCCGTCGATGCCCACGGCCTGCTCCAGAAGGGCCTGCCGCGGCATCCGGTGGTCGAAGACGAGGTCGTGATCTATGCGGGCGCGACGATCCTCGGGCGCGTCACGATCGGCCGCGGCGCGGTCATCGGCGGCAACGTCTGGTTGACCGCCGACGTGCCGGTCGGCGCCAGCGTGACCCAGGCCGGCGTGCAGAACGCCGCGCCGGTCGGCGAAGCCCTCGCGGTGGCTGCGCGGTGAGCGCGCTGGTCGAGCGCTTCGGCGTGACCGTGCGCCAGCTGCGGGTGCAGAACGGCTGGTCGCAGGTGCAGCTGGCCGAACGCTCGGAACTGGATCGTTCCTATGTCGGCGAGATCGAGCGCGGCCGCGTGATCGCCTCGATCGTCACGGCCGAGAAGCTCGCCCTCGCGCTGCAAATCGACGTCGCCGCCTTGCTCTCGCGCTGCCAGCTGCTCGACCAGCAGCGTGCCGGCCAGCGCATCAGTTTGGCGGCTATAGCCCGTTGAGGGAAAACCCGGATCCCCAGACACTTTCCTGCAATCGTCCTTTCTTGAAACCACGGAGTCCCTCCCCATGACCGCAACCGTCGGTGGTACCACCGCCCTTGGCGACAACGCCGCCCGCCAGCTCGCCAATGCCACCAAGAGCGTTCCCCAGCTCGAAACGATCAGCCCGCGCTGGCTGACGCACCTCCTGCAATGG
>Ga0265327_10002921_pt1 | contig 17111 bp, 18 predicted proteins | sample 41621metaG_FD_202089 | JGI IMG/M metagenome (GOLD analysis project Ga0265327, IMG submission 202089) | Rhizosphere microbial communities from Carex aquatilis grown in University of Washington, Seatle, WA, United States - 4-16-21 metaG | ecosystem: Host-associated > Plants > Roots > Rhizosphere... | reverse complement strand
GCCGTAAGCTTCCTTCAGATTCCGATTCGCACCGGACACCCTTGCTCTTGGCTAATACTCCCTACTGTATAGGCGTATTCGGGACTTGCACCCTATAGCTGACTGCGCATGCCCGGCGCACAAGCTTTTACCCCTCTGGGGTATATCAAAGCAAATATTATTTATTCCGAACTCACCATCACTTTATACCAAGCAATTCTTTATAATTCCTCCTCCAATAATCGTCGTATTCAAATTCGTCAGTTTCATCTTCGGGTTTTATTTGTGTGGTATTTACAAGTATTGAACTGTCTTTATAACCGGGCACCGTTTTATAGAGGCTCATGCTTTTATATACATGCGGGTTCCCGGCGGCAGTATCATCCTCAAATTCCATAGTATACAATATTACCGGCTTAACCCCGTCAAAAGTGTAAAGCATTGATTTTTCCTGGTGCCCTTTAATATTAAAATTTTGGCAATAAATATTCCGCGCTGTGTCAATCAATTGCCAGTCCATTAATTCAAAGCTTACAGCAGTGCCGAATGTTTTTTTAGCTGGCAGGTAAAAATGCGCATTTGAGCCGTAATGCCAGCGTTCCAAAAAATCGGGGTAGCCGTCGCCATTTACATCGCTGGTACGTGTATAGCCTGAATGCATACTGGTAAAAAATGTAAGCATGTGCTGCCATTCACTTCCTGATAGCTGTTCCAACTTTGTATTGTCTGTATTATCGGTACTGTCATCGTAGCTATATACTACTCTAAATTGCCGGCCATCAACACTAAAGGTGTCAACATAGTTTATTGTATCATTATGGCTCATGGTTGAATCAAAATAACGGTAGCCCGGCATACCCGGCACAGTAGCAATACTATCTTTAACGGTAGTAATATTTTTAGACGGCTGTCTGCAGGATAAAATAATTATGCTCAACACAAAAAAGATGAACAATGCTTTTGGCATAAGGGCGAGGTTTTATATGTAACGAAATTTGGTGCATTAAAGTATTTTTCAAACCCGCTAAAAGCTGATCAATTGCTTCGCTATTAGCATAATTTTTTGGAGTGTGGAATAAAAAATAGTTCAATAGCAAAGGGAAAAAATGCTATTGGGATGATAATACATCGTTCACATCTTCATCGTAGCTAAACCCTGTGATTACCCATGATCTGCCATTATTATACATAGTAAATGAAAACTTAAGAAAGGACCTGTCAAACCTCAAAATATAATAACGCTTCGCTACAACATCTTTGGCGCTATAATTTGCGACTAATGTGTGGGACAATATTTTGCCGTAAGTTGGTTTAAGACTTGCCATTTGAGTCGGTGACTTTTCTTCTATGTCATTAATCACCGAGTCACCTATGGTAGAGTTTGTTCTGAGTAAGGTATAAGCTGTGTGAAAACCGCCCCGGCTAAAATGATCCATAAATTTATCACAAACAGCCTCCAGCTTTTCCTTGCCCTCATCATGCTTGGTTTCCATACATGCCACAGCCACGGAACAAATGCATAAGTAAATGAATATTTTCTTAAAAGTCATATAGGGTTATTTAAACATTTATTCCGGCACACTTGCATACACCATAAACTCCCACGCCTGCATCTCAAAATTTTCAGCGCCTTTAAAATTGTAGGTAAGGCCTGATACAACATTGGTGAAGCCCCCCTGCAACGCGGCATTATTTATAGTAAACCGCAATTTGTCAACTGATGAAAAATTAAGCATTACCAACACTACACTGGTTTCATCCTGCAACAGGTAAGCAAAAACCTTATCGTCATGTTGTGTAGATAATATTACAGGCAGTGTTTTTACATCACCCTGCAAGCAGGTATGTGTATTGCGCAGCGCAAGAAAGCTTTTATAGAAATTATGCAATACCACGGTAGGCTTCCAGTCAATAACATCTTTATCAAAAAACTTAAGCCGTTTTACGTTTGGCAGCTCCTGGCCACTGTAAATAAGCGGTGTGCCCGGCCAGGTAAGTGTAAAGGCAGCAAAAGCTTTGGCAGCCCCAAGGTATTTTTCGTACTCGGTGCCGTTCCAGGTATTCTCGTCGTGGTTGCTGGTAAAGTACAGCTTTCTTGCGCCTGCCGGGTATTGCGAGTATTTATACAACACGTCCTTCATTTGCGCTATTGACGCGTAACCCTTAACCACTTTGTCACTTACATGCATCCATTCCCAGGCATAGGTAACGTCAAATACAGCGTGGTATTCAACATGGTCACATTCAGCCAGCCAAAAAAGCGGGCGGCTTTCTTCGCACTGTTCTTTGGCATCCAGCCAAAAATCAAGCGGAACAAGGTGCGCCATATCGCACCTAAAACCATCTATCCCGCACTGGTCAACCCAAAAGCGCATGCTTTTTATCATTTCATTCCGCATGTCCTGCCGGGTGTAATCAAGGTGTATTACATCCCACCAGTTATGCTGCTCCAAAAAATTACCGTCTTTGTCCCGCACATACCATTCGGGGTGCTCAACACTCCAGTGGTGGTCCCGGCCGGTGTGGTTGGCCACCCAGTCAATAATAACCTTCATCCCCAGGTTATGAATAGTTTGTACCAGGTGCAAAAAATCATCCATGGTGCCAAACTCGGGGTTAATTGCCGTATAGCTGCTACAGGCGTAATAGCTGCCCAGGCTGCCCAGCCGCCGCTGCAAACTGATGGGCGTCACGGGCATAAACCACAGTGTGTCAACCCCCATATCCTTCAGGCGGGGCAAATGTTGCGCAAACGCGCCAAATGTGCCTTCGCTGGTATATTGGCGAACGTTTACCTCGTATATGTTTGATGCTTTTTGCTTCACACTTTGTTGATTATCGTTATTCATAAATCTATACAACAAATAAACGCTATTATTGTGAATTACACATGAGCGATACTTTAAAGCGTAAAATTAGCTTACTGCAGGCCACCGCCATTAATATGACTGAAATGGTTGGCATTGGGCCGTTTGTGGTGTTGAGCAGTGTGGCTGCCATTATGGGCGGCCCCTCGTTTTTATACGCGTGGCTGGCAGGCGCTTTTTTAGCTTTTATTGATGCCATGGTTTGCAGTGAATTGGGTGCTGCTTTTCCACTGGCGGGCGGCAGTTACAATTTTCTAATGGCCGGCTATGGCCCCAAATACGGCAGGCTAACCAGCTTTTTGTTTGTATGGCAAACAATGATACAGGCGCCGCTTGTAATAGCATCTGCAGCTATAGGCTTTTCAAAATACTTTGGTTATATAATGCCGGTAACGCCTTTACAGGCACGCATGGTTAGCGGCAGTGTTGTGATATTGATTGTGATACTGCTATACCGCAAAATTGAAGAAGTAGGCAAAATAACTATGGCGTTATGGGTTTGTGTACTTGTTACCATTGCGTGGGTTATTGGCAGTGGTATGGCGCATGGTAATTTTATGCGGCCAATTACGCATGCAAATGATGGCGCGGGTTTTAACAGCATATTTGCCGCAGGGTTAAGTTTTGCCAGTTTAAAAACAGTGTACAGCTACCTTGGTTATTATAATGTATGCCACCTGGGTGGCGAAATAATTAACCCGCAAAAAAACATACCGAGGAGCATGTTTATATCCATTGCGGGCATTATGCTGTTATACCTGTTAATGAATATAAGCGTAGCATCTGTACTCCCATATAACGTGCTTATAAAAAGTAATTTTGTGGTGAGCGATTTTATTGAAACATTACAAGGTGGCACTATTGCAACCATTGTTACCGTGCTTATTTTAATAGTGGCCTTCGCGTCTGTATTTTCGGGGACGCTGGGCTATACGCGTGTACCTTATGCCGCGGCGTTGGATGGTTCTTTTTTTAAAGTATTTGCAAGGCTGCACCCAACAAAATATTTTCCTTATATATCACTCCTTGTACTAGGCAGCATTGCCTTTATTTTCAGCATTACTTTTACCAACATTTCAGATGTTGTACATGCCATACTTGCCATGCGCATATTAACGCAGTTTGTTGCGCAGGCTGCCGGTTTAATATTGTTGCATAATAAGAGAAGAAATATAAAACTGCCCTGGAAAATGCCGCTATACCCGCTACCTGTTATTATTGATATTGCCATGTGGCTGGTGTTGCTGTATTTTACAGGATGGGGAATGATAAAGTATGCACTGCTTTTTATTGCTACAGGCATCGTAACCTTTTTTATAAAGGCCAAAGTAAACGATGAGTGGCCTTTTAAAAAGTGCATTAATGAAGAAAGAGACAACATTGCGGGCGATAATGTTGTTAATCTATAGCAGTAACGCTTATCTATAAATTTAATTATGAAACCTTTTCTTACAGCAGAATGGAAGAATCTTGTTATGTTCAATTACCTGGCAGATGCTGCGGTGCTCGCAAAATATTTGCCAGGGGGAGCCGAGGTGGACACATGGAACAACAACTGCTATATAAGCCTTGTAGGCTTTATGTTTTTAAATACAAGGGTAAAAGGTATACGTGCGCCTTTTTTAACCAACTTTGAGGAGTTTAACCTGCGGTTTTACGTTAGGTTTAAGGACGGCGCTGAATGGAAAAGAGGCGTTGTTTTTGTAAAAGAAATTGTACCCAAAAGACTGATAACCCTTGTAGCCAACACAGTATATGGTGAGCATTATTACTGCTACCCAATGCGTAACACACAGGTACAAGCAGCCGGCTTTGTTGATATTAGGTATGAATGGCAGTTTAACAATGAGTGGAACTATGTTGAAGTAAAAGCCGCAGAGCAAACGGTGCCATTAGCAGAAAATAGTGAAGAAGAATTTATAACAGAACACTTTTGGGGTTATACACAATTGAAAAATGGCGCTACTTCTGAGTACCATGTTGAACACCCGCGCTGGAATATTCACCCTGTAGAAAGCTATAACATAAACTGTAATACAAGAGAATTATATGGTGATGATTTTCACAGTTTTTTACAGGCTAAACCGGCATCGGTTTTTATGGCACAAGGCTCCGCGGTTAAAGTGTACCCGCGAAAACTTTGGAAGCTGTAACACTGCCGTTATTTTGCAAAACACATACCTTCAACCCCGGCATTGCCTTTAATTATAACACACTTACATGAAGCAATTCTTTCTATACCTTATGGCACTACTATACATAGCAGCAGGCGTTAACCATTTTTGGAATACTGCGCTTTATGTTAGTATTATGCCGCCTTACCTGCCATGGCATACAACGTTGGTGCATATAAGCGGCGTAGGTGAAGTATTGCTGGGCTTACTAGTACTTGCACCCAATGCAAGGCGGATTGCCGCAGCGGGTATTGTTTTTTTGTTGGTAGCAGTATTTCCTGCCAATGTGCAAATGGCAATAAACTACGCGCAAAGCCACAACCCATATTTATGGGTTGCCATAGCACGCCTTCCATTACAGTTTTTGCTTATTTGGTGGGCCTGGTATTATTACAAAAATCCTATGCTTTTGACGAAGCGATAATTCTTTTCGACAGCTTTTTTCCTGCAACCACCGGCATATCCGATGGAACTGCCAATGCCGCAGGAGCAAGATTTTTTATGCGTATTATGCGCAATGTATGCATTACACGCATTACGGCATAAGCACTGTCAAACTCAAACCAGCGCACAGCGTTGCTTGCCCTTGCCGGATGTTTGTGGTGGTTATTGTGGTAAGCCTCACCCCAAAAAATAATATCAACAGGTAAAATGTTCTTGCTGGTATTGTCCATCTTATAATTCTCGTAACCAAAACGGTGTGCCCAGTAATTTACAGCAGCGCCTTGTATAGTGCCTAATGCAATAGTAAAAGGCAAAAACAAAAATTGCCACCAGGCTGTTGCAAGCAAAAAATATATTGCTACATAGGCTGCCATCCAAAGCACACGGGTTATCCAGTTGTGCGCAAATTTGTCAAATGCCTTCCATTCAGGCAGATCCTTTTTGTACTTTTCTTCAACAAAAGTGCGGCCTTTAAATATGGCGTTATAGTTATTACGTGTATTAAGCATCATGGCCCAAAACCCTTCAGAATTATGTGGTGAGTGCGGGTCTTCCTCAGTATCGGTATGTGCGTGGTGCAAGCGGTGCATAATACCGTAAGCGTTGGCGCTTATATATGATGACCCCTGTGTTATAAAACAACATACGTAAAATATTTTCTCCCATGTGCGGGACATAGTAAAAATTCTGTGAGCTGAATAACGGTGATGGAAAAAAGATTGGAAAAACAGGGACGTGTACCAATGTACGATAACAAATACTAATATGGCCATACTTGAACTGTTGATGAATATTTATATACCAGTAAACGAATCTTTTGGATTGCCGGATTACCTTAAATAAAATATAAAACAAGTAAGCAAGGCCCTTAATAAAAAATGCAATCGTATATTAAGCGGAGTTACTATAGATTATGGAAAGTATGCAACGCGTAGCAATATAGGCATATTAACTTGAAGCAAACATGATTTATTGCGGCTTAGTAATAGTTTAATGTTATTATAACATCACTTGTTATAAAATATTTTGGGTGTATTATAAAATTATTAGATATAAATATTCAGTTCGGCCATTGACAATTGTGTAGTAAACTATTTTTTTATCACACCTTTTGCCTGTAGCTTATCCAGCACTACCTTAGCCATTTTATAATAAGCTTCATGGCTATAACCGGCAATGTGTGGTGTTACTATAACATTAGCCTGGCTGCACAACCAGTCAAGCTCCAGCTTTTCTCCGGGTGTATAGGTGTTCAGTTTTTCATTCTCTAAAACGTCAATACCCCCAGCTTGTATATGGCCTTGCTGCAGGGCGCGTATAACCGCGGCAGTATCTGTAACCTTACCACGGCAAGCAGTTAAAAAATAAGGTTTATTTTTAAGCGATTGAAAGAATGCGTCATTGGCATAATGAAACGTTTCATCTGTTAATGGCAGGTGCAGGCTAACAACATCAGCATAACGCGCAATTTGCTCAAGCTCTGCTTCGCGTACATAGCCTTTTGCAAAACCATGCACATATTTATCATGTGCAAGCACTGTTACATCAAATGGCGCAAGCAGCCTGGTAAATGCAGAGCCGGTGTTGCCATAACCAATTATCCCAACCGTTTTGCCTGTAAGCTCGGTACCGCGGTTAGCATCGCGTATCCACTCGCCACGTTTAACCTCATCAAAGCTGCTGCCTATTTTGTTCATTAAGTTTAACAGCAAGCCCAGCGAATGTTCCGCTACGGCGTTGCGATTGCCTTCAGGGCTGCTAACGCAGTAAATACCTTTTGTTTCGGCATAAGGCACATCTATCAGTTCCATGCCGCTCCCCAGGCGCCCTATCCATTTTAGTAAAGGTGCGTTATCAAGTATATGCTTATCAATTTTAAGCCTTGTGGTAACGATAAGCCCTTCAATATCTTGTATTGTTGCAACAAGTTCGTCGTAGGTAATAGCAGGCAAAAACACAACTTCGTAGCCTTTTTGCTGCAATGTTTCAATAAGGTAGTTATGTACTTTAGCGGTTATTAAAACTTTCATTGCTTAGTTGTTTTGATCTGTACATTGCATTTCGTGAATCGTGAATCGTCAATCGTGAAACGTGAATGCGATGCGGATTTTAGATTGTCTACTTTTGCAATCACCTCATTTCGTGAATCGTCAATCGTGAATATATAAATGTCTTTCGGCATTTAGAACTGTTTCTGTCAACCGTCAACTGTCAACCCTCAATAACTCATCCTAAACGTCAGCCCCGCAAATTCATCAATGCTTAACTGTTCGGCGCGTTTATTAAAAATATCATCCTGCAAAACATCCGCATCAAATAATCCTCTTACAGCGTTACGCAATGTTTTACGGCGCTGGTTAAAGGCTGTTTTTACAAGATTGAAAAATTGCTTGCGGCTTTTTACATACAGCGCTTCCTTTCTTCTTGTAAGCCTTATTACACCGCTCATAACTTTAGGCGGCGGGTTAAAGCAGTCAGGCGGCACGTCAAACAAATACTCAACATCGTAATAAGCCTGTATCAACACACTTAAAATGCCGTACACTTTGTTACCGGGTTTGCTGACAATACGCTGCGCCACTTCTTTTTGAAACATGCCAATAACTACCGGCACATACTCATACCACTCCAAAATTTTAAACAATATCTGGCTTGAAATATTATATGGAAAATTGCCCACCACCGTAAAGGTTTCGTTAAACGGCATGGCAGTGCTCAAAAAATCGTCATGAATAATTTTACCCTGTATGGCAGTATAAGTGTGTTGCAGGTATAATACTTTTTCTTCATCAAGCTCTACCGCTTTAAAATCAATGGCCGGTATTTTCAGCAGGTATTTGGTTAGCGCACCTGCCCCAGGGCCAACTTCCACCAAACGCTCAAAATTGTCTTCCTGCAATGCTGCCACAATTTTGCGGCAAATATTCTCATCCTTTAAAAAGTGCTGTCCTAATGATTTTTTTAGCGTGTACTGCATCAGGACGCAAATATAATTCGATTGCAGATTGCAGATTTTAGATTTTAGATTGAATCAAAGCGAAACCTTGCTCACATTTAATTGTCACCGCTGTTCGCAACTATAAATTCGAAATCGGTTCAAATCTAAAATCATCAATCTAAAATCTAAGATAATCGGTCGCCTTGCTATATAAGTTTGATACCCATGCTTAATGACTACATGACCAAAGACCTAATGACTTCGCCATTTTCGCCTAACATTTCAATTATTTTGCCATCTGTAAAGCATCTTGCATTAACTTTAAGGCCTTAAATATGAAAACTGGGGTTGTCTCCCGGGCTTAGTTACTGGTTGCTACATTCAAAAAAAACATTATGGCGATTGATGTATTAAAGGAAAGGTTTAAGGCGAAGGCAGATGCAGCCGGCGCCGAAATAAAAGAGTTACTAAAAGAGCACGGCACCAAAAAAATTGGAGAAGTTACCCTTGCACAGGCTTACCAGGGCATGCGCGGCATAACAGGGCTTGTTACTGAAACCAGCCTGCTTGACGCACAGGAAGGCATACGCTTTCGCGGCTATTCCATCCCTGAGCTAAGTGAAAAACTGCCACGTGCAAAAGGCAGCAGCGAACCCTTGCCTGAAGGGCTGTTTTATTTAATGCTGATAGGCGAGCTGCCTACCGAAGATGATGTAACCAATGTAACCAATATACTGCAACGCCGCAGCCATGTGCCCACACATGTATTTGCAGCTATTGATGCATTGCCGGTTAACACCCATCCCATGACGATGTTTGTTACCGGTGTAATGGCACTGCAAACAGAAAGCAGCTTTGCAAAAGAATATGCCAAAGGCATTAATAAAAAGGACTACTGGAGCCCCATGTACGACGACAGCATGGACCTTATAGCCCGCCTGCCGCGTATTGCCGCTTATATATATCGCAAAAAATATCGTTCCGGCGATCACATACAGCCCAATGGCCTGCTTGACTGGGCGGGTAACTTTGCGCATATGATGGGCTTTGAGGACGAAAGCTTTAAAGAGCTGATGCGCCTTTACATGACCATACATGCAGACCACGAAGGGGGCAACGTTTCTGCACATACAACACACCTTGTTGGCTCAGCGTTAAGCGATGCTTATTTAAGCTACGCCGCAGGTATGAACGGCCTTGCAGGTCCGCTGCACGGCCTTGCCAACCAGGAAGTAATAAAATGGATATTTGAGCTGCAAAAAGATCTTGGCTCCGAACAGCCCACCAAAGAACAGATTGCTGATTACGTGCAACAAACGCTTAGTTCAGGTAAAGTAGTGCCGGGTTATGGCCATGCGGTATTACGCAAAACAGACCCGCGCTTTACAGCACAAATGGAGTTTGGCAAGAAGCATATGCCTGACGACCCGCTGGTAAATACCGTTTGGAACATATACGAAACTGTACCTCCTATATTAAAGTCACTGGGTAAAATAAAAAACCCATGGCCTAATGTTGATGCCCACAGCGGCGCGCTTTTAGTACACTATGGCATGAAGGAGTACGAGTTTTATACAGTATTGTTCGCCGTTAGCCGCGCGCTTGGCGTTTTGGCCAGCCTTTGCTGGGACAGGGCGCTTGCCTTCCCGCTGGAAAGGCCAAAAAGCGTTACCACTGAAAGCGTTAAGCAATGGCTGGAAGGTAAAGGTGAAATTTGGGAATAGAGCGAAAAGTAAAACAGCCAAATACTCAATTTTCGATACTTAACACTCAATGTTCAAGTAAGAACATGCGGGCCATTTAGACCTTGAAGGTTTCACAACAATCTTCAAGGTCTTTTTCGTTTTACCTTTTAACCAACACTGGCAACCCGCTTGTTTTTTACTTGAGTGTTAAGTGTTGAACATTGATTATTGAGTATTTTTTCTTCTTTGGACTTTGATATTTTCCTTATTTGGTGCTTGCTTCTTCATTGGGCTTTGATACCTTTCTCTATTTGGTGCTTTGTTTTTAAATTGAGTATTTCGCCCTTCGTAAACAGCGGCTTTCGCAAGCGGTATACCTTTACGGTATGAAGAACATTCGCCTGTCTATCCTCGATCAGTCTATTGTGCAGCATGGCAAAACAGCCAAACAGGCTTTAAACGAAACCATTGCTACCGTTAAGCTGGCAGAGCAATTAGGCTATCACCGCTTTTGGGTGTCTGAACATCACAACTCTACTTTTATAGCAGGGTCCTCGCCTGAACTGTTAATGGTAAAGCTGGCAGACGAAACCAGCAATATTCGCATCGGTTCAGGCGGCGTTATGATGCCCAACCACAGCACCCTTAAAGTGGCTGAGAACTTCAGAATGCTTGAAGCGCTTTTCCCTAACCGTATTGACCTGGGCATGGGCCGCGCTCCCGGATCTGACCGTGTAACCGCTTCGGTGCTTAATCCCTCAAATACCTTTAGCGAGGAAAGTTATTTACAGCAACTGGAACATCTTCAACATTATTTTAACGACACCGCCGGTACAAGTTATGGGCCGTTGCTGGCTGTGCCGCAAGCTAACACTATTCCACAGCAATGGGTGTTAAGCTCAAGCGGTGGCAGCAGCCGCATTGCTGCAAAATTTGGTATGGGGCTGGCGGTTGCAAGGTTTATCAATGGTTTTGCACAGCCCGACATTGTTGAAACCTACCGGCAACACTTTCAGCCTTCAGAACAACTAAAAAAGCCGGCGGTGCTTCTTGCAATATCTGTACTGTGCGGTGAGACCGAAGAAAAAGCCCGCCAGATGCGCAAGTTTGTTGACTACGTGCTGCTTCAATTTGAAAAAGGGCGTTTTGACAATTTTGGCGATTACAATGATATTCAAAATTACCAGTTTACCCCGCAGGACCTTGATCGCATACAACACAACAGCGGCAGAATAATATCTGGCACAAAAGACGATGTAAAGGAACAACTAACCCGCCTGGCTGCCGATTTTGATATTGACGAAATTATGATAAGCACCATGGCCGGCAATAGCAATGACAGGCAGAGGTCGTTTGAGTTACTGGCGGAAGCGTTTGAATTGGAGAATACCCAAAGCACTAAATGAAGAAAGGTACCAAAGTCCAAAAACAAGTACGGGATATGACATTAAAAGTATTAATTGTAGAACCCAAAACTCTTGAGTTCAAAACCCAAACTTTCCTGCTAACTTAGGCTCTCAAAACCTCCATACATGAAAAGCAAGCTTGCCGTTATTGCCGCTTTGTCGGTTTTACTTACGCTTTCTGCGCAAAGCCAGGTTACCAACCAGCGCCTGTTTGATACCATTGGCTTTATACCTGAACATTACGCCCCGCGTGTTACCCAGTTTAACGCTGAGCCTATTGTTAAAGGCCGCATAATTTTTTTGGGCAACAGCATTACCGAAATGGGTAACTGGAAAAAGCTTACAGGCGACACTACCGTAATAAACCGCGGCATTGGCGGCGATATAACCTTTGGCGTTTTAAAACGCTTGGACGATGTTATTGCCCGCGAACCATCGAAAGTTTTTTTGCTGATAGGCATAAACGATATTGGCAAGGACATACCAGACAGCGTTATTGCCGACAACATACGCAAAATAGTAGTCACTATAAACCAGGGCAGCCCTAATACCAAAGTGTATGTGCAGAGTATATTGCCCGTAAACCGCGACTTTAAGAATTTTCCCCAGCATTATGACAAACTGGAGCATGTGCTGCATACTGATGCCATTTTGCCCGGTATGTTAAAAACTGTTAATTGCACTTTTGTTAATATTTTCCCACTGTTTCTTGATGCTCACCACCGGCTTGATGCCAACCTTTCAATTGACGGCCTGCATCTTAACATTAAAGGGTACGGTATTTGGATTGATTACCTTAAGAAAAATGGTTATTTATGATGCTTAAGGCTGCTATAAAATAATTAACAAATTTTACGGCAACCCCATTAATCTTTTTAATCATTTTCAAGTCTTATAACCGTATAATACATTTAGTATGAAAATGAATATAAAAAATTGGTTAACAGGTACTGCGTTTTTGGCCGGCACGCTGCTTATATCAGTAAGCGCCGATGCCCAACGCGGTAACCATGGCGGTGGCGGCGGCTCAAGAGGCGGCGGTGGCGGTTCGTACCATGGTAGTGGTGGCGGTGGTGGTTTTAGAGGCGGTAGCAGCGGTGGCGCTACTTTTAACCGCGGCGGTGGCGGCTATAGCAGAGGCAGCGCTCCCACGCAATCATTTCGTCCGGCCCCTAACCGCGGCACTTATAATGGCGGCAACAGGGGTACTGTTTCAAGGCCACCGGCTAACAATTTTCGCCCGGGTAACGGTTATGCCTCAAGGCCACCGGTAAATAATTTTCGCCCGGGTGGTGGTTACGGCTCAAGGCCACCGGTAAACAATTTTCGTCCAGGCGGCGGTGCACAAGGTTATCGCCCCGGCCGTGTTTATCCTAATGGCGGCGGCCAGCGTTACACCTACCAGGGCCGTTACGGCAATGCCGGCGGTTATTTTGGGCGTCGCGGTGGTGGTTATTATGGTGGCGGGCGTAACTACTATGGCTACACCCATTATACAAGCATAAGCTTTGGCGGCATAGGCTACCATTACTATAACGGTTACTTTTATCGCCCGTATAGCTATGGTTTCGGGTTGGCATTCGCTCCATTTGGTATACATGTTGGTTACCTGCCTTTTGGCTATTATCCGTTTTATATAGGCGCTAATCCATACTACTATTACGGTGGTACGTTTTATAGCCCTTATACTGACGGGGGCTACCAGGTAGTTGCACCACCATTAAACTCACTTATACCGCAATTGCCGCAAGGCGCCCAGCTTCAGGAGATAAACGGCCAGCCATACTACGTTTACTATGGCACCATTTACCGCGAGGAAGTAAGGGACAACGGCGAAACATGGTACAGGGTAGTTGGCACAAACGGCCAGTTAGCTGCCGGTGCCGACCAGTATGAGGAAGACAACCAGTACCAGCCTGCCCCTCAAAACGAGCAGCAGGAACAACCACAGGTTGCTCCGCCTACATCAGACGCGCCGCACGTAGGTGACATGGTGTACAGCTTGCCATCAAACTGCAGGCAGCTAACCATAAATGGTGAAAAATACTACCTGTCGCCCGATGGTGATTATTACCAGGAAGTTGTTGGCGACGACAACAGGATAATGTACCAAATTGTACAAAAACCTGAAGAAGGCGACCAGGGTTATAACTAAGATATTGGTTTGATAAATTTTACAACAGGCCCTCGCAACCGCGGGGGCTTTTTGTTGAATCATTGTTTAAACTGATTTATATGTTGCCCACCCTCTTCGTTCAACTATTAACCTCAATCCACACCGCTTCAACTAAAAACTATAAACTCTTTTAATCAACGGTTCATCTTACCTTTAGCATATCCATGAACAACCAGTTACACATCGTCATCATCGACGACGACCGTTTCCAGGTAGCCACGCTGCAAAAAATAATCAGCGATACCAACCTTGCCGAAACCGTCAGCATTTTCGGTAACGGGCAGGAAGCGGTTGATTACCTAACCACCATCTCAAACCAGGGCGAAGGCCTGCCCCACATCATATTTCTCGATATCAACATGCCTGTAATGAATGCCTGGAAGTTTTTAGAACTATTTACCCGTATGAAGCGCCTGCTATACCGCCCCATACCCATATACGTGGTAACCAGCAGTACCGCCGGTACCGACATGGCCCAAAGCCGCCACCACGCCACCGTAAAAGGTTATATAACCAAACCGGTAAACAAAGAAAAAATAAGGCAGGTTTTGGAAGCCGTTGCGGCAGAGTAAGTGGCCTTTTTCTTCCCTTAATTCTTCTTCTTTGCGTTTCTGCGCCTTTGAAAGAAACCCATCTTCCCGCAGGGAAAACCGCGCCGCGCGCAACAGCTATTTATCGCGAAGTCGTCAAAAAAGGCACCTTCGGGAGGAAAAAGGAGGAAAATTTTGCAACCCCAGTTATCTCCTATTTAATTGATTATTAACTACTTGCATCTAAATAAACAGCCAAACTTATTTAATTTGGTAAAAACATTCAATTCACTAACCAGCCCACAAGCTTCGCCACTGTTTGTTTTTTGGCACGCGAAAACTACTTAACAAACAAAAACACAATTGTTGAAAATACGGCATATAAAAGCAGCGCAGTAGACCAATTATTTTGTCTTGTTTTTGCCTTGCTCAGTGCTTGCGTAGGCGAGTTAATAATTGAGAAACTATTAAAGAACAGCCAGTTAGATAGTGTTTTGTGCCGTGTGGCCTTTGTAAACGAAACAGTTTTAGCAACTGCAAGCGATAAGAACACCGCTATATCGGCAATTATATAAACATGCACATCCCCGTTCATAATATATTGGTTTTAAAACACATTAACACATAAAGTACAATAGCAGCAACCTATATGTTCATAAAACGGATTACCATAAAGATACACCTTAATAACAACGGCCCCCGTTTTATTAAATAAAAACCGCCCGTTATACATGTTAATTTATTGGTTTCCCTGCCGCCCATAAAACCGCAGACACAATCCGGCAAGCAGGTCTATTTTATGCCGCCATCCCCACCCAGCCCAACAGTAAAAGAAAAATGCCTGCGCAGCTCCTGCATACGCACCGCGCCTTTCGCAATCTTTGCGAGCACTTCACAGCGAACAAGACGGTCAAAGCGGATAGCCACCCTCAAGGCGCTTCACCTTTATTTCCATTGCACGAAACTTCCTCCAGTCAACTTTTCCCCGGCTGAACCTTCATCTCGCCTCCTTACATATTACGCTTTAACCCTTTTACCAATGCCTTAGCCCATACGCCTTACACCATCTCCCATCTCGCCTTCTTCCTTATACCTTACACCACACCTGTTAATAAATAACATACTTCCCTGGCGGTATCCACCCTTTGGGATAATCAAACTTTGCCCGCTCTTCCGGCGTAAGGCTGCTGGCTGGTTTTTTAATTCTCGTAATAAGGCCATGCACCACCTGTTTAACTTCCACCATCCGCTCGTCTTCAGGGTTTACGCTTGGGTATTGTTTGGTTAACAGTATAGGCTCTCCAATCACCGATGGATCCACATGTTTGGTTTCAGCAACCATTTCCGGGTTCCTTTGCTCCTGCACTTCTTCCCTCAATAACCCACTGACCCCATGACCAAATGACTTCTCGTCTTCCCCTATTGGCCTTTTGACTTCCTGACCCATTGACTCAAAATCTTCCAAACTTCCTGTCTCCTCGTCTTCCAGGCTTCCGGTCTTACCGGCTTCCGGGCTTCTTCCAACACTCTCATTCCCAAGGTTCATCGTAATGTCCCAATGTTGATCTTCCAGCGCCTTGTTCGCCCTCTTCACATGCAGGCCATGGTTTGCCTTCAGGTCAAAAATAAGGCCGCTCGCGCTACCCTCTCCGTTCACCAGCGCATCCAGCTTGCGGGCCAGCACCGCGTACTCAATTTGCCTGATCACTTTTTTGTAGTTCCGGTTTTTGCGCAGTTTCTCCAGGTCTTCCTCGTCCAGGCCGGCCAGGCAGCAAAACACCTCCAGTAAATAAATTTTCGGTTTGCGCAGCGTAACCACCTCGTTACGATAGCGTTGTTCCACAATATGTTCATCACATTTTTTGCGGTACTGCTCAAAAATAGCCAGCAGTTGGGCAGGTTGAATTTTGTATGCCATAGTAGTGCTTTTATAGTATATATAAAAAACCCGTTTTCGTCCGGTGTTTTTGAGATATTTTTTTTGAAAAAGGGGAAAATTTAAGGTTGACGAGGTGAAAAGCCAATTAAAGCTGTCATCCTGGGCACAGCGCCTGTCCGCCGTGGCGGGAAAGGATCTGCCAGGTTATACATGTGCCGCCCCATAGCATCACCACCGCCCACATTGGCCGTTGTCTGAACCTGGATTCGCCACAGCGGACAAGTTTTACATTCCCCCCACAATATGCCCTGGCCTTTTCTATCCCTTTTTTACGCAACACAGCACCCGGAACGGCTTGCAGAAATTCCACTGCATAACAGTTTCAGCGAGGGTACCGGTATAAATTTATTTAATCAAAAAGGCGTTGCCCGGCTGTGGCCGTACGGACATACACAGTACTATAAAATTGTTTAAAAACCACTGTATTATAGACGTGTGTATGGGTGAAGAAGACTGTTGGCTTTACCTGAAGGGCTGTCAATTTTTTCTACGCCATGTGTTTACACAATTAAGTAACATTTCAGGCAAAAAATTATGTATTACCAACTTAAATAATTATTTTATGGGAAAGTAAATTATTATAAAAAAACAAAAACACATCTATGTCCGATTTTTTGAACGAAATGGGCAAAATTGCTCTTAGGGGCCTTGTCCAGTATGAAATTCTTAAATTATCAGATTACTCATTAGAAGACGCCTATAACAAGGTTCACTCATATGTTTACCAGTTCGATGAAAGTTCTCTTGAGTTTATTGAAGATCAACTTCTAATGATAGCAAAAACACAGATACTATCTGGAAAACATGACAAAATCATCATGTTATATACCATGTTTAAAATTTGTGATACTAAACCGCTATCAAGATATATAATTTATCCAATAGAAATTGCATAAAGATTTCATTTTGCTGTTTTCGTTTGCAATTTCTTTAAGAGCCTTTTCAAGATGGTCTTCCATGTGTTCTATTGTAT